>ENA-UOWO01000750-UOWO01000750.1-activated-sludge-metagenome-genome-assembly--contig:-NODE-750-length-45250-cov-19.483527_pt1 | contig 45250 bp, 44 predicted proteins | sample MGYA00238148_ERZ761564 | MGnify/ENA primary metagenome ERZ761564 (study PRJEB28885, sample SAMN05720194) | activated sludge metagenome | isolation source: Anaerobic digester | place: USA... | reverse complement strand
ACGTTGATTAAAAGATTTACTTCTATGAACTTTAGATAATCATAAACTTAAATAATATCTCACTTCCCGCCCCCGGCACCAGCTCTCGTTTACAAGCCAGCCAGCGTAAAAGCCTTGCTGGCTTTTTTTATACCGGAGATCACCGGGAATAGAGAAGAGAGCAGTTTGTTTCTTTTTGCTTGATTTTGGCGGTGGGAATGAATAATTTACCGAAAATATTGCCGCTCCATCGGGCAAGCAAATGCCTGCCAGAACTCTGATCCTTTTGGCGCAGCCTGCAGAGGCGCTGCCAGGGGAGGGCGGCAGCAGGGGAATCCAGCCGCCGAATTATTTCACGTATGCCGTTATCAGCCAACCGGAGGAATTGAAGATGAGGAAATCAGCGCTGACCATCATCCTGATTTTTTGTCTGACGACCGTCCTGCTCGCACAGCAGCCGAGCTCCATCGGCGCCAATTTCGCCTATGCCTATCGCCTCCAGGAGAATCCCGAAATCTGGAGCAAGATCGGCATCTCGCTCGGCCTCACCGGCAGAATTGCGGTCGGAAGTCCGATCCTGATGCTCACCGCCGGCGCAAGATATGTCTATTTTCCGGAAGGCTACGAACAAACCGGGTCAGGCCTGCTCAGGCATGATGCCTATGATCTCTTCACCCCCTTCTTCGGCCTCCAACTGGGCAGAGCCTCCGGCCCCTATCTGGTCGTGGCCGAGACCGGGGATTTCGGAGAAAAAGAGACCCGCTTCGGCATCGACGCGGGCATCGGCTATCAGCTCTGGGAGGGGCCGGCCAGAACCAAATTTGACGCCTCCCTCAAATACTGCCTAGCCAACCTCATGGGCAAGGACGACGGTGAAAAAACCAGGAGCTACCTCCTCTTCTCCATGGGTTTTGCTTTATAAGGAAGCGCTGAAATGCACAAGGGCGAAGCCGGTCTTCGCCCTTTTTTATTGCCGCCTCACCAACACTGAAAACGCGAACAGGATTATTCATGAGCAGACTGGAAGAGAAACTGAAAGAGAAGGTTTTTCACAAACCCGATTATCCCCCCGGCGAGGAGATCGTCAACAGCATCACCCACGGCCTGGGTGTGCTGCTCTCCCTTTCCGCCCTGGTCATTCTGGTCGCCCGCGCCGCCCGGCTTGGCACCACCTGGCACATCGTCAGCTTTGCCGTCTTTGGCGTCACCCTCATCATTCTCTACCTCTTCTCCACCCTTTACCACTCGATGACCCATCGGGCGACCAAAAGCGTCTTTGCACGCATGGACCATGCCGCCATCTTTCTGCTCATCGCCGGCACCTACACCCCGATCATGCTCACCGTCCTGCGCGGCCCCTGGGGCTGGACCTATTTCGGCATCATCTGGGGGATGGCCATCCTCGGGGTGGTCATCCGCTCGATCTACCTGAGCCGCTTCCGCGCACTTTCAACCGTGATGTACGCCGTGATGGGCTGGTCCTTTCTGATCGCCTACAACCAGATCATCACGCGGATGCCGCCCCTCAGCACCCGGTTTCTCCTCTACGGAGGGCTTGCCTACACGGTGGGTATCCTCTTTTATGTCTGGAAGAAACAGCCCTACGCCCACTCGATCTGGCATCTCTTCGTCATCGCCGGCAGCATCCTCCATTTTTTCGCTATCTATTACCTCCTGTAAACAACAAGGGCCTGGTTCCGGCTGAAACACAGGCCCTTATTGCAAGGAGGGTGAAGAATGGAAAGGTAGTGCTGTTATTTATCTAACGGCGCCATCCCGCCAAAGGTTCCTTCTTTTTCTTTCCACACCTCTTTTTTATGCCATATTTCGGCGTGCGGTGAGGACCTTTTTCACCATGCGGCCGATATCGGCCGGGCTGGAGCAGACCGCCGCACCGGCCTCCGCGAGGGCCTCCATTTTTTCCGCAGCCGTGCCCTTGCCTCCGGCGATGATCGCCCCGGCATGGCCCATGCGCCTCCCCGGGGGCGCGGTCTGTCCGGAGATGAAGCTCACCACCGGTTTGGTCATCTTTTCCTCGATATAGCGAGCCGCCTCCTCCTCGGCGGTGCCGCCAATCTCGCCGATCATCACCACCGCTTCGGTCTTTTTATCCGCCTCGAAGAGCTGCAGGGCGTCCAGAAAGGTGGTGCCGATGACGGGGTCGCCGCCGATACCGATGCAGGTGGACTGGCCCAGCCCGAGGTTGGTGAGCTGACCGACCGCCTCGTAGGTGAGGGTGCCGCTGCGCGAGACCACCCCCACCCTGCCGGGCTTGTGGATGAAGCCGGGCATGATGCCGAGTTTGCAGCCACCGGGGGTGATGATGCCCGGACAGTTGGGGCCGATCAGGCGGGTCGGCCTTTTGGCCAGATACTCGGTGACGCGGAGCATGTCGACGACCGGAATGCCCTCAGTGATGCAGACGACCAGTATAACCCCGGCGTCGGCAGCCTCCATGACCGCGTCCGCGGCGAAAGGGGCGGGGACGAAGACGATCGAGGCGTCGGCCTTTTGCTCGCGCACCGCCTCGGCGAGGGTATCATAGATGGGCACCCGCTTCTCGAAGAGCTGTCCGCCCTTGCCCGGGGTGACGCCGGCCACTACCTGCGTGCCGTATTCGATCATCTGTGCAGCATGGAACGAGCCTTCGCCGCCGGTAATGCCCTGCACGACCACGCGCGTTTTCTTGTCAACCAGTATGCTCATAGGTGGCTCCCGTTCTCAATTTGGCTTGTTCAATGCGGCAACGACCAGCTCCGCGGCCTGGGCCAGGTCCCTGGCGACGCCGAAATTCATCCCCGACTGCTGCAGGAGGAGCGCCGCCTCTTCGGCGTTGGTGCCGGCGAGGCGGACGACGACCGGGATGGTAACACCGATCTTTTTCGAGGCTTCGATGACGCCGCGGGCGACCCGGTCGCAGCGGACGATGCCGCCGAAGATGTTGATGAGCACGGCGCGGACGTTGCGGTCGGAGAGAATGATGCGGAATCCGTTCTCGACAGTCTCGGCGGAGGCTCCGCCGCCAACATCGAGGAAATTGGCCGGCTCCGCCCCGGCCAGCTTGATAATGTCCATGGTCGCCATGGCCAGGCCGGCGCCGTTGACCATGCAGCCCACATTGCCGTCGAGTTTGATATAGTTGAGATTCGATCTGGAGGCCTCGACCTCAAGGGGATCCTCCTCACCGGTATCGCGCATCTCCTGGATATCCGGGTGGCGGAAGAGGGCATTGTCGTCGATGTTGAGCTTGACGTCCAGAGCAAGAAGCTTTTGGTCGGGCGTGACCACGAGGGGATTGATCTCGAGCAGGCTGGCGTCGCACTGGATGCAAGCCTCATAGAGGGCGAGAAGGAGGCGGACCCCCTCGCGGAAAAGGGGACCGGTCAGGCCGAGAGCGAAAGCCATGCGCCGGGCCTGGAAGGGCTGCAGTCCGGCGGCGCGGTCGACGTACTCCTTGATGATCTTTTCCGGACTCTCCTCGGCCACCTTTTCGATCTCAACCCCGCCAGCCTGGCTGACCATGAAGACCAGCTGGCGCCTGGCTCGGTCGAGCACGATGCCTGCGTAGAGCTCGCGGCTGATTTCCGCGGCCTCGGTGACCAGGATTCTGCGTACAATCTTGCCCTCGGCGCCGGTCTGCGGGGTCACCAGCCTCATGCCGAACATTTTGGCGGCCGCATATTCGGCCTCCGCCGGCGAATGGAGCAGCTTGATGCCGCCTGCCTTGCCACGTCCGCCCGCATGGACCTGTGCCTTGAGCACGATTTCCTTCAAGGCCATCTTTTCAGCGAGCCGGCGCACCTCCCTGGGTTTGAAGGCGACCGCACCCCGCTGCACGGGAATGCCGTAGCGCGCCAGCAGTTCCTTGGCCTGATATTCGTGGATCTTCATCGAGCCTCCGGGCAATGTGAAAGGGTAAAGAGGATTTGTCGCAACCGCAGACAATTTACAAATCCATGGACAAGAAGCAAAGAAAATATTAACCGCTCGTGCGCTGCCCGGCCCCCTGCGCCATCCCTCAGCAGCCGCCAAATAGTGCTTGTTTTGGAGCCAAAAAATGTTTAAATACTGCGTTAGTTCATAAGGGAGCATGGTCCTGCTGCGGGCAGATTCCGCCAGCCGCATCAGGGGGCAGCATCCCGAAAACTGTCAAGCACCCGGAGAATCGTCATGGAGCATATCCAGAAGAACCCGGCCGCAGGGCCGGCGAAGGGAGGAGAAAAAGAGACTCTCTTCCGCATGGATTTCAACCAGTATTTCCTGCTCTTTTCCCTGCTGGCTGTACTGGTCCTGTTTGTATTCATGATCAAGATATTCGTGGTCCCCATCATTGTGGCGGCTGTGTTTGCCACCCTGTTCGACCCCCTCTTCAAACGGTTTGTGCGCTGGACCAAAGGCCGGACCGCACTCAGCTCCCTGCTCACCTGCCTGGTCCTGCTGCTGGTCCTGCTCATTCCCCTTTACGTCCTGGTCAACATTGTTATCAACCAGGCCATCAACCTCTACGACTCGATCGGCCCGGCGCTGGAAGAGTTCTACAACAGCGGGGACTTCAATCTCGAGAGCCTGACCAGCCATCCCATCCTGGCCAAATTCAAGCTCGGCCAGATCGACTGGCAGGCGACCATCAAGGAGGGGATTACGACCATCTCCACCTATGCGGGCAAGGTGATCAACGCCACCTCGCGCGGCACCTTTGCCTTCCTCACCAATCTGATCATGATCCTCTTCACCATGTTCTATTTTTTCAAGGATGGAGACCGGATCATCGCCCAGGTGATGGGTTTCCTCCCTCTCGAGGATGACTACAAGCATCAGATCGTCTCCCGCTTCAGCGCGATTTCCCGCGCGACCATCAAGGGGAGCGCCATTCTGGGGCTCATCCAGGGCACCCTGGGGGCCCTGACGATGTGGATCTTTGGTTTCAAGGCCATCGTTCTCTGGGGCATGGTGATGGTGATCCTCTCCCTGCTGCCCATGGTCGGGGCTTACATGGTCCTCATCCCAGCCGCCATCTACAAGATCGCCATGGGGGAAGCGGCCGCCGGGATTGCCATTCTGCTTATCAGCGTGCTGGTGATCTCCAATGTGGACAATCTGCTGCGGCCGCGGCTGGTCGGCCGCGACGCGGGCATGCACGACCTCATGGTCTTCTTTTCCACCCTCGGGGGCATCGGCTTTTTCGGCATCATGGGCTTCATCATCGGCCCGGTGGTCGCTTCGCTCTTCATCACCCTGCTGGACATCTACAGCACCGAGTTCAAGCGTCAGATCAGACGGCAGAAGAGTGCGGCGCAGATCCCGGACGCTGCTCTGCCGCCGGCCGAATAGAGCGGGCGGGCATAAAAATAAAAACGCCGTCTCCCTGCGGGTGACGGCGTTTTTTTATACCCTCTATTCCGCCTCAGATGACGGGATTTACTGCATCTTGATCATCTTTCGGGTAAGAACCTGCGCGCCAAGCTGGAGGCGGTAAAGATAGGCGCCGGAGACGGCGTTCAGCCCGCGGTCATCGCGGCCATCCCAGTAGACCTGATGGGTGCCGGGCTCCAGATTGGAGTCGACCAGGGTTCTGATCTTCTGGCCGAGCAGGTTATAGACAGCCAGAGTGACGCGCTGCTGCTCTCCGGCCGGAAGCTGGAAGGTGATGCCGGTGCCGGGATTGAAAGGATTGGGATAATTCTGACCCAGTTCAAGCCGTTCAGGCAGCTGGATGTCAACAGCGACCTCCTGGGAGTAGGTGGAGCGGCCGTCAAAATCGATCTGTTTGAGGCGGTAGCTGTTGCTGCCCGTCGCGGGCTCCTTGTCCATAAACTGGTAGGCGTGGGCGATCTGGCTGGTGCCGTTGCCCTTGACGAAGCCGATCTTGCTCCAGCTGCTCACGGCCGCACTGCGGCGTTCGACGTCAAAGCCATAGTTATTGGACTCCGAGACCGTGGTCCACTCAAGGCGGACACTCCCCTTGACCAGCTGCGCCTTGAGAGCAGTCATCTCCACCGGAATGACAGTGTTGGTGCGCGGAGTGACGACGATCCGGAGGGGATGGCGGGTGTAATCGGCAAGGGAATCGCCATAGGCCGCCGTATGGTAGCCCGGCAGATAGTAAAAAGTGGCAGCGAGATTTTCATCGTCGTCCTCGATATCGATCGGATCCGAGCCCGACGCCGTGAGCTGGACGCCGCTTTCGGCATAGGCCATCATATCGCCGGTATCGCCGATACCGTCGCGTTCGGCCCCGTGCTCGGTGGAGGAGTCATCGATGTAGTAGAGCGAGAGCTGGGTGCCGGTGATGGGCAGCATATTGAAAACGGTGGCGGCCATACCGAACTCACCCTGTACCATGTACCAGTTGACAGCGGGGGTATCAAAGCTCTTGTCCGGGATGACATCGAGAACCCCGTCGACGGGTATATCGGTGCCGCCGGACCAGTGGAAGAGCGAACCGGTGATGTTAGGAAGGTAATCGACGGTCTGCCGCATCTCCTGCATGCCGAGGTAGCCCGGGAGGCCCTCCTTCACCAGGTCAATTTTATAGGACCAGGGGTAAAAGATCGATTCAAACCCGAGGTAAAGGGGCAGCTCGTTGCCCTGCATGTTGATGCCGAATTCGCGTCTGTGGATGACGCGAACCGCGCCGGCGCGGACCTGGAGGGCGGGATCGCGCAGGGCGCTCTCCTCGCTCTCGATGTACTCGGGCGTGCCCCAATAAGGGCCGATGCTGCCCTTGAAACGGATTTTCCAACGGTCGAGGATGTCGGGGCCGCGTTCCTCGCCGGTAAGGAGGCTGAGATAATCGGGAATGGCATCCGCATTCTGGCCATAGATGTAGGACTGGGCGCTGACGGTATCCGAAACCCCGACGACGCCGGTTTCATAAGTCATATAGGAGCTGAACGCCGGGGTGATGGAGGAAGAGCGATAGACATAGGCGTATGATTTACGGGCGGGGACTACGCTGGTGTCCCAGGCGGCGACCTGGTAGCGCTGATACAGGGTCGAACCGATGTCGCCTATCCAGCGGTTGTCGGCCACACTGTCGCCCATATCCACCGCCATGAAGCAAAGCTCATCCAGGGAATCGAGTACGGCATTGTGGGGGACGAAGTAGCTGTACTCGGCCAGTTCGCTGCTCCAGTCCACCTGGTCGATCTGAAAGGGGATCTGCCGCCAGCTTCCCTCGACCCAGGCATAGACATAAATATCGCTGGTATCGGCGCCGAGGAAATCGCCGAGCTGAGCGCCTGTGACCACAACCGGGTCGAAGGGCCGTTCGATGCCGGCCCCGATGAGCAGTCCCGGGATTCCCACGAGCACAAACAAAATTAGAAATGCATGATGCTGATTCTGTAGCCGAAGGCTCATCTGGTTGCCCTCCTGTTTATGCATAATTTGACGAATGAGGACTGCATGAATCGTGCCAATATCAGCGCAAGGGATGGCGTTTTTTCAGGCGCAGGCATTGATTACTTTGCAGTTATAACACCGGAAATGCAATCAACATTCCTGCCGGCCATTAAAGGCCGGTTGGAGGCTCCAAAGTGATGCAAATTGATCCTGATGAATCGTTTTGATACAAGCAAAGCGGGCTGGCAAGTGGTATAACCGGCCAATTCGCGCTCTATTTTAACCATTTTTACGGATATAATCAACCAATAAGTGCAATCCCTGGAGATAAGAATCAAAGCCCTTGCCGGAAATCTGCGCCAGGCAGACCTCCCTGATGACGCTGATGCGGCGGAAGGATTCGCGCTGGTAAATATCGGAGAGATGCACCTCGACAGCGGGGAGGTTGACCCCGGCGATGGCGTCGCGCAGGGCATAGCTGTAATGGGTGAGGGCGCCGGGATTGATGAGAATGCCGGCGGCGTTGCGGCGCTGCGCATGAATAAAATCGATGAGGACACCCTCATGATTGGACTGCAGGATTTCCAGCTGCACACCGAGTTTTGCCGCCTCCTCTTCCAGCTCCCGATTGAGTTCAGCCAGGGTGCGGCGGCCGTACTGTTCGGGTTCGCGCTCGCCGAGCAGGTTGAGATTGGGACCGTGAATCACGAGAACGGTGAACATGCTGTCAACTCCTGAGGCAGTGAGGGGGCGGCGGAATGTGGCGGTTTATAAGGGTATCCCGACGATCAGGGAGCACGCCACTCACCGGCGCAGGCGAAGGCGAGGGCCGGCGGCAGCAAATCCTCCGCTACCTCCCGGGTGATGAAGGCCTTGCCCACTCCCTCCAGCAGGATCCAGGTCTGTCCTTCCGGGCCGCGTTTCTTGTCGCGGGCCATCCAGGCCAGCAGATCCGCTGGCCGGAGGCCTGGCGGGGGGGCCGGAGGCGCGAGACGGGTGAGGAGATCGAGAGCGGTCTGTGCTTCGGCGCGGGAGAGGCGTCCGATCCGCCGCGAGAGCCAGATCGCACCGGCCATGCCGCGGATCACCGCCTCGCCGTGACGGAAGTGGCTGAAACCGCCTGCGGCCTCCAGGGCGTGGCCGATGGTGTGCCCGAAGTTGAGCAGGACCCGTTCTCCCCTCTCCCGCTCATCGGCGGAGACGATTGCAGCCTTGATGGTGCAGCTGGTTTCGATGATCGACTCGCAAAGCTCAGGATAGGCGAGCTCGGTGAGGGTCTCCAGGTTGAGGGCGAGCAGGGTGAAGAGGGCGCGGTCACGTATGAGGGCGTATTTGGCCACCTCCCCCAATCCGGCGAGGCGGTCGCGGCGTTCGAGGGTGGCGAGCAGGGCCGGATCGATGCAGACCAGTTCGGGCTGATGAAAAGCGCCGATGAGGTTTTTGCCGAGGGGGTGGTTGATACCGGTTTTGCCGCCTACGCTGCTGTCGACCTGGGCGAGCAGGGTAGTGGGTATCTGCACGAGGCGGACGCCGCGCAGAAAGGTGGAAGCGACGAAGCCGGCCAGATCGCCCACCACTCCGCCCCCGAGGGCGAGGATGATGGTTGAACGGGAAAAGCCGCCGGAGATGAGCTTGCGCCAGAGCACCTCGCACTGTTCGAGGGATTTAGCCCCCTCCCCCTCCGGCACGCGCAGGAAATGGGCGGACCTGCCGGCCGCTCCGAGCGCGGTCAGCAGCCTTTCGCCGTAGAGCCCGGCGACGCGCTCATCAGAGATGATAACCAGCTCGCCCTGGAGGTTATGCCTCGCCAGCAGCTCCGGCATCCTCTCGAGGAGACCGAATCCGATATGGATGGGCGAGACCATCCGCTGCAGTTCAACCCGCACGCTCCTCATGGCTCGTCCCGCAGGTAGAGAAAGATCTCCTCCGCCAGTTCGGCGGCCGAAACCTCCTCACGGCTCTGGAAATGATAGTGCGCGCGGGCGTAGACCTGAGCGCGGGCGCTGTAAAGTTCCTGAATGCGGTTGTGCAGAGCCTCGCCGCTCAGCCCTCGCACCAGGGGGCGGTCGTTTTTACGGGCGAGGCGGCTGGCCAGCACCTCGAGCGAGGCCTCGAGGCAGATGGTCAGGCCTGAGGCCTGAAGTTTCTCCCAATTGGCCTGGCGCAGGACAGCGCCCCCGCCGAGAGAGATCACCCACTGGGAACGCCGGCTGATTTCGTCGACGATCTCGTCCTCGAGAACGCGGAATTCCTCCTCGCCCCTCTGCTTGAAGATCTGCTCGACCGGCAAGCCGGCCCTGGCGACGATCAGGTCGTCGGAATCGGCGAAGGGCCTGCCGAGAAGGCGGGCAAAAGCCCGGCCCACCTTGCTCTTGCCGGTGCCCATAAAACCCATAAAATATATATTTTTACCATCCCAGGGGTACATGCGCCAGGCTCGCGTAATGCTGCTGCATTTCACTGATCGAGTCCCCGCCCAGTTTCACGCACAGGGCGTCGGCGAGGACGAGGGCGGTCATGGCTTCCGCGACAACGGCTGCGGCGGGGACGGCGCAGACATCAGCACGTTCGTGGTGGGCCGATTGCGGCTGCAGGGTGGCAACGTCGACGGAACGCAGGGGCCTGGCCAGGGTCGGCAGGGGCTTCATGTGGACGCGCAGGCTGAGGGGTTCCCCGTTGCTCATCCCCCCCTCGATGCCGCCGGCATTGTTGCCGCCGCGATAAAAACCCTGGCCGGGTTCGTGAAAGATTTCATCATGGATCTGCGAACCCGGCTTGAGGGTGACGCCAAGGCCGAGCCCGACCTCCACCCCCTTGATGGCGGGAATACTCATGAGGGCCCCGGCGAGCAAACCATCGAGCCGCCGGTCCCAGTGGACGTGGCTGCCCAGGCCCGGAAAGAGGCCGAGGGCGACAATTTCGATTACACCACCGAGGGTATCCCCTTTTTCGCGGGCGCCATCGATGGCGGCGATCATCTCCGTTTCCGCCTCCGCGTCAGCGCAGGCCAGGGGTGAGGATTCGACCCTCTCCATCAGAGCCCGCCAGGAGGCCAGCAGTTCGGGGTCACGTGATGTCCGCCCCTTGAAAAAGCCGGCGGCAGTGATGCCCCCCTGGATGCCGCGGATGGAGAGGACATGACTGTAGACCTCGATCCCAAAGGCGGCGAGCAGCCTGCGCGCGACCGCACCGGCGGCGACGCGTGCGGCGGTCTCGCGCGCTGAGGAGCGTTCGAGAATGTTGCGCAGATCCTCCTGACGGTACTTGATCATGCCGGCCAGGTCGGCGTGGCCAGGTCTCGGCATGTGCAGGGCGGCGACGGGCTCGACGGGTTCCTCGAGGGCCATCTTCGCAGTCCAGTTCGGCCAGTCGAGATTCTCCATGAACATGGCGATCGGGCTGCCGAGAGTTTTGCCGTAGCGCACACCGGAGAGAATGCGCACGGTGTCCTTTTCGATCTGCATGCGTCCGCCGCGCCCGTAGCCGCGCTGGCGCCGTTTGAGATCGGGGGCGATATCGGCGGCGCTGAGCCTCAGTCCTGCGGGAATCCCCTCGAGGATGGCGACCAGGCCCTGGCCGTGCGATTCACCGGCGGTGAGAAAGCGAAGTTTTTCCATCATACCAGCTCGCGGTTGAGTAGAGATTTCAGTTTTTTCATTTCGGCCGGATCAAGCCGGTAATCGCTGTAGAACCAGTGGTTCAAGGCGGCCAGTCCCTGAAAGATGAGCATATCCAGTCCACCCTGCACCGCTGCGCCGCGTGCCCCGGCCTCGCGCATGAAGCGGGTCTCGCGGGGGTTGTAAACCAGGTCGTAGATGAAATGGCGCCGGTCAATCGAGTCAAAGGCGCTCAGGGGTGACTCTTCATTATGCGGGAACATGCCGCAGGCGGTGGCATTGATCAGGATGGCGGCCTCGGTGATCTTTCCTCCAAGCACCGGATCAAGGGGAGAGATGGCCTCCACTGCGGGGATGGCCAGCTCTCTGCTGCAAAACTCCGCCAGTTCCTCGCCCCTGGTCCGGGAGCGGTTGACGATGGTGAGGCGGGCGATGCCCAGCCGGGCGAGCGCAAAGGCGACGGCGCGCGCAGAGCCTCCGGCACCGAAAAGAAGGACCCGACTGCCGTTGAAGCGGCTCTTCTCCCCCCCGAGAGAGTCGACGAAGCCGCTGTAGTCGGTGGTGAAGGCGTGGATCCTGCCGTCGCGGAAGACCAGGGTATTGGCCACGCCGAGCAGCTCCACCTCCGGCGAGCGGTAATCGCAGAGTGGCACAACAGCACTCTTGTGGGGGATGGTGACATTGAGGCCGGCCAGTGCGAGGGCTCGGGCGCCGCTGATGGCCTCGGCCAGCCTCTCCCCCGCTGTCCTGAAGGCGAGATAGACACCGTCCAGTCCGAAGAGCTTGAAAAGGTGGTTCTGCATGATGGGCGAAAGGCTGTGGGAGACCGGGTCGCCGATCAACCCAAACAGCCGGGTGCGCGTGCTAATCATGACGGATCCGGTCGAGGAGATCGAAAAAGCCGGGAAAGGAGATCTCGGTGCAGGAGCCGTTTTTAATCAGGGTCTCGCCGGTGGCGATCAGTCCGGCGATGGCGAAGGCCATGGCGATGCGGTGGTCGTCATAGCTCTCGATTTCAGCCCCGTGCAGGGAGGTCGGTCCGGTGATGATCATGCCGTCCTTGGTCTCGCGGACATTGGCCCCCATCGCCTGGAGATTCTTGCAGATGGCGGTGAGGCGGTCGGATTCCTTGAGGCGCAGTTCGCCGGCATCGCGGATGACGGTGGTGCCCTGGGCCTGGGTGGCTGCAACGGCGAGGACGGGAATTTCGTCGATAATGCGCGGTATCATGGAGCCGCCCAGTGCCGCCGAATGGAGCCTGGCGCTGCGCACGCTCAGATCGGCGCGCGGCTCGCCCTGGAGGGTGACCGCGGGGGAGGTCTGGATCATCGCGCCCATCGCCGAGAGGGCATCATAGATCCCCATGCGGGTCGGATTGACGCTCACCTGTTCGATGGTGATCTCCGAATCAGCAAGCAGCGAGGCCGCAACCAGAAAAAAAGAGGCCGAGGAGAGATCGCCCGGTACGTCGATGTCGCAGGCCTGCAGGGTGGCTGGTCCCTGGACGCCGGCGCCCGACTGGCTGAAGTGGGCCTTGACCCCGAAGGCCTCGAGCATGCGCTCGGTGTGGTCACGCGAGGGGCTCGGCTCGGTGACGCGTGTGGTGCCGTTGGCGTAGAGGCCGGCCAAAAGGATGCACGACTTGACCTGGGCGCTGGCGATGGTCGAGGCATAATCGATCGAGCGCAGGGCCCCGCCTCGGATGACCAGGGGAGCCTTGTAGACGCTGCTCTCGATGTGGGCCCCCATCCTTTCGAGGGGTTCGATGATGCGCCGCATCGGACGGCGGCAGAGAGACTCATCCCCCGTGATCGTAGTGGTGAAGGGCTGCGCAGCGACCACACCGCTGAGCAGGCGAATGGTGCTCCCCGAATTTCCGGCATCGAGCGGGCCTTTGGCCGCGCGAAAGCCGTATTTCCCCTTGCCGGCAACGGCGACGGTCCCCCCCTTGAGGGTGGAGATCTTGACCCCGAGGGTTTCGAGGCAGCGGCGGGTGCTGGCCACATCACGGGCATCGGAGAGCCCAGTGATTTTGCTCTTCCCATCCGCCATTGCGGAGAGGATCAGGGCTCGGTGCGAGATCGACTTGTCGCCGGGGACAGAAAAAGTCCCCTGCACTGTGCGAGCCGGTTTTACGAGAATATCGCTCATGTCATTCCCTCTTTCTGCATTCCAGTCCGCGTGATTTGAGCAGTGCCAGAGCCATTTCGCGATCCACTTCAGAGGCAAAGGCCAGGCGCATGGTGCCGCCTTCGTTCTCCCGGATCTTGAGGATTTCGATATCCTTGATGTTGATATTCTTTTCGAGCAGGGCGCCGGCGATGGTGGCGAGCATGCCTGGGCGGTCCTGCACGACAACCGAGATGTCGAAATGGGGGCGGAAAAATCCGCGTGTATCCCTCGGGATGGAGAGGCGGTTGCGGGCAGACTGGTCAAAGATGCTGCGCATCTCCTTTTTATCCAATGCGGTCTTGACCCGCTTGAGTTCCTCGATATAGGCGTCGATATAACTACCGATCATATCGGCATTCGTGGTAATAATATCCTCCCAGACGCTGAAGGGGCTGGAGGCGATCCGGGTCATATCCCGAAATCCCCCGGCGGCCATCTTGAGAAAGTGGCTGCTCTCGCTCTGACGTTGGGCTGCCAGGCTCATCAGGGCGATGGCGGCCATCTGGGGCAGATGGCTGACCGCGGCGGCGATCTCGTCGTGCAGATGGGGCGAGATCAGCAGCACCAGGGCGCCGGTCATCTCGACCAGCTCGCCGATGGCCTTGCGCCGCTCCTCCCGCATCGGCTTGGCGGGGGTGAGCACCCAGGTGGTGTTTTCGAAAAGAAAGGCGTCGGCCGCCTCCATGCCCTTGAATTCCGAGCCGGCCATGGGATGGCCGCCGATGAAATCGCACTGCGAAGGGAGATGGATGTTGGCAGCTTCAACGATCCGGCGTTTGGTGCTGCCGACATCGGTGATCAGGGTGCCGGGGCGTACGCAGGAGCCGATAGTCTGCAAATGGTGGAGAATATTGGCGACCGGGGTGCAGAGAAAAACCAGGTCAGCCGTGGCGAGGGCGTCGGAGATATCGCCAGGCGCAAAGCCCTTGTCGATGGCGCCCCGCTGCCGGGCCAGGGCGAGGACCTCCTGGTTGTCCACTCCGGTCAGCACCCCCTGGTATCCCTTGCGTTTGAGGGCGAGGCCGAGGGATCCGCCGATCAATCCCACGCCGACAATGGCGATCTCTTTGAATGCCAGTTTTTCTTCCATGGCCGTTTCCCTGTCCGGTTAGATGCGTTTGCCGATCGCCCAGGCGATCATTCTCAACTCTTCCATCAGGCGCATGAACTGCTGGGGGTAGATCGACTGTGCGCCGTCCGAGAGGGCATGATCCGGGTCGTGATGGACCTCGATGATGAGGCCGTTGGCGCCAGCGGCGACGGCCGCGCGCGCCATCGGCGCCACCTTGTCCCGCCTGCCGGTGCCATGGCTGGGATCGGCGATGATGGGCAGATGACTGTGCTTCTGGGTGACCGGGATGGCCGAGATATCCATGGTGTTGCGGGTATAGGTCTCGAAGGTTCGGATGCCGCGCTCGCAGAGAATGACGTTGTAATTGCCGCCGGACATGATATACTCGGCCGCCATGAGCAGCTCCTCGATCGTGGCCGAGAGCCCGCGTTTGAGCAAAACCGGTTTGCGGATGTGGCCGAGTTCGCGCAACAGGGCAAAGTTCTGCATATTGCGGGCGCCGACCTGGATGATGTCGATGTACTTAAGCATCAGATCGAGCTGGCCGATCTCCATGACCTCCGATACCGTTGCGATCGAGAGTTCGGCGCCGACCTGCTGCATGAGCTGCAGCCCTTTTTCTCCCAACCCCTGAAAGGCGTAGGGCGAGGTGCGCGGCTTGAAGGCACCGGCGCGCAGCACCTTGGCCCCGCACTTTTTAACCTCGCGGGCGATGGTAAAGAGCTGCTCCTCGCTCTCGACCGAGCAGGGACCGGCGCAAACCGTCACCATTTCACCGCCGAAGGAGGCCTCGCCCACCTCGACCACGGTGTTCTCCGGATGGAAGGCCCGGCTCGCCAGCTTGTAGGGCTCGGTGATGCGCAGGACCTCGTAAACCCCCTCCATGACCTCGAATTCGCGGAGATCAACCCCGCGGATGTCGCCAATGCCCCCGAGGATGGTCTGGTTGACCCCGACCACCTTGTGCACTTGAAATCCGTGGGCCTCAAGTTTCTCGCAGACAGCCTGCACCATCCCCTCGCTGGCGCTGTCTTTCATGACGATGACCACAGTTCTACCTCGCTAGAACGTAAGAGTTTTAAGCCAGGAATTGCAGCTCCCGGCAGGCGTGAATGATGCGTTTGAAGATGGCGACCATCTCATCATTGGAAAGAGGGCCCTGGTTGTGGCTCTGGATATGGTAAAGCACGGCCTCCTCCCGCTGTTTGTCCCGCACAGTCATACCGGTACTCCCCTTCAGGGTGCCGATTTCCTGTGCGAGGGTGGCGCGCTCGCTGATCAGATCAACGATCTGTTCGTCGATCCGGTCGATCTCCTGCCGCAGGGATGATAGATTCATGTTCATTTCCTTCCAAAAAAAAACCCACCAGGTGTGAGCTGGTGGGCGGATAATGACGCCGGCGAACTGATCCCCGGGCTTGTTATCCGCTCCGACCGCCAAAAAGGTGGTAATAAAAGGGAAAGATGTAGCGAGAAGGGTTCATTTTGCTTCGTGTTTGCCGTTCAATAGTCTTATATACTGAATTTACAAAATTAATAGCCAGAAGCAAGCCTTTTTTTATCAAAGCCGGGCGCCTTATACTCCGCATCCACTCTCGTGTGGATATTGCCGCGCGGATTGAAATCGCCGTGTACCGCCATCCAGCGCGGCCGGCAAACCTCTACCAGGGCCTCGAGGATCTCGTTGACCGCCTCTTCGTGAAAAATGCCGCGATCCCTGAACTTGTTAATGTAAAGCTTGAGGGCTTTCAGCTCAAGGCAGTACTGATCGGGCACATAGCGGATTTCAACCGTGGCAAAATCCGGATAGCCCGTCCGCGGACAGAGACAGCTGAACTCGGGATCGCTGATGGTGATGACATAATCCCGGCCGGGATACCTGTTCTCAAAGACCTCAAGTTTTGCTTCCAGTATTTCGCGCTGGCCGCGCTTCAACTCATCCATGACTGCTCCCGTCGGATCGGGGCCTTTGACCTTTCGGCCCCTCATTCACTGTATATTACTGAGAAATCATCGTTTTCCGCTATCTCGATGCTGACCACCCTGGCCTTGGCTGGAAGATTGTTCTTCATCCAGCCAAAGATGTAACGGGCGAGGTTTTCCGAGGTTGGATTGGTCTGATCGAACGGCGCCACCTCATTGATCATGCGATGGTCGAATTGATGCAGGCATTCATCGAGGATGGTCTGCAGGACCATCAGATCCATCACCATGCCAAGCTGGTCCAGTTCCTCGCCGGCGACCGTGGCGGTGACCTTCCAGTTGTGGCCGTGAAGGCGCTCGCAGGCGCCGGGATAGTAGGCCAGACGATGGGCCGCGGAAAATCCGGATCTGACAGCAAGCTGGTACATGCACTTCCTCCCGAAAGGTGTTAACAGCGCCGGCCTGGGCGGACGGCGCCTCTGCAGATAGGTTTTCAAAAACGGCGCCGCCCTCCGGGCTGGAAGAAGCGCCGCGTCCGGCGACGCCAGTGGCGGCTGCGCCTGCTATCCCTTCAACTCATCCGCGTGCAGCTGGATTTTACGCACGGCCGCGGCGATATCCTGCATATCCTCTTCGGTGCCGAGCAGAACGCTCTGGGTGAACCAGATCGCCTCCTCGTAGCAGGCCTTTTCGCTCTCGGGGCAAAAGTTGCTCGCATAATCGACGGGCAGATCAACCTTGCGGCCGCGCGGCCCGAAGGATTTGTTCATAAAGACCGGCTGCTTGTAAAGGGGGATCGAGTAGCCCGGGCTGGTGGGGATGCCCTCCTTGCGCATGGCATCGATGAAGAGCTGCTTCGACTTGCCGGCGAAGGCGCGCTTGTCATAGCGGAAAATATAGAGGTGGCAGGAGTGGCTGGTCACCTCCTCCTGCATCGGCAGCGGTGAGATCCCCTCGATGCCGCCGAGCAGCTCATTGAGGAGGTCCAGATTGGCCCGCCGGATCGCCTTGAGCTCCTCGTAGCGCCCGAACTGGGCGAGCAGGACCGCGGACTGGAACTCGGTGATGCGATAGTTGCCGCCGAAGTAGAAATGTTCATACCAGAGTCCGTCCTCGCTGCGCCCGCAGTTGTGGTGGGAGCGCGCGAATTTGGCGACGAGATCGTCGTTGGTGAGGATGATCCCCCCCTCGCCGCAGTTGATATTCTTGGAGGACTGGAAGGAGAAGCAGCCCGCGGCGCCGATAGCTCCGACCGGACGGCCTTTCCAGGCGGAACCCCAGGCCTGGGCGGCGTCCTCGATGACGACGAGATGGTGCCTGGCGGCAATCTTCATGATGGCATCCATGTCGGCCGGGCGTCCCGCGAAATGGACCGGCATGATGGCTTTGGTGCGCGGGGTGATGGCGGCCTCGATGAGCCGGACATCGATGTTGTAGGTGTCGCGGTCGATATCGACGAAGATGGGCACGGCGCCGGCCTCGACGGCAGCGCTGGCCGTAGCGATAAAGGTGTAGGCGGGAACGATGACCTCGTCGCCGGCGTCGACATCGGCGGCGGTGAGGGCGATGCGCAAGGCGGTGGTGCCGCTGTTGATGGCAATGCCATGTTTGGCGGCATGGGCCTCGGCGAACTGTTTCTCAAAACATTCGCTCTCCTTGCCGGCCAGCCTTCCCCATTTACCGCTCTTGATGACCCTGGTCAGCCCCTCGATTTCCTCGTCTCCCCAGACCGGCCAGACCGGAAAAGGCATCGTCCGCACCGGGGTTCCACCATTGATCGCCAACGACATTGTACGCCTCCTCTTTAAAACTGGTTTTGATGGTTCAACTGTTCGGAAAAATCACTGGCCTTGTCCGGGCGGCAGCAGACCGTCGAGCTGCAACCGCAGGGTCTCCGCTCCGGAGAAATGCAGGACGCGCATGCCCGCTTGCCGGGCCCCCGCGACGTTCTCCTCCAGATCATCGATAAAGAGCGCCTCTTCCGGTTCGACCGCCAGCTCACGCAGGGCAAAGGCGTAGATGGCGGGATCGGGCTTTAATAAACCGGCCCCAAAGGAGGTCACCGGCTTTTCAAAAAGGCTGAAAAAAGGATACCGTCCGACGATGTAGTTATAATGCAGCGGATCAGTGTTGCTGATAATGGAGAGGCGGAAACGGCCATGCAGCGAGCGGGCCAGCCCGGCGACATCCTCCTTGAGGGAAAAGATATCGGTATAGAGGTTTTCGAGCAGCGGCCGTTCAAGCGGCCGGTCAAGCTTGCGGTTGAGCCGCTCGAGAAACTCATCGCCATCGATCCCGCCGCTGTCGAAAAGCCGGGAATCGGAGCGCATGCTCGCCCGCAGGGCGATGAGTTCGGCCGGGGTACGGCCCGTGTGCCGGGCCAGCCCCTCAATAAACCGCTCGAAATGGACGTTCACCAGCACGCCACCGAGGTCGAAAAAGATGACCCTGAGCGGTGCGCCAGCCTTGGCCTCTCCTCTCATATCACTTCGCCGCCCATGGACTCCTCATGCGGGCAGCAGCCCCTTGACCAGATCGACAGCACTGGCTGCATCCGCGGCGTAGCCGTCGGCGTGAATCTCTTCGGCGTACTGTGGGGTCACCGGGGCGCCGCCGATGACGACCTTGATCTGGTCGCGCACGTCTGCCGCCTCAAAGGCGGAGATGGCATCCTTCATGTTGAGCATTGTCGTCGTCAGCAGGGCCGAGAGGCCGACGACCTGGGGTTTGTGCTCCCGGATCGCCGCGACGAATTTTTCGGCCGCGACGTCGACGCCGAGGTCGATCACCTCAAAGCCCGCTCCCTCCATCATCATTGAAACCAGATTCTTGCCGATATCGTGCAGATCCCCCTTGACTGTGCCGATGACAAAGCGGCCGATGGGCTTGACCCCGGTCTCGACCAGCTTGGGTCTGAGTACCTTGATGCCGGCCTTCATCGCGCGGGCGGCGACGAGCATTTCCGGGACATAAAATTCGTTGTTGCGGAACTTGACGCCGACGATATCCATGGCGGCGATCAGGCCCTTGTTGAGAATTTCTGAAGGCTCAGTGCCCTCGCCAAGGGCGGTCAGGGTGAGTTCCTCCGCCCGATTCGCATTGCCCGAGATGACACTTTCAGCCAGCATTTCCAGAACCGACATGTACTCCTCCGAGGATGATATTGTTCTCAAAATAACGGTCCGGCCGGGATCTACACCCCGGCGATAAGGAACAAGCGCGCCAGCAGTCCGGCCCCTTTACTTGCCGGTTCAGGACCAGTAATCGCGCTTGAATTTTTCGAAATCAGGGATGATGACCCGATGACCGTCGCGCTCGATCAGCTTTTTGCTCTCAAAGACGGCCATAACCCGCGATATGGTCTCACGGGCGGTCCCCGCCATGTTGGCAAGATCCTGCTGCACAGGCAGTTTGGCGATGATCATGCTGGCGCCGCGCGCATACCCGGTCTGCTCGGCGACATGGATAAGGGTCGAGCCCACCCGGCCGACGGCATCCTGCAGGGTCAGGTTCTCGATCATGACGTCGGCCTTGCGGATGCGATCGGCGAGGACACGCAGCATCTCCAGGCCGATGGAGGGAAAGCGCTCGAGCAGGTGGTGGAAATCGTTGCGGCGCAGGGTGAGCAGCTCGGACTCTTCCATGGCGATGACCGAGGCCGATCGGCCCTTGCCGTCGAGTATGGAGAGCTCGCCAAAGAAATCGCCCGCCTTGAGGATGGTGATGATCACTTCGCGCCCCTCGTCGCTCGCTCGGGTTATCTTGACTGTACCGCGCAGAATGATAAAGAGGGTCTGCCCAACCTCCTCCTCCACAAGGATGACCTGCTCCTTGTGGCAATCCTTGCGCAGACAGCGGTCCGCGACCTGTTCGACATCCGCATCGGACATCTTGGCGAACAGGGGCACCCGCTTCAGCAGCCGGATGACTCTTTCCTCCGCCATATGGACTCCTCCCGTCGTGTGATGGCGCAAATTCGGCGTAAAGCAGCCGTGTGATAATCAAAAGGGGCCGACGCAAGCCAGCCAGCTCAGCTCCGTGCGGCTGCCAGGGGCCCAAGCTGCACCCCCCGGCGTGCTCCCGCCCGCTCATAGACCGCATAGAGACGGTTGAGCATGGCGGCGCGATTGAATCTGGCCGCCACTGTTTCGAGGCCGCCGCGGCCGAGACGTAGACGCAGCTCTTCATCGACGATCAGCCGTTCGACCTGGCGGGTCAGATCCCCGGGTTCAGCGGGGTTGAAAAGCAGGCCGTTGCGTTCCTCCTCGACGATGTCGAGGACGCCGTCGCAGCGCGTCGATACCACCGGACGGCCGACCGCCATGGCCTCGATCAGCACCAGTCCGAAGGCCTCAGCCCGCGAAGGGAAGGCGAAAATATCCATGGCCGACAGCACTTCCGGAATGTCGCTGCGGAAGCCGGCCATGATGACGCGCCCCTCAAGCCCGAGGCTGCGCAGACGGTCATGGATCGGCCGGGCGCGTTCCTCTTCTCCACGGGTCGGCTCGCCGACGATCACAAATCGGGCCCTTGGATGGCGGGCGCCGACCGCAGCAGCCATATCGAGGAATTCGAGGTGCCCCTTGCCGGGCTGGAGACGACCGACGGAGCCGATTAAAAGCTCCTCCTCCCCCACTCCCCATTCAGCCCGGATACGCGCGCGCGCCTCTGGGCGAAATGCAAAGGTGCGGGTGTCCACCCCGTGATGGACAACGCAGACCCGCTCCCGATTGAGCGGATGGGTGGCGAGGAGATTCTCCTCGATGACCCGCGAGATCGCCACCACCTGGTCGACCGAGGCGTAGATCCAGCGGTGGAGGAGATCGCGTTTGGGCTTACCCGTGCCGATGTGCTTGATGAAGACCAGCGGCCACCGGCGCCCAAGATGCACGGCCGGGGCGATGTTCCAGAGATCCCGGGCGTAATGGGCGTGCAGCAGCTCCACCTCCTGCTCCCTGAACTGATGAAAGAGGCGGAGCGAGGCAGCCAGATCCAGATAGCCGGCCGGGGCGAAGGCTATGACGGGCAGTCCCAGACGCTGCGCCTCATTCGCGAGGGGTGAGCCCGGAGCACACCAGATCTCGACCCTGTGCCCCTCCTCCGCAAGCCAGCGGGAGAGCACGGCGACGTGCATCTCCAGCCCACCCCAGGAGCGCGAGGAGCAGATCTGTGCGAGATGCAGGGTGCGACCGGTCATCAATCCCGCTCCCTCAGCCCCTGTAGAGCTGATGGCGGGCGATGTAGCGCTCGACGGCTGGCGGCACAAGATAACGGATCGACCTCCCCTCCAGCAGGCGTTTGCGGATGTCGGTCGACGAAAGATGCATGAGCGGGGTGTCGACGATGATCAGGTCCCGGATGAACCCCGGCACCCGGCCTACATAGGAGATGCCGGGGCGGTCGGCGACGACGATCCGGCAGAGCCGGTTGATCTCTTCAGGCGCCCGCCACGAGAGCAGATCGGCGAGATTATCTCCGCCAATGACGAGAAAGAGCCCTGAGCGGTCGAGCCCGTGCTTTTTTTTCAGCTCGGTCAGGGTCTCGACGGTATAGGACCTGCCGCCGCGCCGCAGCTCAAGATCACTGGCGCGGAAGCGGGGATTGCCGGCAGCAGCAAGACGGACCATGGCGAGGCGGTGCTCCCCGGCGACCATCTGGTCGTCCGGTTTTAAAGCGGGCACAGAACAGGGCATGAAGAGCAGGCGATCGACATCGAGGGCATCGGCGGCCCTCTCGGCGATGATCAGATGGGCGAGATGGACCGGATTGAATGAACCCCCGAAAAGGGCCAGCTTTTTCACCTCCCGCTTCAAATCAGGGCTTCCCCCCGGCGGCGCCTGCGGCCGGAGCGGCCTGCTCCAGCTGGGTGATGCGCTGCCGCGCCTTGCCCGCCAGCTCGTGGTTCGGAAACTTGTCGGCCATCTTCCGGAAGGCCTCGAGGGCCTCAACGGGCTTGCGCATGTGCCGGTAGCATTCGCCGAGATAGTACTGGGCCATCGGGCTGAATTTGGAGTCATAATGCTCGTCGAGAACCACGTTGTAATAAACGGCGGCCGCATCATAGTAGCCCAGTTTGTAGTACTGCTCGGCTGAGGAATAGACCTTGAGCGCCAGCTTTTCCCGGCACTCGGTGAGCTTTTCCTGGACCTGCTTGACCAGGTCGCTGCGGTGGAACTCTTCGAGAAATTCCTGGAATTCGCGGATAGCCTTGTGGGTATAGTCCTGGTCGAGGGAGTACTTGGGCGAGAGTTTAAAATAACTCATACCCAGCTTGAACTTGGCGTCATCCACCCATTCGGAATTGGGATAGACCTTGAGCAGGCGCTCGTATTCGCTGGCGGCGAGGATATACTCCTTCATGCCGTAATGGCATTCGCCGAGATAGAACTGGGCCTTGTCGGCGACGGTGCTGCCGCTGTAGCTCAGGGTGATCACCCTGAACTGGTTTTTGGCATCCAGATAGTCCCTCTTTTCATAGAGTTCCATGGCGGCGGCCATGCGCTCTTCGAGGGTCATGTTGGCGCGCATTTTGGTCCCGCCGCAGCCGCTGGCCGCAGCGAGTATGACTCCGAGAATAAAAACAACAAAAAGCCGGGCAAAGGGTTTCATACGGTTCCTGTAGTTCAGTTGCTGCGAAAAGAGTAAAAAAGGTAAATAATCCCGCCGGTGATCAGGGCCATGACGACGGGTTCGGCCATCCTCTTGAGCCGGGAAGGCTGCGGCCTCTTGCCGATGGTGAAAGGGAGGGCTGGATCTTCGACCGCTGCGATCTGGCTGCGCGCGAGGGTGTCGCTGACGCTTCCGATCAGTTCCCGGCTGAAGATGAGTTCTCCTCTTTCATCCAGATATTTGAGGTGGAGGCGGCTGGAGACGGTGCGGAGGATCCTGCGGCCGCTTCTGGCCTCCTCGTAACGGACATTCAGATCCATCGGAACGTAATGAAGCAGGGGCCTCTCCACAGCGGCGGCATCGACGCGGCGAAGCCGGAGAGCCCGTTTCCTACCCAGCTTCTCGAACACGACACGCTCAAAGAGCCAATCCCAGCCCGCCTGCGGCACAGGCGAGCCGTAGCAGAGCAAGGATGAATCGGCGAGCGCAAGCTGGGGTTCGACCCCGGCGAGCTGCTGCTCCATCGTCCGCCTGATCAGCTCCAGATTGGTGGGCGGCTCCTGCGCCCGGGCCTGAGCGGCCGTCAGCAACAGGAACAGAAGCGGCATACAATGTATAACTCTTTTTAACGTATGGTGTTCCCTATAAAGAAACCAAACAGGTCAGAAAATGGGAATAGCCCCACTCCTCCCCGGAAGGATCGCACTGCACCCCATACTGCAGGGCCAGGGCGAGGGGAAATCCGGACGCTTCATCCTCCGTAATCCCGCCTCCTCGCTCCGGGGTTGTGATCCCCACTCCCCCGCAGAAGACGGGACGTCGTCGGGGCTGCTGCTCGAAACAGCCCGCGCGCAGGAACAGCCAGGGCACCGCCTGCCATTCGCCCCCGAGGTGCAGCTCCCGCTTGGCCGGTTTTTCCTCTTCTGATACATTACGCACATCGAGCGAAAGAAGCAAGCCATTTCGCGGCGAATAGGCCAGCCCCACATTCATCGACTCATCGATGGTGCGGTTGAGTTCCTGAAAGGCATCAGCCATCTCATCAGGCACATCGATATACATCACCCCGATGTGAAAACGCGGCGCTGGCCGGATGAGCAGGCCGTAGCTGCCGCCATAGCCCCGCGCCCGCGGCAGGGCGCCCTCCCGATTGACCAGATAGCCCGCCACCCCGATGGCAAAGGGCTCCGCAAGCCGGAGCCGCACGGCGGCCTGGGAGAAGGTCAGGTCCAGAATCGCTTCAGTGGGGAAAAAGCCTTTCCCCTCCTGCACGGCAGGATTAGTGGCAAGGGTTTCGCTGAGCAGCAGTCCGACGGAAACGACCGGGGACTGCCAGGAAAGCCCCTTGACGACGAGGCCACAGCGCAGCAGCTCGCCGAGAGGAGAGGAAACCCCGCCCGAGATGAGACTGTTCCAGTGGTTCAAGCCCGCAGCCAGCCCGGCCGGATTGAGATAAAGATGAAAACCGTCCGACCAGGCCGAGAGGCTGGCCGGATTGTAGAGTCCATCGGAGAGTCCCGAGGCGAGCGCGCTGTTCGCCCAGCCCATGCCGGCGGGGCGGGCGGCAAAGCTGCCCGTGGTGAAACGCTCCGATCCGGAAGAGGCGCCGGCCGGAGCCAGCGAAGCCACCAGCAGAACGGCGAGGAGTCTGCGCCTCCAGTTACAGGGTGTGATCATCTTTCCGTCCACTCCGCAGCCGGCTGATTCCGGCCGCAGCCAGGCCTGCGGCGGAGATGACGGCGCAGAGGCGCGCCAGCCAGTCACCGTGCCGCGTGTAAAAGGTGGTCCGGATGCCGGGGTGCAGCTGACCTGTGATCGCCGCCTGGCGGAAGATGGGGGTGCGCTGGGTGACGCGGCCGCAGGCATCAATAAAACAGGAGATGCCGGTATTCGCACAGCGGGCGATGGGGATGCGGTTCTCGATTGCGCGAAAAACAGCGAACTGGGCATGCTGTGCGGGGGCTGAGGTGCGGCCGAACCAGGCGTCGTTGGTGATGATGCAAAGCGTGGCGGCGCCGGCGGCGGCGAAACGGCGGTTGAGATCGGGAAAGACCGAATCAAAACAGATCGGAGTGGAGAGCCGGACCGGCGGCGCCTCTTCACCGGCACCAGCCAGGCGCACCTGGAAGACCGTGTACTCCTCCCCGGGAGTATAATCTCCGACCCCCAGGGCGAGGTCGGAAAGCCACTCCTTGAGATAGTTGAAGGGAAAGTGGTCGCGAAATGGAATGCGCTCCGAGCCCGGCACCAGACGCATCTTGCGATAGGCGGTGAGAAATTTCGATCCGGGCTCGACCAGGAAAGCGGCATTATAATAGGTATAGGAAGTATCGTTGGTGAACTGGTAATCGAGCCCGCCGGTCAGCAGCGGAATCTGCAGTGAATCGACAAAGGCGTGCAGGCGGCGCAGATAGCGTGGTTCGTTGCTGAGGAAGAAAGGCATCGCCGTTTCAGGCCAGACGATGAGATCAGGCTTGCCGGCGGCAGCAGCGCGCGACATCTCTTCGTAAAGAGCGACGTTCTTGTCCGTACTGCCCGCCTCCCACTTTTCAAAGGGATCGACGTTGCCCTGCAGCAGCGCGAAGGTGACGGCACGGCCGCCTGCCTGCGGGCGATTCAGCATGATGAGGCCGTGCAGGGCCGGCAGGAGGATGAGAAGAGCGAGCACCAGGAGGGCACGCTGCCGGCTCCGGCGTACGGTGAATTCGCGCACCGTGAGCCATACCAGTACATTGAGAACAAAAACCCAAAGGCTGACGCCCAGGACGCCGGTGTACTCGGCGAACTGGATGAAGGGGAGATAATAGGACTGGGTGTAGCCCAGGTAATTCCAGGGAAAGGCGGTTTCTGAAAGGGACTGCACGTACTCCATCGTCAGCCAGAGAAAAGGCAGCAGAAGCCATGCCCGGCAGCCGTAGCGGCGGAGCAGGAGAATGTGCAGCAGCCCATAAAGGGTCAGGGAGAGGGGGATGATCAGTATGGCGGCGATGAATCCCGCCTGGGTGACGTGGGCGATCCAGTAAAGAGTGGTAATGCAGGTAAAGAGGCCGGTGAGGTAGCTCCAGCGCATCCCCTCCCCCGGCTTTTTATCCTCGAGCAGGAGAAAAAAGGGGAGCAGGGCGAACCAGCCGATAAAACCGGTGCGGAACGGCGGAAAGGCCAGCGCCATAAGAATGGCGGTGGCAAGGCTGAGGAGCAGATTTCTTTTCATGGCAACAGCAATCCTGAATTCCTGTGCGCACACCATCCGGCGGAGGCCCGGCACCCCAGGGAATAATCGGGGCGCTGCGCAGCTGAACGGGCCGGGATGATGAGCGATGAGTAGTGCAAAGCGGGAGTGTTCAACTCCCGGAGGAATGCCTGCGGCGATACTGGAGGCGGTCGAGGAAGGCCTGCAGCATAAAAGCGGCGGCGATCTGATCGATTCGGTCGCGCTGCCGCGACGGCTGCTGGCCGCGCTCGTGCAGGCTTTTATGGGCGCTGGTGGTCGTCCAGCGCTCATCCTGGGTGTAGACCGGAATGGGGAGGAGATCAGCCAGCCGGGCGGCTAATGCCTCTGCGGCTTGCGCCTTGTCGCCCAGGCTGCCATCCATGTGCAGGGGCAGGCTTACGACCAGCGCCACAGCCGCCTGCTCCTGCACGGAAGCGATGATTTGTTCAACGGGAAAAGCCTGCCCTTTGCGGAACAAAGTGACCAGGGGAAAGGCTATGGTTTGCAACGGATCGCTGACCGCCAGGCCAATGCGCCTCTCGCCATAGTCGATCCCGACAATGCGTCCCTGAGGCAGCTGCTCAACGGGAATCGGGGTTAGATCTGCCATGCCGGACTGCGATCTCGCGCGGGCGAGATTGGGTTATTTGCTTTCCAGGGGCAGCGGCTGTTTCAGGACCTCTTTGAGCAGTTTGCCCGCCTTGAAATGGGTCTTGCGGCGAGCGGGAACATAGATGATTTCACCGGTTTTGGGATTGCGGGCCTTGGGTTTGGGCTTGGTCTTTTTCACTTCGAAGACGCCGAAGTCACGAATCTCGATGCGCACTTCAGGATTGGCCTCGGACATGAATTCCCGCAGGGCCTGAAAAACGCCGTCGACCACTTTTTCGGTCAGATATATTTTTTCTCCTACGATCTTCGCAGTCCGCTTGGCGACATCTTTCTTCGTGATCGTGGATTTCAAAGCCTCATCAGCCATGGCCAGCTCCTAAGATTGGGTTTTGAAATAGGTATAGTTATTGTCGTCCACAGTATAACACTATAATTAATAACCATAAATAACTATTTTTTAGATAAAAGACAACAAAAAAATGCATGGAAGGTCATAAAATTACAAAAAAAATGCATTTTTTTCATTCACTTAGGCTCTGACCAGCGGCTGACGGAGATCACTCCGGCCACCTTTTTGATTTTAGCAATAATCCTGTTAAGATGATCAAGATCATATACTTCAATACTGACGGTGCAGTTAACCAGGGAGATATCGGCATTCATATTGGCGCTGGTGATAATGCCGTCGGAACTGGAGACCGCCTCCGAGAGGTCGGCGAGAAAGCGGCTGCGGCGCTCGCAAAGGATGTAGAGCCCGGCAAGAAAGCGATTTTCCTTGTCGACATCCCAGGCGACATCGATGATGCGCTCGGGCTCCTGCATCAGACGCAGCAGGTTGTTGCAGCTGTTGGTGTGCACGACGATCCCGCGTCCGCGGGTGACGATCCCCGTGATCGGATCCCCCGGCACGGGATTGCAGCACTTGCCGAAGCTGATCATGATGTTGTCCATCCCGGCCACGCTCACCCCCTTGCTCGACTTGCGCGCCCGCTCGATGAAGCGTTTGAAAAGGGATTCGTTATTGGTGACCGGCTTGTCTTCCGGGATGATCTTGTGCAATACGGCATCGAGCTTGATCTCTCCGCGGCCCAGGGCGGCGAGGAGCTGCTGGGCGTCCCGCTGGCTGAATTTCGAAGCCAGATCAGCCAGATTGACATCCTTGAACTTGATCGAGTACTTGCTGAGGGCGCGGGTCAGCATCTCCTCCCCCAGCCGGGCGCTGCTCTCAAACTGGGTATCGCGCAGCCATTTCTTGATGCGCCCCTTGGCCTTGGCGCTGGTGGCGAAGCTGAGCCAGCCCTCGTTGGGCCGCTGGTTGGCAGAGGTGATGATCTCCACTGTATCACCGCTGACCAGCTGATGGCTCAGGGGGACGATGCGGCCGTTGACCTTGGCGGCGAGGCAGTGCAGCCCGATGTCTGTATGAACTGCAAAGGCAAAGTCGACCGGCGTGGAATGAACCGGCAGGCGGTAAAGGTCCCCGCGCGGGGTGAAGACAAAGACCTCATCCTGGAAGAGATTGACCTTGAGATGCTCCATGAAGGAGCTGGTTTCGACCTCCTCCTCGTCCACCGCCTCGAGCACCTGACGCAGCCATCCCATGTGCTTGTCGAGCTCATCCTCCTGCAGGCGCCCCTCCTTGTAACGCCAGTGGGCGGCGATGCCGTCTTCGGCGGTGCGGTGCATCGACTCGGTGCGGATCTGAATCTCGACTTTTTTGCCATCCGGGCCGATGACGGTGGTATGAAGGGATTGATAGCCGTTGCTTTTGGGCATCGCGATATAGTCTTTGAAACGCTCATGGATCGGGGTGTAGAGGGAATGGACGATGCCGAGGGTGTGGTAGCACTCCTCCACCTTTTCGACAATGATGCGGATGGCGTGGAGGTCGTAGATCTCCTCAAAGACGATGCCGCGCTTGACAATCTTGTTGTAGATGCTGTAAAAGTGTTTCGGCCGGCCCTCGAAGCGGGCGTGGATTCTGGCCTCGACCAGGGCTTCACGCACCGGCTTGGTGACGTGGCTGATGATGAGCTCGCGTTCCCGCCGGGTTGCGTTGACCCGCTTGACGAGATCGCTGTAAATCTCCGGCTCGAGAAACTTGAGGGCAAGGTCTTCCAGCTCCCATTTGATCTTGGCGAGGCCGAGACGGTGGGCCAGGGGGGCATAGACCTCGCGGGTTTCGAGGGCGATGCGGCGCCGCTTTTTCTCGGGAAGGAACTCGAGGGTGCGCATGTTGTGCAAACGGTCGGCGAACTTGATGATGATCACCCGGATGTCCTTGACCATGGAGAGGAGCATCTTGCGAAAATTCTCCGCCTGCCGCTCCTCGAACTCGAGCAGCTTGATATCGGAGATCTTGGTGACCCCGTCGACCAGGCTGGCGATGCTGTGGCCGAACTCGCTCTCGACGCGGGCGATATTGTATTCTGTGTCTTCGGCGACGTCATGGAGGATGGCCGCGGCAATGGTCTCATAATCCATCTTCAGACCGGTGAGGATCTTGGCGACCTCGAGGGGGTGTTCGAAGTACTTGTGGCCTGACTTGCGCAGCTGATTGCGGTGGGCCTCATAGCTGAACTCGAAGGCCTTGCGCAGCAGCGCCACATCCATGGACTGATTGTAGCGCCGGATGCGGCGTACGAGTCCTTCGAATACCTTTTGGTAGACTTCTTCCATGCTCTGCCGCGCCTGGATGTCAGTAAGGAGTCGGTGAAATGGTCTGGATTTCAGGCTGCCGGGATTCCTTGCCGGCGAAAAGGAGATATTCCTTGTAAAAGTAACAGTTCACGCTGTCGGTGGGACCGTTGCGCTGCTTGGCGATGATGATCTCTGCGTCGTTCTCCTGGCCGGGCTCGACCGGGCCGTAGACCGAGGGGCGGTAGATGAACATGACCACATCGGCATCCTGCTCGATCGCCCCCGACTCGCGCAAATCGGAGAGCATCGGCTTGCGCTCGCCGCGGGCCTCGACGGCGCGCGAGAGCTGGGAGAGGGCCAGGACCGGGATATCGAGCTCCTTGGCGAGGGCCTTGAGGGACTGCGAAATCTGGGCGATCTCAATCTGGCGGCTCTCGACCCGGCCGACGCCGTGCACGAGCTGAAGATAGTCGACGACGAGCAGGCCGATATTGTACTCGATCTTGAGGCGGCGCGCCTTGGAGCGGATCTCCATGATGGTCATGGCGGGAGAATCGTCAATATAGATGGGGGCCTTTTCGAGGGTGCCCAGGGCGTTCATCAGTTTGGCCATCTGGTCCGGAGGCAGCTTGCCGATGCGCACCAGATGGGCGTCAACCCGGGCCTCGGAGCAGAGCAGACGCATGGCAATCTGGGGTGAGGCCATTTCCAGGGAGAAGATGCCGACCGGCACCCCGTAGCCGGCGGCAGTGCGGGCCATGTTCAGGGCCAGAGCGGTCTTGCCCATCGAAGGCCTGGCGGCGAGGATGACCAGTTCGGAGTTCTGCAGGCCGGAGAGCAGGCGGTCGAGGTCCTTGAAACCGGTCGGCACACCGATGACCCCGTCGGCCTTGGCATTGTAATGGTCGATGAGGTTCATGGTCTCGAAGAGGATCGGCCGCAGATGCTCGAAAGACCTGCGCTTGCTGCGCTCGGAGAGGCTGAAGATCTTTTTCTCCGCCACATCTATGACATCATAGGCATCTTCCCCGCCCTCGTAGCAGTCCTGTTGTATCTCACCGGCCACCTCAATGAGCTTGCGCAGCAGCGCGCGGTTGAGGACAATGCGGCAGTACTGCTCGATATTGGCTGCCGAAGGGATGCGCTCCACCAGTTCGGTGAGGTAATAGTGCCCGCCCACCTTGTCGAGCTCCTTGCTCTTCTCCAGCTCGGAGGAGACGGTCAGGACGTCGATGGCCTGGCTGTGGGAATAGAGGTTGCGCGCGGCGATAAAGATGCGGCGATGAGCATCCTTGTAAAAGCAGGTTTCATCGAGGAGTTCGAAGAGGGTGTTGGCGGCATGGGGCTCGATCATCACCGAACCGAGGGCCGCCATTTCCGCTTCGATCGACTGCGGCGGCAGCTTGACGGGGATATCAGTCTGTTCATTCATGGTCAGCTCGCTCAGCGTGGACGGTTCTCGGACAGAAATTCATCATAGAGACGGCGGAGCAGCTGGACATCCTGCCAGGTCTCGTGCTTGAATTTGGGAAAGCGGAGCAGGGCTGCCGGATGATAGGTGACGATGAGGCGGGAGCCCCTCCAGGGGTGGACCTTGCCGCGCAGCTGCGTAAGGGACGCCTGGCTCTGCAGCAGGGTCTGGGCGCTGAAGCGCCCCAGACAAAGAATGAAGGCCGGCTGGATCAGCGCCAGCTGTTTCTCGAGGTAGGGCAGGCAGTTGGCCACCTCGTCCGGCAAAGGATCGCGGTTATTGTCCGGCCGGCATTTGAGCAGATTGCAGATATAGACTTCACTGCGCTTGAGCTGGATGGAAGCCAGAATCCTGGTGAGAAGCTGCCCCGCTTCGCCTACGAAGGGAAGCCCCTGCTGGTCTTCATGAAAACCGGGGGCCTCGCCGACCAGAACGATGTCGGCGGCGGGATTGCCCTCGCCGAAAACCAGATTTCTGCGCCGGCCGCCGATGGCGCAGCGCAGGCAGCCGCTGATCCTGCCCTGCAGCTCCTCGAGGGTGGAGAGATTGAGGTCCGGCATGGCCTGGGGTTCGGGCCGGGGCGGGCTCTCCAGCCCCTCGCGGATGCGCTCGCCAAGATAGGGCGAACGGCCGGGAGCAGGCGTGGCCGCCTCCCCTCCTCGCCAGTTCAGCTTCTCTTTAGGCAGGGCAAGCTCGTCGCCGTAGAGCTCAATCTGCTGTTCGAAAAACCGGCGCAGATCCGATTCATCATCGCCACTCATAGGCTCTTCTCTTTTTCCCATTCCAGGACGGCCGTCAGCAGCCGGTCGGCCACCTCCTGCTTGGACATTTGCGGCCACTTTTCGGGGTCACGCCCGCGCCGCAGCAGGGTGATGATATTGGTATCCACGGCGAAACCGGCGCCCGGTTCGAGGGGATTGTTGACAACGATCATGTCAAGATTCTTCTCCTCGAGTTTGCGCAGGGAGGCGGGAATCTCTTCGCCGGTCTCGACGGAAAAGCCGACATGGGTGCGGCCGCCCTTGCTCAGTCCGGCGCTCCTGAGGATGTCTTCGGTCCGGGTCAGGGGCAGAATGATCTCCTCCTCCCCTTTCTTGATCTTTTGCGCCGCAACAGCGGCGGGCCGGTAATCGCTGACAGCGGCGGCCATGAAAAGAAGATCGCAGTCGGGCAGGTGGTGCTGGACCGCTTCAGACATCTCGGCGGCGGTGGTGACGCGGACAACCTTGATGCCGGAGAAGGGGCGCTCATGGCTCGGGCCGGTCACCAGGGTCACCCCGGCCCCGCGCAGGGCGGCCATTTCGGCCAGGGCGTAGCCCATCTTGCCGGTGGAGCGGTTGCCGAGATAGCGCACGGGATCAAGGGGTTCATGGGTCGGGCCTGCTGTCACCAGCACGCGCCTGCCCTGGTAATCATGCTTCCGGCTGAGGAGCCTGCGCACGGCCTCCACGATCTCCGGGATTTCAGACAGGCGGCCCTCTCCCACCTCACCGCAGGCGAGCTCGCCGCTTCCGGGCGCGACAACGCTCCAGCCGTGCTCGAGCAGACGCTTTTCATTCTGTTGATAAAGGGGATTGGCATACATCTGCCTGTTCATGGCCGGACAGAAGAGGATGGGCGCGGTGGTGGCAAGCAGGGTGGTGGTAAGGGCATTGTCCGCAAAACCGTGGGCAGCCCTGGCGATGGTATTGGCCGTCGCCGGGCAGATGACCAAGCATTCCGCCCAGCGCGCCCATTCGATGTGTACGGTGCCTCCCCCCTGCTCATGGGGGAAGAGCCCGGTGAGAACTGGGTGACCGGTCAAGGTTTCGAAGGTCAGCGGTGTGATGAACTCCATGGCCGCGGGAGTCATGATCACGCGGATGGAGGCCCCGAGTCGGGCGAGCTGTCGTACCAATTCCGCAGCCTTGTAGGCCGCGATACCGCCAGTCACGCCAACCACTACTTTCCTGTTCGTCAGCATGCGGCACTCTGCTCCTGAGTGGTACTAGCCGGGGTACTGCTTGGTGAGTTTGCCCTCAAGCATCTCCTGCAAGGCAACGCTGGTGGGTTTGGGCAGTTTGAGGTACTGGCGGTCGACGACATCCTGGCTGACCCCTTCGTCGTCATAATTGTCGTTGTTGCTTATCGAGGCAGCTTCGGCGTCGAGCACCTTTTTCTGCAGGTCGTTGATCTGGCGGGCGCGGCGGGCGATCATGATGATCGCTTCATAGACATTATCGGCAAACTGATCAAGGTTATCAATGGGCAGTGTTTTGATCATATAGATGGCCTCCCGGTATGTATGATTTGATTTCCATGTTTTATGCAACTGCGCCGCGCTCAGCGAGCCGACCGGCGATGATTTTTTTAACTCTGGCGATGCTCCTGTGCAGATCACGGTTGATTACCGTGAACTCAAAAGCCTTGCCCATCTCCATCTCCATCGGCACCCGCTCGAGGCGGATTCGCACCGCCTCCGAGGCCTCGGTGCCGCGCCCGACCAGCCGCTGTCGCAGGGTCTCCAGATCGGGGGGTGCGATGAAGATCATCAAAGTCTCATCAGGGAACCGGCGCTGGATGGCAAAGGCCCCCTTGACATCGATATCGAAAAAGACGATGCACCCCTCCTGCAGCCACTTTTCAATCGGCCGGACCGGGGTTCCGTAGAGATGGCCATGCACCTGCTCATATTCAGCCAGCTCATCCCTGCGAATCATCTCTGTGAAAGCGGCCTCATCGACGAACCAGTAATCGATCCCGTCCTTCTCGCCAGGGCGCATGGCCCTGGTCGTTGCCGAAATGGAATAGCGACAGCGGGGATCCCCCTCGCTGATGATCCTGCGGATGATCGTCGACTTGCCGCCGCCGGAGGGCGAAGAGATCACCACGAGAAGGCCCTTGTGCGTCATGCGGAGCCCCTCGGCTTATTCGATGTTCTGGATCTGTTCGCGCAGCTTTTCAACCTCGTCCTTGATCTCAACAACGAGATGGGAGATCTCGAGGGAATTTGACTTGCTGCCGATCGTGTTGACCTCGCGATGCATCTCCTGCAGTAAAAAGTTCAGCTTCCGGCCGGGGGCGCTTTCGTTCTCGAGAATATGGATAAAGGCCTTGTTGTGGCTGTGAAAACGGACGCACTCTTCGGTGATATCGAGGCGGTCCGCCATGAGGGCGAGCTCGTTCTCGAGCCGCCCTTCATCAATATGTTCGTCCTTGACCAGCAGGGCGATGCGCTGGCGCAGCTTTTCCATCTCGGCGGCGGGCTGTCGGGCGCCGAGCTCGGCTGCCCGTGTGATCATACCGTCGAGACTGTTGATGCGCCGGACGAAATCCTTGAGCAGCTCTTCGCCCTCCTTGTGGCGCATCACCTGGATATCCTCCAGCACCTTGACCAGGGCCGCCCGCGTGCACTCCCAGTAGCGCTCCGCCTCAGGGGTTTTGTCATCGACGACGATGATATCAGGCAGGTTCAGCAGCTGGCTGAGCTGGATCTCACCGGCGAGGCCGAGGTCCTTTTGCAGCTCCTTGACCAGGCGATAGTAGGATTGGGCCAGGGGCCGGTTGAGGACCAGCTGCTGGACATTGGAGCTCTCGCTGGTCAGACTGATGGCGATGTTGATGCGGCCGCGAGAAAGGCTCTTGCCGACCAGTTCCTTGATCTGGCTTTCGTAATCAGCCAAAACCCGCGGGATGCGCAGGGAGAAATCGAGAAAGCGGTTGTTGACCGAACGGATCTCCACAAGCACTTCGATGTCACCGATCTTGTGGGAGGCGCGGCCGAAACCGGTCATGCTTGAAATCATGGTAATATCCTGATTATGGCAGCTCTGATTAAATCAGCATTTATTTTAATGATTTTTTTCGATATAGTCAATCCTTTTTTCAGGATTGCGCAGCCGGCGGGCAGGCTGCTGCCGGCAGGGGTGGAGGGCTACTTACGGGCCTTGCGTTCTTCGATCCGCACCCGCAGCGAGATGCGGTGCGAATTGTCCAGCTGATCATGCTTGAGAAAGGCATAATCGACATCGATCCGGGGCAAGCGCAGTCCGGCGCCGGCGCTGAGGCAGCCGGTGTCGCTGCCGATGCGCACCGAGGCGATGTTGTGAAAAACCCATTCGGCGCCGAGATGAAAATCTGCACTCATGGGCCCATAATGGGCCTGGGCGGCGAGCTTGCGCCCTTCCATGCGTAGATCGGCGTCCGCCGCCAGCAGCAGACGGCTTTTGAGGGGTCTGAAGATGAAGGGATAGGCTCCCCCGAGCTTGAGGGTGGGCGAGACCAGCTCCCGCTCCCCGGTATCCCAGGCAAGCAGGGTGGTGGTGAAATCCTGCAGATTGGCGCCCAGGCGCAGGGAACGCCATGGCAGCCAGATGGCGCCGAGATCAAAACCGGCTCCCCAGGCGGCGTTGTCGCCAACCCCCTTGTGCACCAGTTTGGCGCTCGCGCCCCAGGCGAAGCGGCCGGTTTGCATCCGGGCATAGCTGAGATAGACAGCATACTCGGCGTCGTTGACCGTGCGCACCTGGCAAGGGCGATTGCTGAGGGTGTTGCCCTTGCCGTCGGTATAGGTGGCATCGAGGGGCAGATCGGGTCTCGGCAGCGCTGTGATCGGGATGTCATCGACGGCGAGGCGGACGACGTTGACGCCGATAGTCTCCCGGCGGGTGACCGGCAAGGCCCCGCCGAAATAGTCGTAATTGACCACGCCGCCGAATCGCCGCGCATGCATGAACCCCAGTTCGGGGTAACGGATGCTGGAGAGGCCGGCCGGATTCCAGTAGCCGAAGGTAACATCGCCGGTGACCGCGACATAGGCCCCGCCCATGCCGAGAGCGCGGGCGCCGACGCCGCCAGCCATGAATTCACCGGCGTATTTCCTGATTTCCGCCCCCCGGGCGAAGGTAATGAGGAGAAGGAGAATCCCCGTCAGCGATGGAAAGATGCGTTTGATCACGCAGGTACCTCTGGTTGCATGCACCAATCTGCCGTTGCGGCGACCTTTGGTCGCTGTTTCTATAATTTATGATTAAATCCGGATTGTACAAGCGAATAATCTTCCGGCAGCGGCCCGTAAGACATTTTGCGCCCCGGGCTTGCAGGGCGCCTACCGGTCGGAGGCCAGCTGCCGCAGCTCTTCGAGCTTGTTGAGCGCCTCGAGAGGGGTGAGCTGGTTGGGGTCAAGTTTCTTGAGCTCCTCGCGCAGGCTCTGTTCCAGTTCGGCGAAAAGGCTGAGCTGCTGCACCGGCCGTTTCATCTCGCTCTGATGGTGCGCCAGCCGGGGTCCCTTGTCCGGATCGAGGGAACCGGATTCGAGGTTGGCGAGAATCTCCCGCGCGCGCATAATGACGGCGCGCGGCAGGCCGGCGAGCTGGGCGACGTGGATGCCGTAGCTGTGGTCGCAGCCGCCCGGCACGATCTTGCGCAGAAAGACGATGCGGTCACCCCACTCCTTCACCGCCACATTGTAGTTTCTTACACGCGTCAGCACGAGTTCCAGTTCCGTCAATTCATGATAATGGGTGGCGAAGATGGTTTTTGCAGCAATACGCGGGGTTTCATGAATGAACTCGGCCACCGACCAGGCGATGGAGAGGCCGTCGAAGGTGCTGGTGCCGCGGCCGATCTCATCCAGCAAGATGAGGCTGCGCGGTGTGGCGTTGTTGAGGATGTTGGCGGTCTCGACCATCTCGGTGAGGAAGGTGCTCTCCCCCGCCGCCAGGTTGTCCGAGGCGCCAACGCGGGTGAAGACGCGGTCGACCAGCCCGATCTCGGCCGAGGCGGCTGGCACGAAAGAGCCCATCTGGGCCATGATGACGATCAGTCCGACCTGGCGCAGATAGGTCGATTTCCCTGCCATGTTAGGTCCGGTGATTATCAGCAGCTGCTCCCTGGTTGTCTCCATGCGGGTGTCGTTGACGACGAAGGATTCGCCCGCCGGGAGCAGGCGCTCGATGACCGGGTGGCGTCCATCCCGGATGATCAGCCCATCGCCTTCATTCATGACCGGCCGGACATAGCCATAATCGACCGCAACCTGTGCGAGGCAGCTCAGGCAGTCCATCTGGGCGATGATGCGGGCGTTTTCCTGCAGCGCGATGGTATCAGCTAGGATGCGCCGGCGCAGCTGATCAAAAAGCTCGTACTCCAGATCGACGATCTTTTCCTCGGCGCCGAGGACCTTCTCCTCGTACTCCTTGAGCTCCGGAGTGATAAAGCGCTCGGCGTTGACCAGGGTCTGCTTGCGGATATAATATGGCGGCACCCGCGACAGATTGGGGTTGGTCACCTCGATGAAATAGCCAAAGACCTTGGTGTAATTGACCTTGAGCGAGGAGATGCCGGTGCGCTCCCTCTCCTGCTGCTGCAGGCGGGCGATCCAGTCCTTGCCGCTGAAGGCGATCTCACGCAGTTCATCGAGTCTGGAATTATAGCCGCTGCGGATAAAACCGCCGTCGGTCACCGACAGGGGTGGATCCTGAACGAGGGCGCGCTCGATCTCGTCGTGCAGCTCGGGCAGGGGATTGAGCTGCTTGCACGCCCCGGCGAGCATGCTGGCACTCATCGGCTGCAGATGGAGGGTGAGTTCCTCGACCGTACGCAGGGAATGCAGCACTGCAATGGCGTCCCGGGCATTGGCGCGGCCGGTGGCGAAACGGGCCAGCAGGCGCTCGAGGTCGCCGCTCTGCTTGAGGGTTTCGATCATGGCGCTGCGCCCCGCATGATCCCGGCTCAACTCCTCCACGGCATCATGGCGCTCGCCGATCGCGGCGAGGTTCAGGAGGGGGTAGCTGATCCACTGCACGAGCATGCGCCCGCCCATGGGGGTCCTGGTCTGGTCGATCGTCCCGAGCAGGGTCCCGTGCTTGCGCGCCGAATGGAGGGAGAGCACCAGCTCGAGATTGCGCCGCGAACTGCTGTCGATGATCATGCGTTCCTCATCGGCGGCGCGCGCGAGCCGGTTGATATGGATCAGTTTCTCCTTTTGGTTCTCGCGCAGATAGGCGAGAACGCCGCCGGCGGCCGAGATCCCGAGCGGCAAGTCCTCGATGCCGAAGCCCTTCAGGGAAAGGGTGCCGAAGTGGTCGTTGAGGGTCTCGACCGCATAATCATGATGGAACATCCACTCCTCGCGCCGGGTGAGTGTGATCCAGGGACTACCCTTGAGCAGCTCCTCCACGGCCGGCTGGAGCGCTGCACTGAGCAGGATCTCGGCCGGAGCGAGGGTGAGGATAAACTCAGCCAGACCCTCGAAGCCGATTTCACCCACCCTGAATTCCCCTGTGGAGACATCGACCACGGCCGTGCCGCAGCGCTGGTCATGCACGAACAGCCCGAGCAGATAGTTGTTCTTCTTGGTTTCGAGCAGGTCGTCGACGAGGGTGGTGCCCGGCGTCACCACCTCGAGCACCTCGCGTTTGACGATGGTCTTGGCGAACTTCGGGTTTTCGGTCTGCTCGCAGATGGCGACGCGATAGCCCGCCTTGATCATTTTAGCCAGATAGGTGTCGAGGGCGTGATGGGGAAAGCCGGCGAGAGGCACGTCGGCGGACTTGCCGTGCGCGCGCGAAGTGAGGGTGATGCCGAGCACGGCGGCGCCGGTCCTGGCATCGTCAAAAAACATCTCGTAAAAATCCCCCATACGAAAAAAGAGCACGGCATCCTTGTGCTTGCTCTTGATGGCCATGTACTGCTCCATCAGGGGGGTTTTGATCTGTTCTTTGGTCAATGTCGCTCTCTTCGTAAAGTGCTCTTTTGCGCTCAGGCTTCTGGAGGGTGTCCGGCGGACTTGATCGCGGTCAGATCGATCCCCCAGTTGAGCTTGGTGCGCAAGACGTTGAAAAAGTCGCGCTTGCCGGTATCCACCCATTTGATCCGGTACTCCCCGCGCTCGACGTAGACCCGGTCGCCGGGATTGAGGCTGAGGCGGTTGCGCCCGTCGATGTTGACCTGGGCGACATGGGAATGGTTGACCAGGCCGAGCTCGAGCCGGCATGATTCCGAGAGGACGATGGGGCGGACAGTCAGGGAGTGGGGACAAATCGGGGTGACGATGATCGCCTCCATGGTCGGCATGAGCAGGGGCCCGCCGGCCGAAAGGGAATAGGCCGTCGAACCGGTCGGTGTGGCGATGATCACCCCGTCGCAGCGGTAGGTGTTGAGAAAGGTGCCATCGACGCTGGCCTCGACCAGGATGAGCCGGGGCACGCTCCCCTTTTCGATGACGACATCGTTGAGGGCATGAAAGCTTTTACGCCCGCCGCTCTGCTCGATAGTCACCTTGAGGAGCATGCGCTCGATGAGGGCAAAGCGTCCGGCCACCAGGTCGTCGATGGTTTCATCCATCTCCTCCAGGGGCACCTCGGCGAGAAAGCCCAGTCCCCCGAGATTGACGCCGAGGATGGGGGTTCCGCTGGCGCCGATGTCGCTTGCGGTGGCGAGCAGGGTGCCGTCCCCCCCGAAGGCGGCCATGATGTCGCACTGGCGGCCGAGTTCCACCAGAGGCAGGCAGCGGCACTCAGGTCCCAGCCCGAGGAACTCCTTCAGTTCCCGGTCGAAAAGCTGCTTAACCCCGAGTTCATCCAGGCGGGCGCAGAAGTGGAGGATGGTCTCGCGGACGCGGGGTTTGTTCTTGTTGCCGGCGATCCCGATGATCATGTGGTTTTCACATGCCTGTTGAAGCGGAACAGATTGCGAATTCTGCCGGAGCGGCCGTTCTCGAGGCCGGCCCGTACGGATTGGATGGTGGCGAGGATCGCCTGTGTGCTCAGACCCGCCTGATGGAGCATGAAATCGCGGGTGCCCTGGCTGAGAAAGGTGTCGGGCAGGCCACAGCGCATCAGTGCTGCCTTTCCGGTATGGTGATCAGCGAGATACTCAGCCACCGCGCTGCCGAATCCGCCCGCGAGGGTGCCCTCCTCCAGGGTGATGATGACCTTGAACCTGGCGGCCAGATCATCGAGCATCCCGGCATCAAGCGGCTTGATGAAGCGGGCATTGACGACCTCCACAGCGATCCCCTCCTGCTCGCGCAGGAAGCGGGCGGCGGCGCTGGCCTTGCGGGCGAGATGGCCGACGGCAAGCAGGGCGATCTCCTCGCCCTGGTCGAGGGTCTCGCTGCGGCCGATGGGGAGAAGATCAAAGCCGCTGGTGAGTTCCACTCCCTCGCCGGCTCCCCGGGGATAGCGGATGGCCACCGGGCCCTGGTCGTAATTCAGGGCTGTGAAAAGCATGTGGCGCAGCTCCTCCTCATCCCGGGGCGCCATCACCACCAGGTCGGGCACCGTGCGCAGGTAGGCGATGTCGAAGATGCCGTGGTGGGTGGGTCCGTCATCCCCGACGATGCCGGCGCGGTCGATGGCGAGCACCACCGGCAGTTTTTGCAGGGCGACATCGTGGATGAGATGGTCATAGGCGCGCTGCAGAAATGTGGAATAGACTGCCACCACCGGCCGGGCGCCCTGCGCAGCCATCCCCGCGGCAAAGGTCACGGCGTGCCCCTCGGCGATCCCGACGTCGAAAAAGCGCTGCGGATACTTCTCACCGAAGAGGTGCAGTCCGGTGCCCAGGGACATCGCGGCGGTGATGCCGACCATCCTGGGCTGCATGGGGGCGAGATCGCACATCGCGCGGCCGAAAACCTCGGTATAGCTCGGCACACTGCCGCTCTTGACTGGCACCCCTGTCACCTTGTCGAATTTGCCCAGGCCGTGAAAGACCGGGGCGTTCTCCTCCGCAGGACGGTAGCCCCTCCCCTTCTTGGTGAGGATGTGGAGCAGGATCGGACCGCGCAGCTCCTTGATCTCGTGCATGGTATGGAGCATCTCGGCGAAATTGTGACCATCGATCGGGCCGAAATAGCGGAAGCCGAGCCGCTCGAAAAGGACGCCCGGCATGATAAAACCCTTGAGGCTCTCCTCCATCCGGCGCGCGGCGACACGAATGCGCGGCCCCATGCGCTCGAATTTGCCGGTGAAATCCCAGATGTCCGATTTGATCTTGTTGTAGAGGGGATTGGAGATGAGATTGGTGAGATACTTGGACATGGCGCCGACGTTGCTCGAGATCGACATGCTGTTGTCATTGACGATGACGATGATGTCCTTTCCCGAAGCCCCGGCGTTGTTGAGCCCCTCATAGGCCAAACCCCCGGTAAGGGCGCCGTCGCCGATAACAGCGACCACCCGGAAATCCTCCTCCGCCAGATCACGCGCACAGGCGATGCCAAAGGCTGCAGAGATGGAGGTGCTGGCATGGCCGACACCGAAAGCATCGTAGGGACTCTCGGCCGGCTTGGGAAAACCGCTGATCCCGCCATCCTGGCGGATGGTGTGAAAGGCCTCGCGCCGGCCGGTGATAATCTTGTGGGCGTAGGCCTGATGGCCGACATCCCAGACAATCTTGTCCTGCGGGGTATTGAGGACATGATGCAGGGCGAGGGTGAGTTCGACCACCCCGAGCGACGGGGCCAGATGGCCTCCGGTCTCGCTGGTGGTCTGGATAATATAATCGCGGATCTCGCGCGCGAGCTGGGTCAATTGGGGAATATCGAGCTTCTTGATATCCTCTGGCGAATTGATGCGTTGCAGCTGTTCATCCATATACTACCTTTGCAGCATCCTTTGATGACATCTTTACCGGTTGGGCCATTGGCTATAACAACCCGTAATAGCAATCTAATCCAGATCGGTCTCCTCGACCTGAAAACCCTCCGAGGTCTTGACGAGCAGATTGATCTTCTTCTCCGCCTCCTCCAGCTGGGCGATGCAAAAGGCCAGCAGTTCAGCGCTCTCTTCGTAGAGCCGCAGGGACTCCTCCAGCGGGGCGCTGCCCTCTTCCAGGAGGGCGGCGATCTCTTCCAGACGCGCAATGGCCGCTTCGAATTTTTTGGGGGGCATGCTTCACTCCTTCCGTCAGGTGGGGATCAGATCATTTTGCCGGGCGCTTGCGGTCGTCCACTACGGTCAGGCCGGGATGGATGCCGACAATTTCACTGGCCAGCCGGTCAGCCGCGAGCTGGACCATGATGGTCTCGCCCGGCTGGAGTCCTTCCGCGCTGCGCAGAAAGGCCTCATCGCCCTCGCGCCAGCACAGGGCGTAGCCTCGCTCGAGCACGGAGGCGGGCGCCAGGTCGCGGCAGCGCTGGGCGGCATTGACCGCGCGCAGCCGCTCACGGCGAAGGCGGGTGAGCAGTGAGATCGAGCAGAGATGGGCGAGCTCGTCCAGACGCTGGCGGCGCTGGCGGACCAGGTCGATGGGCCGGCGCAGGCCGTAGCTGGAGCGGAAGCCCGCCAGCCTCAGCCGTTCATGGGCGATCCGGCGCTGGAGGGCGTGGCGGAGGAACTTGACAGTGCCCGTCAGCCGGCTGCGCAGCTCGCCCGCATCCGGGACCACCAGCTCCGCTGCAGCCGAGGGGGTCGGGGCGCGCAGGTCGGCGACGAAATCGGTGATGGTGAAATCGATCTCATGACCCACCGCCGATACCACTGGAATGCGCGAGTCGTAGATGGCCCGGGCGACCACCTCCTCGTTGAAGGCCCAGAGGTCCTCGAGGCTGCCTCCCCCCCGTCCGACGATGAGGACATCCACATCGCCATATTCGTTCAACTCAGCGATCGCCGCGGCGATATCCTCCGCAGCCCCTTCGCCCTGCACCAGGGCCGGCCTCAGCACCAGCTCGATTGAGGGCATGCGCCTGCGGGCGACCTGGACCAGATCGCGGATCGCCGCTCCGGTCGGACTGGTGACAATGCCGATGCGCCGGGGAAAGAGCGGCAGCGGCTGCTTGTGCTCCTCGTCGAAAAGCCCCTCCGCGTGGAGGCGGGCCTTGAGCCTCTCCAGGGCAAGCTGCAGCTGTCCGACCCCCGCCGGGATCATCTTCATCACATCGAGCTGATAATTGCCGCGCTTCTCGTAGAGCGTCACCTGGCCGTAGCAGAGCACCTGCATGCCATCGCTCGGGGTGAGAATGAGGCCCTGGTTGCGGCTGCGCCACATCACACAGGAGATCTGGGCGGACTCATCCTTGAGCGAAAAATACATGTGGCCCGAGCTGTGGTGGACGAAATTGGAGATTTCGCCGTGCAGCCAGACCGGCTCCAGCTCGGTTTCGAGCAAGGTTTTGATCCGGCGCGTGAATTCCGCGACCGAAAAGCTGGCAGGGGCTGTGTTCCACATTTCCATGGCGTCTATCCGGGTGGTTCCGGCCGTGCAGATTGCGCCCGCCGGTGAAAGTAAAAGGGCCAAGATGCAACTCTCAGCCCTATATAAAGATTAGCGTAATTTCTTCTTGTGACGATCTTTGCGCAATCTTTTTTTACGTTTATGCGTGGCAATCTTGGCTCTTTTTCTCTTTTTTCCGCTTGGCAAATCGATCACCTCCTATCCTTGCGCAGCCTCGATCGGCCGCGTGTTCTTGCAGATCATTTCTTATTGATGAATTTCTTCAACTCTTTCGAGGGTTTGAACAGCGGCGCGCGATGGGCGGGGATCACCACCGGCTCCTTCGTGACCGGGTTGAATGTGGAGCGCGTATCGCGGTCGACGACCTTGAAATTGCCGAAGCCGCGCAGGTCAACCCGATCGCCCTGCCTGAGAGCATAGCCGACGGTGGCGAGAAATCCTTCGATCACTGCCTGGGTTTCGGTCTTGGTCAGCCCTGTACCCTCAGCGACGATATCGACAATCTCTGCTTTGGTCATAATGGCATCCTTTCACACAGACGGGATCAGTGACAGTGGCTGCAATCATGGCTGGCGCATGTTCCACAGGAACGGCCCGATGATGAAGAACGCGAGACCTCTCCGCTTTTTCCCTTGCTGGTAAAACCGCAGGCCGAAATGAGACGCTCCACCTCCCTGCTCAGGCAGTTTGGACAACTGGGCTGCTGCGCTGCAGAGACTGAGGAGAAGAGCTCCTCGAACTGGTCTCCGCAATCCCGGCATTTAAATTCATAAAGCGGCATCGTCAGGATGGCCTCGTCGGCACTATCCGGGGAGATGGATTCATCATAAAGTATACCAATTTTATGTCAAAAAAGCAAGATAAAATCTGTGAAACGCGCCGCGCTGCCGGCCTACTGCCTGAGCAGCTCCTGGTAGATCTCCCTCACCCGCTGCGCACAGATATCGATGTCATAGCGCTCCCGTGCCACTCTCCGGTTGGCCTCCGCCATCCTGCAGCGCAGGGGCGTCTCCGTCAGCAGCCGGGTCAGCGCCGCCGCCAGTCCCTGCTGGTCCCCCGGCTCGACGAGCAGGCCGTTCTCCCCCTCTTGTACAAAATCGGGGATCCCTCCCACCCGGGTCGAGACCACCGGCAGCCCGGCGGCATAACCATCGAGCAGGGCGAGCGGAAAGACCTCGGCGTAGGAGGGCAGGGCCATGCACCAGCCTTCAGAGAGGACAGCGGCCTTTGCGGCCCCGTAGCGGGGGCCGAGAAACTCCACGGCATCGCTGATGCCGAGGTGGCGAGCGACCATCTGGCTCTTTTCCAGCTCCCCTGGCCCGGCCAGGACCAAACGGGCATCGGGTAAGGTGGCGAGCACCTTCTTGAAGGCGGGCAGGAGATCAAAGATCCCTTTGCGGCTGCAGACCTCGCCGAGGAAAACCACCGTCGGCACCGGTGCAGGACGGGGCTCCAGCTCGCGATAGAGCGAGAGATCGATCCCGTTTTCTACCACAGCAATTTTATCGGGCGCGAGATACTCGAGAAAGAAGGTGCGCCAGCTCTCCGAAAGGGCCACCACCCGGTCGCAGCGGCGGAGGTGGCGCAGGATCGCGCCCCGGGCGAATCTACCGCTCTCGCGGATGAAGCGGTCAAAGGAGCTGCCGTGGATATGCAGCACCACCTTCTTGCCGAAAAGTCTGGCGAGGTCGAGATAGGCGCATTTTTCCCAGAACGACATATAGGCGGAGGAGTGGAGATGGACCAGGCCGATGCGCCGGGAAGGGATGACGAAGAGATATTTGATAAAATAGATCAGCGAATAGCCAAAGCTGTAAAAGCTGGTCTTGAGATTGCGCTTGAAGGAGCGGGCATAGCCCATGGGCGAGCTGAACTGGGCCATCGAGCGGCTTTTGGTCTTGGAGATATCAAAGTGGCGGATGGTGAACCATTCCCGCAAGGGTGATTTGAGCAGGGCCTCGACGAAGAATTCGACGCCGCCGATCTGCGGGGGGAGCGGGCCAACCAGGAGGATTTCATCGCGCATGGTCAACTCTCAGTTAGGACGGATAAAGTTAGCGAAAGCAATCGCCATTTGCAAATGGAAAGCATCGCCCGCGGCGGGCTGCAATTACAGGCTACCCCCCAAAATCTCGGTCCCACCCAAAGATAATAAAATGTATATTACCTGTCAGAAACACCTTGTAAAATCAATGGCCTCATGACGAGGGCACGGGCTGAGAGCATGCTGGAGTTAGTGCGGAGGGATTGGGGCAATCGGCGCAAGGTGTCGGGTGGGATCAAGATTGCATAGGGCAGCCTGGCTGCGATTAAGCTTGACACGCATGGATTTTTTTCGTAAATTATTGGCCACAACCAGGGCGATTAGCTCAGTTGGTTAGAGCGCTGGTCTCACATACCAGAGGTCACTGGTTCAAATCCAGTATTGCCCACAGAAA
>ENA-UOWO01000748-UOWO01000748.1-activated-sludge-metagenome-genome-assembly--contig:-NODE-748-length-45324-cov-6.832093_pt1 | contig 45324 bp, 36 predicted proteins | sample MGYA00238148_ERZ761564 | MGnify/ENA primary metagenome ERZ761564 (study PRJEB28885, sample SAMN05720194) | activated sludge metagenome | isolation source: Anaerobic digester | place: USA... | reverse complement strand
GAGATAACGTAGCGTGACTGGAGTTCAGACGTGTGCTCTTCCGATCTCGCGCACTCGGCAATATCCCAGATGCCTTTGCTCCAGCTGATATTGCCGAGTGCGCGCCATTTGCTGTAGTTGCCGTTACCGCCATTGGCCGAGGACAGGTATGTGCCTGCATTTTCCTGGCTTTGGACAACAGCACCTGCGTAGATCACGTCGACGTCATATCTGTCTGTGTATGTCGAGTCCAAGTTGAACTTGAAGTTGCCGAAATCGGTATCCCATTTGTAGCGCATTCCGATATCAACACCAGCTGTTTCAACCGTACCGACGTTGGCACGTTTGTCAAACAGGATCTCAATTTCACCACTTGCACGGCGCGTGAACAGCGAGCAGAGTGGACCACCGCTGCTGTAGCAGACGTTCAAAATATTTTGCGTACCAATCGTGCCGATAGCGTTATCAAGATTCACACGCCAGAAGTCGATAGTGGTCGAGAAACCTTCAAGCCATGAAGGCTCGTAGACGAAGCCGAGTGTAATGGTTTCACCTTCTTCGGGTTTCAGTGAGCTGGTACCACCTTTGATTGCGTTCAGCTGTGTATCTGTTTGAGAAAAACGGGGGTTGTAGTTTGGTAATGTCGGATCGTTTTGTTCGGGCAGAGTTGTGTCAAACAAACGCACATTCTGGCAGGCAGGATTGGTAGACATACCGCCACCAGCTGCTGAAGCACCATTACATGGATCAGTAAAACCATCAGAAGCTGCCGTTTCGCCACCGTACAAATCGGTAATCAGAGGAGCGCGGAATACCTGTGCATATGTACCGCGGACGAGCAGTTGATCGGAAGGACGCCATTCCATGCCAATCTTGCTGTTGACGGTGTTGCCGAAAGACGAATAGCTCGACCAGCGTGTTCCCAGCGAGAGATTAAGGGTGTCAGTAACAGGTACAAATGCCTCGCCGTACACTTCCTTAACGGTCACGTCACCAGCAGTAGGCGCGGTACATAGTTCGGAAGAAATGCCGCAGGTGTAGCCAGCACTTGGATCGACAATCGCACCGTCATACGGATCAAATACCAGCGAGTTTTTACGATATTCAACACCCACGGCAGCTTTAACGGTACCTGCGCTGAGGTCAAACAGATCGCCGTTGAAGTTGGCCTGGAAACCACGGAAGGTGGTTTTGGTGGTATGCAGCACATTCAAGGTAATGGCTTGCAGAGCCGTCAACTGGGCTTGGCCAGCGGGTGTGCTTGGATCAAAGTTGCCGACGAAGTCGATTGGTGTGCAGCCGGGAATTGGCGTGGTGAAAGTACCATCGGTGTAGCAGACGCCACCCGAGGATGGACCCAGGCCCAAGGCAAGTGCGGCGTAATCGATGTAGCCCTGATTGTCATTGGCTTGATCGATTTTGCCCCAGCTGACGTTGTAGTCCCAGCTCCAGGTGGTATCGGCAAACGCACCGCGAAGGCCGGCATTTACCTGACTGACATCAGTGGTGTATTCATAACGACGATTGCCCAGACGACTCAAACGCAGACGGATATCGTCAACTTGGACACCGAATACGTTGTATTGGTTGAATTGCGACAGCGAGATGCCATCGGACAAACCGTCGAAAGGCAATGGCGCAATTTGCGAAGCGGAACGTGTGTTATTGACGAAGGCATCGATATAACCGGTGACGTTGTCGGTGATGTCATAGTTACCGCTGATGAACAAGCCGGTACGTTCCTGCGGGGTCAGCTCGAGGTTGCCCACGGCTTGGTAATTGAAGGCATCACGTGCAAAGTCCCAGCAACGGAAATCGCCAGGTGCGGTACCTGGAGTGCTCGGGTCGAGGGTAACGGAGGCGCAAGGATAACCGGGAACGAAATAGCGACCTGTAATCGCACGGCTCGAACCGCCCTGAACGATACCGCTCGAAGACGTTGAACCCAGCGACAGTGCGAATTCCGAGAATGCACGGTCAGCAGCGCTGACTTCTTCCTGTTTATTGTAGTTGGCGGTCAACACCAAATTGCCGCGCTCACCAGCCACGCCCCAGGTGAGGCTGGCGCCTTGACGTTGTCCGTCGTCGCGCGAGGAAATGCCGTAATCCACACGGGCTTCCAGACCTTCGTAATTTTTGCTGAGAATGAAGTTGACCACGCCGCCCACGGCATCCGAACCGTAAATGGCCGATGCACCGTCTTTCAATACTTCAACGTTTTGAACCATCGACATCGGAATCGAGTTGACGTCGTTGGTCACGATGCGGCGACCATTGATCAGGATCAGGGTGCGTTCTTCACCCAGACCGCGAAGCGAAACCGTTGCTGCGCCGGTACCGCCGCCGTTGTTCACGGCCGGGTTGGTCGCTGCGCCCGAGATGGACGGAATGTCCTGCAGGAAATCACCAATGGTCAGCGCACCGGTTTTTTCGATGGCTTCCTTGTTCACGGTGTAAACAGGGCTGGCATTTTCCGATTGCGTACGTGGAATACGCGAGCCGGTAACTTCCACCGATTTCAGCGTTGCAGGTTCTTTCGCAGTTTCTTGAGCCATGACATTGGCGCCGAGCATGCTGGTACCAGCAACGCCGAGCCACAGAGCACGCCGAACACTCTCGGCAAGTAAATTTCTATTTTTCATTATGGGTAATCTCCTAGGTACAGGGTATGTAGAGATGGCGTGTTGACTTCCTACGATAGCCAGCTTGAGCAGGGTTTATCGATAAAAGACCGGTTGTTACATGTTGTCAACATGACGTTTTTAACGTTATTTTCATTTTCTGTCCACTGCGAGGGGGCAGGCCTAATAACTGGCAGGGGCTGACTGCGCGCCAATTTGAGGCAAGGACATTTGTGCGCTGGTTGGCAGATCCGCCGGCTTCGTTAAATGCTGCAATGCAACTAGAAAAATCCGGCCAAGCTGCCGGGCATCCTTTATGTATGATGACGGGCACTTTCAATAAAGGCCATCATGAAATACCAATATCCCCTGTTCCTGACTTTCAAGATCACGACGCTTTCAAGCGATTTCACCGTTACCGATGCCCGCGATAAATCGCTTTTCTACGTGCGGCAGAAAATGTTCAAGTTGCTGGAGGAAGTGGTCGTCTGCAAAGACTCGACCCAGGCGCAAAAGCTTTATACGATCAAGGCGAATAAATGGCTGGATTTTTCAGCCGCGTATAATTTCACCAACACCGCCGGGCAGGAACTGGGAAAGATCGCCCGCAAAGGCTGGGCTTCGATCTTCAAGGCACATTACGAAATATTCGATGCCCAGCAGGCGCTGAACTATACCGTTCGCGAAGAAAATGCCTGGGTAAAAGTGATGGACGGTCTGTTCAGCGAGATTCCAATTATCGGATTGTTTTCCGGCTATCTGTTTCACCCTGCCTACATCGTGACCAACAGCGCCGGTAATGTGGTGGTGAGACTGGTCAAGGAGCCTTCCTTGATTGGCCGACGTTTCAAGCTTGAAAAGAAACTGGGTTTCAGCAACGAGGAAGAGGAAGAACGCGTATTGCTGAGTCTTTCGATGTTGCTGCTGCTGGAAAGACGCCGAGGCTGATATTTTCCGAAGGGGCGCAGCAAGCGGGCGCCCCTAGGTCTGAAAAGAATTGTGTTGGGGAAAAATTACTGCGGAATTGTTCCCAGGTTTTCCTGCTTTAACGGTGCCAAGGCACCGGCCTCTAATTTGCGCGGCGTGGTGGCGATGTCGGCATCATGCGGCAATTTTTTCCTTCGGTGATAGTGGCCCACATCGCATCCAGACCATTGTAGGCATACGGCATCAACGGTACATAACGCGCGCCGAGTACCGGAAGACCGAGAAAACCATCAAAATGCTGGGCATTTTCAACGCGCCAGTGATGCATGTCGCGGCCGTTTTTTCTTGCCCATGCAACATACCGTGCACTGCCGAAAGCTTCGGGAATCAAACCGTCATCAATGCCGTGAATTACAAGCACGGGCAGTTTGGTGCGTGGCAAGAGCGCGCGTGTTGTATTGATGCCGGTTTTTGTCGCGACTGCATTTTTGTCTTTGCCATCAAACAAGGCCCGCAGGCAAAGCAGGCCGGGCAGGGCGGGATCGGTTCCTTGTGCCAGCGAATCGACGAGTGCGACACCGGCGCCGGGAGGAATGCCGGAGGCATCGCTGGCCCATGCTGCTTTTTCAGCCTTGGTGGGCGCGCGCGCCTTGCCGTCACTGCCGAGTGCATGGAAGGAAAAGCCGCAAGGCATTTCGCTCGCGCTGCGGCGTGAATAGCTCGATGCATAGGTAAGCGATACCGCACGCCATAGATCAAAACTCGTGCTGAAAGCTGCCGCCTCCAATGCCCGATCGGTCCAGCCCTGACGATGCAAATAAGCAGCCGCTTCTTCGGCCTGGTCCGTCAGTGTCTCTGTTTTAAGCCAGCCCAGCGTTTTCAGCGATAAGCAGCGCAAGTTTCCGGCAGGAGATTTTGCCTTGCCTGGCCGGGCAAAAAAAACGTCATCGAAGGCAGTGGCATTCAATGCACACGGCATCCACAAGGCGGCATCGGTAGAGTAGTCGTAAAGCGCACGACCACCGCTTTTATCCGACCAGATATTCGGCGAAATCGCGACGACGCCATCGAACACTTTGTCTTTTGTTTCCGCCGCTCGCAACACCGCACCGCCGCCATTGGAAACACCGACGGCGATGATGTGCGTATTCGAGTAGGTAAACGGACTTGAATCCGGATATGCGTTGTTCAATACCAATAATGCAAACTCTGCCGCCTGATGCACATGCCGGCCCCAGTCGGCCTCCGGGTTGTCGCCGGAGTTGGCATGTTTGACGGCGATGGGGGCGATTCCGTCGCCGGAATATTTTGTTGCGGAGTAAGCCGCGTTTTTATTGTCCGTCGTATCTTCCGCCGTATCGAGATAATCGGTACCGGCACCTTTATCGGTGTAGGCAACGGCGCAGCCATGCGGCAGTCCCCAGCCACCCGCGAGTGCAATGGCGCCGTAGATGCCGCGTGATCCCGATGAAGCACTTACCACCACGCAGGCTTTCTTGCGGTCGAAATTATCCGGCAATTGCAGCATCACGCGATGCGGATATTTCGCTCCGTGCAAGATGGCGAGCGCATGGTATTCGCGACCTGGTACGGGTTCGAGCGAGCCATAGAATTCGCCGAAGCCGCCACCGGGTGAAAGATCGGCAATGCCGCGCCAATTATTCCAGACGGCCCGACGGCGCAGTTCTTCGGCGGAAGGGTTTTCCACATTGGCGAATGCCGGTGCCAGCGGACTGCGCAGTCCTTTTGCACTGAGACCCGCCGTCAGCAAATCATCATTGCCTCGATAGGTCTGTTCTTGAATCCCGCTGGCGAGCTGAAGTTTTTCCGCCATGGCATTGCCCGATAAAAGCGATGCGGCAAACAGGGAGATGGCGAGCGAGCCGATGTACTGAGTATTTTTCATCGCACTACCTTAGCAAGCAAAGCCAGGGGCGGCATTGTACTTTGGTACGAGGCCGGCATCGAAGCATCCTGATATCGTGCTTCGACTACTTTTGCCGATGCATTCCCGATGTCCGATTCCTTTTTGAACAAGCGAACTGCGCTGGTCACCGGCGGCACTTCCGGTATCGGTCTCGCGATTGCCAGTGCGCTTGGCGCAGCGGGGGCTAGAGTTGCGATTAACGGTCTTGGCACGCCAGAGCAAATTGACACCGCGATATCCAAGATAAACAAGTCAGGCGCTGCTGAAGCCCGATATTACGATGCCGACCTGCGCGACGCGATTGCGATTGAAGCGATGCTGCAAGAGGTCAATGCGTGGTCGCCGGTCGATGTGCTGGTGAATTGTGCCGGCGTGCAGCATACGGCGCCGATAGCCGAAATGCCGGTTGAACGCTGGGATGCATTGATTGCCATCAATCTGAGTGCGGCATTTCATACCCTGCGATTAAGCTTGCCGGGCATGGCCGAGCGCGGCTTTGGCCGCGTGATCAATATCGCTTCGGTACACGGGCTGGTGGCATCGATCAATAAATCGCCTTACGTCGCAAGCAAGTTTGGCCTGATCGGATTGAGCAAAGTCGCGGCACTCGAATACGCATCGGCCGGATCTAGGGCGAGTGGTGGCATCACGGTGAACTGTGTCTGCCCAGGCTGGGTGGAAACGCCACTGATCGAGCCGCAAATTGCCGCAAAGACGAATGACCTGAGTATTGATCGCGATGCAGGCATTCGCGAACTGTTGCGCGAAAAACAACCGAGCGGACGGATGTCGTTGCCTGAAGAAATCGCCGAGCTCGTGGTCTGGTTGTGTCGCCCGGCCGCACATAACCTGACCGGTACCGCCATTCCGGTCGATGGTGGCTGGACAACGCAATAAATCCAATTCCGACGCAGCAGCGAATGACACTTAAGTACAGTAGGTGTCGATGGCGCTCTCGTGCAGTATCGGCACATCGGTCGTGCTGAATTTTCTCTCGACCCGCCACAGGGAAAAAATCATGTCTCGCAGAGCAATCGTATTTTCTTCGGCTTCGTTCATCGGCGGCGTAGCCGTTTTACTGATCACTTCGGCGCTCGCGGCTCCCGTCGCACATGCCGCGCTCGACTGCGGCAGCAATAATGGTTACGCCTGCCAGGGGACGGCAACGCAATACGCGGGCGGCTTCAGTCCCGGCGTTGGCAGCGGCGGATTCGGTGGAGGCACCTGCACTGCGACGCGCACGCCGGTGATTTTTATTCATGGCAATGGCGATAGCGCGATCAGTTTCGATCTTCCTGCCGGCGCCGTTAGCGGATATGCAACGCCCGCACGTTCCGTGTACGACGAGCTGAAGGCGCAGGGTTACAACGATTGCGAGCTGTTCGGTATTACCTATCTTAATGCAAGCGAGCGCGCGGCACCGCAGAATAATTATCACCAGCCCGCGAAATACCTGATTCTGAAAACCTTCATCGACAAGGTATTGCTCTACACCGGAAAGACCCAGGTCGATATCGTCGGCCATTCGCTCGGATCATCCATGGCATTGGCCACGCTGAAATACTATGGCGCTTCCGGCAAGGTGCGCCGTTTCGTGAATATCGCAGGTGGTATTCGCGGACTGAATACCTGTTACAGCACCGGCTACATATCGCCCTATGCACCCACCTGCAATGCGGAGGGATATTATCCTTACGATTACTACACTTTCGGTTTGTATCCGAGTACCGGTGTTACCTACTATGGTTATAACCGCTGGACCGGAAGCGGCACCGGCAGTTTGCGTGCAATGCCCTTGGCCTATCCCGCGATCGCTTTCTACACGATAACCGCCGGGCTTTACGATCAGGCGCATTGCTTTACTACCTCGTATGTCGGTGGCTGCAGCAACGGGGCCTTGTTCACTGGTGCAAGTAACGTCAAGGCACAAGTCGACGTTGGCTTTGGCAGCAGTGCCTATGGCGTAGACTGGAATTGGGCCGATGGCAGTCCATACAACATCGGCGGCGGCGATACCAGCAACGGTGTCGGCCATATACGTTCCAAAAGCAATACCGGGCGCATCGTTTACAACATGCTCGGCACGACTTGTACCAGCGGTTGTGGCAATGGTTATGTCGGCGTCAATGGGCCGGTGACGAATCGTTAAGCGTGATTGGCTTGGCGAACTTGCCGCGTGCATGAATATTTATCGCGTCATATGTCATAACATCGACGCATGACAAGAATACTTATCGCCGATGACCATCCCTTGTACCGGCAAGCACTCATGCAGGCCGTGCGAGGGGTGATTGCCGATGCCATACTGGATGAAGCCGATGATCTCGATGCGGCACGAGATATGCTTTCATTGCATCCCGATACTGATCTGGTCTTGCTGGATCTGCATATGCCAGGCAGTCATGGGCTCATGGGTCTGGTATCGCTGCGTGCCGAACATCCCGGCGTTGCCGTGATGATGATTTCGGCACATGAAGATCCGCAAACCATTCGTCGCGCACTCGCTTACGGTGCTTCCGGTTATATGACCAAGCGCGCCGATCTTGCCGAATTGCAGGCCGGAATCGGCGCCGTACTTGCCTGCGAACAATGGCTGCCGCCGCAGCTGCGCGATACGGTATCGACTACGAAAGCCGCCGTGTCCGATACCGCGAATGCCGCAAAGCTTGCGTCTTTGAGTCCACAGCAATTCAAGGTGCTGGTGCATGTGGCCAATGGCCGCTTGAACAAGCAGATTGCCGATGATCTCGGCATCCAGGAGCGCACGGTCAAGGCTCACATGAGTGCCATCTTTGAAAAACTCGGTGTGCGCAATCGAACCCAGGCAGGGGTTTTGCTACGCACGCTGGAGTTGAATGATCCAAGCCACCAGATAGAAAACGACCGTTAGGCTGTCGTCCTGATTACCTGTTATCGATACAGGAAAAAAATACAGCAAAAAATCAGTCGTCCCGGCTGGTCAGCAATCGGTTCATTACCGATTTCAGTGCCAGCGGCTTCAGTGGTTTGTGCAAAAGTTGGCAGCCACTTGCCGCAACGGCTTGGCGAACCGCTTCGCTATGATCGGCGGTAATCACGACGGTGGGGCGTTCGCCGATGCGTGCCGTCAGGCGTTGCCGCAAGACCAGTCCGGTCAGGTTCGCGTCGAGATGATAATCCAGCAGCATCAGGTCCGGTGGCAAAGTTTCCACCAATAATTCTGCTTCGTCTGCGGTACGGGCCGCCAATACTTCGCAACGCCAGCCACTGAGCAGAACCTGCATGGCACGCAACACATCCGGATCATTGTCCACGACCAGCACACGGCTATGCGGTGCTTCAGGCCCGCTGACCGGAGCAGGTTCGGCAAGCACGAGTTGTGCAGCGATACGTGGTACATCCAGCGCAAACACGGTGCCATAGCCAACACGTGATCGCAAACCGATTTTATGGCCGAGCAAATTTGCGATACGTTCGGCAATCGACAGCCCAAGCCCCAGGCCCTGACCGCCCTGGTTCAAGCGACGAAACTCCTCGAAGATCAGCGTCTGGTCTTTTTCGGCAATGCCAGGTCCGGTATCCCAAACTTCGATTCGCAAATGATTGCCGTGTCGACGGCAGCCCAGCAGTACACGACCGTGTTCGGTATAGCGCACGGCATTGGCAAGGAAATTCTGCAACACGCGGCGCAGCAATTGCGGATCGCTGCGGACCCAGGCGCTCGATGGGACGCAATGCAGCTCCAGGTTTTTTTCCCGTGCCAAAACGCGGAACTCGGCGGCAAGATGTTGCAGTACATCATCAATGCAGAAGGGCTGTATTTTCGGTGCCATGCCGCCGGCATCGAGCCGGGAGATATCCATTAAGCCGGCCAGCAGGCTTTCGGCCGAATTCAGGGCGCCGTCGATGTTGCCGACATCGCCGCGATATTGTTCGTGTTCGAGTTTTTGTGCCAATGCATGCGTAAACAAATGTGCGGCATTCAAGGGCTGTGCAAGATCGTGGCTCACAGCGGCAAGAAAGCGCGTCTTCGCGCGATTGGCGCGTTCGGCTTCGCCTTTCGCGCCGGCCAGTTGGGCGGTACGTTCGACGACGCGTTGTTCGAGCGTTTCGGCTACGCGCTTGAGTTCGGTTTCGGCATGGCGGTAGTCGGTGACATCGGTGAAGGTGGCAACGAAACCGCCACCCGGCATCGGGTTGCCACGAATCTCCACCATGCTGTCGCCAAAACGCCGCTCAGCGACATAAGGCGTTCCTGCCAGCATATGCGAAACGCGTTTTTGTACTTCACTTTGGGTGTTGCCATCGCCGGCCATGCCCCTGCCGATGTTGTGCGATACCAGTTCTGCGATGGGCACGCCGACCCGCAGCAGGTTTTCCGGGTAATCGAACAGTTCGGCGTAGCGGCGATTCCAGGCAACCAGGCGCAATTCCGAATCCACCACGCTGATGCCTTGCGACATGTTTTGCAGCGCGGCTTCGAGCACGCGCTGGTTGAAACGCAATGCCTGAGAGGCCTCGCCGACGATGGCGGCCACGGTATCAAGGTCTTGTCCCTGTTCCCGCCTTGCGGCATTGAGCAACAAGCGTGCCGAAGCAGCACCGACTACGGCGGCCAGTTCGCGTTCAACGCGTTGCTCCAGTTGCGACAAGGTCGGAGTTTCATCCGGCATGCCGCTCAGTACCGTTTGCACGCGTGCAGCGGGCAGAAAACGCGATGCCACTTCTTTCAATGCGGAATAGGAAAGTTCACCGCTGTGCGTGATCGCCGGTTCCGGTGAAAACCATGATGAGGCCAGAGCGGTTAGTGCGCTGCCGGTGAATAAACTCAGCACGACGGCGCGTCCCAGTCGCGACCAATCCTGCAAGCCGGCAAGTTGATCCGGTGCCAACCATGACAGGCCGAACGGACCCTGTTGCAACCAGCTTGCGGGGCCGGCGGCTTCGACCAATGCCGGTACCAGTAACGCCCAGGCCCAGATTAGTACAGCTCCAAGCAGACCGATCAGGACTGCGCGCGGTGGTGTTTGCGGACGCCAGATGGCAAATGCCAATGCTGGCGCCAGTGTCGCGAGTCCCGAAAAAGAAACAGCCCCGATATCGGCGAGTGCATCGTTACCAGCAATCGCGCGGCTGTAAGCCCAGGCCAATAACACGACAGCCAGAATGCCGACACGACGTTGCATCAGCACGGCGCCGCGCAAATCGCCACCGCTACGTTGCGTCCACGCTCCACGTACCAGCAAGGGTGTCAGCCAGTGATTGCCGATCATCACACTCAAGGCAAGTGTGGAGATAATCACCATGCCGGTGGCGGCACTCAAGCCCCCGAGAAAGGCGAACAAGGCAAGTGCTTCGTTGCCTTGCGACAGCGGCAGAGCAAGCACATACAAATCCGAGGGCACCCCCTGCGGTGCGAGCAGGGCGTCGCCGGCGCGTGCGAGCGGCAGGATCGGCAATGCAATTAGCAGCATGTAGAGTGGAAACAACCAGCGTGCGGTACGCAATTGCGACGGGTCGCGACATTCGACAACGCCGACATGGAATTGATGCGGCAAGGTAAACATCGCCAATGCGCCCAGACCGATCAAGGCCGGAAAGCCGCTGGCGCCATCCACATTCGGTATTGGCAATGTTGTTGATGGCAGATCCAGTCCGAACCAGACAAAGGCGCCGAGGGCCAGCATCGCACCGAGTTTCAGCAGGGATTCGAGTGCCATCGCAAGCACCAGGCCACGATTTTGTTCGGCTGCCGATGCACGCCGCGTGCCGAACAGCATCGCGAACAAGGCCATCGCCAATGCGACGTAAAGTGCACTGTCCTGCCAGGGCGGAGGTGTCAGTTGCGAGGCGCGTGTCAGCATGCCGTAACTCATCGCAACGGCCTTCAGCTGCAGGGCGATGTAGGGAACCATTCCGATCACGGCAACAAAAGTCACGGCGGCAGCGAGCCATGAACTCCTGCCGAGTCTTGTCGCAATCAAATCCGCAATGGAAGTCGAATTTTGCTCGCGCGCCAGATGGAATAATTTGAGCACTACCGGAAACGCGAAAGCGTAAAGCAGAATGCTGCCGATGAAAGTCGGCGGTATCGGCCAGCCCGATCTCTGCGCCTGCGTTACCGTGCCGTAAAACGTCCAGGAGGTGCAGTACACCGCGAGCGAAAGGCTGTAAACCCAGGGCCAGCGCGTGGCCAGCAGGGCCGGTTTTTTTTCGGCCCAGAGTGCGGTGCCGAATAACATGCCCAGCCAGAGCAAACCGGCAACAACAACGAAAACATCGGTCAGCATGAAAGGATTCCGATGTCGCCCGCACTCATTCCAGCGGCGCACCCAGCGCGGCAGTCGCTTTTGCCAGCCAGCGCAACTGCACACCCTTGCGGGTATCGTATTCGGCGCCGGAATATCCCCACCAGTCCCAACATGCTTTCGGATTCAAAGGTAAATAAGTCGAACGTGTTTGAGGATACAGCACGATCACATCAGCCGCATCGGCCCAGCGATTGAAACCGGCATCACGCACGAAAACCTCGCCGATGGCGGCAGTATTTTGCAGGCAACCATGAAACGCGATCAGCAAGCCGCAGCTTTTTCCCTGCAGGCATTTTTTTGGCAGATACGCATAACCGGCATCATCGAGAAAGGCATCTTTGCCGTCCGGCAAATACAGGTCCTGGTTGAAGCGGCGAAGTTCGCCGGTAGCAGACGGTGGATCAATGGCTGACGGAATGCCGAACAGTTGCTGCACGATGTAACCCGCCGCATCGAAACCGCAATTGCCCAGATAGGGAGTTTCACTTTTTCCGCAATCACTGCCGGTGGCGAGCGTGGGAAAGGTGTGGTTGAAATTTCGCTTTGCATCCCAGGATATTGTCAATCCGGTCGCTGCAGGATCGCCTTTCAATGCCTGGTAAAAATCTGCCGATGCATGGCTGGTATCTTCGACAACCGTGATGTCCTGAGTGCCGTGGAGCAGGAGTACGTGATCACCGGCAAGTCCGCTTTTCGGCGCGAGTTCGCCATTGGCCATTCGTGCCGATGCGTTTGTCGCCAGCATTTGTGCATCGGGCGGCGATGGTGTTGCGATCATGCAAGGACCCAATGCCGTATCCAGTGAGGCCTGTGCGCAACCATAGGGTCCGCCCGCCAACATCGCGGCACCAATGAGATGATCTGAAAAAGCCAGATGAGCTTGCGTTGCCATGTAGGCGCCGGACGAAATGCCGGTGACCGCGATTCGATGTTTATCAATCTTCATGCGCGGCAATGAAGCGGCCTCGTGATCTTGATGGCAGGCAGCAAGACCGAGGCATGTCGTCAGCACCAATAAACACAGGGCCGCTTTCGCGGCCCCATGCTTGAAGAAAATACGTTTGTTGATCATGTTGTTCAGATCAGAAATTGTAACGGAACGATGCGTACCAGTTGCGTGGCATGCCGTAGTAGACCGTCTGGATATTGCCAACGCTGGAGAATTCCTGCGCATCGGTCTTGTATTCGGTATTGGTCAGATTGCGGACACCCGCACGAATTTGCCAGTTACGATCGGCCGAATCATAGGTGCCGAACAGGCCTGCCAATGTGTAGGCACCTTGCCGGAGTTCCGGACGGTTATCTACGCTGAGCCAGGTTTCCGAGCGATACGATAAATCGCCGCCAAGTGTGAGCATGGAGCCACTTGCCAGATTGAAACTGTGGGTGGCGGCAAGACGCGCGGTAAATTCCGGTGAAAAGGGAACATGCTCGTGCAGACTGGCCAGTGCGGGATTCAGCACGACACGCGGATCGATAAATTCCTCGTAACTTGCATCCAGCCAGGCCGCCTGTGCCGTGAAACGCGTGTTGTCGCCGACCAGTGCCACGCCTTCAAATTCGATGCCGTTGATCGCCAGCTTGCCGGCATTCAGAACGGGGAAAGTGAAATTCGGAATGGGTGCTCCGGGATTGGTCACCTCGGAGACGCGGGCCTGGAAATCGCGGTAGTCGCTGTGGAACACCGCCGCATTGCCCTGAAAACGACCATCTTCCGACTGCGTCTTCAAACCCAATTCGTAAGTCCAGACAAATTCGGGATCGAAGCTGCTGACTTCACCCGGCGAGTTTGCACGGCCATTGAAGCCGCCGGATTTGAACCCGCGGTTGGCGGAGAAATAGGCCATGGTCTTGTCGCTGAATTCTTTTTTCAGGCTGAAAGAAGGCGTTATTGCCGTCCATGAATCTTTTGCGGTGAAAGCAAAGGTGCCGCTGAATGCACCGAGTGGTGGGCCCCAGAAAGTCGAGGTCGAACGATCATAATCCTTCGTCTCGCGGGTATAGCGAATGCCTGCCGACAAGATCCAGCCTTGGCTTAGCTCCCAGTTGATGTGGGCGAAAGCCGCCTCGCTGGTAGTCTGCAAATCATCGTCGATCGTGCGCAGGAAGCTGACCGGTGCCCCGAAGAAAGAGATCAGGTCGTCCGCATAGGCTTCCTGGTGCGAAGGCACTTTTTCCTGCAGATAATAAAGACCGTAAGTCGCCTGGAAATTACTGTCGTTGTCGTATTGGAATTGAAGTTCCTGGCTGAATTGGTGCTGGTTCAGTCCGACAAACACATCACCGAGTTCGAATTGCGATGCATCGATGTCGATGAACGACGCGGTTTCCAGTTCGCGATACGAGCTGATGCTCTTGATCAGCCATTCCGGCGTGACATTCCATGACAAGGTACCCGCAGCACCCCAATGCGTCATTTGCTGACCTTTGTCGCTGCCAAAGGAAGTACGTGACTGATAGTTGTAATCGCCGAGCGGCGGAGTCAGCAGGGTGACTGCACCGAGCGCGAAATCCGTCCGTACCAGGGGGGCGGTAGGGCGGCCAAGTGTCAGTGCATTGTCTTGATGCGTGTAGTCGACAGAAAACACGGCAGAAAAATCATCGGAGGGGTGCAATGCCAGCTTGATGCGGGCCGCCTCGGTGTCTTCGTCGTTGTAATCCTTGTTGGTGACGGGGTCGTTGATATATCCATCGCGAGTAATTTTCGCCGCTGCCAGACTAATCGAAGCCTTGTCCGACATAGGCGTGGTGATAAAGAAACGACCTTCGGCACGATCATAGTCACCGGCCGTAATTTCGACCGCGCCTTCGGTAGCGTCGCCCGGATCCTTGGTGATCACCTTGATCGCGCCGCCTGTGGAGTTTTTTCCGTACAGCGTGCCTTGCGGACCGCGCAGAACTTCGACGCGTGAAACATCGAACAGCGAAAACATCGCGCCATTGATGCGCGAATAATAAACATCATCCACATACATGCCGACGCCGGGGTCGAAGGTTTGCAATGCATCCGGCTGGCCGATGCCGCGGATGAAAGCATTGACGCTGTTCGACGAACCACGACCCTGCACGATATTCAAATTTGGCACGGCGCCTTGCAGACCATCGATGTTGCTGGCCTGCAATTCGCGCAAACCGTCTTCCGTAAAAGCGGTAACCGCAACTGGGACTTTCTGCAACGATTCGGTGCGGCGGCGCGCGGTAACTTCAATGGAATCCAGCGTGGCGGCCTCGTCTTTCTTTTCGGTCTTGGCGGTCTCGCCAGCATCCTGTGCCTGCACGTGTGCGGCGCCAATGAACAAGGTCAGGCCGATGGCCAGGCTTAAGCGATTACGAATCATTTATCTCCCCTTTCTGCAAAGCGTATGCGAATCACGGCGGAATGCCGAATGTCGTGCAGACTAGGCGCGATGTGCTTGGCCAACACTTGTACCTTAGTACAGTGGGCCACGTGTGTGCGCATTGCCTAGACTGCCAGCCTGATATCCAGGGGTTTGATTTATGGCATTTCTTGTTGTGCTTGCCGCGCTGTGCTTTCTCATGCTTGTCGCCTATCGCGGTTACAGCGTGATAATTTTTGCGCCGATAGCCGCACTGGCTGCCGTTCTGCTGACTGACCCGACGCTGGTGGCTCCGATGTTTACCGGCCTGTTCATGGAAAAGATGGTCGGCTTTCTGAAACTGTATTTTCCGGTATTCCTGCTTGGTGCGATTTTCGGCAAGCTGATCGAGATTTCCGGATTCTCGAAATCGATCGTCATTGCCACGATCCGCCTGTTCGGCAAGCAACGCGCCATGCTGTCGATCGTGACGGTTTGCGCCCTGCTCACCTATGGCGGCGTTTCGCTTTTCGTCGTCGTGTTTGCGGTATACCCGTTTGCCGCCGAACTTTTTCGCCAGAGTGATATCCCCAAACGTCTCATCCCCGGGACGATCGCTCTTGGCGCTTTTACTTTCACCATGGACTCGCTGCCGGGAACGCCGCAGATACAAAATATTATTCCGTCCTCGTTTTTCGGTACCGATGCCTGGGCCGCGCCCTGGCTGGGCGTGATCGGCGGTGTTTTCATTCTTGCCGCCGGCATGAGCTACCTGGAATGGCGGCGACGTGCGGCATTGAAAGCCGGAGAAGGCTATGGCAATGAATTGGTCAACGAACCTTTGGCATTCGCAGGAGAAAAACTCACTCATCCCCTGATTGCATTATTGCCTTTGGTGCTGGTTGGCGTGGCAAACAAGGTACTGGGCATATTGATACCGCAGCATTACGGTAGCCAGCATGAATTCGTGCCTGCGGTAATCGGCAATGCAGCGCCGGTAGTGCAGGAAATTTCGAAAGTGGCCGCCATTTGGGCGGTGGAAGGTGCGCTGTTGATCGGTATCGTCTGCGTACTTGTTTTTGCCTGGAAAAATATCGCCAGCCAGTTTGCCGAAAGTACCAAACCTGCGATTGGGGGGGCCTTGCTGGCCTCGATGAACACGGCATCGGAATATGGTTTTGGGGCAGTGATCGCGGCGCTACCAGGATTTCTGGTGGTAGCGAATGTCCTGAAGTCGATACCCAATCCACTCGTCAACGAAGCGGTGACAGTGACCGCACTCGCCGGCATTACAGGCTCGGCATCGGGTGGTATGAGCATTGCATTGGCGGCGATGGCGGAGACATTTATCGCGAATGCAAATGCTGCCGGCATTTCAATGGAAGTTTTGCATCGGGTCGCGGCGATGGCTTCGGGTGGCATGGACACCTTGCCGCATAACGGTGCCGTGATCACCTTGCTCGCGGTCACCGGTTTAAGCCATCGCCAAAGCTACAAGGATATTTTCGCGATTACCGTGATCAAAACGCTCGCCGTATTTGTGGTGATCGGCGTGTATTACGCAACAGGCCTGATTTGAAACGTCGTCCGCGCACAACCCTGCAATCAGGTGGATTCCAGATCCTCAACTCCGGCGCCGACCAACGCACGACCGAGTCGGTCGTTAACCGCCAGCCAATCGCTCGTTTGCGGAATCTGTTCAATCAATAACAGATCGGCATGGCGGGCATCCAGCTCGCGCATGGCGGCATACAAGCCATGCGCGTAGGCATGATGATCATTGCTCAAGCTCAGGCCATTCAAGCCATCCGGTAATTCGTCGAGACAAAGCACTTCGCAACGCATGCCTTCTTGTTTACGGCGAAGATATTCAAGCATCAATTCATGGCGTGGCAGCATTTGCATCGGTGTGCGTGGAGCGTAATGGGCCGCCAGACTTCCGGAAACGCGTGGACTTTGACGGTCCGCATTCGAACCAATGGGTCCGATCACGGCTTCGATATCATCCTGTGAAATCATGCCCGGGCGCAGCAGCCGTGGTTGCTTCGAACTCAAATCGATAATCGTGCTTTCGATGCCGACTTCGCATTCGCCGCCATCGAGAACGACCGGTACTGCATCGCCAAACTCATCACGCACATGCTGTGCCGACGTCGGTGAAATACGACCGAATCGATTTGCCGACGGTGCGGCAACGCCGCCATTGAATTGCTGCAATAAAACCAGTGCCAGCGGATGCGCGGGGCAACGCACGCCAACGGTGTCTTGTCCGCCGGTGACTTCATCGGGAACCATTGCCTGCTTGCGAAGAATCATCGTCAGTGGTCCGGGCCAGAAATGCTGGGCAAGCACATAGGCTTCTTCGGGAATATCGATGGCCCATCTGGATAGTTGCGAACTGTCGGCAATATGCACGATCAGCGGATGATCGACCGGGCGTCCTTTCAAGGCAAATATTTTTCGCACCGCCGCCACATTCATTGCATCGGCGGCAAGCCCGTAGACGGTTTCGGTCGGCAGGCCGATCACATCGCCGTGCTGCAAGGCATGTACGGCCTGCGACAGGAGTTCGGCGTCGGCGGAATTGAGTTTCATGCGGACCGGTAGTCTTCTTTCAGCAATCCAAGCAGCACACTGTCGCAGACTTCGCCGTTGACACGCCAGCGTTGGCGCAAAAATCCCTCGCGCCGGAAATTCAGTTTCTCCAGCAATTTTATCGAACCGGTATTCCTCGGATCGACATCGGCTTCGATGCGATAGAGATTCAGTGTTTCAAAGCCATACTTCAACGCGGTTTCCAGAGCTTCTGTGCCGAGCCCTTTGCCCTGCATTTTTTTCAGTAGCGAATAACCGACTTCGGCCCGCGCATGCGGACCGCTGATCGAGAAAAAAGTGAGCGCGCCGATCAGCTCGTTCGATTCCTTGTCGGCAATGGCCCAGGCATGCACAGCGGTCGTCGGCTCGTCTTTGCGCAGGCTCAAATACAGGTGCGCCTGGGCCGGGTCGGTCCAGGCAGGATGTGACCAGTATCGCGTTACCTCGGGGTCGCCATAGAGGGCAAACAGGGCCGTGGTATCCGAGTCCAGATAAGGCCGCAAGCGCAGTCGGGCGGCTTCGAGGGTTGGCAGTGGCGGGTGGGCTTGAGCATTCATGGGCTTATTTTCGCACGGGCCGCACTTAATTTGATGGATATTGGCGCACAGGCGAAAATAGCGCATCGGTATTTTGGAGAGATGGCATGACGGTTTTGCGAATGGCGGATCTGGATTTGGCGGGCAAGCGCGTATTGATTCGGGAAGATTTGAATGTGCCGGTAAAAGAAGGTCGTATCACTTCCGATCAACGCATCACGGCGGCTTTGCCGACCATAAAATTGGCGCTGGAAAAAGGCGCGGCCGTGATGCTGATGTCGCATCTGGGGCGTCCGAAAGAAGGCGTCTGGACCGAGGAAGATTCGCTGGCACCGGTTGCCAAGCATCTGGGCGAATTGCTGGGCTTCGAGGTGCCGCTGGTAAAGAACTGGCTCGAAGGCGTGCAGGTTGAAGCCGGCCAGGTGGTCTTGCTGGAAAACTGCCGCATGAATATCGGTGAAGCGAAAGACGATGAAGCATTATCGAAAAAATATGCGGCGCTCTGCGATGTATTCGTGATGGATGCCTTCGGCACCGCGCATCGCGCACAGGCCTCTACCCATGGCGTGATTGCGCAGGCAAAAATTGCCTGCGGCGGTCCTTTGCTGATGGCCGAACTGGATGCGTTGGCGAAAGCTCTGAAAAATCCTGCGCGTCCGCTGATCGCGATCGTCGCGGGTTCGAAGGTATCGACAAAACTAGAATTGCTTTCGAGCCTGGTGGATAAAGTCGACCAGTTGATTGTCGGTGGTGGTATCGCCAATACCTTCATCGCCGCGATGGGGCATCCGGTTGGAAAATCCCTGTGCGAAAACGATCTGCTCGATACCGCCAGAAAAATCATGAGTGATGCGAAGGCGCGCGGTGCCGATATCCCGTTGCCCAGCGATGTGGTGGTGGCACCGGCATTTGCTGCCGATGCACCGGCGACCATCAAGCAGATCTGTGATGTCGGCAGCGACGACATGATTCTGGATATCGGCCCCGATACCGCCGCGCGCTATGCGGAGATGATAAAAAATGCCGGCAGCGTGATCTGGAATGGTCCGGTCGGCGTGTTCGAGTTCGATGCTTTCGGCAATGGCACGAAAGTGCTGGCGAAAGCGATTGCCGACTCCAATGCCTTCTCGATCGCCGGCGGTGGCGACACGCTGGCCGCCGTCGACAAGTATGGTGTCGAAGCAGGTATCAGTTACATATCCACCGGTGGCGGTGCTTTTCTCGAATTTTGCGAAGGCAAGGAATTGCCAGCCGTTACTGCGCTGATGAAACGCGCGCACTAGTTTTTTCCGGAGTATTGAATGTTACGAGCGTTATCGTTTTTCGTATTGTTGTTCGTCTGCGGCACTTCCCTTGCAGAAGAGAAAATCATCCAGCGCGGCGAATATCGTTTTTCGATAGCGCCGACGCCCGCCTTTGTGGAGATTCAGCCGCTGGCCGAACAATGGCCGGCCGGTGCTCCGGGTGCCAAGGATTCACGCTGGCGCAATTGGTTGTTCGATTCGCAATCGGATTACCGCAAAGGCGATGCGCTGTCGTTTCTGGACCAGGCTTATGAAGCGCTGTCGCCGGAATTGGTGGCGAATGCGGCGAAACAGCAGATCTATTTCAATCCGGAGTACCAGACACTGTCGATACACAAGGTGGAGCTGCGCCGGAACGGCGTTTGGAGCAACCGGCTGAACCCCGAAAAAATAACGCTGGCCCGGCGCGAATCGGAATTTGAATCCGACATGTCGGACGGCATGGTGTCGGCACTGATCGTGCTCGAGGATGTGCGGGTCGGCGATGTAGTCCGCCTGTCTTACACCATCAAGGGAATCAATCCCGTTTTGAAAGGCATGGATCACGATGATGTGTATTTTTCATGGGTGGATCCAATTCTGCATCGGCATGTAAGTGCGCTGTACGACCCCGGCACCGTGATCATGCATCGCAGCTTCAATGGCGCGCCGGATATCACCATAAAAAAGCAAAACGACACGGTGATGGTCTTCGCCGAGGCAAAACAGATTCCGGCACTGCGCGAGGAAGGTGATTACCCGCGTTGGTATCGGCCATTTCCGAGCGTGATGTTCGCTCCGCAACGAAGCTGGGCCGATGTGGTGCGTTGGGCCAGACCCTTGTATCCGGATCCCGGCGCATTGCCGAAAGAGCTGGAAGCGAAAATGCAGGAATGGAAAGCGATTGCGAATCCGGAACAGCGACTGATGGCTGTCTTGCAAACCATGCAGGAAGAGATTCGCTATTTTGGCATCGAAATGGGCGAGAGTTCGCATCGTCCGGCGCCGCCTGCCGAAACATGGACGCGTCGATTCGGTGATTGCAAGGACAAGGCTTATCTGATGTCGGTCGTTTTGTCCCGTCTTGGCATACCTGCCGTGCCTGCTCTGGCAACGACGCGATATGGCAAGGGCGTCCGTGATTTTGTACCGGCGGCCACCGCATTCAACCATGTGATCGTGCAGGCCCAGCTCGGCAAGCAGACGCTGTGGCTGGATCCGACACTCACCCAGCAGCGCGGTACCGCCGCTGCCATCGACATCATGGATTACGGCTATGTATTGCCGATTGCGGACGGCATTGTCGATTTGCGCGAGGTCATGCGTACGCCGGCTTCCCGCAAGCAGGTTAATGTGATGGAAAAATACCGCCCGAGTGATGATGGCAAGACGATTGATCTGCTGATTGTGTCCGAGTATCTGGGTGGCTCGGCTGACAATATTCGTCGCGATATCGCCGCTCGCGGTCGCGAGGAAATGGGCAAAAACTATGCCGAATATTATCGCAAGCGTTTTGGCGAGCTCGATGTCCTCAGCCCTTTCGCGACCAATGATGACCAAGTGCAGAACAAGCTGACGATTACCGAAAGCTATCGATTGAAACAGGCATGGGATGAAAAGACCGGCAGCACGAAAAGCCTGACGGTCTATGCCGATTCGATGGATCAGGACACCAAATTACCGGACACGATCGATCGCAAGGCGCCGCTTTCGCTGAATTATCCGATGCAATATCGCCACGAACAAATTCTTGAATTGCCGAAAGGCTGGACATGGCTCGGAACGGCGGAAAACGAGAGCATCAAATCGAGCGCATTCGACTACGAGCGCAGCATGGTGCAAGCCGAACAAACGGTATCGATCCGGCAAAGCGTCAAGTTCAACGAAGACTCGGTACCGGTAAAGAACCTGCCGGATTTCCTTTCCAAAATGCGCGATGTCCGTGATGGCATGAACCGGCGTTTTGTTCTGTCGACGCCAGCTGCCATGCGTGACCAGGAACGCGATAGCCGCCTGAAAAACATCCTGCGCGATGCCATGGATTCCAAATGAGAAAGCCCGTTTTATGTAGCCACGTGATTTTTTTCGGCCTGTTTGCGATATCGGCGCTGGCCCAGGATTCGTTGAAGTCCACGGCGGATATCGACAAGGCCTGGAACAGGATTTATCGCGAAGTCAATTACGACAGCTTGATGGAAAGCTACGATCCGGTTTTCGAGGTCGAAACGTTCGGCGAAGATGTCGACAAGGCCAAGTGCGAAAAAAACTTTGGCGCATTGCAGGCGGGGGCGAAAAAAATCCCGGTCAGTATTTCGCTCAACTACTGGACCTATCGCTGTGCCAGCGCCCTCGAGCGAAAACAGGAAGAAGAACAATACCTGCAGAATTTTTCGTTGCTCGCCAGGAATGCCTTCGACCAGGCATCGGATTTCCGTCTGGCAAAACCCATCCGGGTGCTGCATAGCTCCGATATTTTTTCCCTGGTAGATGCCAGCGGCAATGTCTTGCTGGATCAATATATCGATCTCGAACAATTTGGCCGCCACCTGCCATGGGTCGTGGTGCTTCTGGACAAGGAAACAAAACGCCAGCGCACGTATACGTTTGATTTTCTGGACCTGATATCACGAACATCGGAACCCAAAACCGGCGAGTATCGTGCGTACCGGGTTTCGCTTGCACGTGAACTGATCAAGAACTACAAAAAACAGGATTGGCAGGTAGGTGTCGATGCGCAGGCGGTGCTGGATGCCGTGTCGTTGAACGACAAGGCCGCGCAGCTGGAATTGCTGAAGCCGTTGGCATTGAAAGGCTACAAGAACGCTTCCGATTTGATGCTCGCGATCTGCATACGTGAAAAGGACAATGCCTGCGGACAGTTCATGGTGGACGCGATGCTCGACAGTCTCGAGCAGAAAGATACCGAAGCCATGATCCGGATGGCCGCGCTGTATTCATCCGGTGTTGGCATAAAACAGGATGCGGATGCCGCACTCGCCCTGATGAAGTCTGCTGAACAATTGTCCGGTGACAATGGATACGCCCTTCGTCACTTCGTGGTGTTGCATGACAGCAAGCAAAGCGTGCTGAACTTGCCGCCCAAGGTACAACAGTTCCTGGAAACGGAAGCGTTCAAGCAGAACAAGCCGATACTGCTTGCCTCCTATATCTACATGCAGGCAAAAGCATCCGACATCACCAAAGTGCTGACGCAATATGGTGATCGCCTCGGCATCGCGGCGAAGGCCGGAAACATCGATATCTACAATCTTTATTCCGCCAGTTTCATCGTCAAGGGCAACAAGGTCGAACAGGCGAAATGGCTTGAAACGGCAGCAAAAAACGGCAGTGCCCGTGCGCAAATGAACTGGGCCAAATACCTGCTCGAAAAAGATCCGGCTGCACAGGAAAAAGCGGCCGAATGGATGCTGGAGTCCGCGAAAAACGGCGAATTGGAAGCCATGCAGTGGCTGGTTACCTATTACTACGAAAAAGAGCAATGGATCGATGCCGCAGGCTGGGCCGAGAGTGGGCTGAATTTTTCCGATTTGCGTTCCGGTTTGCAGCTTGCCTATCTCTATGCACTTGAACCGAAAGGAAGTGGTTTCACCGAAGCAAACGCGATCGAGGTACTCGAAGCGCTATCCGCGGAACATGACTCCGCCAAGGCAAGGACATTGTGGGCCGGCTTGCTGATGCACGGGAATAGCGTCAAGCACGATACGGCAAAAGCGAAGCAGCTTTTGTTACAGGATGCATTGAAAGACGATGTCGAATCGATGTACCTGCTCGGCATCAGTTTGATGAACGGCGATATCGAACCGAAAGACGTTAAAGCCGGTGTATCCTGGCTGGAAAAGGCGGCAAACCTTGGCAGCAAGAATGCCAAGCGCAGTTTGGCCGAATATCTGTATTCCCGTGATGCGACTGCCGAAGAAATGGCGCGCGCGAAGAAGTACTGGTCCGAGCTGGCGGTAAAAAGTTCGCCGGCGAACATAAACACCTATGCCTGGACGCTTTGTACCAGCACCTATCCCGGTTATGCGGATGCAAAGGCCGGTTTGAGCCTGATGCAATTGCTGGAGGAAAAGGATTTGTCGGCCAACCGCCGCGACACCTACGCGGCCTGCCTCGCCGCGAACAATGACTTCAAGCAGGCCGTCGTGCAGGAGCAGCGCGTGATCGACGAGCTTGGCAAAAGCCCGGACAGCGACAAGAAAATATTGCTTGCGATGAAACAGCGGCTCGCTCTTTATCAGAAATCACAGGTTTATACCGAAGCGCCGGACCCAAGATGAAAACAAAAGTTCTTTTTTTTGATCTGGATGGAACACTGATTGATTCCGCGATCGGGATTACACGTTGCGTTGCCTATGCACTCGAAAAATCCGGCGAGCCGGTACCACCCGAACACGAATTGCGGCGCTGGATCGGCCCGCCATTGCGCGACAGTTTCGGACCCTTGCTTAATGATGCGGAAAAAACGGAGGCGGCAGTGGTCTTCTATCGTGAACGTTTTGAAACCGACGGTTGGGCCGAACACGATGTCTATGACGGCATTCAGACGGCAATAGAAACCCTGGCGCAACGCGGTCACCGTCTTGCCGTCGTGACCGCAAAAAATGACGGCCATGCCCGCAAGATTGTCGAGCATCTTCCGTTCGGTCACCATTTTGAAATGATTTCCGGCGCGAGCCTGGATGGCCGCATCAGCTATAAATCGCAACTCATCCAAATCGCGATGGATAGCATGAAGGTGGCTGCGGAAGATTGCGTCATGATCGGTGATCGTCATATGGATATCGACGGTGCCCGCCATCACCGAATGACAAACGTCGGCGTACTGTGGGGTTTCGGCGGTCATGAAGAATTGTCCCGAGCCAATGCGGACTTCATCATCGAAAGGCCGGAGCAATTGCTCACATTATTCCAATAATGCAAATTTCTGCATTAAGATGAACGCCTGAATAAAAAACGAAAAAGCGGGAATCAGGAATGCAGGCTCCATTACGACGCACCAAAATACTGGCCACACTTGGCCCGGCGACCGACGCCCCCGGCGTGCTGGATGAATTGATTCGCGCCGGCGTGAACGTGGTACGAATGAATTTTTCCCACGGCACGCCCGAGCAGCATGGCGCACGCGTGCATGCCGTGCGTGCGGCAGCCGCGAAGCAGGGGCGCGAGGTCGGCATACTGGCCGACCTGCAAGGTCCGAAAATCCGTATCGAAAAATTCGCCAACGACAAAGTGCATTTGAAAGTCGGCGATAAATTCAGCCTGATCTGTCGTGCGAATGCGCCGCTCGGCGACAATACGCAAGTGGCCTGCAGTTATCTCGGCCTGGTCAATGATGTCAATGCAGGCGATACGCTTCTGCTCGATGATGGCTTGATGGCATTGACGGTATTGTCGGTGCAGGGCGAGAGCATTCACACCGAAGTATTGACCGATGGCTATCTGTCCAATCGCAAGGGTCTCAATCGTTTGGGTGGCGGTCTGTCATTAGGTGCGTTGACCGATCAGGACAAGGAACACATCATCGTTGCGGCAAAACTGGAGGTCGATTTTATCGCCGTATCGTTTTGCCGTTCGGCCGAAGACATGCACGAGGCGAGAAGGCTTGCGAAAGAAGCGGGCAGCTTCGCCAACATGGTGGCGAAAATCGAGCGTGCCGAGGCGATTACCAATCTCGACGAGATCACCATTGCCTCCGATGTCGTGATGGTGGCGCGCGGCGATCTCGGCGTGGAAATCGGCGATGCCGAACTGCCCGGTCTGCAGAAAAAAATCATTCGCACCGCGCTCGAACATAATCGTGTGGTAATCACCGCGACGCAAATGCTGCAATCGATGGTGGACAATCCTATCCCGACCCGAGCCGAAGTGCTCGATGTCGCGAACTCCGTCATCGATGGTACCGATGCCGTGATGTTGTCGGCCGAAACCGCTTCCGGAAATTATCCGGTCAAGGCGGTGGAGGCGATGGTGCGCATTTGTCTTGGCGCCGAACGCCAGTTTCATCACGATACCGATTTCGAAGCGGCACCACGCAACCTGCAGCGTGCCGACCAGGCGATCGCGATGGCGACCATGTTCCTGGCCGAACACATCCAGGTGCGCGCGATTATCGCGTTGACCGAATCCGGCGGCACCGCGCGTTACCTGTCGCGCTTTCGTTCGACAGCTCCGATTTTCGGATTGTCCAAACACGATTCGGCCCGCCACAAGATGACCATGGTGCGCGATGTTTTCCCTATCAATTTCGATTCCACCGGATTGCCAACCCGTGAAGCCGCCCGCAGTGCCGTCAAGAAATTGTTCGACATGGGCTTGCTGGCCGTCGATGACCGCGTCGTTCTGACCTCCGGCGACAGCATGGAGCAGCGCGGCGCCACCAATACGCTTCGATTGTTGGTTGTTGGTGCGGAAGGCAGGGCGGAAGGGCTGGGAGATTTGTGAGTCAATTGAAGAACGGTAGCCCGGGTCATGGCTTTATCTGACCCGGGGCTTCCTCCGAAAACATTAAAGTCCAAATTTCCCCTGACTGTCGATGATCAATGAAGGCATGCATTAGTTAGAGATTGCGGAGTTCCCGGGTCAGATAAAGCCATGACCCGGGCTACGGGCTGGGCTATAATTACGCCCCTCAATCCCAACATCGGTAAGCCCCATGAGCATTGACCAACTCGCTGAAACCGCCCTGGCCATGGTGGCCCCCGGTAAAGGCATTATTGCCATTGATGAATCCAACGCGACCTGCGCCAAGCGCTTTGAAAGCGTCGGCATTCCCAATACCGAAGAAAACCGTCGCGCTTATCGCGAAATGCTGCTGACCACCCCTAATCTGAGCCAATACATTTCCGGCGCGATTCTGTTCGACGAAACCCTTCGCCAAAAGACCAAGGACGGCGTGCCGTTTGCGGAAGTGATGCGCAAGAACGGCATTATTCCGGGCATCAAGGTAGACAAGGGCCCACAGCCTTTGGCCGGTTTTCCAGGCGAAGTCTGCACGGAAGGCTTGGATGGTTTGCGTGAACGTCTGAAGGAATACGCCAGCCTCGGCGCACGCTTCGCCAAATGGCGTGCGGTGATCACGATCGGCGAAGACAGCCCGTCGGGGACCTGCATCGAAGCCAATAGCCATGCGCTTGCCCGTTATGCGGCGCTTTGCCAGGAAGCCGGCATCGTGCCGATGGTCGAGCCGGAAATCATCATGGATGGCGACCACGACATCGATACCTGCATGGAAGTAACCGAAGTCGTACTGCGTTCCCTGTTCGGAGCTTTGTACGACCAAAACGTGATGCTGGAAGGCACCATCCTGAAAGCCAGCATGGTGATCTCGGGCAAAAGCTGCCCTGAACAAGCCAGTGTCGAAGAAGTTGCCGAAATGACGGTGCGTTGCCTGAAGTCTGCCGTGCCGGCCATCCTGCCTGGCATCGTGTTCCTGTCCGGCGGCCAAAGTGATGAAGATGCCACCGCACACCTGAATGCCATGAACCAGATGGGCCCGCATCCATGGCCGCTGTCGTTTAGCTATGGCCGCGCAATGCAGGCGGCAGCCCTCAAAATCTGGTCGAAAGACCTGGTCGGAAATGTGGCGGCGGCACAGCAAACCGTTTTCGCCCGTGCCAAGGACAATGGACTTGCTGCGCAAGGTAAATGGAAAAAGTAATTCCATCTGTTGTTTGATGTTCGAAAACACCGGCCATGTGCCGGTGTTTTTATCTGCAGGTTTTCAGGTTGCCCTCATTCGCATTTTCACCTGGCGACGACATGCCTATACGAACAAAGCATATTGAAACTGTGATCTAACTCATGAAAAAGCACCTAAATGCGCATGTTTTTGTCAAAAGGTGTTACGTCACGAAAACCCGCTAAAAAAAGGAGTATCAAGAGATCATGCCCATGAATTTAATGGGTGGAAGCGAGGCTCCCATGATGGCTAAAAAAGAGGAATTGCCAAAAGTACTTATCGTTGATGATGACGCCGAGATGGTGTATCTCGCCCAGTACCTGCTTGAGCAGTCCGGTTATCAGTCCGATACGGCGATGGATCTGAAAGGGTTCCACAAAGCCTATGCCGAATTGCCGGCGGTAGTGATGCTCGATCTGACAATGCCCGACAACATCAGCGAGGATATTTGCAAGGTCATGGTTGAACACCATGCAAAACACCCGATTATTTTTGTTACCGGCATGCCGCCGGAAGAAATCGAGCGTCGCCGCAAACAGGCAGAAGCCCAGGGTTTGAAAATTGCCGCGATATTGCACAAGCCATTCTGGATCGAAGATATCGCCAGTGCGATGTCGATAGCCATGACTTTAGTCATGGCCGAAAGCTGATTGCAACGATGCGTTGCATAACATTCTCTATACACGATCAGGCGGCAAGATAGCCTAGAATAGTGGCCTTCAAGAGAGAAGGCCTGCATGAGCGAGAGCATCGAACCCGTCATCAATCCGATCGTCTTTGATGTGGAAAAAGGCAGGGATTATTTCTGGTGTGCCTGCGGTCTGAGCAAGACGCAACCGTTTTGCGATGGTTCGCACAAAGGCAGTGAATTTTCTCCGAAAAAATATACCGCTGCACGCAACGAGCGGGTCTGGTTTTGCCTGTGCAAGAAAACAAAACACGCGCCGCTTTGCGACGGCACCCATAACAAACTGGAAAAAAAAGCATGAAGCATTTTTCTATTGCAGTGATTGCAATATCCACCGCACTTCTTGTCAGCGCTTGCGGCAAGGACGATGCACAAGCCGGGCCGGGCGCAGGCAGTGGACGTGGCGGACAGGGCGGACAAGCTGCCGTTGTCATCAGTACGATTGTTACGGAAAAAAGCTGGGGCGAACGCGTACAGGCCGTTGGCACGGCGAGAGCAAGGGAATCGGTGGAAATTGCATCTCGCGTTAGCGACAAGATAGCGCGCGTACATTTTGAAAGCGGCGACAGCGCACGCGCAGGTCAGGTTCTGGTGACTTTGCAAACCGGTAGCGATACAGCAAATCTTGCCGTTGCTGCAGCACAGGTGAAAGATGCCGACCGCCAGTTCATTCGCGGCGAACAATTGGCGAAAGAAAAACTGGTCTCACCCAGCCAGCTCGATACCTTGCGCAGCAATCGCGATGCAGCACGCGCACGCGCACAGGCTGCACAGGCAACACTGGCTGATCGCGTCATCGTGGCCCCGTTTTCCGGTGTGCTGGGTTTGCGACAGGTGAGTCCGGGGCAATTGATCAGTGCCGGCACCGTGATCACGACACTGGATGATGTCTCAAAAATCAAGGTGGATTTTTCATTGCCGGAAGTGCAAATGGCGGCATTGAAAACCAATCTTGCGATTGAAGCCCGCAGCGATGCCTATCCCGGCAAGGTATTTACCGGTCGTGTGATCAGCGTGGATAGTCGCGTCGATGTCGCCAGCCGCTCGATTGCGGCGCAGGCCGAAATCGACAATCCGGACAGCACATTGCGTCCCGGCATGCTGCTCGAAATCAACGTACTTCAAACGCAACACACGGCACTGGTAATTCCGGAGTTGGCCCTGCAACAAATTGCCGGCGAAAGTTTCGTCTATCGGGTAACGCTCGATGGCACGGCAGAAAAAGTGGTAGTGAAACCCGGTACCCGCAGTTTCGGTTTTGTCGAAATCGCCCAGGGCCTCAAGGCCGGCGATCGCATCGTGGTCGAAGGTACTTCGAAACTCCGTCCCGGCCAGGCCGTGAAGGAATTCGACAGCAAGCCGGCGGCAGATACCGAAGCAGGCAAGGGCAACGATAAAAAAGCGCGGGCGAACTGAGATGTCTTTATCGGATCTTTCCATCCGGCGCCCGGTCTTCGCGACGGTAATCAGCCTGATCCTGATGGTGCTCGGCATCATCGCGTTTACGCGTCTGCCTCTGCGCGAGTTGCCGGATATTGATGCGCCGGTGGTGTCGATTGATACCGGCTACACCGGGGCATCTGCTGCCGTGGTGGAATCGCGCGTAACACAATTGCTGGAAGACGCCGTGTCGGGCATCGAAGGCGTTGACCTGCTGCAAAGCAATTCACGCAACGGTCGTTCGAGCATCACGATCGAGTTCAACCAATCGCGTGAAATCGAATCGGCCGCGAATGATGTGCGCGATGCGGTCAGTCGCGTGGTGGACCGTCTTCCGGAAGAAGCCGATGCACCGCAAGTGAGTAAGCAATCGGCCGATGCCGACGTAATCATGTGGCTGAATTTCACTTCCCCGAAACGCGGCACGCTGGAACTGACCGATTACGCCGAGCGCTATCTGGTCGATCGTTTTTCCAGTTTGCCCGGCGTGGCGCAAGTGCGTATTGCCGGTGGCCAACGTTATGCCTTGCGCATTACCGTCAATGCGAAGGCACTCGCGGCAAGAAACCTGACAGTCACCGATATCGAAAATGCATTGCGACGCGAAAACGTCGAACTGCCTGCTGGTCGTCTTGAATCGCAAACCCGCGATTTCATCCTGCGCGTCAGCCGCGCCTATGAAGGCCCGGCCGATTTTCAGGATCTTGTTCTGAGCAGCAAGGGCAATGAAAGAGTTTTGTTGCGTGATGTTGCAGTCGTTGCAAAAGAATCCAGCGAACGCCGCGCCTGGTTTCGCGGCAACGGACAGTTGCAGGTGGGGCTGGGCATCATCAAGACATCCACATCGAATGCACTCGATGTTTCCAACGAAGTAAAAGCGCAAGTCGAGGAAATCAACAAGCGCCTGCCTGTCGATATGAAAATGGGCCTGACCTACGATTCCACCGTGTTTATCGACGATGCGGTGAAGCAGGTTTACAAGACGCTATTCGAAGCCATCGTGCTGGTGTTGCTGGTGATCTGGTTGTTCCTCGGTAGCGCACGTTCTGCGCTCGTGCCAGCGGTCACCGTGCCGGTCTGTTTGATTGCGGCTTTTATCGGCTTATGGATATTCGGTTATTCCATCAATCTGCTGACCTTGCTCGCGTTGATCCTGGCCATTGGTCTGGTTGTCGATGATGCGATCGTGGTGCTGGAAAACTGCCAGCGTCGTGTTGATCTTGGCGAACCGGCATTGCTGGCCGCGCAACGCGGTACCAAGCAGGTGGCATTCGCGGTGATTGCGACCACCGCCGTGCTGGTCGCCGTATTCGTGCCGGTCGCATTTATTGACGGTGCGAATGGTCGCCTTTTCCGCGAACTCGCCGTGGCTTTGGCGGGCGCCATCGTGTTGTCGGCGTTCGTGGCTTTGTCGCTGACGCCGATGATGTGTTCGATCATTCTGAAACCGCACGACAAGGAAAACACACGCGGTTTTGCCGCCTGGATTGATCGCAAGCTAAACAATGTTTCGCAGGGCTATGGCAAAACGCTCGCTCGCATCGTCGAACATCCCTGGTTGATCGTGATCGCGATGCTGACCACCATTGTCATCGCATTCGGCCTTTCGAATTTTGTCCAGCGCGAATTGTCGCCGACCGAAGATCGCGGTGCATTCTTTATCTCGGTGACTGGTCCGGAAGGCGCGGGTTTCGATTACACCGTTACCCAGTTGCAACAGATCGAGAAAAAAATTCTCGCCGTCAGCGGCGACAAGGGACCGGTGATGCGAATCAATGCGCGCGTGCCGGGCGGTTTCGGTGCCAGCGAAGAAATGCATACCGGCCAGGCCATCGTGATTTTGAAGCCCTGGAAAGAACGCGATGTCGATACGCAAACCGTGGTCGAACAAATGCGTAAATCGATGAACGACATTCCGGGCGTTGTCGCCAGACCTCAGGTGCGTTCCGGTCTGACGCGCGGTGGCGGTGGCGGTTTGCAAATCGTGCTCGGTGGCCCGGATTACGATGAAATCGTGCAGTGGCGTGATCTGTTGCTGAAGAAAATGGAAGAGAATCCTAAATTGCTCGGCGCCGATTCCGACTACAAGGAAACGCGTCCGCAATTGCGCCTTGATATCAATCGCCAACGCGCCGCCGATTTGGGTGTGTCGGTGCAAAGTATCGGCAGCACGCTTGAGAGCATGATGGGTTCGCGCAAAGTCACAACCTTCGTAGAAAAAGGCGAAGAGTACGATGTGATCGTGCAGGCACAAGCTTCCGATCGTGCAACGCCGGACGATTTGAAAAACCTGACCGTGCGTTCGAGCAACGGCACGCTGGTGCCGATGACTTCGCTGGTGACCGTGCATGAATTGGCCGAACCCGGCAGTTACGGCCGTTTCAATCGCCTGCGTGCGATTACCGTGTCGGCCAATCTGGCACCTGGTTACACCATGGGCGAAGCCATCACCTGGATGGATGCCGCAGTGAAGCAAACATTGCCCGATACCGCGCAAATCGACTTCAAGGGCGAGGCGCGTGAATACCTGCAGTCGGGCAGCGCGCTGTTCTTCACTTTCATGATGGCGCTGCTGATCGTGTATCTGGTGCTGGCCGCGCAATTCGAAAGTTTCCTGCATCCGCTGGTCATCATGTTGACGGTACCATTGGCGGTGTTCGGCGCGGTGCTGGGTTTGTGGCTGACCGGAAAAACCTTCAACCTGTTCAGTACTATCGGTATCGTGATGCTGGTCGGCCTTGCGGCCAAGAACGGTATCCTGATCGTCGAGTTCGCCAATCAGCGTCGCGATGCCGGGTTGGCGATTCGTGATGCGATTCTGGAAGCCAGTGCCACGCGTCTTCGACCGATCCTGATGACATCGATTGCCACTGTGGTCGGTGCCTTGCCACTGGTGTTCGATGGCGGCCCGGGCTCCGGCAGCCGCAGTTCCATTGGCGTGGTCGTGGTCTTCGGCGTGGCGATTTCGACCTTCTTTACGCTGTTCGTGATTCCGACCATTTATCGCTGGTCCGCCCGTTTCACGACGCCGCCGGATCAACGCGGTGAGGAATTGGATGCATTAGGCGCTAAAATGCGGGATATCGAAGCGAAGCATTAATGCTATTTTGAAATCAATACCGTGATATCTCGTCACCCCGTTGAAAAACGGGGTCCAGAAGCACAGTTCAAGGCAGGATTTTGATGCTGCCTTGCATTGGGTTCTGGGTCCCGGCGTACGCCGGGAAGACGAAGGTTTTTGTAACGATATAAATTTGGTATCAGAATAAGAAATCCGGAGAACTGCTAATGAGTGACGAAGAAAAACCATCGGGCAGTTCCCTGTATCGCGGGCCATCGGGCGACAAGCGCGACAAACGCGAACGCACGCGTGACCGGGAACAAGGCCGAGTTCCCGAAGCACACGGGCGGGGCTATCAAAGCGAACGTCCTGCTGCGCGACCACGCGATGAATACTCGCCGCCACGCAGCGACCGCGCGCCACGCGATGAACGCAGCGCACCGCGTCGCGAATATGCTTCGCATGCGCCATCGTCGAACTACGATTCGCATGAACACGAGTCTGCCGCACCGCGCGCCGCACGCGAACAACGCCTGTACGGCGTCAATGCCTGCCTGGCGAGTTTTGCCAAACGCCCCGAGGCACTGCGAAAAGTCTATTTGCTCGAAGCCCGCATTCCGCATTTCAAGGCCGTGCTAGCGCATTGCGTGAAAAACAAACTGGGTTATCGCGTCGTCGAAGAGCAGGACTTGGCGAAACTTACCGGCAGCGTGCATCACGAAGGCGTCTGCTTCGATGTGTTGCCTGCAGTCGAAGAAAATCTTTCGCACTGGCTACAACATCTGCCAGCGGGACCTTGCGTCGCGATCTGGTTGGACGGCGTCGGCAATCCGCATAATCTCGGTGCCATTCTCCGCAGTGCCGCACATTTCGGTGTCGCTGCGGTATTGCTGCCGAAGGACGATGGCCTGGGTCTCTCGGGCGCCGCCGCACGCGTTGCCGAAGGTGGCGCGGAACAGGTCGCGATTGTGAGATTGGGTCGCAGCGATAATTCCGTGGCGCAATTGAAATCGGCGGGTTTCCAGCTTGCCGCGACCCTGGTGCGTGGCGGCCAGTCTTTATACAAAACAAAACTGCCTTCGCGCCTGGTGTTGGTGATGGGTGCCGAACAAATCGGCGTCGACAAGGAATTGAGTGCAATCACGAATCTGCAAATCGGCATCCCTGGTACCGGCCATGTCGAAAGCCTGAATGTCTCTGCGGCGACGGCGGTGCTTTTAAGCGAGTGGCGACGGCAGCAATCGCAATAAAAAAAAGGCCGGAGATTCCGGCCTTTTTTATGCGTGATGAAGCCAATATCAATTGGGTTTGGCGGCATCGGTTTTTGCGGCTTCGCATTTGCCTTTGACCAAGGTTTCACCGGCTTTGCATTTCACGGCGGCGTGGTGTTTCACAGTTGCAGGTTTGTTCGTCGCGGCAGGCGTTGCTGCAGGGGTGGCAGCGAAAGCCATGGTGCTGGCCAGGCCAAGGGCGAGAACGGCGAGGGAAGAGCGAATGTTCATGAAAATCTCCTGTCAGTTAGGGGGAATACCCGGTGTCCCACCGGTGAGCCCAGATTGCCCGATTGCCCTTCACGCGAATCTTTCAGTTGGATGACATTTTGTCCATGTTGCCGGATACGTTGTCGTTCGCGAGCGGAAACCGCAGCACGACACGAAGCCCCGGGTTTGCGCTTTGCAGACTGATATTGGCGTGATGCTGGATTGCGATCGCACGCACCACGCTCAATCCCAAACCGCTTCCGGGCGTGCCGCGATGACTTTCCAGTCGCACGAAACGGTCGAACACGTGTTCGTGTTCTCCTGCCGCGATGCCGGGACCGGAATCGCTGATGCTGAGAACAGCGGAGGTATCCTTAGCATTCAGTTGCACATGAATGCGACTTTGCATCGGAGCGTATTTGATCGCGTTGTCCAGCAGATTCGAAATCAACTGGAATAACAGATTTCGGTCGCCATCGATTCTCACGGAATCAACATCGGCATCAATGCCTTGACCTTTGGCTTCTGCAAGTAGTTGCCACATTTCCACTGCATCGTTGACTACCTCGTCGAGCGCAAGATTTTTATCCGGCAATTCATGCGATGCCTCGATGCGCGCCAATCGCAACAGGCTGTTGAACGTTGCGATCAATTGGTCGGCTTCGGCAATGGCGGCATCGATTTTCTGTACGCCGTTTTCATCCCTGCTTTCCAGCCGTGCCTGTTCGAGCCGCGTTTTCAATCGCATCAGCGGCGTACGCAAATCGTGCGCGATCGCATCCGTCGAGGATTGAATGCCGCCGACCAGCACATGTATACGATCAAGCATACGGTTGAGCGTATGTCCCAGGCGCGCAAAGCCGTCATTGCCGACACGCTCGGCGACCCTTTCATTCAACTGGCCGGCGGCGACGCGATCTACGGTATCCAGCGGTGCTTCCAGCGCACGATCAACGGCGCGTCTCAGCAGCCAGCTAAACAGTAAAGTGAGCATGCCGAGCATCACCAGAAACAGGAATCCCAGCCTTACAATCAATTCGCGCAAATGGCTTTGTGCACCGGAAGTGTGGCCCGTGATCAACAGGTCGCCGTTATCGAGTGGTTGCACATAGGCCAATACCTGATCCGAATCCGGCTCTGCACGCCAGGGAAAACGAACCCAGCCTTTATGGCGCGTCAGCGCTATCGGGATTTGATTGCGATGGCCGGCAAGTACCGCATCATTTTTATCCACCAACAAATAAAAGGCTTCGCGGTTGACCGGTTCGCGCACGCGTTCTGCGATGATTTTTTTTACCGCATCGCGGCCATCGTTGCGATACACCTCCATCAGGCTTTCGTGTTCGACCTGCACGGTTTGCCTGATATCGAGATCGAGCAGATGATCAAAACTCAGCAAGCCGATCGCACCGATCACGCCAAATACCAGGATCAAACCCAGGCCATAGGTCAACACCAGACGGTTAAGCGTCGATGCAGCGAAATTCCGCAGGTTGCCAATCAGGATCAAGCGCGCATGCCCAGCAAATAACCGGCACCACGAATGGTATGCAGCAAAGGCGGGCCGAGATCGCGATCTATTTTCTGCCGCAGCCGTGATACGTGTACGTCGATCACATTGGTCTGTGGATCAAAGTGGTAATCCCATACCGCTTCCAGCAGCATCGTGCGAGTCACGACTTGTTCGGCATGGCGCATCAGGAATTCGAGGAGGCGAAATTCCCTGGGCTGCAATTCGAGTGTTTGTCCGGCGCGCTTGACGCTTCGTTTCAGCAAATCCATTTCCAGGTCGGCGACTCGCAATCGCGTAGGCGTTTCCGGCCCCGTCGCCTGCCGGCGCAATAATCCTTCGAGCCTGGCCATCAATTCGGCGAAGGAAAACGGTTTTGCCAGATAATCATCGGCACCGGCGCGCAAACCCAGCACGCGCTGCTCGACATCGCCCAGCGAAGACAGGATCAATACCGGCGTCCGATGGCCGCTGGCACGCAGAATCCGTAACAGTTCCAGACCTTCCATGCCCGGCAGCATGCGGTCGAGAATCAAGGCGTCATAAGTCTCGTGCGTCGCCATATGCAGGCCATCGGTACCGCTGGCCGTGTGGTCAACATTGTGCCCGGCCTCGCGCAAGCCCTTGGCGATAAATTCCGAAATAAGGGGTTCGTCTTCGACCAATAGTACGCGCACGGATATCTCCTGATGACTGAAGTATCGTTTTCGACGCCTGTCCCGTGTTTATCCGGAACATGAAGAATCGGTAATGTTTGCTGGCAGATACGACCGGGGGTGGATGCGTTGGTTCAAAGCGACGCTTTGGTAGGAGCGCTTTCAGGCGCGATAGGCCTGCGACGCCACAAAGTTTGTTGTCATTCTCGCGCAGACGGGAACCCAGTGACCTTGCCTTGAAGCATAAAGTAGTTGGGTCCCCGACAAAAGCGTTCGCGATGACGGCGTTATTATTTCTTCTCTTCCACTTTCGGCGCAGTACCAAAATCCATTTTGCTTTCCGCTGCCAGATACGTGAACGCTGCATATGCGGCAACCTGCTGGTCGAGCGCTTTCGGGTCGACCTTGTCGAAGGTGTCGTTCGCGGTGTGGTGCAGATCGAAATAATCGGTGCCGTCTTGCTGCAGTTCCGCCCACGGCATGCCGAGTGCAGAGATCGGACCGACATCGGGTCCGGCGCTGCCTTTACCTTTTTCGGTCACGATGCCGAGCGGTGACAGCACGCTGCCGATTTGTTCGATCACCGGCCAGGCCTTATCGTCGACGCCTGCGCCGAATGAATAAATGCGTCCGGCACCGAAATCACTTTCGGCCCCGATTTGGTGATCGGCAACATTGTTTTTATGGGCTTCGGCATAAGCCTTGCCGCCGTACAAGCCTTGTTCTTCGTTCGCGAAGGCGACAACGCGAATGGTTCTGCGTGGCGCTTGTTTCATTTGTCCGATGACTGCACCTGCAGCCATCGTGATGCTGACGCCGGCGCCATCATCGACTGCGCCCGTTCCAAGATCCCAAGAATCGAGATGGCCACCGATCACGACCACTTCATCCGGTTTTTCGCGACCACGAATTTCGCCGATCACATTGTATGAGGTGTAGGTGCCGGTCAGGCCCGCTGCGATATCGAGGCGCAAAGTGACCGGCTTGCCGCGCTTCAACATATGTTCGAGCAGATCCGCATCGGGCACTGACAATGCGGCAGCCGGAATTTTTTTCACGGCGTCGTCGTAACGCATCATGCCGGTATGCGGCAAGCGATTGGAATCGGTACCGACCGAACGGATGATCACGGCGAGCGCGCCTTTTTTCGCGGCTTCCACGGCACCGGCGCCTCGGCCTGCAACGACAGGTCCATAACCGGAACCATCCTTGTGGCGTTCCATGCGTTTATTGATGAAGGCGATCTTGCCGTTCAAGCTGTTTTCCGGCGCTGCTTTCAATGCGTCCAGACTTGCGAATTCGACGATTTGGGCATCCAGTGTTTTGCCATCGGTTCCGACGCTGCCGCCGAGTGCGGTGATATGCAGTTTTTGCGGGAAGGGCGAAAGTATTTCGGCCTGCTCGTGTCCGCGTTGCCAGACCGGGTGGGTCACCGGTTGCAAATACACCTTGTCGTAGCCCAGGGCCTTGAATTTTTCCTGTGCCCAGGCAACCGCTTTTGCATTGGCCGGCGAGCCCGCCATGCGCGGACCGATTTCGGTCGTCAGGGATTCCAGCAAATTGGTGGCTTCGTTTTTTTGCAATGCGCTGTCACGCAATTCTGCCGCCTTGGCTAAACTTTTGGCATCGAGCAATTGATCGTCGGCAATCGCAAATTGGCTCAGTAAACACAGGCTTAGTGGCAGGACAAAACGTGACATGTGAATCTCCGGAAAGAACAACGCCGACGGTGGTCGGCGCTGTAGGGATGTGAAGCGGGATTTTTATTTTTTCAGCAGATCGCGAATTTCGGTCAACAACACTATATCGTCTGCCGGCGGTGTCGGGGCCGCTTCCTCTGCCTTTTTGAGACGATTCATGATCTTGATCACAATAAACAACACGAACGCGATAATCGCGAAATCGACGATGGTCTGGATGAAGGCGCCGTATGCGACCAACACTGCCGGCGTGGTTTCCTTGCCATCCGCGCCGATAACGGCGGGTGCCAGGGTGTAGGCCAGATCACCGAAATTCACGCCGCCCACGATGTTGCCGATGATCGGCATGATCACGCCGTTTACCAGTGACGAAACGATCTTGCCGAAAGCGGTGCCGATAATGACGCCGATGGCCAGATCGACCACATTGCCTTTCATTGCAAATTCCTTGAACTCGGAAAGCATTCCCATTGTTATCTCCTGATGTTTTGAAGCCTTAGACAGCGGCAATATTGCCATGAAAATCGATCAAGCCTTCCAGGCTTGCAGTGAAGTGGTCGCCGGGCAGCATGGCAGCAACCCCGCTGGGCGTACCCATGAAAATAAGGTCGCCAGCTTTCAAGGCATAAAGTTTTGAAAGCTCATGGATGATCTCGGCGACATTGAATACCATGTCGGAAAGCGGCGCGCGCTGGCGCATAACATCGTTGATCTGAAGTGACAGCACCAAACCCTCGAGATTTTCTATTTGCTGCTTCGGAATAATCGCACTGAGTGGGGCGGAAAAATCAAAGCCTTTCGAGGTATCCCAGGGCAGCCGTTTTTCCTTGGCGAGATTCTGCAAATCCCGACGGGTCAAATCGAGGCCGACACCGTAGCCGAATACGTAATCTAGTGCCGACGCGATATCGACGACACCCGCTGCATCGCGATAAATGGCGACGACCAGTTCGACCTCGTGATGCAAATCCTTGGTCATGCCGGGATAGGGAATATCGCCGCCCTTGGTCACCACCGCATCGGCGGGCTTCATGAAGAATACGGGTGTACCGCGGGCCGGGACTTCGGCGCCCATTTCTTTTGCATGTTCGGCGAAGTTTCTGCCGACGCAATAAATGCGGTGAACCGGAAACAGGGCGGTTTCGCCGTGTACGCGGACGCCGGCCTGAGGCGGCGCGGGGAACAAAAATTCGTTTGATGGCATCAGCGGCTCTCCATGAAGAACCCCGATTTTATAGCAAGCGGCTTATTGGGCGTTGATCGATGCTTGTTTCTTGTCGACGATATGGAATTCGGCATCGATAACGTCACCGGCCTGGGCCGATACGGCAGAAGGCTTGCGTGAAGCCAGCAGGCGGCGGGCTGCAGCGAACAACAGCATGCCGGTACCAATGAAGACGCCGAACACCAATAACATCAGCAGCAAGCAAAGACCAAGCAGGCCGAAAAGCAGGCGCATGAGCGGGCTGCGTGGCTTGCTGGGGCAGTAGCTAAATACACGATGGATAAAAATCGGCATGATGGGCGTGTCAAAATAGGCGGTACCGAAGTATGGCGAGCGATGAAATGAAAAGTGTAAGCAGAACGTTAATTTCACGCGAAGACTTGCCGAACAGGCAGATAATCGTCGTAAATGCCGACATTGACGGCGAAAATGAATCTATCCTGCTTTATCGTGATCAGGAAAATATTCAAGCCTGGCTCAATATCTGCCCCCATGCAGGCCGCCGACTGGATTATGCACCCGGCAAATTCCTGATGCAGGACGGTGATCTGGTCTGTGCGGCGCATGGAGCCAGCTTCCGGCTGGACAGCGGCGAATGCGTTGCCGGACCTTGTCGTGGAGCCAGTCTTAAAGCCGTGGCGGTGGAGTGGCAGGAAGATCAGCTCCATCTAAGTTCATCCGGTCTTGCACCGGAGTCGGATGGCTAGAAGACCAGGTTGACGGTTACCAGAGTAATGATCAAATACAGTAGGGTCAGTGGTGCCCCGGTACGCCAGAACTCCCGGGACTGGTAGCCGGCGGGGCCGGAAATCATGGCCAGTACCGGATTCGATTGGCTCATGAAATTATTGCTCGCCGAAAGCGCCACAAGCAGTGCAAATGAGGTCGGGTTGCCGCCCGCTGCGAGAGCAACATTGATGCCGATCGGCACCATGATGATGGTCGCGCCGACATTGCCGATGATCAATCCGAACAAGGTAGTCAGCAGACAGATCGCGATCTGGAAAACGAAGATCGGGGTCTGGTCGCCAAAAATATCCAGTGTGTGTTGCGCCAGCCAGTTCGCAGCTCCTGTGGTATTCATCGCCCAGCCCAAGGGGATCAGGCAGGCCATCAGGAAAACGGTTTTCCAGCTGATCGAAGCATAGGCTTCGTCCATATTCAGTACGCCGCTCAGCACCATCGCGGAAGCACCGGCCATCAAGGTGAGTGACAAGGGTGCCACCGCGGTCAAAGCCAGCAGCATGCAGACTGCAAAAATGCCGACAGCCCAATTGATCTTGTGCGGACGGTGCTCGTCTTTTGGATAATCGGTCACCACGACGAAATCGCGGGATTCGCTTGCTTGTGCCAGATCCTTCCAGATGCTGTGAAACACCAGCATGTCACCGGCACGGATCGGCAATTTGCGGATATCGTCGCGAAATACTTCCTTGCCGCGTTGAATCGCGAGAAGGCTGATACCGAAGCGTTTTCGCAGCCTGAGGTCAGCCTGCGTGCGGCCGATAAAATGCGACGTCGGCGGAATAACGGCTTCGGAAATACCGGCGTGCGAGGGATTGAATAAATCGCCAAGCACCCGCAGGCGTGCGGAAAATTTCAGCTGTTGCTGCTTTGCGTAATCCTGCACTTTTTCGCGTTCGCCCATCACGCCCAGTACCGTGCCGACCCAGAGGATGGTGTCGGCCGGTGGTGCCAGACGCGAGTCGTTGCCCGTTTGCAATGCCAGCAGCAGCGGTGCACCGGCAAGCGCTTCCGCTTCGCCGAGCGGCATGCCGACCAAGGGGCTTTCCGCAGTCACCGTCAGTTCGAATACATCGCCTTCAATACCGTAGGACTTTGCGAAATAACTTTCGGGCGTGCTCGGCATCACGCCCTTGTCTTCATCATCGCGCAGCCATTTTTTGCCGCGGGTATAGAAATAAATCAAACCGGCAGCCAATAACAGAATGCCGATCGGCAAGGGTTTGAACATCGGCAAGGGTTTCAGCACGGCCACGCCGGAAGGCAGGTTGCTATTGGCCGACTGCAATAAATCATTCAGCATGATCAGGGGCGAATTACCTATCATGGTGAGGCCGCCGCCCATGATGATCGCGGTCGCCATCGGAATCAGAAGCCGGGACAACACGATGCCGGTACGTGCCGACAGCCGCGACGCTACCGGCAGGAACAGGGCAGTGACGGCCGGATTCTGCATGAAGCCCGACATCACGCCGGCGATCGCGGAGTGAAACAGGATCAGGCGTTCTTCGATGCCGTCGGAACGTCGCAATAACCAGCCGGCAAGCCGGTTCAATGCACCGGTACGCTCGAGCCCCGAGCTTAGAATCATGGAAGCGATAATACTGATAACGGCGTTACTGGATAAACCCGAAAAAAGCGTATCGGCTTCCACCAGATTGCTGGCGCCAAGAATGACCAGCACGACAAGTGCGGTGACATCGCCGCGAATATGCTCGAACACAAACATCGTCATCACGAAGGCCGACAGACCCAGTACCAAAACCATATCGCCCGTCAGTGGTGTGATGCTGCTATTCATGCGTTTGAACGGATCTCCTAGCGTCTTGTGTAAAGCAAATCCCATACCCCGTGGCCGAGTTTCAGTCCGCGGGTTTCAAAATGCGTCTGGCGCCGCCATTCTGGGCGAGCGGCAAAACCACGCGCACCGTTTTGGTTTTCGAGCATGGGCTCGGCATCGCAAACATCCCACATGTGTTCGGCATAGTTTTCCCAATCCGTGGCCAGATGCAGCAAGCCGCCGGATTTGATTTTCCGGCACAGCAGTTGCACGAAATCGCCTTGGATCATGCGGCGTTTGTGGTGCCGCTTTTTATGCCAGGGGTCGGGAAAATAAATACGGACTTGCGACAATGAAGCATCGGGTATTTCGTTCTTCAATACTTCGACTGCATCGTGCTGATAAACACGCGCATTCTTCACATTGTCATCGGCCAATCCATTCAGCAGACGCCCCACGCCGGGGCCGTGTACTTCGACGCCGATAAAATCCCGTTCCGGCTCATGGCTGGCAGCGAATTGCATTTGTTCGCCATTGCCAAAACCTATCTCGAGAACGAGTTCGGCTGTCCTACCGAAAATGGTGTCGAAATTTTTTGTTTCGCCGGAATATTCGATGCCATAGCGTGGCCAGTGATCGGTGAATGCGCGCTTCTGTGCCTGTGTCACTCGGCCCTGACGCAGTACGTAGCTGCGGATACGACGTTTTTTCAAGTCTTCACAATGGGTGTCTGCAATGTCGGCGTTGTGATTCATGGTTCAGAAGAACAGGCCATCAATCGGCGACGAGGCATTGGCATTTCGTTTTTTCGGAATGCGCCCGGCCAGGAAGGCTTCGCGCCCCGCTTCAACGGCTTTCCGCATCGCGCTTGCCATAAGCACCGGATTTTTTGCCGAAGCAATCGCAGTATTCATCAATACGCCATCGCAACCGAGTTCCATCGCGATCGCGGCATCGGAAGCCGTGCCGACGCCGGCATCGACAATGATCGGTACTTTCGCGTTTTCGATGATTTCGATCAGATTCCATTTGTTCTGGATGCCGAGACCCGAACCGATCGGAGCGGCAAGTGGCATCACGGCAACGCAGCCGATCGCTTCGAGTTGTTTAGCGATGATGGGATCGTCCGAGGTATAGACCATCACGTCGAAACCATCGCGCACCAGGATTTCGGCGGCCTTTATGGTGTCGATCACATTCGGAAACAGGGTTTTCGGATCACCGAGCACTTCGAGTTTCACCAAGCGGTGGCCATCGAGCAGTTCACGCGCCAGCTGGCAGGTGCGAACCGCGTCTTCCACGTTGTAGCAGCCGGCGGTATTGGGCAGCAGCGTATATTTTTCCGGTGGCAACACGTCGAGCAGATTGGGTGCGGTGCTGTCCTGGCCCAGATTGGTTCGTCGAATGGCAACGGTAACGATCTCCGCACCGGCCGCTTCGGTCGCCAGACGGGTTTCTTCGAAATCCTTGAATTTGCCGGTGCCGGTGAGCAGGCGGGAGCTATAGCTTTTTCCGGCGATGATAAGTGCAGCAGATGAGTTGGACTGATTCATCCCCGCATTATGGCGCGAAAACCCCTTTCCGATAAGGGTAAATTGATGTCGATTCAGCCACCACCCAGGGCATGGACGATTTCGACTTTATCGCCTTCGCCGAGCATGTGTTCAAGATGCCTGCTTTTCGGCACGATGCTTCGGTTCACTTCGACAGCCACGCGGCGTTGTGCATAGCCGTGCTGTTCAAGGAGTTGTGCCAAGCTGATGGAGCCGGGCAGGTCGATTGTTTGGCCATTGAGTAATATTTGCATACGGGCATTATAATTCAGTCGTGCGGGTGTAGCTTAATGGTAGAGCTGTGACTTCCCAAGCCACTGACGTGGGTTCGATTCCCATCTCCCGCTCCAGTACCTAAATTTCCCTGGCCGCTGCATCAAAGGAATTCCCATGAAGCTGGCCATTTTGTCCCGCAACGCAAAACTCTATTCAACCCAGCGCATCGTGCAGGCAGCTCGTGAGCGTGGGCACACCGTGCGGGTTCTCGATCCCTTGCGTTGTTACATGAAAATCGCCCCCGGGCAATTTCAACTTAACTACAAAGGCAAATCCCTTGTCGGTTTCGACGCCGTTATTCCAAGGATCGGGGCCTCGATCACGCGTTATGGCACTGCGGTACTCAGACAATTTGAAATGATGGGGGCCTATACCCCGAATTCTTCCGATGCGATTTTGCGCGCGCGCGACAAATTGCGTTGCCATCAATTACTGGCCGCCGAAGGAATCGGATTGCCTGTCACCGTATTCGGCGACAATCCCGACGACACCCAGGATTTGCTTGATCTTATGGGTGAACCACCACACATCATCAAGCTTAATGAAGGTTCGCAAGGTGCCGGGGTAATTCTGGCCGAACAACTGAGTGCTTCCCGCAGCGTGATTGAAGCGCTGCGCGGCCTTTACGCGAATTTTCTTGTGCAGGAATTCATTCCGGAAGCCAAAGGGGCGGACATACGTTGTTTCGTCGTGGGTGATCGGGTCGTCGCTTCGATGAAGCGACAGGCGGCGGCGGGGGAATTTCGTTCCAATCTGCATCGTGGTGGTGCTGCGACGGTGGTGGAACTCAGTGTCGAAGAGCGCGATACGGCATTGAAATCGGCAAAGGCTCTGGGTCTGGCAGTTGCCGGTGTCGACTTGTTGCGTTCCCGTAATGGCCCCATGGTGCTGGAGGTCAATTCATCGCCGGGCCTGGAGGGGATAGAAAGCGTCACTGGAATCGATATTGCCGGCGCGATGATCGAGCTGTTGCAAACACGGACAAGGGTGGCAGCAGGGCGGACAAAGGCCAAAAGGCGAATCAAAACACTCGCTAAGTAGTTGTTTATCCTGATTGGCAGACAGGCTTACCCATGACTTTCGTCCTGTACCGGAACTTGTGATCTCTGGCACAATCTAATGCCCACTTGATCCGAGGTTTTGCAATGCGCTTTTCTTCCATTTTGTTTGCAACGGCACTCCTGTTGTCTCCGCTCGCCTTTGCAGACGATGCAATCCAGCTCGACCTGGCCGGCAAACCATTCGCCGCACAGAAGCTTGTGGTTCTGCATACCGTGAACAATGACGAAAAATATTCCGAAATCACCGTCGAAAAACGCAACGAAGTGACGAAAGCCCTCGAACGTATCAACGAAATTCTTGCTGACGACAAGCCGCTGTCATCGGTGGACGCCAATGCCCGCCAGCAGGCACTTGCCGATCAGCAGCTAATCAACAAGGCCCTCGAACAAGCCAAGCAGGATAGCCGCATGGTTTGCATGAAGGAGAATGTCATCGGTTCGAATCTGCCCAAACGTGTCTGCCGTACTGCAGCTGCCCAGAAAAGGCTGTATGCTGAAACTCAAGACGCACTGAAAGGCAAACAGAAATCCATGCAAATCAACGTGCAGAACAACTGATAATGCGAATCCTGGTCATCGAAGATAACCGCGATATCGCCGCCAACCTCGGCGATTTTCTTGAAGACCGTGGTCACACGGTCGACTATGCTGCCGACGGCGTCGCCGGGCTGCATCTGGCGGTGGTCAATGATTTCGATGCCATTATTCTGGACTTGAATCTTCCCGGCATGGATGGCCTGGAAGTCTGCAAACGTTTGCGAGCCGAAGGCCGCAAACAAACTCCGGTATTGATGCTGACAGCGCGTGATTCGCTAGACAGCAAGCTGGCCGGTTTCGAATCTGGCGCTGACGATTATCTGGTCAAGCCATTTGCATTGCAGGAAGTCGAAGCCCGCCTGTCGGTACTCGCTCGGCGCGGAAAAGCGGCACAACCGCGCGTTCTGCATGTCGCCGATCTTGAATACAATCTCGACA
>ENA-UOWO01000745-UOWO01000745.1-activated-sludge-metagenome-genome-assembly--contig:-NODE-745-length-45403-cov-8.388815_pt1 | contig 45403 bp, 42 predicted proteins | sample MGYA00238148_ERZ761564 | MGnify/ENA primary metagenome ERZ761564 (study PRJEB28885, sample SAMN05720194) | activated sludge metagenome | isolation source: Anaerobic digester | place: USA... | reverse complement strand
ACGAACGACCGTATCAAGTGCTATATCACCGAGGTCCGGTTCACGGTGAAGGGGCCGCAGATCATTCTCTCGCGCAGCAGCTCGAAGTTCGTCGAGAAACTGTTCGAGCAGGCCGTTCCCGAGATCGCCGACGGGATCGTCCAGATCAAAAGCAGCTCCCGGGAAGCGGGACTTCGGGTGAAGGTCGCCGTGCACAGCGCGGACGGCCGCGTGGATCCCGTGGGCGCCTGCGTCGGTCTCAAGGGCAGCCGCATCAAGGGGATCGTGGATGAACTGAACGGCGAAAAGATCGATATCGTCCGGTATAGTGAAAACCCGGTCGAATTCGTCACGAACGCGCTCAGCCCGGCCAAGGTGCTCTCCGTCACGGTGGGGGACGGCGGCCGGTCGGCTCTGGCGATCGTGGATCCGACGCAGCTCTCGCTGGCAATCGGGAAAGAGGGGCAGAACGTGAAGCTCGCCTCCAAACTGACCGGCATCAAGATCGACATCAAGACCGAGGCTCCAGCCGCTCCGGTCGCTCCGGAAACCGGCGAAGAACCGCCGAGCGCCGTCTGAGGCAACCGGGAGGGAAAGGACATACATGCGACTACACGAACTCAGCAAGCAATACAACGTATCGAACAAGGATCTGGCCACGCTCCTCGGGAAGCTGGGCTTCCAGGTGAAGGAGCATCCTTTCACCTCGGTTTCGGATGAAATGCTGGAAGCTCTCCGGAAGCATTTCGAGAAGGGGAAGACGCCCGCCGCTGCGCAGCCGCAGGCGCCGGCGAAGCCCGCAGCCACGGCCCCCCAGCCGCCGCAGCAGGCCCGGCCCGCGGCCCCGGTGCAGCCCGCCCCCCAGCCCCGGCCGGCCCAGCCGCCCGCCCAGGCCACGAGGCCGGTTCAGCCGCCCGTACAGCCGCAGCGGCCGCCCCAGTCCGCTCCGCAGGCTCAGCAGCCACGGCCGGCACAGCCGGCTCCGCAGGCTCAGCAGCCGCAGCGCCCCGCCGCCCCGTCGGCCCAGCCGGTGCGCGATGACAAGAAAAAGCTCGGTCCGAAACCGCCTCGTCTCGACGAGGTGGAGGAGGTCGAGGTCAACCAGCAGATCACGATCATCAAGACGACGCCCGTCAAGAAAGAGGCGCCGCCCCAGAAGCTGAAAAAGAAGAAGGACAAGATCAAGAAACTGATGAAGGGGCCGCACGTTCCGAAAAAGCTTCTGGCCGAGCTGCGCGACACGGAAAAGCTGGCCGAGCTCGAAACCGAGACCCAGCTCCAGATGGGCGGGGAAGCTTCGGGTGAAGAGCAGATTCCGCGCGTCATCGTTCCCCAGGACATCACCGTGAGCGATCTCGCGAAATACCTGCACATCGAAGGCGTCGAGATCGTCAAGAAACTGATGTCGATCGGCGTCTTCGCAAGCCTCAACCAGCGGCTCGAACCCGACCAGGTGCAGGTCATCGGCCGCGAATTCGGCAAGGATATTGCGTTCAGCAACGACGTGATCGAGTTCGAAGAGGAGCCGGACGAGGCTTCCGAACTGCATCTGCGGCCCCCGGTCGTCACGATCATGGGTCACGTCGACCACGGCAAGACCTCGCTGCTCGACAAGATCCGCCACTCCCGCGTCGCGGAAGGCGAAGTCGGCGGCATCACCCAGCATATCGGCGCGTATCAGGTGAAAACCCCGAACGGCACGATCTGCTTCCTCGACACCCCCGGCCACGAGGCCTTCACCGCGATGCGCGCCCAGGGCGCCCAGGTGACGGACATCGCGATCCTGGTCGTTGCCGCCGATGACGGCGTGCAGCCCCAGACGATCGAGGCGATCCACCACGCCCAGGCCGCGAACGTGCCGATCATCGTGGCGATCAACAAGGTCGACAAGCCGGAAGCCAACCAGGAAAAAGTGAAGCAGATGCTGATGCCCTACAACCTCGTCGCCGAGGATTGGGGCGGCAAAACGATCATGGTGCCGGTATCAGCCAAGCGCGGGGACGGCATCGACGAGCTGCTCGAGATGATTCTGCTCCAGTCCGAGATGATGGAGCTCAAGGCCAACCCTGACCGCGGCGGCAAGGGCACGATCATCGAGGCCAAGCTCGACAAGGGCATGGGACCGATCGCGACCGTGCTCGTGCAGAACGGCACCGTTCGCATGGGCGACAACATCATCTGCGGCACCTCGTTCGGCCGCGTGAAGGCGCTCATCAACGACGCCGGCCAGCGGGTCAAGGACGCCCCGCCCTCGACACCGGTCGCTCTGATCGGCCTCAACGATGTGCCCCGGGTCGGCGACACGCTGATGGTCGTCGAGAACGCGAAGTTCGCCCGGTATGTCGGCGTCCTGCGCCAGAAGAAGGAGCGGGAGGATCGTCTCACCCGCGAGAACCGCCTCAAGCTCATCGACATCTTCCAGCGCGTGACCGACGGCAAGGTGAAGGAGCTGAACATCATCATCAAGGCCGACGTCCAGGGCTCGGCCGGCGCGCTGAAGGATTCGCTCGAGCGGCTGACGACGGCCGAGGTGAAGGTCAATGCCATCCACACCGGCGTCGGCGCGATCACCGAGTCGGATATCATGCTCGCCGCCGCCAGCAACGCGGTCATCATCGGCTTCCACGTCCGACCCGCCCACGGGGTCGATGAGATCGCCCAGCGCGAAGGTGTCGACATCAAGGTGTTCCGGATCATCTACGACGCGATCGACGCCGTGAAGCTGGCCCTGAAGGGCATGTACGAGCCCGAATACCAGGAAGAAGTCGTCGGCCGCGCCGAGGTGCGCAAGGTGTTCAAGATCACGGGCGCAGGCGCGATCGCCGGCTCCTACGTCATCGACGGCAAGGTCGCCCGGGATGCGCAGGTGCGCATCATCCGCGACGGCGTCGAGATCTACGAAGGCAAGCTCAGTTCGCTCAAGCGGTTCAAGGACGACGTCCGTGAGGTCATGCAGGGCTACGAGTGCGGTATCGGCGTAGCCAACTACAACGACCTGAAAGAGAAGGACGTCGTCGAGTTCTTCCGGCTCAAGGAAATAGAGCGAGCCGTATAATACAAAGGCGGTTGTTTCGCGGATGGCGATGATCGTGGCGGTCGGCACCTTCGAGCTGCATTTTCCCGAGGTCCACAGCCTCAAGGAAAAGCGGCAGGTGCTCCGCTGCGTCATCGACCGCGTCCGCGCGAAGTTCAACGCCTCGATATCGGAGGTCGACCACAACGACCTCTGGCAGCGCGGCACCGTCGGTGTGGCGCTCGTTTCGAATGACCGGACGCTTCTGGCCCAGATGGGCCAGAAGATCGACGATATCATCGCGGATCACGACCAGATCCAGGTGGTCTCACAGGACTGGGAGTATCTATGACCTCACATCGCCTCGAGCGCGTCGAATCGACGATTCTGCGCGAACTTTCGATAATCCTCCAGCGCCGCATCAACGACCCGCGCGTGCGGGGGGTTCATTTTGTAGCGGTCGATATAAGCCCTGACTTCCATCTTGCCCGGGTCTCGTTCAGCCTGCTCGAGGAAAGCCTGGATCCCGAGGCGGCCCAGCGGGGCCTCGATTCGGCCAAGCCCGTCCTGCGGGGAGAACTGAAAAAGGCCGTCCAGCTCCGGAAGATTCCCGAGCTGGCATTCCGGTATGACCCGTCGATCCGGGAAGGCGACCACATCCTGGATCTGCTGCGCAGGATCGAACCCGCGAAAGCCCCCCCGCCCCCGGACCAAAAGCCGGACGCGGACTCCTGATACGACCACTTCCTCGCCCCGGAGCCGACCGATGAACACCGCCCCCGTCCCTTCCACTGCCGCTCACGATATCGATGTCTGGGGCACCTCCGCCTACGAGGCGAAGATCGCCCGCATCCGCGACCTCCTCACGGCGGCGAAGCGCGTCTTCACCATCGCCCACCCGTATGCCGACGGCGACGCTCTCGGCTCCCAGCTTGGCCTGTATCACTGGTGCCGGGCGGCAGGCAAGGAGTGTGTCGTCCTCAACTTCGATCCCATTCCCCCCCAGATTTCCTGGCTCGAGGGAACCGCGGCGCTGACCGACTGCCTGCCCGACGGGGAGTTCGATCTCGCCATCCTGATGGAAACGACCGAAGCCTCCCGGATGGGCGACCGCACGGCATTCTTCGCCCGGGCCCGCACCTGCGTTCATCTCGACCATCACCTCGACGTACCCGGCCTTGGGCACCTGAACCTCCTCGATCCGCGGGCGAGCTCCACCTGCGAGATCCTTTATAATATTCTTGAAGGTATGAATCCGCCGTTTCCGCCGGAGGCGCTCGAGGCGCTGTATGTCGGCATCATGACCGACACGGGCAACTTCCGGTTCCCGAGCACGACCCCGCGGGTTCACGAGATTGCGGCGCGCATGATCGCCGGGGGGCTCAAGGTTTCCCCGATCTTCAAGCGCGTCTACGAGACGAACGACTGGCGCCGTGTGGTGCTGCACGGCATCACGATGGAACGCGCGACGCGGCATTTCGGCGGCCTGCTGATCACCTCCTGGCTCACGCTCGACGATTTCGCCCGGCTCGGCGCCACCGAGATCGACGCCGACGGCTCGGTGACCCCGCTGACGACGATCGCCGGCGCCGAAGTCATCGTGATGTTCCGCGAGATCGATGCCCAGAGCGTCAAGGTCAGCTTCCGCTCGACCGGCCGGGTGGATGTCCAGTCGATCAGCAAGACCTTCGGCGGCGGCGGCCACCGGCTGGCGGCCGGAGCGAACTTCGAACGCACGGGGCTGCAGACCGCCATGACCCAAGTCATCACGTCGGTCGGGGCTGCCCTGAACGCCCTGACCGACGCGTAATCCCGGGAGGTGAAGAGCGTGAACAGCGACGGATGCCTCGTGGTCTACAAGCCGGCAGGCCTTTCCTCTCACGACGTGGTGGCGATGGTCCGGAGGGCCTATGGCGTGAAAGCCGGGCACGGCGGCACGCTCGATCCGATGGCGCAGGGCGTCCTGCTGATCTTCATGGACAAGAGCCTGAAGGTGCTTCCCTACATCCCCCCCGCGTTTCTCGACAAGACCTACCTGATGCGGGTGACGCTGGGCCGCGCGACCGACACCTATGATGCGACGGGCCAGGTGACCTACGAGCACCCCGGGCCGGTGACGGTCGATCGCGACACGATTCTTGCCTCTCTGCGCAAGTTCGTCGGCACCTACGACCAGAAGCCACCCGTCTACTCGGCGATCAAAGTGCAGGGCAAGCGTGCGTATGCTCTGGCGCGGGCCGGGGAGACGGTGGAGCTTGCCAGCCGCAAGGTGCATGTCACCTCGATCCGTCTCGTGCGCGACTACGAGTCGGGCGGCAGCCGGCATCTCGTCCTGCGCATCCACTGCTCCCGCGGAACCTACGTCCGATCCGTCGCCCATGATCTCGGTCAGGCGCTGGGGTGCGGCGGGAATCTCTCGTATCTGCTGCGCGAGCGCGTCGGCTCCTGGACGCATCTGCAGGCGTTTCCCGCCTGGAAGATCGAACAGAAGCTGCCCTTCGAGGCCTGTCCTGCGTTCATGCCGTATTCGGCCATCCTGCCGTTCGGCCGCGCGACGGTTCATCCGAGCGTCGAGAGCCGCGTCAAGAGCGGATCTCCGCTCGAAGCGAAGGATCTTCTCGAAGTGAAGCCGGGCCACGCCGACGACTCCCAGGGCACGTTCATCCAGATCGTGTCCGGAACGGGAGAACTGCTTGCTCTGTACGGACCGCCGGCTGCGAACAAGCCCAACATTGGCCAGAAACTGATGCCGGTCCGGGTGTTCGCCTGATCGCCGGACGGAACGCGCGATGAACCTGTACAACCTTCTCTCGGGGCCGATCGGCCTGGGCCCCTGCGTCGTCGGCCTCGGGGCGTTCGACGGCGTCCATCGCGGCCACCAGACCCTGATCTCGGGAATCCTCGCAGAATCACGTCGGAAGGAACTTGCCGCCGTTGTTTTCACCTTCGACCACCCGCCCCGCCGCCTGCTCGACCCGGTGAATTTTCCCGGCGAGATCACGACCCCCGAGGAGAAATTCGGCCTGCTGCTGAGCTCGGGCGTGGATGCCGTCGTGTTCCGTCCCTTCGACGAGGAGTTCGCACGGACGACACCGGAACAGTTCATCCGCGACGTGCTGATCGGACAGCTCGATGCGCGGCACATCTTCGTCGGGTTCAACTTCGGTTTCGGCCTGCACCGCCGGGGCAGTGCCGATTTCATGCGAAACGAGCTGGAACGCCTGGAACGTGCCTGCACGATCATCCCGCCTGTCACGGCCGGCCACCACCTGGTCAGCAGCACGCTGATCCGCGAGGCGATCGGCGATGGCGACATCGAGCTGGCCACGCACCTGTTGGGACGACATCCCGCGATCAGCGGGGAAGTCATCCATGGCGACCACCGGGGCCGGGAAATGGGCTTTCCGACCGCGAATCTGTCCCTTGAAGGCTCGATCAAGGTCCTGCCGCCGAAAGGGGTGTACTACTGCCTGGTGGACACCCCGAGGGGCACGCATCATGCCATGGTCAACATCGGCACCCGGCCCACGTTCGACCGCCGGCTGTTTCTTCTCGAGGCACACCTGCTGGACTTTGCCGGGGATCTGTATCACACCACGATCCGGGTCCGTTTCGTGAAGCGGCTCCGCGAGGAGATCCGGTTCCCGTCGATGGCCGATCTGGTCGGCCAGATCCGGACGGATCTCGCCGCCGTGCGCGCCCTGCAGGCCGCAGGACGCAGCGCGGCCGCTCAGGATTAGCCCGCGAACGTCGTTTCCCGAAGGTCGGCGAGATTCGGCCCGACCGCCGCGTCGCAGACGAGCGGCACCCGCAGCGCGACCACCCGCTCCATGACGTCCCTGAGCTTCGGCCCGATGACGGCCAACTCCTCGGCGGGAACCGTGAACACGATTTCGTCATGGATCTGCAGGATCAGTCGCGTCTGGAATCCGCCTTCACGGATGGCGCGATCGGCATCCAGCATGGCTTTTTTGACCAGATCCGCCGCGGTTCCCTGAAGCGGGGTGTTCCGGGCCACCCGTTCCCCGAAGGATCGTGTCGTATGGCTTCGCTCACGCAGCTCCGGCAAGGGTCTGACCCGGCCGAACAGGGTTTCGACGCGTCCCTCGGCTTTCGCTTTCTCGAGATTCCCAGCGAAGAAGGCCAGGACATCGGGATATCCAGCAAAAAAGTTATCGATATATTTTTGCGCCTCGGGGCGGGAAACGCCGAGCTGGGCCGCGAGGCCATGGGCGGAAATGCCGTAGATGATACCGAAGTTCACGGTCTTTCCGATCTTCCGCTCGGCCTCGCTCACCTCCGCGGCGGGCTTCCCGAAGAGTCTGCCCGCCGTGATCGCGTGAATGTCGAGTTTGTTGCGGAAGGCATCGACGAGGGCGGCATCGTTCGAGAAATGCGCCAGCAGGCGCAACTCGATCTGGGAATAGTCGATCGAGAGCAGCAGATCGCCCTGCCGGGGCGGGATGAACGCACGCCGGACACTGCGGCCAAGTTCCGTCTTGACCGGAATGTTCTGGAGGTTCGGATTCGAGCTCGAAAGGCGGCCGGTCGCGGTGACGGTCTGATTGAAGCTCGTATGGATCAGGCCGGTTTTCGGGTTGGCAAGCTCTCCGAGGGAGTCGACGTACGTGCTTTCGAGCTTGGCGAGCTCGCGGTAGGCAAGCAGGTCACGACAGATCGGATGCACGTCGGCAAGTTCGGACAGGACTTCGCTGTCGGTCGAAAATCCGGTCTTCGTCCGCTTCGGGGGCGTGAGACCGAGCTTGACGAAAAGAATCTCCTGAAGCTGCTTTCCCGAGTTGACGTTGAACACCGTTCCGGCATGAGCATGGATCGACGCTTCGAGATTTTTCATCCGCTCCCGGAGCTCCTGACCGAGCTCGCGCAGATACGGCCGGTTGATGCCGATGCCCGTGGCCTCCATATCGAGCAGGAGGGGAAGCAGGGGGAGCTCGAGCTCCCCATACAGCTTTCCAAGACCTGTCCCGCCCAGCTCCGCCTGGAACCGGTCATGCAGGCGCATCGTCAGGAGCGCGTCCTGCCCTGCGTAGGCTGCCGCCTCCTCGATGGCAACCTCGGAGAACGGGCGTTTTCCGGCAACGTCCGTATACTCGATGGTTTCGACACCGAGCAGTCGTTCGGAAAGGGGTTTGAGCCCGTTCGGCATGGTCGGATCGATCACGTAGGCGGCGAGCATGGTGTCAAAGATACGCGTGGGAAGCGGGATGCCTCGCTCGCGCAGAAAAGCGAGATCGAACTTGAGATGGTGACCGGCGACCGTGCGGTTTGCCCAGGCGCCCACCAGCAGCGGCCAGACGTCCCCCTCCGGGGGCTGCATCGAGGGATCGAGGCCCAGATATGCATGGCGAAGCGGGATGTAGCCCGCCCGCTCGCCGGCAACGGCAACCGACACACCGACGATCTCGTTCGTGCGCGGATCGAATCCGCTTGTTTCTATATCAAACGCTATTATCGGGCCTGCGTTCGCGAGAAATTCGGCGATTTCCCCGGGCGTCGTGAGAAGGACTCTCTCCCCTTCCAGGGGTTTCAGCACCGGCAGGGCCGGTTCGGTGAGTGCCGGAATGCTCACGGCGGGCGGCTGAACGGCCGGGGCTTCCGTTCCGGCCAGGCCGGAGGCGAGACTCGTGAACTCGAGTTCGCGAAGAAGGCCGATCAACTCGGGAGCGGTCAGGCCCGACGGATTCCAGGCATAGCGGGCCGGTTCGGCGATTTCCGGAACGGTGCGGCAGATCGTGGCGAGTTCGAACGAAAGCCGGGCCGAAGCCTCTCCGGCGACGAGTTGTTGCCGCATGCGGGGATTACCGATATTCTCGAGGTTTTGATAAACCCCGTCGAGCGAGCCATATTCCCGGATCAAGCTAAGAGCCTTTTTCTCACCGATGCCGTCGACTCCTGGGATGTTGTCGGAACTGTCGCCCCATAGGGCTTTCATGTCGACGATCCGGGCCGGGGGGAATCCGTATTCCGTAGCGAACAGGGAAGGCCCCATCGTGACGGTCTCGGTGATGCCCTTGACGCACAGCTCGACGACGACACGCTCGTCGATCAGCTGGAGGAGATCGCGATCGCCGGTGACGACGGTCACCTCGGTTTCGCTCTTGAACCGCTCGACCAAGGTACCGATCATATCATCGGCCTCGTATTCCTTGTCGGCCGCGATCCGGATTCCCATAGCTTCGACAATTTTATGCGCAAGCGGGAACTGGGGCAGGAGATCCGGCGGTGTCGGGCGCCGATGGGCCTTGTATTCCGGATACCGGCGGTGGCGGAAGGTTTCTCGGGCCACGTCGAAGGCGACCGCGACGAACTCGGGCCGGCGGTCACGCAGGAGGCGCAGCAGCATGCGGGTGAATCCGAAGAGCGCTCCGGTCGGCAGACCGGCCCGGGTGCGGAGGTTCTTGCCGTCGAAGGCGTAGAAGGCACGGAAGAGGATGTTGTTCCCGTCGATCAGCAGGCAACCGGGCATGATTCGTCTCCAGGGCGCAGCGGCGCCGGGCCAAGTATAACCCACCCGTCCCCAGCGCGCGATGATTCCGAAGTGGAAATGCGGCTGGAAACAGGCTATAAAGGAAGCGGCCGGTCCGCCGGCCCCGCGAAGGAGGAAATCACATGACCGCGTTCGGACGCCGCATCCTGGGCGATCTGCCCCGCGCTTCCCAACTGGAGTGGCTGGTGACGAACGGGCTCGGCGGCTTCGCCGGCTCGACCCTCATCGGTCTGAATACCCGGCGGTATCATGGGGTCCTCGTCGCGGCCCGCCGGCCCCCCGTCGAGCGCATCGTGCTGGTTTCGCGCCTGACCGAGACGCTCCTGATCGACGGGGCGGAGTATCCGTTGTATACGGCCCGGCCGGGCGGCGGGGCGCACCCCCTCGGCCATCTCTTCCTCGAGAGGTTCCAGGCAACCCCGGTCCCCACCTGGACTTGGCAGATCGGGGATGTCCTGCTGATCAAGACCTTGTTCATGATCCACGGCCAGAACACGACGGTCGTCACGTACAAGGTGCTGAACGGCGGCCACGAGATCGAACTTCGCCTGCGTCCACACCTGCTGTTCCGGGATTTTCACGGCACGACCTATCGGAACGCCGGATTCGTCGACGATACGGCCGTGACCGACAACGCGTTCCGGCTCCAGCCGTTCGCGAACGCCCCCACCCTGTATGCCGCCTGGGATCGGGGCAGCTTCGTGCGGGACGGCCGCTGGGAAACCGCGAATTTTCTCTCGGAAGAAGCCGCGCGGGGTCTCGAGGCCCACGAAGATGATTACTCCAACGGGTATCTCCGGCTTCAGAATCTTCACGGCTCGGCAACGATCGTGTTTTCCGACGAGCCGATTCCGGCCTTCAACCCGGTCGAGCTGCGCAAACGGGAGGATCAACGTCAGGAAGCGATTCTCGAGGCTTTTCCGACGGAGGATCCGCTGGTCCGGCGACTGCTGCTGGCCGCCGACCAGTTCATCGTCGAACGGCACAGCACCGGTTGCCGGACCATCATCGCGGGATATCCCTGGTTCTCGGATTGGGGCCGGGACAGCCTGATTTCCCTTCCCGGGCTGACACTCGTGCCCGGCCGGTTCGACGATGCCCGGTCGATCCTGCGGACGTTCGCCCTTGCCGTGCGCGACGGGCTGGTGCCGAACTGTTTCGCCGACCAGGGATCGAATGCGATGTACAATAGCGTCGATGCTTCACTCTGGTTCTTCCATGCCGTCCACAGATTTCTTGAATATACCGAAGACTATGAATTTGTCCGCACCCATCTTCTCGAAGCGATGAGAACCATTGTCGAGAGCTTCATGGCGGGCACCCGATATGAGATCGGCATGGATCCGAATGATGGACTGATCCGGGCGGGAAACGAACTGGTGCAGCTCACCTGGATGGACGCGAAGATCGACGAGTTCGTCGTGACGCCCCGGCACGGCAAAGCCGTCGAGGTGAATGCCCTGTGGTACAACGCGCTCCGGTTCCTGGCCCATCTCCTGGACTGTTACGGCATGCCGACGCATGATCTGGTTGCGCTCGCCCGGAAAGTGCGTGCCTCGTTCCGGCGCCGGTTCTGGAATCCCGAGACGGGCTCGCTGCACGACGTGATCGCCGAGGACGGCACCCCGGACCGCTCGCTGCGGCCGAACCAGATCTTCGCCGTGTTCCTTCCCTTCCGCATTCTCGAGCAGGACGAGGAGCGCAGCGTCGTCGACACGGTGTATCGCCATCTCTATACATCTCACGGCCTGCGCAGCCTGGCTCCGTTCGAGCATGCCTACTGCCCCCGATTCGGCGGCGACCGGCTGGCCCGCGACAAGGCCTACCACCAGGGAACGGTGTGGGGCTACCTGATCGGGCCGTTCATCACGGCGTTTCTCAAAGCTCACAACACCTCGATGGAGGCCCAGCTGCGCGCCTCCCACATGATCGAGCCGTTCCGTCTGCATCTGGAGCAGGAGGGCTGTATCGGCAGCATCTCGGAAGTGTTCGACGCGAATCCGCCCCATGCGGCTGCCGGCTGTTTCGCGCAGGCATGGAGCGTCGCCGAACTATTGCGGTGCTACGTCGAGGATATCAAGGGCCACCGTCCCACGCTCGGCGTCGAGAACTGACATTCCCGAAACAGTGTTTGACTTGATGAAAGGCTTGTGATATAGGAATGCATCCTGCCGGAAACGGCCGGTCCGGCGCTCACTGGAGCCGGCAACTGGCCGAACTGGGTCCCGTCCTGACCCTGGGACTCCAGATCGGGGTGGCGCTCGCTCTGGGTATCGCCGTCGGGTATGCGGCCGATCTGCACCTGCAGACCGATCCCTGGGGGCTCTGCCTCGGAACCGCATGGGGTATGGCCGCGGCGTTCCGTAACACGTGGCGGGTTCTGCGAAGGAGCACACACACTCATGGCCGATGAACATCTCCCTTCCCAGCAGTTGATCGCCGGCTTCCAGCGTTCCGTCTATCTGATCGGGATCGGCCTGTGCATCCTGCTGCTGACCATCGGCATCCTGGGTTGGAAAAAACTGTGGTGGGGCATTCTGATCGGCATGGCCCTCGGCCTGGGCAGTTTCCACATCCTCGTCGTCACCATGGGCAACCTCAGCCCCGGCTCGAACAAGGTCCTGATGGCGAAGGGGCTGTTGCTCTCGATGTTCAAGATCGTCGGACTGTTCCTGATCATCTGGGCCCTGTATGGCCTCGGTCTCGATCTTCTGCAGGTCCTGGGCGGGCTGCTGTCGAGCCAACTCGCGGTCGTCGGAGCTGCCGCCTTCGCGATGGCGGCAAAGTCCTCGCGCCTCCAGGGAGATCCGCATGCATGAACTAGAGAGACAAATATTTTATTTTTTCTCGTTCATCCCCTTTCCGCCCGGCGTGGTGCTGCCAGCCCTGGTGACCCTATCGTTCTGCGCCTTCGCCATCATCGCGACCCGGCACATCGATCTGGTGCCCACTCCGATCCAGAACCTTGCGGAGTGGCTGTATGAGCAACTGGAAGGCTTCGTGAAAACGATCGTCGGGCCGGACCTGGCAGCCGAGTTTCTCCCCTTTTTCGCGACCCTGTTCATCTTCATCCTCTGCGAGAATCTCCTCGGCATCATCCCTGGGCTCAAATCGCCCACCAGCACCTTTTCGAACTGCGTCGCCCTGGCCGTCGTCGTTTTCTTCATGACCCATTACATCGGATTTTCCCGTCAGGGGCTCGGCTATCTCAAGCATTTCTGGGGTGATGTCTGGTGGATGGGCCCTCTGATGTTCCCAATCCATCTCCTTGGGGAAATCGCCCGCCCCATCAGTCTCACCCTACGCCTGTTCGGCAATATCATGGGCGAGGATGTCGTGATCCTTGTCCTGACCCTGTATCTGTTTCCCGTTCTCGTTCCGTTGCCCATGATGTTCATGGCCTTGTTCACGAGTGTGCTGCAAGCCATGGTCTTCACGATCCTTTCAGGCATTTATATCTCCGGAGCGGCGGCTCATGCCGGATCTCACGACGATGAAGCCGCATCGACCCACGGTTCCAACCATCCCCAGGAGGCAAAATGATGGATATGACCTATTTGGTTCGCATCGCCGAGGCGTTGAGCGCGGCACTGGCCGTCGGCATCGGCTGCAGCGTCGCGGCGCTAGCCCAGGCAAAAGCCATTCAGCAGACCTGCGACAGCATGGCCCGGCAGCCCGATCTCGCGGGTGAATTGCGCTTCACCATGATCATCGGCCTAGCCATGATCGAATCGCTCGCAATCTACTGCCTGCTCATCGCTTTGGTCCTTCTTTTCGTCCGCTGGTGATCCGAGCGACAGGAAAATTCCCCACGATGTTCCGACGAGTCCGCACCGGCTGACCGGCCAAAGCGCGGAATTCGTCCGACCTGCCTCTGGAGGACACCCATGATCCGGCGTTTCCAATGGATGATCTGCCTGCTGTTCTTCGCGATCAGCCTGGCTGGGCCGTTTCTGCCTGCGCTTCCGGCAGCCGAGGCAGCCCCGGCACCGCGGCTCACGGCCGAGGCATCGGCGGCGGGAGCCCATGCGGGAGGGCACGAGGAGGCAGGCATGTTCGATTTCGATCCGGCCATTCTCGTCTCCCAGGTCGTGAACTTCTTCATCCTGCTGTTCGTCCTCAGGCGGTTCCTGTTCGTGCCCGTGCAGGGCATCCTCGAGGAGCGCCGGAAGCGGATCCTCGAATCGATGGATGCCGCCGAAGGGAAGAACCGGGAAGCCGCCGAGATCAAGGGACGATATGAGAAAAAGCTGGCCGACGTCGACCAGGAAGCCTATCAGATCCGTCAGAAAGCGATCTCCGAAGCCCAGGCGGCCCGCGACGAAATCCTCGTCGAGGCCAAGCGGAAGGCTGATGAGCTGTTCGCGAAAGCGCAGAAGGACATTTCGATCGAACGGCAGAAATCCTGGATCCAGCTCCGGGAAGATGTTGTCCGCCTCACGATGACGGCGGCCGAACGGGTCGTCGAAGCCTCGCTCGATGATGAGAAGCATCACGCCCTGATCCAACGGACGATCGAACAGCTCGAAAAGGAAGCCGGCACCACGGATGGAGGGACCGCGTGAAGACACGCGTCGTCGCATCCCGCTACGCCGAGGCGTTCCTGAAAGCCCTCGGCGAATCCCGCCTGGACACGGGAATCGCCGGCTTCCGGGCCTTCATTGCCGCCGGAGAGCTCGACCCCCGGCTTCACGAGATCCTGCACAGGCCCGACGTGCCGATCGAGCGGAAAAGGAACCTGGTCGACGCGCTGTTCCCCCCCGGATCCGCCCCCCTGATGGCCGAGTTTCTCAAAACACTTCTCGGCAGACACCGGTTCGATCTCCTTCCCCTCATTTCCGAAGAACTGGATCGCCAATATAATATCAAGAAAAATATAACTCGAGTCCATGTCCGTTCGGCCGTGGCATTGACGCCGGCAGAGCGCACCAGGCTCACGGCGGCCCTTTCCCGGCGCGTGCGCGGATCGATCATCCTGCAGGAAACCGTCGAACCCTCCATGATGGGCGGCCTGATCCTGCGCTTCGAGGACCGCGTGCTCGATACTTCGATCCGGACCAGCCTCAAGAATCTCCGCGAGCGGCTCATCGCCCTCGGCCACACCCTGCTGAACCCCGATGCTCCGGCGGCGCCGGCCGTCTGAGGAGGAATCATGCCCATCAAACCAGAAGAGATCGTCTCCGTTCTCCAGAAGGAAATCGGTTCGTTCGCCCGCGACGCGAAAACCATCGATGCCGGCCTCGTGCTCCAGGTCGGTGACGGCATTGCCCGTATCCACGGCCTCCAGAACGTCATGTCCGGCGAGCTCGTCGAGTTCGCGAACGGCGTGCGCGGCTACGTGATGAACCTCGAAGAGGACAACGTCGGCTGCTTCATCATGGGGCCCGACACCGGCATCCGCGAGGGCGACCTGGTCAAGGCAACCGGGAACATCGTCTCGATGCCGGTCGGGGACGCCCTGCTCGGCCGCGTCGTCGACCCGCTCGGCCAGCCCATCGACGGCCAGGGGCCGATCGCGACGACCGAAATGCGACCGATGGAGATGAATGCCCCGAACGTCGTCCAGCGTCAGCCTGTCAAAGAGCCGCTCCAGACAGGCATCCAGGCGATCGATGCGCTGATCCCCATCGGCCGCGGCCAGCGCGAACTGATCATCGGCGACCGCCAGACGGGCAAGACCGCCATCGCCGTCGACACGATCCTCAACCAGAAGGACAGCGGGGTTCTCTGCATCTATGTCGCCATCGGCCAGAAATCCTCGACCGTCACGCGCATCATCGAGACCCTGCGCCGCCACGATGCCCTCAAATACACGATCGTGGTCAGCGCCTCGGCGGCGGACCCCGCCCCCTTGCAGTTCATCGCCCCCTATGCCGGCTGCACGATGGGCGAGTATTTCCGCGACCAGGGCAAACACGTGCTGTGCATCTACGACGATCTGTCCAAGCACGCCCAGGCCTATCGCCAGGTCTCGCTGTTGCTCCGCCGCCCCCCGGGCCGCGAAGCCTATCCGTCGGACATCTTCTACCTGCACGCCCGGCTTCTGGAACGGGCTGCGAAGCTGAGCGAGGATCTCGGCGGCGGCTCGCTGACGGCGCTTCCGATCATCGAAACCCAGGCGGGAGACTTCTCGGCCTATATTCCCACGAATGTCATCTCGATCACGGACGGGCAGATCATTCTCGAAAGCAGCCTGTTCAACAGCGGCGTTCGGCCCGCCATCAACGCAGGCCTCTCCGTCTCGCGGGTCGGCGGGAACGCCCAGATCAAGGCGATGAAACAGGTCGCCGGCCCCCTCCGGCTCGAACTCGCCCAGTATCGCGAGCTCGCCGCGTTCGCCCAGTTCTCGAAGGATCTCGACAAGGCCACCCAGGCCCAGCTTTCCCGAGGTGAGCGGCTCGTCGAACTGCTGAAACAGCCCCAGTATGCGCCGCTCGAAGTCGAGGACCAGATCGTGACGATCTTCGCCGCTTCCCGCGGATATCTCGACGGCTTCGACAAAAGACACGTCGCTGCCTTCAAGCAACAACTCTGTTCGTTCATCCGCGAGAAACATCCCGAGGTCGGCTTCAAGCTCCACAAGAGCAAATCGATCGATTCGGAGCTCGACGCGTCGATGCGTGGCGCCATCAAGGAGTTCCTCGAGCAGATCTTCCTGCCCGGCCTCGCCGACGGTTCGGCGAAGGATGCCGGCGGAACCAAAACGCAGGAAGAGTGACGGATGCCCACCCAGAAAGACATTCGGCGCAAGATCGCGGGGGTGAAGAGCACCCAGCAGATCACGCGCGCCATGAAGATGATGTCGACGGCGAAGCTCCGTCGCGCGATGGATCGCCTCAACGCGATGCGCTTCTACCTCGAGAAGCTCGAGCAGATGGTCGGCGCCCTGTGCGGGGCCATCGACCAGCCCGAGCGACATCCGATTCTCTGTCCCCGCACCGAGATCCGCAGTTCCGGCATCATCCTGATCACCGGCGACCGGGGCCTCTGCGGCAGCTTCAATCATGACCTGATCAAACAGACCCTCCAGCTTCTCCGGGAACGCGAGGGAAAAAAGTGCCGGCTGTTCCTGATGGGCCGCAAGGGATACGAGTATTTCCGGCGTCGCGAATCGGTAACCCTGGGAGTCGATTTCTTCCCGGGGCTTCTGGCACACCCCGATCCCGAGCCGATCCGTCTCGTCGCGAAGAACTTCCTCAGCTTCTACCGGACCGGAGGGATCGACGAGCTCCTGTTGGTCTACACCGGCTCCGTCTCGGCCCTCGAACGACGCATCTTCGTGAAGCGGGTGCTTCCCTTCGACACCGGGGCCATGGGCCACGGGGCTCATCACGGCCAATGTCACCGGTTCGAATTCGATCCCTCCCCAGAAACAATACTCAACTCTTTAATACCAAGATATATTGAAGGAATGTTCTTCCGGGGCATCCTCGAATCCTCTTCTGCCGAACAGAGCGCCCGCATGATCGCCATGGGTGCCGCGACGGACCGGGCCGAGGAGATGATCACGGATATGACCCTGCAATACAACCGCATACGCCAGGCCGCCATCACGACCGAACTGTCGGAAGTCATCGGCGGCGCCGACGCCCAGGCGGACTGAGCGCCGAAAGAGCACACAGGAGCTGTCTATGAACACCGGTCGGATTCTGCAAGTCATGGGCCCCGCGGTCGACGTCAAGTTCGAGTCCGGAGCTCTGCCGAGTATTTCCAACGCCCTCGAGCTGACCAACCCCGTCACGAAGCAGCGCCTCGTGCTCGAGGTCGCGATCCATCTCGGGAACGACGTCGTGCGAACGATCGCCATGGGCCCGACGGAGGGTCTCGTTCGCGGCATCGACGTCCGGGACACGGGCAACCCGATCAGCGTGCCGGTCGGCCACCATGTCCTCGGCCGTCTGTTCAACCTGCTCGGCGAAACTCTCGACGGCAAAGAGGCCCTCAAGGGCGGGGAACACTGGCCGATCCATCGGCCACCGCCCAGCTTCGCGCAGCAGGGCAAGACGACGGAGATTTTCGAAACGGGCCTGAAGGTCATCGATCTGCTGATCCCCTACGCGCGCGGCGGCAAGATCGGTCTGTTCGGGGGCGCCGGCGTCGGCAAGACCGTTCTGATCATGGAGCTGATCAACAATATCGCAAAACAGCACGGCGGCGTATCGGTGTTCGGCGGCGTCGGCGAGCGCACCCGCGAAGGCAACGACCTGTATCTCGAAATGAAGGAGTCGGGCGTCATCGAGAAAACCTGCCTCGTTTTCGGCCAGATGAACGAGCCGCCGGGCGCCCGCCTGCGCGTGGCTCTCTCGGCCCTCACGATGGCCGAGTATTTCCGCGACCGCGAAGGGCAGGACGTGCTTCTGTTCATCGACAACATCTTCCGGTTCGTGCAGGCGGGTTCCGAGGTCTCGGCCCTTCTCGGCCGCATGCCGTCGGCCGTCGGCTACCAGCCGACCCTCGCGACCGAGATGGGCGCGCTCCAAGAGCGTATCACCACCACGACGCGCGGCTCGATCACCTCGGTTCAGGCGATCTACGTGCCCGCCGACGACATCACCGACCCGGCGCCGGCCACCACGTTCACCCATCTCGACGCGACGACCGTGCTCTCCCGCAAGATCGTCGAGCTGGGCATCTACCCTGCCGTCGATCCGCTCGCCTCGACCTCGCGACTGCTCTCGGCGGAAATCCTCGGCGACGTTCATTACCAGACGGCACGCCGGGTGCAGGAAATTCTCCAGCGGTACGAAGACCTGCATGACATCATCGCCATCCTCGGGATGGAAGAACTGTCCGAAGACGATCGGCTGATCGTCAATCGCGCCCGGCGCATCCAGAAGTTCCTTTCCCAGCCGTTCCACGTCGCCGAGCAGTTCACGGGGTACAAGGGCAAGTATGTGCCGCTGCAGGAAACGGTCGCCAGCTTCAAGGCAATCGTCGACGGCCAGTATGACGAGTATCCCGAGCAGGCATTTTATATGGTTGGAAATATTCACGAGGTCGAGGCGAAGGCCGAACAGCTGCGCGCGAACGGAGAAGCCTGATGGCCGGATTCCATCTGATCGTCGTCGCCCCATCCCGCAGCCTTCTCGAGTTCGAGGCCGCGAGTGTCTGCGTTCCCGGCGTCGCGGGTCACATCGGTGTCCGGACACATCGCGAACCCCTCCTCGTGAGCCTCGGGGTCGGACTCGTCCATATCCGCGAAGGTGATGGCAAGGAAACCTGGTTCGGCATCACCGGGGGGTTCTTCGAAATGATCGACAACGAGGCGACGATTCTCGCCGACCAGTTGATCCCCTCCGAAGAGGCGACGATCGCCAGCCATCTCGAGGGGAAGCCCCTGACGATCCCCCCCGAATTCGCCAGCGAAGTGCAGAAAACGGATCTCGCGGCGGCCCTCCTCCATCGCAGAATCCATCAGTAACGTTCCCGGGTACCCCGGCCTTCACCGAATTCGAGTGGAGAAAACGGGGCGATTGGGTTACACTGAGAGGGAATTCTGTACCGTGAAGGAGTATCGAGCATGCGTCGTTTATCCCTCTTCTTCGTCGTTTTCACCCTGATCGCTCTCACGATTCCGGCCTTCGCCCTCAGCGGCGATGTCAAAGCCGATTTCGACGAGTTCGTCCGGAACATCCGCGAAGAGAAGCGCATCGACCAGATCGGGTATCTCGTTCTGGCGAAGCTCGCGCCCTCCCGGCTCAGCGAGGAGCAGATGCTGCGCACGGCCGGGAAGTTTTTCTATTCCTCCAGTGAGGGATATCTGACACATGTGAACTTCGTGCGCCTCGAGCGGCTCCGCAAGGCGAACGTGAAGTATTCGATCCTCGATAAAAAGCGTCTCGACGACCGGAGCGAGAACTGGTACATGGTCTGGGTCGAGACCCCGGCGCAGGAAGCCCGTCTGCGGAGTGAATTCGAGCCTCTCTTCACGCACGACAAGACCTTCATCATCCGGGTCCGGCCCGAGGACGAGGAGCTCCTCAATGCTCTTGAGTTGCGGTACAGCGTTCTCGACGAAACGCTCGTTCCGCTGCGCGTCCCGGTCTGGCCGTCACGGGTGAAGGCGCCGAAGTTCGATCCGGCGATTGCCGACCAGCTTACGGGCATCACCGTTTCCGAGATGGTCACGACGGTCGAGACCCTCGAAAACTTCAAGAGCCGCCATGTCAAACAGCCCGGGAACGCCGCCGCGGTGAAATGGCTCGCCGAACAGTTCGATGCGATCGACGGCCTCGAGGTCACGACCCCCGAGTTCAACACCAGCTCCGGAAAGCTCCAGAACGTCGTGGCCATCCAGAAAGGCACCGAAGACCCCAACACCGTCTTCGTCGTCTGCGGCCACATGGATTCGACGGTGTCGAACTACAACTTCGCCGTCGCCCCCGGCGCCGATGACAACGGAACCGGTGCGGCGGGCGTCCTGCATGTCGCGCGGGTGGCCGGCAAACTGCCCCTTCCCTATACCGTGATCTATGCCGCGTTCAACGCCGAGGAAGCCGGCCTGCTCGGCAGCAAGGCGCTCGCCAAGACGCTGGCGGCCCAGAACGGCATCCAGTTCAAAGCCGTTCTGAACATGGATATGATCGCCGACCGCGACGACAACGAGGTCGCGGTGATCGGCAATACGCGCAGCAACTGGCTGATCGACGTGTTCAAGGATACGGCGCTGGCGTACACCGGCCTCAAGAGTAAGACCCTCTACGATTCGAACATCTGGTATTCCGACCACTCGTCCTTCTGGAATATCGGCGCATCGGCCATTCTCACGATCGAAGGGTATCCCGAGATGTCGAAGCATTACCACAAGGCGTCGGATCTGGTGGCGAACCTCGAGCCGACCCTGATGGAAAAGATCGCGCGCAGCCAGCTCGCCGTGCTGCTGACGCTGAACAGGGCGACCAACTTCAACTGATGACCGCCCCTCTCCTCGCCACGTTCTTCACCGGCAACGGCAGCCGGCCGTTCGATCGTCTTCCTGCGGAGCGGTGCGGCAAGGTCTACGTCGATCTTCCCCACCGGTTCTTCGGCGACACGGCTTCGATGTTCGAGTATCTGCGCACCGTGCGCGACATCGGAGCGAACGTGCTGCTGCTGCTGCCGCACTTCCTGCCCAGCTTCTCGGAATACGTCGTCAAGGATTACGAGCGGCCGTGCGCGCTATTCGGAACCTGGGAGAAGTTCGGCGTCTTCATGGCCGCCGTCCGGGACCTGGGCATGGACCGGATGATCGACATTCCGTTCAACCATGCCGACCGGCAGGCGGAGCACCTCCAGCCACAGTGGTATCAGTCTCATGCGTCCGGCGGCATCGAAGCCGGCGCAGACGATGTCGATGCCGACGGGAACCGCGTCCGCATCAACTGGGGGGCATACGTTCTCGACAACGCCCAGCCCGATCTGATCGGCTACTGGCTCGACAAGGTGATCGGGCCGCATGTCCGGCATCTGAATGTGAACGCGATCCGCATCGACGCCGCCTGGGGCCTCGACCGGCACGGCCTCGCCGAAATCGTGCGCGGAACGAAGCGGATGGCCCCGGACGTCTGGTTCGTCGCCGAGAATCTCGGCATGGCCCGTCTGATCGAGCTCGCCGATTCCGGCCTCGCGGCCGGAGCCGAGCGGTATTTCAACAACATGTACTGGTATGATGGCGGAAGATATATTCCGTCGGATATTTACAGATTCCACAAGCGTTCTCACGGGAAACCGAGCTGCGCCATCTGGTCGAGCCACGATGTTCTGATGCCTGCCATGAAGGTGCTGCCGGCTGCCGACCCCGCGCGGTATGGAAGATTCACCAACGACAAGGCGCTTCATCGCCAGGTCGTCGAGTATGACGGCATCAGGAGCCTCAACCAGCTCTCCGAGCCCGTCAGAGAGCGCACGTTGCGCCTGATGAAACTGGATCTGCTACTCGCCTGTTTCCAGTCATCGGATCTGATGTTCACGGCCGGAAGCGAGCGCGGGCTGGTGGAGCGGATCGACGTCCTCCGCACCGGCCCCGCAGAATGGTCGCGCGGGATCGACAGCGATGTTCCATCATTCCTGAAGCAACTCCTGCGCGTCCGGGGCGGCGACGAACTGTTCAACCGGGACGGGGTTCTGATTCCCTTCGGCGAATGGAAGCGGGGTGCCGTTGGAGTCCGGGGGTATGTGAAGCGGATCCCCGGTCGCGATCTGCTCGTCGCCGCGAACATGGATCTCGATGCCCCGCATCCGGTGGCGGTTCCGGCCTGCCTGAGAGCCGCCCCCGTCATCCGGGAAATCTGCGGTGATCAGTATCGGCAGGGAGACGGGCGCAGCCTGGCCGGTGAAGTGATGCTCGGTCCGGGCCAGGGGTGCATTCTCTATAGTGCGTGAGATATTCCCATGAGACATGGGATGTGATTTTTCCGACGAGGTGAGAGGCGATGTTGTTCGAAGAAACGATCAAGACACAGCACCCACAGGCGATGGTCGACGTGACGCAGCTGATCCGGAACGCCGTGAAAAAATCCGGACGGAAGGATGCACATCTTCTCGTATCGGTGCCCCACACGACCGCGGCGCTGACCATCAACGAAAACGCCGATCCTGACGTCGTGAACGATCTTCTCCGACGCATCGAGCATCTCGTGCCGACGACCGACCACTCCGACCGGCACGCCGAGGGAAACAGCCATGCGCACCTCAAGTCGAGCCTGTTCGGCTCCTGCCACCCCTTCATCGTGAAGGATGGGGAGTTGGTCTTGGGCACCTGGCAGGGGATCTACCTGTGCGAGTTCGACGGCCCCCGCACCCGCCGGTTGCTGATCAGCATCCTCGCAGCGTGAACACGGAGCGCGGGTAAACGGTTGTTTTGACGGCGTAGGGGCGCTTCGCGAAGCGCCCCTACGGTCGATTTCATTTCATGGGCGCACGCCGTGCGCCCATGAATATTTATCAGTATTTATAGCAACTGCCGCCGATGTATTCGCGGATGAGGGCGTTTTTCGGGATGACCGACTCGTCCTCCCAGATCGTGACCGATTCGAGCAGGTCGTGAACGCGCTTGGCGCGGATATAGGCATCCTGCCGCTTCGGCTCGTTGCGGTATGCCTCGAGAAACTCCGGGAACCACTTGAAGAGATGCTTTTTGTAGACCGGCAGCTCGTAGGCGAGGGAGCCGTCGATGACGTGATCCACCGTTCCCAGGAACGGGATGATGTGCTGGATTTCGGAGCGGCGCACGTAGTGCCAGTGCTCGAGCGTCTGTTTCGGGCCGTAACTCCGGTGCCACGAGTCGCGCACCATCCGACGCAGCAGGCGTACATCCGTCCAGCGCAGGAACTCGCCGTCCTTATCCTTGATCTGACACAGGGTTTCGATATAAAGTTTGAACTTTTTTTCGGCCGGCACGCTGTCGGTCATGGGGCCGTACAGGCCATGCAGGCTGTCGAGCAGCAGGATCTGGTGTTTTTCGAGCTTGAGGGGGTCGGTTTCGGCCTCGCGCTTGCCGGTTTTGAAATTATAGCGGGGCATCTGGATCGTCTTGCCCTCCATCAGTTCGGCCAGATGGCGGTTGATCAGCTCCAGATCGAGGGCCTGCGGGGTTTCGAAATCGTAGTCTCCGAACTCGTCGCGCGGATGGTGGGACAGATCGAAGAAGTAATTGTCGAGATTCATCGCGATCAGCTCGAACCCATGTTCCGACAGGAACTCCCCGATCTTGATCGTGGTCGTCGTCTTGCCCGAACTCGATGGACCGGCGATGATCGCGATGCGCACCTGATCCTTGCGGGCGATGATCTTGTCGACGGCGCTCTTGAGATCGGCCTCGTATTTCTCGGTGACTTCCTGGATGAGCTGGGGATACGTACCGTTCGCGATCCGCTGGTTGATACGGGCGATACTATAGCAGTCATGATCGATCGCCCAGTTCAGCACCTGCCAGATTTTCTTGTAGGGAATGTTGCCCGACGTGGCGGAGTATTGTTCCCGGCCCTGGCGAAGTTTGGCGTGCTCGTGCCGGTAGAGGATGAACGCTTTGGCGGTTTTCGCGTGGCCGTCCTCGATCAGCTCCTTCTCGATCAGGTCCTGGACTTCCTCGACGCTGGGCAGGGCCGGGGGCTGTTTCGTGAGCTCGAGGTGATGCACGACCTTGTCGGCGAGAATCTCGGCAAGACGCCGGTCCTCACCGCCGACTTCCGTTGCGGCGCGAAAGATCGCCTGAACGATTTTTTCCTTGTCGAACGGCACCACGCGGCCGTTGCGCTTGACGATCTGCCGGACGGGTTCCCGTTGTGGACTCATACGTTCTTCTCCTCGTTCGCGTTCTCAATTATTGGCATCAAGCGCCACTTTGTACACCACGGCCAGGTTTCCGAGAATCTGGGCGATCTGGCTGGTTTCCTGGAGTTTGTTGCGTCGGACCAGGCGCGGTTTCGGCGGCACCACCACGATATCGCCACGCCGGATCGATCCCACACGGCGCAGCGGCACGACTTCCCCGTTCGCCCGGACGACGATCGTCTTGCCGTGGTTCGAGTGTTCGGCGAAGCCACCCACGCTGTTGATATAGCTGCGGGCACTCATACCTTCGCGATAAATCAGGGTCGAGGGGTTCACAACGGCGCCCACGACCGAAACGGTGTCGGGAATCGGCGGAATCGTGATCTCATCGCCGTTTCGCAGCACGATGTCATCCCCGTTGTTCCTCCCGCGTGCCCGATCTTTCAGCCCTTTCAGCCGGATGGGAATCCGGAGGGCATCCTGCCGGAAACTCCGGGACGACAGTTCCAGCGTGCCATATTTCGTCGTTTGAGATTCAGCCGACAAACTCTGAATGAATTCTTCACGCTTCGTCTTCCGTTTCCGCCCCAATAATCCCGACTTGAGCTCAGCATCGAGTTGGGGATCACCGGACGGCATATCGAGTATTTCGTTACGCGACTGCTGATCGACAACATCCGACAATTTCGCCCCTGCTCGCAGGAGTTCTGCACGCATATCGATGTTTGCCTGGTGGAACAGTTCCTTGCGGACCTGTTCTGCCGCGTTCAGCTGCTCATCATCGGCAATGTTTCCAATTTTGCGCATGAAGATGGCGCCCTCGGGAAAGGCAGCGTCCGTAAATCCCCCCGCACGTTTGATCAGCTCCTCCAAGGTTTCACCCCGATTGCGCAGGGCATAGGGTCCCGGTTTTTTCACTTCGCCTTTCAGGATGACGACTTCGGATTCGAGAATGATATCCCCTCGGGCCAGGATGTTGACTTTATCCAGCGGCTGAACCGGGAGATTATCCGGATCCTTGGGATTCTGGAGGATTTTCTTGAGATCGATCCGTTTCATTTCACTCGTGCGTCCTTTGGCAACTCTCGCCACTTCGGCCTCGCCAGCCGAATCTGGTGTCAATCCCTTCGCTCTGAGCACGAGATCCCTGATTTTCATTCCATCGCGATAAATATATTCTCCTGGGCGACGCACAGCTCCGGAAATCGTCACGAACCGGATATCAGCTTCGATTTCGCTCTTGGAGAAGACCCGAATCAGATCCCTGGCCTGTAGCTGCAGTTCTCCGTCTTTCCCGCCGGCAATCGCCTTGATCGGATCGAAGGTGATGATGCTCTCGTGGCCGCCATCGAGTTTTCTGATCAACTGGCCGCTGGCGGCGGCCTCCTCGGATTTGAGACCGCCGGCCCGCTTCAACAGAGCTGCAAGCGTGACGCCTTCACCTGCTGCATACTCCCCAGGCCGCCAGACGGCCCCTTCGATCAGAACGCCGTTGGAGATCTCCTCGAGGGCTTTTTCGACCTCGATCTCGTCTCCGCTGGCAACACGGAATGACGACAGCGCACCCGCATCCTCGGTCATTCCAACGTCAAGCATCTTGCGTCGTTGATCGCCCTGCCAGCGATAAACCTTGATGCGAAGCGAGCTTGCAGATGGCTGAATTCCGCCGGCAAGAGCCAGAACGTCGGCCAGGTTCTTCTCCTCGGCAAGCTCGAATCTGGCCGGCCGAATGACCTCTCCCCGGATTGCCACGCGAGGCCCCGTCGGCGGCACGAACAACGTATCCCCGTTCTCGAGGGCGACATCCTGGGTTTTGTCGCCCGTCATCAGATATTTATAGAGATCAATATTTGAAACGACCTGGCTGCCGCGCATGATCCGGATCTTTCGCATCGAGCCACGCAGATTCGGCCCTCCAGCGCGATACAGGGCCTGGAAGGCCGTCGAAAGAGCCGAAATCGCCATGGCGCCCGGCTGTGCAACCTCGCCCGTCACGAAAATCTGGAGTGTGCGAACCTTCGTCAGCGTGACCTGGCCCTTGAAATGGGCAAATTTGCCTGAGAGGCTGCCGATAACCGTCTGCTCGAACTGGCCCACGGTCGAACCGGTAACGCCCAGAAGACCGATGATCGGGATGTAAACCTGGCCTTCGGGATTGACAACGACGTCATAGACAGTTTCATCGCCCATATCCGACCAAATGATGATCTTCAGACTGTCACCGGGCCCCAGGACATACGTCGAAGGCACGCTGAGATTGTCAGGCGTCGCCGAAACTTCTCTGGCCGAGGCAAAAAAATCGGTGCCAAAGGGCTTGTCGGCAATCTCGCGGCCAAGAGCCTCATCCGTTTTCCTGCGGATCATCCCGTCATCGACAAGTGGCATGTCATCGATATCCAGCTCGCCCGGCCGCTCTCGGTAAACCCCACCAACATTCCGGAGGATGAATTCGTTGTTTTTTATTTCCTGCTTTATTTTATTTCGTTCCTCAATGGCAACTTCTGCCTCGATTTTCCGCCGCAGAATCTCCTCGAGGATCTCAATCCGCTTTTTCAACTGCTGAGGATCGGCACGGGTTTCCCCTTCGACGAGTTTGAGTTCATCTTTGGCACCGAGGTCCGAATCCGTACGGATCGAGTCCGTCACTTCATTGAATCGCCCGGGCTTCATGCGTTCCCCGGGCACGGACGGATTCTGCTGATACGATCGAAGACCAGCCAGTGCTTCCGGCGACGGACGGGTCTGGGCAACGGCGGCCCCGCCAGCAATCATACATGCAATAAAGCCAGCGGCAACGAACGAATGGAACCTGGTCATAACATTACACCTTCTGCGAATTATGTAGAATAGTTTATATATACTTAATCGGATATCAACGAACGAGAACCCGCTTCGGCGAACCGAAACGGGTTCTCGGAACTTCAGATCGGGAACCGGGTCATCCCTTGGTTTTGCCCGCGGGAGGGGTATGGGGGCCGGGCTTCGGGGCTTCGCCGGCGACGGCGGAGGCCACGCCCTTCACCTTGCCGAGCATCTCGCGCATGTCGACGCCGGTCACGGCCTCGAGCATCGGCGGCACCTGGGTGACCACGTCGATGATCTCCTTGGTGATCTTCGAGGCCCCGACTCCCTCGCCGCCGTTGCTGATCATGACGATCTTCTCGGTCTTGCTCAGGGGCTCGGAGACGGCACGCACGATCTCGGGCAGTTTTTCGATGAACATCTGGCTGATGGCGGCCTCGTTGTAGGATTTCCAGGCAGCCGCCTTTTTCTCCATCGCCTCGGCTTCGGCCAGACCGACAGCGCGGCGGGTTTCGGCCTCGGCAAGACCCATCGCCTTCACGCCTTCGGCCTGGGACATCGCCTTCGCCCGGATGATGTCGGCATCGGCGAGACCCTGACTCTTCTTGACCTCGGCCTCGGTGTTCCCCTTGATCTTCGAAACATCGGCCGCAGCCGTTCCTTCGGCGCGCTCGACATCGGCCCGGGCAAGACCACGCAGCCTGGCGGACTCGGCCTCGCCTTCGGCGGTCGTCTTCAGCTTGAACTGCTCGGCCTGGGACAGCGTCTCGACCTTCTTGCGCTCGGCCTCGGCCGGCCGCTCGACGGTGGCGATCAGTTCGAGCTCGCGCCGCTTGATTTCCTGCTGCTGGATCTCGATCTCTTTCTGCTTCGCGATGACGGTGACCTGCAGCTCTTCGGCCCGGACGAGCTGATCGACCTTGAACTTCTGCAGGTCGTAAGCCTTGTCGGCATCGGCCTTCTTCTGGTTGACCGCGCCTTCGTATTCGGCGACCTTGATGCGGTTGTTGCGATGCGCCTCGGCCACGACGGTCTCGTTGGCCAGCTTGGTCACCTGGGCCTGCTTGTTGAACTTACTCGACTCCTCGACGGCCTTGGCGGTCGCCTCGGAGCGTTTGATCTCGGCGTCGCGCTGCGCCTCGGCCTGACCGATCGCGGCATCGCGCTGGCGTTCGGCGATGGCCTTCTTGCCCAGCGATTCCAGGTAGCCCTGCTTGTCGCGGATATCCTTGATCGTGAAGGACACGATCACGAGGCCCATGCGGGCCAGATCGGGGGCCGAAACCTCCTGGACGTTCGAGGCGAACTTGTCCCGGTTCTTGATGATCTCTTCGACTTCCATCGTGCCGAGAATGGCGCGCAGGTGGCCTTCCAGCGTCTGATGCGCGATTCCCATGATCTCGGATTTGGACTTCCCGAGGAACTGCTCGGCGGCGGTGTGAATCGCGAACTCCTCGCTCTTGACCTTGATCTGGGCGACGCCATCGACCATGACGGGAACGCCGGAGTTGGTCATGACTTCGGGAGTCTGGATCTCGAGCGTCATCAGCTCGAGGGAAAGCCGTTCGGCGCGTTCGATGATCGGCCAGACGAAGGCGCGGCCGCCCTTGACGACCTTGAAGCCGAGCGTGTGCTTGTTCCCGTTCGGATCGACGACGGTGTGAGATCCGCCAGAAATGATCAGCACCTCGTTGGGGCCGACGGTCTGCACGCGACCGGCCCACAGAAGGATGATCAGGAACACGAAAACCAGAATACCGAGCACACCCAGGGCAATCATCGAAGTCATTTCCATGGATATCTCTCCTCTCGCTGGGGGATGAAAGAACGGCGTCAGGGCATCTTAGCGCAGCAGCCGGACACCGTCAAGCAATACCGGGCATCAGATCCGCATCTTCCTGCCACGTCAGATCGCCGGGGGCGGTTCGACCGGCTTCACATAGATGATGTTTTCCTTGATGGAAACGATCTCGACGCATTGGCCCTTCTTCACGGCCGCCGAGCCTTCGACCAGCATCGCCATGCCGTTCTGGCGGCTGCCGCCGTGCAGGTACGTCACCTCGCCCATCTTGCCGGGCGTCATGTCGAGACTGGCTTCGGCTTCGCAGCCGATCAGCCGGCTCGTCGAGACCATGCCGCCGGTTTCCGTCTTGACGAACAGTTTCACCAGGAAGAACGAAAAGTAACTCGACAAGATGACGGCCAACGCCGCCGAAAGCAGGATGCTGACCCCGTTCGACACCACTTGCGGCATCAGCGGAATCGAGCCGAAAATCCCGAGCGTGATGAATCCGAGACCGCCGAACAGCGTCGCGAACGTCGCGATCATCAGCGGACTGAACGGGGAAAGCCCGACATCGCCACCCGAGCCGCCGTCGCCGTCTCCGGCATCGCCGTGTGCGACATCGTGGCTGCCGCCGGCATCGTGCGCCACATCGACATGCCCGACATCACCGGCATCGCCGTCGCCGCCATGGTCACCCCCGAGATTGCCCAGAAGCGTCACCATCACGGCATACCCGACGCCGAACAGCAGAAAACCGCCGTAGATATGCACAAGCCCGAGTCCCATCATGTTCATCACCCCCGACGTTTCTTCAGCACGTTTCGTGCCCGTCTCTCAAAGCCGCTTCAGAAGCGGGAAAACGAATTTCACCCCTGCGTCATGTCCGACATGCCGCCCTTGGGGCTGCGACACAGACGACGCACTCAGGATATCACGTTTCGAAGATGCTCGATGTCGCAACGTTCTTCCGATCCGATGACGGCGACGGCGTCGAACCGGCAAGCCGTCCCTTCGCCCAGCCGCCTGGCATGCAGATACCACCGGGCCATCCCCTGGAGCTTCCGGATTTTCCGGCCGTCGATCGTCTCGAACGGGTGACCGAACGTCGTGTGGGACTTCGTCCGGACCTCGATGAACACCAGCGTTTCCCCCTCCCGGGCGACGATATCGAGCTCTCCATACCGCGTGCGCACGTTCCGCTCGAGAATCACGAAACCCCGCTCTTCCAGGAACCGGGCCGCCACTGCTTCCCCCCAGGCTCCAAGCTGGTGGCGACGGTCAGTCATTCCGGCGACTTCCGTCGAGGGCATAGACGTGCGCGAGAACTTCCGCCATCGCCTCCCAGAGCTCCGATGGGATCTCGACGCCGACCGGAACCCGTGCCAGGGAATCCGCCAGCGCGGGTGATTCGTGCAACGGAACATCGTGCTCCTTCGCGAGATCGATGATCCGCCTCGCTAGGAACCCGCGCCCCGATGCGACGACCTGGGGGGCCTCGCCGGTCTTGCCGAACTGGTATTTGACGGCAACCGCGATCTCTTCGTATCTCTGCCGCTTCGTCTCCATCGCTCAGCTCTCTTTCTCTGTTTTCCCGCCGGTCAGGCGCGGATGTCCAGCGGACGGCGCGGTCCCGTGGCGGCAGGAGCCGTCCGTTCCGTGGCCGAAGCCGGTTCTGTCGGACCCAGAAAGGTTTTGCGGGCGGGAAGCGTTCCGACGGTCAGCTTCACGGCCGACCAGGAAAGCTCTTTCAGCCGCGCCTGTAACGCGGGGAAGATCGTTCCGAGCCGTTGCCGGGCCTCGGGGAGAGCCGCGGAGAAGTGGATCCAGAGCTGGGATTCGAGGCGATGGATCGCGACCTCGAGATCGCCGAGCGTGGGCGGATGGACGAGGATGCGCAGGCTGTATCCCTGCTCTTCCTGCCCCTTTGGCGGAACGAAGGCCTCGCCTTCGAGGGTGTCGGGGACGTCCTGGCCTTCCCAGAAGAGAGGCCACTGGAAATAGACCCGCCCTTCTTCGCCGGGCTGCGGAGGCTGGGAAAGCAGCTCCTGGAGGGCGAGATTATCCGCCATCGAGGCCGGCAGGTCAGGAGCCGATGCGCCCTGGTCGCGGGGCTGCGAGATCAGCTCGAGGAGGCGGTCAACGAGCCGCCCCGAGCCCCACCCCTGCCGCAGCAGCTCGATGTCGGCCCGCCCCAGCGCCTCGAACAGGGCGCCGAACTTCAGGTTGCCGTTCACATACTCCTTCAGCAGCGGAAACCCGTTCTCACCTGACCGAAACCGCAGCATCAGGACGAGGGCGTCGAGACCGGCCTTGTCGCCCGCCCCCACGCCGAGTCGGAGCATCATTTCCCGCGCGCGCCGGAACCAGTCCTCCGTCAGCGGGATGCCATGCTTCCGGAGCGTCTGTGTGAGCGCCATGCTCTCGGCATCCGGAGGGGAACCGATCGAGGAGAGAAACGCCACGGTGGCGCCTTCTTCGGGGGGCGCAGCTTCGCCCGAGAAGTCCAGAACCGCCTGCCCCGCCGCGTTACGCTCGATCTTTCCTTCGAGCTTTTTCCCGGCTTCGAGTCGTTCGGAAACCCGTGTCGGAATGCCATTCAGCAGGATGTCGCTTCCCTTTTCGTCGCTGCTGACGACTTCGGCCCGCACCGATTGCCCGGAGGTGAGCGGAAGCGAAGGAAGATCAAAAGAGAGTCGCATGCCGGGGCTCGGTTTCGGGCAGCAGCGCCTTGACGGGCTTGAACGAGCGCCGGTGGATCGGGCACGGGCCAAGTCGGCGTAGCGCCTCCTGGTGCTGCGGCGTGCCGTATCCCATGTGTTTCGCGAAGCCATAGCCGGGGAAGCGCCCGTCGAGCTCCTCCATGACGCGGTCCCGGGCTTCCTTCGCAAGAATCGAGGCGGCGGCGATCGAGGCGCTCAGGGCATCCCCCTTCGCGAAGGCCCGGTGCGGCACCCGCATCCAGGGCAGCTTGATGTAATCGAGCAGCACGAAGTCAGGGGCAGGATCGAGCGTCTCGAATGCCCGCCGGAACGCGAGCCGGGTCGCCTCGAGAATATTATAGCGATCGATTTCCTCCGGTTCGGCGCGGCCGACGCCCCAGGCCGTGGCTTCCGCCCTGATGACGTCGTACAGCCGCCGGCGCTGTTCGCGCGACAGTTGCTTCGAATCGTTCAATCCCTCGATCGGGCATGGGTCGGGCAGCACGGCGAAGGCGGCGAATACCGGGCCGGCCCAGGGGCCCCGGCCGGCCTCATCCCCCCCCGCGATCCGGCAGTAGCCTTCGCCGCGCGCTTCGCGCTCGAACGCGAACAGATCGATCTCAGCCATGATTCATCGTCTCCCCGAGAAGGTCGAGCAGGCTCGTCACGCGCATCCCTTGTGCCTCCGGCTGGCGCCCGAAAAAGCTCCGGCAGCGGTCGCAATGCGTCACCACCGTCTCGGCGCCGGCGGCACGAAGCTCGTCGAGCCGGTCGGCGGCAATGCGCCGGGCCATTCCGGGATCATCATACACCAATCCTCCCCGGGCGCCGCAACAGGTCCCCTCTCGGAAGGAGCGAACCGGCTTCTCCGCCGCCATCCGCTCGACAAGCCGCCTCGGCGCCTCCCGGTCCCCGCCGCCGCGCGCATACAGGCAGGCCTCGTGGAACGCGAGCCGCCCCTCGATCCGGATGCCGGGTTGCCAGCCCGATGCAGCCAGAGCGGCATGGAACTCGGCTCCCATCTTCCAGACGCTCTGTTCAACGGGGATGAGTTCACATAGTTCTGGAGCCAATCGCCAGGCATACCAACATTCCGGACAGAGGAACAGGATGGCCTGGGGCCGTTGCCGGGCCAGCACGTCCATCAGCCGGGAAACGGCATCGGCATAGCCCTCGAGATCCCCCGCCGCAAGAGCGGGCAACCCGCAGCAACCGCCATCGAAGATCTCTCCGGGGCGGTTGTCGCCGGCCAGTCCGGCCGCTTCGGCGAGCTTCACCGCCGCCCCGCACGAAGCATCATTGCCAGCCAGTCTGCACCCGGGTACGAGAAGCAGACCCCCGGATTTATTATTTGTATTATTATATATTTTTGCGCATTTTCGCCCTCGCATCATCTGCAGGAGATGACGAACAATGGGGGCGAGACGCATTCCGGAGGAGTGCTGTTCTTCGGCAAAAACGAGAAGGGAGCGCCCGACGGCGGAGCGCCGGAGAAGCCGGGCCACGAACTGCCCGACGCTGCCGACAGGTCCCACTGGTGCGTGATGCCATTTTCCGAGAATCGTTGCCAGTCCGGTGTCCACCTTGTTGGGGCAGGTCGCGCGACACGTCAGACAGCCGACGCACCGGGAAAGGGCTTTCCGAACGGCTCCGGGCGGAATCGTCCGGCCCGTCTCGATCGCCTGGAGGAGGGCCAGTTTGCCCCGCATGTTGGAGGTTTCGGTCCGGTCGAGGCGGTAAACGGGGCAGAAGGCCATGCACGCCCCGCATTTCACGCAGTTCGCCAGCTCGCGGCGAAGTCTCTCTTGGAGGTCTTGTGCGCTCTTCAGCCGTGCCATCGCTCAGTAGAACATCTTGCCCGGATTCAGGATGCCGTTGGGATCGAACAACCGCTTGATCGAGCGCATGAGATCATAGCTGACGGGATCGAGATTCGCGGGCAGATACCGTTTTTTCGCGATGCCGATCCCGTGCTCGCCCGACACGGCCCCCTCATACCGGTTCACGATCGTGAACAACTGTTTGAGGCCGTGCTCGACCCGCATGCGTTCCGCATCGCTCGTTCCATCGTACATGATATTGACGTGAATGTTGCCGTCCCCGATGTGGCCAAAGCTGATGATATTCAATCCCTCGCGTTGCGCGAGGTCGCGCAACTCACGGATACAGGCGGGGATGTTGCGCCGCGGCACCACGATATCCTCGTTCGCCTTCTTGTTGCCGAACGCCCGCATGGCGGGGCTGGCCTTGCGACGGACCTCCCAGAGTGCCTCCTGTTCCCGTTTGTCGGTGGCGACCTGGATGTCGGCCGCGGTTTGGGCGAGACACGCCTGGGTGATACCCCGAAGATGAGGCATTTCATCGGCCCGTCCATCGATCTCGACGATCAGGACCGCCTCATGTGAGGTGTTGATCCCCAGCTTCGCATACGACTCGACCGCCTGAAGGGCGGATCTGTCCATGAACTCGAGCGATGAAGGGGCGATCCCCCGCATCAGAAGGGTGTTCACCATGGCGGTCGCATCGTCGAGATCCCGGAAATACGCCGTGAACAGGATCCGGTCCTCGGGCTTCGGCACGAGACGCAGAAGGATCCCCGTGAAGACGGCCAGCGTGCCCTCGCTGCCGATAAACAGGTGCTTCAGATCGTAGCCGGCGCGGTCCTTGAGCGTGCCCTTGCCCGCGCCGAACGGCCGCCCGTCGGCGGTGAACCCATCGAGCGAAAGCACGTAATCCCTCGTCACGCCGTATTTGAGGCAGTGCGGCCCGCCCGCGTTCTCGGCGACGTTGCCGCCGATCGTGCAGATCTTCAGCGATGCCGGATCGGGCGGATAATACAGCCCGCGCTTCTCGACGGTCTCCTGGAGATGCAGCGTCACGACCCCCGGCTCGACCCGGGCCGTCATGCTTGCCTCGTCGATGTCGAGAATGCGATTCATGCCCAGAAAATCGATCACGACCCCGCCGTCCACGGGAAGCGAGCCGCCCGAAAATCCCGTTCCGGCGCCGCGCGGGAACAGGCTCACCCGGCTTTCGTTCGCCGCTCGCAGGATCGCGGCGACATCCGCGGCATTCCGGGGCCGCACGACGCCGGCCGGGTAATGGAACTCGTTCGTCGCATCGTAGGCATGGGCGGTGACCGTCACCGGGTCGGCCGAAAAGATGGCGCGGTCGATTCCGGCAATGAAGCGATCGATGTTCGTCGGTGTTCCTGGCATGGGGCCATGGTATCACAAGAATCAGGCCGGGAGAACCTCGACATCATACTCGCCCCCACCGATCTGATCGATCAGATGGGCCTCGGGCCAGTGCGTGATATTCACCATGATATTGTTTCCACCCCGGGGCAGGCGGATCAGCGATATGCCGCATTTCTTTGCCTGGCCGGCCTGAATCTCCCAGTGCAGCACATCGCCCCGCCAGAGTTTCTGGTGTTTGTACCGGTATTTCGCGAGCATCGCATCGATCCGCATCGCGATCTCCGCCTCCCGGTCGTTCTGCGCTCCATGGATCACCAGAACCAGCGGCCGGATATCCTCGGCAAGGCTCCCGGAAGCGGATTTCATGGAAAGAATCCGCAGACCGCCTTCGTCAGAGACCGTATCGGCAAGAGGGAACCGGATACCGGCCGGCAGGGGGTTGTCCGCGCGGAACAGGACATCCGCACGACAGTGGCCGTATCCGCGCTTTCTCTCCATCACGGCATCGACGCACAGGAACGACTCGACGAGGCCGGGGGCCCCAACCATGAGAGCCCTGCCGAGAGCGGCTGCGAGGAACGCGTTTCCGGTATCCGCCCACCGCCGGGGAATCTCGAATTCCAGACGGTATCGCACGGGTTTCGGCGGCAGCGGCGCCGAGGCTCCGACCTGGGCTTTACCGATGTCCTGCGGGCCCAATCCCGTCGTCCGTTTCCGCTCGGCTTCGCCTCTGCAGGCGCCGCATCCCCCGCAAACACCACTTCCCCAAGGCGGCCGGATACAGGATGCCATCTCCCGCCCCTCTCTCAGCATCTTCCAGTTCGCGAGAAGGAACGCAGTCGACACGCCGACGTCCACATCGTCCCAGGGGAGAACCTCGCCGGCATCCCCCCGGGGAAACAACCTGTTTTCCAGGTTCGCCTTGCGCATCTGCGTGGCCCAGAACACCGCGCACTCGGGCTTTACCTCCCCGCGATAGCGGAATTCCCTCCCGACTGAGGCTTCGACGAGGATCCGCGTGCAGCGGCGGTCGCCATAGGCGAGATACTCGGAAACGACGGCATCCGACGCTCCAGCACTGGTCCGGGCCTCGAAGCCGGCTTTCTTCACCAGGCCGGCGATCTCACGCTCGAACCGCTCGATTTCGGCCGGCGCCGGGCGCGGAAAGGCGTATTGCAGCGGCGTATGGGGCGGCCGGAACAGGGCGGCGAAGGAAAACGTGATGACGGGCCGCCCTTTCAGCCCGTCGAGCTTTTTCCGGAGCTTCGAAAGAAGGGCGGCAAACTCCTCGAGATCGGGCTTCGTCTCGAATCCCGTCACGATCACGAACACCTTCATCTGGCGCACGTTCCGCCGGAACAGTTCGTCGAAGCCGGCGAGAAGCTGTGCCTCGGAGAGCCCTTTCTGGAGGAACGTCCGCAGCCGGTCGCTGATCCCCTCCATGGCACAGGTGTAGCTTCGTTTCCCGGCCGCAAGCTGGCGTTCGAGCAGCGCCGGCGCCTTCGCGATCGCATCGAACCGCTGGCTCTTGATCGCGACCCGTTCGAACAGCGGATCCAGCCTGTCGAGGAGCGGCATCAGCCCGGTATAGGTGTTGGCATTGAATGTATAGAGAGCGATTTCTTTCAATCCCAGAGACCGCTTGAGTTCGAGCGCATCCCGCACGACATCATCGACCTCCCGCTCCCGATACGGTTTCTGTTCCCAGGACTCCTTGCAGAAGGAGCAGAAGGACGGGCATCCCGCCGTCACGACGACGTGGGAAGCGCCGGCCGCATCCTCGTCGTACCAGATCGGGCTGTTTCCGTGCGCCCGCTTCAGACGCCGCACGTCGGTTCTGTTTGCGCGAACCGGAAACGGGGCCCCGTCCACCGCCTCGATACCCGCGAGCCTGCCCGACTCAGAATATTTACACCTATATTTCGACGGATCATAGAAACCCGGCACTCCCGCGCGGAGTTCGTCCAGCAGGATCGGCCTGGGAGCTCCGCGACGCCCTACCAGCAGCCGTAGGACGGCCGGGAACGCTTCGTCGCCGTCCCCGATCACGACGCCATCCACCAGTCCCTCGCCGTCGGGTGCCTCCCCGATCGGGCCGTGCAGGATCGCCGTCGCCGCCGAGTTGCTTCCCCCGAGCAGGATCAGGGGGGATCCCGCGGCATCCCGCTCCTGCCGGGAAAGAGGAATACCCGAATGCGCCAGAAGGGCGGGCAGGTTGAGCAGCTCCTGCACGACGGAGTTGCTGACCGCGATCACGTCGAACGCGCCGGCAGGCCGTTTCGACGCCGTTCCCGTCAGCAGCGGGATACCGTCGCGCCGCATCAGCAGCTCGTCATTGTGGGGAGGCAGAAACGCGAGATCGGCATAGACGCCCTCGACCTCGCGTGCCATCTGATACAGATACCCATGCGTGATGCCGGTCGCAACGTCGTGATATCCCGATAACCGGACGATCAGGACACGCAGCCCGGCCCCGTTCCACGCGGCCGGCGGCATCGTTCCCGGTTCACCGCCGCGAAGCCAGAGCCCCCGGCTTGTCAGCGAAGCCCTGGCTTTTGAGAACCAGGCATCGATTTCAGACGCTTCCGTTTTCAGCACGGAACGTGCAGCAATCTGGCGGCTCATCGTACCGTCCTTTCGTCCAGCGGATCTTCCGGCATCGAACGGGCCGCGAGAAGCAGCCGGCAGAAGCAGCCGGCCCGCCCGCGCGGAGCCCCGATGGGCTGCCAGTGCAGATCGAGAGTGATCAGCCACAGATCCCCGGCTGAATTCGAGGGAACGTGAGGATCGGCACCGGACCGGGGCGGGCTCCTCAGGACGAAAGCCCAGCCTTCCCCCGCCTCATCCCGCACGAGGTATCCGCACCTGCCATCGACATTCACCGCAACACCCCCATCCGGCCCGACCTGCAGGGGAAACGCCAGCCAGGTCTGAGGGTCATCGGGTGCGCGCAGGTAGAGGAACCGGCGATCGGCTGCAATCCGTATCGGAAGAATATCTTTCGTCCAGGGCGGCGCGCCGGAAATCTGGGCAACCGCGCCCAGCCCGGAAAGGGCCAGGCGCCCCGGAACGGCCGTTTCCGCATCGGGCAGCGGCGAAACGGCTTCCAGGCGACATCCATCGGCGGGAAGCCCGCCCAGAGAAGTCTGGCCAGTTGCGACCCGCATCCCCTCCTCCAGGATCGACTGCAGTACAAGATCACGCCAGGCTGTGGCGGGACGTGGCATTCCCCAGGATGGCTCGATGACCAGCCGCCCCTCACTCAGCCGCCAACGGCCGCCGACAGGGCACAGAACGGGCTCTCCCGCCTTCTGGCCGGCGCCAGGCGCGAGAATTCCGCCCCGCAGTCTGCCGTCGGATTCGAGCGCCAGCACGCCCTGCCCCGCGCGGGCTCGGCCAGCCTCCGCAGGCGCCATCGAGGCGAAAGCATCGCACAGGTAGATCCCGGCTCCATTCACAGCGGCAGTCCGCGCGGCTTCCGCAGGCCATCCCTCCCCCGAGGCGACGGCCGGAGCCCGCAGGCTCATCCGGAACGCCTGCGTCTCGAAGGGCCGGGGCGAGAATTTCAGGAACAGTTCGCGCCCTTCACGGCGGCCTTCCAGCGTTCCCGAGAGATCATCACATCGGAAGGAAAGATCCGTGCCGGCGTCGTTTCCGCCAGCGCTCCGCCAGGTGCCGCGCGTCCAGAGCAGGCGCCCGCCCGGCAGGGCTGCCGCCAGCCGGAACCGGCCGTCCCGCGACAGCACACACTCGGCCACCTCTCCCGGCACGAGTTTCGGATCGCCCATCTCCTCGACGATCCGCACGGCCGTTCCGGCGAACACCCCGGCCGGCGTCTCCCTCGCCTCCGCGAAGCAGCTGCAGGCGGCAACCAGTCGAAAAAGGAGCAACATCGCCACGGCGAGCCGGGGCAATGCACAACCTATCTGCGGGCGTATCCGCTCTTGCAGCGGAGAATGCGCAGCAGCGTCACAGCGGATTCTTTCTGGGACGAAAAATTCCAGCTCGTAATCGGGGACGTGCAGACGGTGCGATCCGGGCAGTTCTTGCAGTTCATGCCGGACTCCTGTTGATCGTGAGATGTGGCGGAGGGTTTCATACTCAGAATATCGGCAACGGCGCGGAAAAGCTGGAGCGGGCATGGCTATTTCCCGGTATTCGCCGGAGGAAGCGCCCGCTCGAGCATGCCGATGACCATCCGCAGGCGGTTCAGGAGAGGCGGCAGATCGGTTTTGACGCGGCCGGGATTCTGACGCAGCCAGAGCGAGACCGAGTAGGAAAGCTGGCGGAGCTGGTCGGTCACGCCACGCGCCTGCTGCACCCAGTCTTCATGGCCTTTCCAGGACATCCGCTCGAGTTCGCGCAAGCCTTCCAGCAGCCGCAGATTTTCCTCCTGGAGCACCACGACCCGGCGATGGAACACGCTGAAGGCCATCGTCGTGTGCCACAGCTCCTCGCTCTGCCGGAACATCGTCGTCAGGCCGTTCAGCCACAGCGTCGCCGAGGCATGCTCCACATCGATTTTCACTTCTCCGGTAGCAATGAGCTCATCACCACGCCGCTCCGGTTCCGGAATCGCGATCGGCAGGACGAACTCGACCGCGGGCGCTTCGAGCGTTCCCGAGGAGTCTCGCTGACTGGTTTGTCGGCTCTGCGGCCGGCCGGAGCGGATCGTCTCGGACCGAACCGTGGAGCGGCGGTCGAGCGGCACCTTTTCGAGGCGGTCGACGACGATGACGCGGCCGTCGGTATCGAGATACCGGTACAGCGTCAGCCCCGACACGGCCACCGCCGGCACGATTGCCAGCATCAGGCCCAGCCCGGCCGCCCGCAGTGCCGCTTTCGTCATGTTCTCCCCCGCGCGTCCGCGCCGGAACTTCGCAGGGATGGTAACCGATGCGGCAGGCCACGGGCAAGAGCCAGCGCGCCGGAGTTGCCCCCGTCGGCCGGTGATGGTATTCTGCGTGCCGCATGGAAGACATCCAGAACCAGAACGACCTGCGCGACATCCCGATCGACCGGGTCGGTATCAAGCGCCTGTCCTACCCGATCACGGTGCACGATCGGCAGAACCGCGCGCAGCAGACCGTCGCCGAGATCGAGATGACCGTCGATCTGCCCCGCCATTTCCGCGGCACCCACATGAGCCGGTTCATCGAGATTCTCGACGCCCATCGCGGCGAGATCACCATGACGACGATGTCCACCATCCTGCGCGACGTGCGCTGGAAACTGTCGGCCGAGCGGGCCGTCATGTCGGCCGCCTTCCCCTACTTCATCGAAAAGACCGCCCCGGTCTCGGAAGCGCGCAGCCTGATGCGGTACGACTGCCGGTTCCTGGCGATGTATGACGGGAGCGACGATTTCGTCCTGACCGTGACGGTGCCGGTGACGACCCTCTGCCCGTGCAGCAAGGCCATCAGCCGCGAGTCGGCGCACAATCAGCGGAGCCTGGTCACGGTCAGCGCCCGGTTTGACGCCTTCCTCTGGATCGAGGATCTGGTGCGGTGCGTCGAGGAGTCGGCCAGCGCCGAGGTGTTCGCGCTGCTGAAGCGGTCGGACGAAAAGTATCTGACCGAGCGCGCCTACGAGCACCCCCGGTTCGCCGAGGATCTGGTGCGGGAAGTCGCGCTCCGGCTCGATGCCGTGCCCGCGATCACGTGGTACACCGTCGAAACCGAGAACTTCGAAAGCATCCACGCCCACAGCGCCTATGCCTTCCTGAAACGGGAACGGGCCGACTCCGCCACCGGAACCGGCCCGAACGTATCGCCTCGAAAACCCGTCAGAACACCAGCGAACCGCCGAAGGTGACGTTCCTCATCCGCTTGTGCGCGATTGCGCCGGGCAGGCGCTCGTAGTCGCCATCCGAGATGTAGGACGCGTCGAAATACACGATCTTCTGGTAGTTGAACCGGAAGCCCAGGCTGAACCGGTCGCCGTTGAAATCGTAGATGAAGTGCGCGGCATCGCTGATCGGAACGGCGCCGCCGACCATGAAAAAGACCGGGTCGGCATACCCCTTTCCAGAATTATAGTCATAATTATATCCGCCATATTTTGCACGCTTGATCTTGTCCCAGCCGTTGTAGCTGAAATGGTATTCGCCCGGCCCGAAATTCGCCCCGACACCGACCCAGGCGACCGGCACGCCGGCATTCACCCAGACCGAATGATAGGCGCCCTGGGAGTCGGTGCAGAAGCTTCCGCCAAGCGTGAGATTGCCGGGCACCTGGTATTTCATGTTCACGAACACCGGCTCGTTGACATCGTAGGTGTCCTGGTTGCCGAAACTCTTGTCGATGCCGAACTCGAATCCATCCATCACGCCGTAGGTGAGGGCGAGGCTGGTGTCCATGTAGCTTTCCTCGCCGACGCTCTCATCATTGATGCCCTTGAGATCGAAGGGCAGCACGTGAACGCCCACGGCGCTCTTGCCGGGCTCGAGAACGCCGGGCGAGGGCACGAGCTGGGCGCCGGTGCTTCCCGAGAGGCCGACTCCCTGCCGGGGCGTTTTGCGATCGGTCAGCAGGGGGCGCAGCCCCTCCGGGACCCGCGTCTCGGGCGGCAGCGACAGGGTGTCCTGAGGCCCCTGACGCGCGTTGCCGAGGGTGACGAGCTGGTTCTGCTGCTGGTAGGAGGCATCGGCATCCCCGACCATGCGAACCGGCTCGAGCTTCGCGGCCTGCAGGGTCGCCGGCCGCGAGCGCGCTGGGGCGCCCGCTGGTGTTCTCATGAAACCCTGGAAAGCCGCCAGGTCGACACCGAACCCGCTGCCCGCACCCCACAGCAGCAGGGCCGACATTCCAAGGCATGCACGTCTGATAAGGCGATTCATAGGGCAACGTATCGACAGAGTTTCGGCATTTCCGAAGAGGGGAACACGCCCTCCCGTTCGCGCACCTGCGAACCCGGCCGCCCGGCTCGGGCATTGTTTCTTGACAAGGCTTCCCTCCCTCCCTATAATGGGCCGGTGATCAGCATCCCCAACGGATCGGAGAGGTGATGGACCAGCTCGCCTTCGAGGCGCTGCTCTACACGGAAGGCCGCCTGTCGCTCAGCAAGGCGGCGATGCTGTGTTGCATGATCTCCAACGATCTCGACGGGGCGCTCGTCGCCTGGCTCGCCCAGCGCAAGGTCCGGGCCGTGATCACCCGGGCCGGCGGCAGCGGCGACAATCTGAAGAGCAAACTGCTGCGCAACGCCTTCGGAGCGGCGGAGAACAGCGGCCTGCTGGCCGTTTCCCCGCGGAACCGGTATGCGATCACCCGGCTGGTCGAGGATGTGATGCGTTCGATCGACAGCCCGCTGCTCGACGTGGCCGGGGGCGGCGTCAAGATCGGCCTGGTCGCGTGCGAACACGACCTCGCGCTCGGCCTGCATGGCAGCTTCGGCATCCCGGGCATGGATGTCGATTATGAAGTGTCCCTCGCCCGAACCCTCAACCATTACCTGGAGGCCTGACGTGATCGGAATCGTGCTCATCACCCACGGAACCCTTTCGCAGATCCTCGTCGAAACCGTGAGCATGATCATGGGCCCGCAGCCAGACCTGGTCGCCATCACGTTTTCCGCGCGCGAATCGGTCGAAACCCTGCGGCAGAAAGCATTCGACGCCATTGCCCCGTATCGCGAGAACGGGTGCCTGGTCCTGACGGACGTTCTCGGCGGCAGCGCCACGAACATCTGCGTCGAGCTGCTGAAGACGGACGGCGTCCGCGTCCTGACCGGCGTCAACCTGCCGATGGTCATGGAAGCGGCGAACCACCGCAACACCGGCGACCTCGTCGCCCTGGCCCAGCGGGTCCGCGACGGCGCCATCCGCGGCATCATCGATCTGAAAGCCTTCTACGAGGAGCGCGCCGCGAAGAAGAAGGCGCAGCAGCCATGACGGGAAGCATCCAGTTTCTCCGCATCGATGACCGGCTGATTCATGGCCAGGTCATCGTCGGGTGGCTCCCGACGCTTGGTTCGACCCACATTCTGGTCGTCAACGACCGCATCGCGGCCGACGGCATGCGCCAGGAGATGATGGGCCTGAGCGTGCCGCAGACCGTCACGCTCCAGTTCTGTTCCACGGGCGACGCCGCGGCGTTCCGTGCCGTCGTTCCGGAAACCCTCGCCCTGGTGGCTTCGCCCCGTGACGCCTGGCTCTGCCTGCAGGCGGGGCTCGCACCCGCCGTGGTCAACATCGGCGGCCTCCATGCCCGCGCCGGCAAGGCCGAGCTGCGCGAAGCCCTTCATCTCGACGAGGATGACCGCAAACACTTCGATCTGATCCTGAAGAGCGGCGTCATGCCGGTCTTCCAGCCCACCCCCCAGAACGAGCCTCTGCCGCTGGGCGAAATCCTGTAAAGCGAGGAACTTCATGGCTTCCGTCACCTTCAAGAAAATCGTGAAAACCTACGAGGGAGCTCCGGCGCCGACCGTCAAAGGCATCGACCTGCACATCCGCGACCGGGAATTCGTCGTTCTCGTCGGCCCGTCCGGCTGCGGCAAATCGACCAGCCTGCGCATGATCGCCGGCCTCGAGGACATCACGGACGGCGAACTGCTGATCGGCGACGTCGTGGTGAACAACCTTCCGCCGAAGGACCGCGACATCGCGATGGTGTTCCAGAACTACGCCCTCTACCCGCACATGAACGTCGCCGACAACATGGCGTTCGGCCTGCGGCTGCGCAACCTGCCCGAATCCGAGATCTCGAAGCGGGTGAACGAGGCCGCCACGATTCTGGGCCTCGAAACCTATCTCGAGCGGCTGCCCAAGCAGCTTTCGGGTGGCCAGCGCCAGCGCGTCGCCCTCGGCCGCGCGATCGTGCGGGAGCCCAAGGTGTTCCTGATGGACGAGCCGCTTTCGAACCTCGATGCCAAGCTGCGCGTCCAGATGCGCGCCGAGATCAAGAAGCTGCACCAGCGGCTCATGACGACCTTCGTCTATGTCACCCACGACCAGGTCGAGGCCATGACGATGGCCGACCGCATCGTGCTGCTGCACAACGGCATCATCCAGCAGTATGACGTGCCCGACGTCATCTACAGCCGGCCCGCGAACACGTTCGTGGCCACGTTCATCGGCTCGCCGCCGATGAACCTGCTCAAGGTCGGCCGTGCCCCGAAGGGGCTCGAGCTGCCCGCCAAGGACGGCACCGGCACCACGTCGTGGGAAATGAATATCGCCGCGAATTTCAAGTCGGGCGGCGACACCGACGCGCTGACGATGGGCATCCGGCCCGAGCATATCCTGATCGGGGACAAGGCCGCCGGCATCCCCACCCTGCCGCTTCAGGCCCGAGTCGACCTGATCGAGCCGATGGGCGCCGAAACCTACCTGTATCTCCAGGCCGCCGGTCACAGCCTCATCGCCCGCGTCGACCCCGCGACCCGCGCCGAGGTCGGCCAGACCGTGACGGCCCACATCCCGCAGGCCCGGTTCCACCTTTTCGACGAAAAGAGCACGGAACGCATCGCCCGTCTGAACGAGGCATGATGTGAGGCTTGTCACGCGCCGGATGCCCTGTTCCGGCCTCATCGCCGCCGCCGGCCGTCGAGGCCCGGCGGCGGTGCTGTCGTTCCTCCTCGCCCTGGTCCTCCTCCTCTCCCAGGCCGGATGCGGCAACTCGAAAGCCTCCAGAAGCACCGGTCCCGCCCCCGCTTCGAATCTCGGCAAGGCCCGGCTGAAATTGTGGAACACGATGACCCCGACCGAATCCGAGGCCTTCGCCCCGGTGCTGACCGAGTTCAAACTCGCCTACCCCGACATCGCCATCGATGTCGAGAGCATTCCGTTCAGCCAGGCCCGGGCAAAATACGAACAGGCCGTGAAGACGGGCACCGCCCCCGATATCTTCCGGTGCGACCGGTTCTGGCTGAAGGATTTCGCGACGAGGGAGATGCTCGAGCCGTTCGACACGGCCGGCATGCAGGCCGAGCTCGAGGATCTCCTTCCCCTCGCGCGCGATGTCGTCACGGTCGAAGGCAAGTTCTGGGGCTTTCCGCACACCCTCGACTGCCTCGGTCTGTTCTATAACAAAGCATATTTCAAAGAAGCCGGCATCAACCATCCTCCCGAAGACTTCGACGGTTTCCGGGAAACGGCCCGCAAGCTCACCGACCCCGGCCGCGCCCGGTACGGCTTTTTCATCCATCCCGAAGGCTGGTGGTTCGAGCCCTTCCTGTTCGGATTCGGAGGGCGGTATTACACCGCCGCCGGCGAGCTGAACATCACCTCGGACCAGACCCTCAAAGCGCTGCATTTCCTGATCGACCTGAAGGAGGCCGACCACTCGGTGCCCCCGGTCAACGTCCGCAACGACGCCTACACGATCATGATGCAGAGCTTCAAATCCGGTCAGGTCGGAATGATCCTCAACGGCCCCTGGGCAATCCGAGACATCCTCGCGGGCCAGGCGTTCCGCGACGACTCGTCGAAACTCGGCGTGGCGCCGCTTCCGCGCGGACCGGTCGACCGGCACAGCCCGGTCGGCTGCCAGAGCCTGGTGATCGGCAAGGGCTGCCATCACCGCCCCGAAGCGCAAGCCTTCATCCGGTACGTCTGTTCCCCCGAAGCGCTGGGAATCCTCGTGAAGCGCACCTACGGCCTGCCGGCCCGCAAAAGCCTGTTCAACGACCCCGAGATCAAAAACGATCCGTTCCTCTCCCCCTTCGTCCTCCAGCTTCAGACCCTGAAGGGTTCGGGCGACCAACCCCGCGACGGCAGCCTGTACGGCCCCATCGGCGACCACCTCGCCCTGGTCATCAACGGCGACGTCTCGCCGGAGGACGCGATGCGGGACATGGACGCCGCCATCCGGAAGCACCGCTGAGCCGATGATGGACGACCACCTGACCTCCTCCCTGCTGATCGGCCTGATCGGCGGCATCGTCGATCTCGACTCGACCGCGACCTGGCAGTTCATGGTCTCCCAGCCCATCGTCGCAGCCCCGCTCACCGGCCTGTTTCTGGGTGCGCTCGTCGGCCAGGAGGCCGCCGGACTCAAGCTCGGGCTGATGATCGGCACGATCCTCCAGCTCCTCTGGATCGAGCAGCTTCCGCTGGGCATGAACGTCCCCCCCGACGCGGCGCTGGCCTCGGTGCTTTCGGTGGCGCTGGGGTTTAGATCGGAAGAGCACACGTCTGAACTCCAGTCACGCTACGTTATCTCG
>ENA-UOWO01000743-UOWO01000743.1-activated-sludge-metagenome-genome-assembly--contig:-NODE-743-length-45433-cov-10.205055_pt1 | contig 45433 bp, 35 predicted proteins | sample MGYA00238148_ERZ761564 | MGnify/ENA primary metagenome ERZ761564 (study PRJEB28885, sample SAMN05720194) | activated sludge metagenome | isolation source: Anaerobic digester | place: USA... | reverse complement strand
CGATGAACATTTTCAGAGCAAAAATCGACAGACCGATACAAATCTGCGTCAATGACAACAAAAGACCGGAAACGGCCGAAACTATATCAATCGCAAAATCGCCCAGCATCCCACTGATATCAAACGCTTGTGTCGTACCGGCACACAAAAATGTCCCCGCAAACAACATCGTAACAAAAACGCCTATCGCTGTCCGACGATATTTGAAATGAGATAATCTCAACAACCACTCTCCCAATTTTCTCCACGTTCCGGTGATAAATCCGAAAAAATGCGTCATGGGATGAAATTTATTTTTCTTTGGCTGTATTATACCACAAATTACACGACTTATCACACCTGCACAAGTGTCGCTGGGGATAATTATCGAGTCACCACTATTCCCGATCGGTTTCTATCATTTTTTCACTTGCCGATACACCGAAAGTGTCGAATCAGCCATCCTAACATAAGAAAATTTCTCCAATTCCGCTGGCGCATTCCGCAAAATTTCAAAACGTAGATTTTCATCGGTCCAACCGCGCCAAATTGCGTCCACCATCTCCGTCTCATTCGTCGGATCGAAATATAGAGCCGCCTCGCCGAGCACTTCAGGGAGAGAAGTCACGTTCGATGATACTACCGGCGTATTACACACCAACGCATCGAGCGGTGGCACGCCAAATCCTTCGAACATGCTCGGCATGACATAGAGTCGCGCCGCGCTCATGAGATGGTGTACATCCTCATCGTTCGGGAAATCAATACGCCGAACACCCATGAGACCTTCATTCTCTAAAATCTCCTGCAAATTTTTGTAAAAATAATTCTCTTTACCCGCGAGGACAAGTGTCGCCTCTGGTAATTTCAATCGCACTTTCTGCCAGACCCGCACCAATCTTTCCAGATTTTTATGGGGAAAAGCCACTCCAACATACAGTGCATAATCGCCCTGCAATCCGAATTTCTGACGAACATAGTCCCGTGCCATCTCTCGATCGATCCCCTGCTCGAAACTCGGCGCGAGATACGTCACTACGATTTTTTCTCGAGGTACATGCAATAATTCGACAATATCCGCCGCCGCATTCTGACTCACGGTGAAGATTTTTTTCGCTCGGTGCGCCGCCCAAGCAGTGATAATTCGATACAAAATATTTTTGAAGACATACATGAAAAATCCGAGCGTACTCGCCCGCCGTGTCGGATGACGGCGCAAAATCAAATCATGAATCGTCACCACGAAACCCCCTCGATAAAGTATTGGGATATTCCAGTGTGGAAAATGCATGAGATCCAATTTCTCGCGTCTCAATATCCCTGGTAAAATAATTTGCTCACGCCAGCCATACCAATACACGTCCGCCAAGACTTTACGAAAATTTTTGACCGACGGAGTGTACTCTTCCCAATTTTCCTGGCGTAAAAAAATCACATACTCATTTTGTGAGTCAATTTTTTCCAAATTTTCAATCAATTTCTGTACATAACGCCCGAGACCACCCGACCTCGTGCCATACATCCGCGCGTCAATGCCGATTTTCATAAAACATTTTTCTCAATTATAGAAATAAACTCCCTCGCCACATCGTCCCAAGTGCGTATCGACCCCATCGGCGCCGTGCCACTCTCCTCTGCCTCTCTAATTCCACGCGTGATATCGAGAACATTCCGCGGATTCACATAATACACCCCTCCCCAATCAAATTCACAGAGAGCCGCTCGAGATGATGCGACGACAGGTGTACCGACCGCTCCCGCTTCGAGCACAGGGAAACCGAAACCTTCATAATAACTCGGATAGAGCAAAACTTTGGCACAGGCGTACAAGGCCGGCCTATCCTCCACATCCACATAGCCAATGTATTTTACCCCCCGCATGATCGTCATCTGTCGGAGTATCTTTTCACACTTCCAACCTCGTGGCCCCACCACTACGAGTACTGGGCAATTTGGTGATTGTTTTTTGATCACCGCATAAGCCTCCAAAATTCCGGAAAGATTTTTTCTCGGCTCAATCGCGCTGACAAATAAATAATATTTTTCGGGTAAATTATATTTCTTTCGTGTCGTCGAAACTACCGTATCACGCTCACTTTTTTCGAGCCGCGCAAATTCTACAAATCTCGGATCAACCACTGGCGACAAGACCTCAATTTTACTTTTCTCAATCCCAAATGTTTCCACCAAATCACGCGTCGTACTCTCGGACGGCGGAAAAATCACTCGAGCTTGCCGCGCCAGACCAGCCGGATTGACCAATTGGTGCCAAACCCGTCGCCACCAATTGAAATATTCCGGATAGTGCACAAAGGACAAATCATGAATCGTGAGGAAAAATGGCATACCCGAGCTAATCCGAGTAAAATTTATGTTCGGAGAAAAAAACGCGTCTAATTTCATCCCCCGCTCCGCACAAAATTCATCAATTGTTTTGCCCACCCCGAAAATTGACGTGAGACCAACCATTTTCGACGGAGTCGAACGAATCACCACATTTTTTGTCGGCAAACTTTCGAGGACCCCCTTATCGATACCACGATGTGTATTGAAATACAAAATCCACTCATGTCCACTATCTAGCGCGAGTAAACTCTGATACAAAAATCGAGTGAATTCCTGCACCCCCGTAGCCGGTCCGGTTTGTAATACTCGTGCATCGAGACCGATTCGCATATTATTTCCGATACTTTTCCCAATTATCTTCTACAAATTTTTTCATTGAATCTGCGAAATTTTCTTGCGAAAATTGCTCCGCATGCGCCATAATTTTTTCCGAATCCCAAACCGTTTTTTCACATTTCAAAACCGCTTCGTACAGATCGGACCATTCTTGATTATCGAAAAATATCCCCGTCTCCCCCTCTACCACCGTCTCAACTGCCCCACCCGCTCGATATGCAATTACCGGCCTCCCCGCCGACATTGATTCGACTGGTGTAATTCCGAAATCTTCGAGTTGTGGATGGATGAACGCCTTCGCCCCCGCAAACAACTTAATTTTTTCTTCATCACTCACCCGTCCGACAAATTCAATATTTGATCTGGTAGTTTTTTTCAAATGCTCTAATTCTGGACCTTCTCCGAAAATTTTCAAAGGTAATCCCAGTCGATTGAAAGTCCAGACGACGAGATCAATACACTTGTAATACGCGAGACGACCACCGGCGAGATAGTATTCACCCGGCTTATTTGTCACCGCTTTTGATAATTTATCATAATCAACTGGTGGATATACCACAGTACTGACACGACGATAGAATTTACGAATCCGATCCGCGACCGTGCGTGAATTGGCAACGAACAAATCCACTCTCCCTGCCGCCGCATAATCCCATTGACGCAATTTACTGAGAAATCGCGGCAAGATCCATTTGACGAGACGCGGTTTACGCAGACCATCCACATATTCAGAACTTTCACTCCACAGATACCGCGTCGGCGTATGGCAATAACAAATATGCAAAGTTTTCTCATCCGTCAAAACCCCTTTCACGAACGCACTCGTCTCCGAAATCACCACATCGAAACCACGCAAATCTAATTTTTCTGTCGCCCCGACCATGAACGGCAAAAACCATTGTGAGTGTTTTTTTGCACCCGGAATTTTTCCGAGAAATGATTCCCGAATATCTGCCTTCGCCAAGTCCGCGAACCTCTCCATATCTGCCACCAAAACAAAAATTGGCGCTTCAGGCCAAATGTCATGCAATGCCCGAAGTACCCTCTCTGCCCCACCGTCTTGAACTAGGAAATCATGAACAATCGCGACTTTCATACAGCACCTCGTCTTCGTATCACCACAAATGGTGTTTTGATAATTATAATAAAATCCAAAAATAGATTCCACTTTTCGATATAGAAAACATCCAGCTTCACTTCCTCTTCAAACGACAAATTACTTCTCCCAGAAATCTGCGCGAGGCCAGTAATACCGGGTTTGATATCGAGGACGCGACGATGTCGGCGTTCATACTTACCTACCTCACGCGGTTGGTGCGGACGTGGGCCGACGATACTCATCTGGCCCACCAAGACATTGAAGAAATTTGGCAATTCGTCCAAACTCCACCGACGAATAAATCGTCCAAAACGTGTCACTCGCGGATCATCAAAAATTTTGTACACCGGACCGGATTTGATACTTTGTGTATCGATCAGTTCCGCTTCACGCGCTTCGGCTTTCACACCAGCCTCACCGTACTGTGGCCCAGTACAATCTTTTTGGAACATCGAACGGAATTTGTATGTAAAAAATTTCTTTCCACGAATACCTACTCGCTCATTTTTATAAATCACCGGCCGACCAGTTTCAATCAAAATACCAAGCGCGACGAGTAGCATGAACGGAGAAAAAATAATAATCGCGAATACAGAAATGACGATATCGAAAAATCTTTTCGTCACCCTTCCCCAGCCATCCAAGCTCGTCTTCCGCACCTCGACTATCGGTACCCCCGCGAGTGGTGTGACAATCGAATTGGCCGCATATGTAGAAAATAAATCGGCCGAATATTTAAAAACCAAATTGTGATCGGATGCAAATTCCATCGCCGCGATTGCTTCGTCTTCATTCGCTCGAGGATTGATAAAAATTATTTCATCCAATTTTAATTTTCCAAGTTGCTCAGAAATTGCGTCAGTAAATTCCGGCACAGCGAAGACCACTCTATAACCCAAACCCAGACGACGGGCTAATTCCTCAGAAATCTGATCCAAAATATCGCCGGAACCAACGAGCACCACGCGACGCAGACCGATACCAGCTCGATACAACAATCCTTTCATCGCTCGCATGAGCACTCGACCAAACGAGACAAATACAATCGCAAAAAACCATCCAGCCGCGACGAGGAAACGTGAGTCAAATTGTGACAATGTGAAAAGTAAATACAAAGCAATCAGCCCAAGCCCTGTCGAACACGCAAAAAAAACACGATTCAATTCTCGTGCCATTTTACGATTCGGATCGGTGGAATAAAGTCCAGCAAAAGCAAATACGATGAGAAACCCGAAAGCCGTGAATAGTGAGTACACCATGAACTCAGAGAGTGATAATCCAAACACGACCGGACGCAGACCCAAAAAATATGATGAAAAACGTAAATAGTATGCCGAAACTCCAGCCAACAAGAGCATGGCGAAGTCAATCGGCACCTGCAAAACCATGAGAAATAATTCTGATTTTTTCATACACAAAAATACTTCAAATAACTTGGGTTTATTATAGCACCCCCAAAACGAACGGTCAACTTGACAAATGCGCTAAAATATGCTATATTTATATCAACTTTGGCGTGGATAATCGCGCTTGGTCGCGTGACCGGTGAGGAAAGTCCGAACTCCACGAAAAGGCGCTATGCGCCTTTGAGTCAAATCGTAGTGGGTAACACCCACCCCCGATGCTGTGAGGTATCGGGCGGGATAGCGGCACAGAGACAATACTAATTTGCCCGCCTTCGCCAAGGCTACGGCGGGTAGAAAAAAGGTGAAAAGTGTGCGGGTCTACCGCACTCCGCAATTGGCGACAATTGCTGGTGCCAAGCCCTGCGTGGAGCAAGAGCAGCCCTGTAACCGCAAGGTTACTTGGAAAAGTTCGCTCGCAAAGATCGGATTGGTAACAATCCGACAAGAGAAATGATTGTCACCTGAGCAATCAGGAACAGAATTCGGCTTATAGCCCAAAGTACACCAAAACCCACTCGCAATTGCGAGTGGGTTTTGACTTATACGATCCAAACTGTGCTCAGGAGAGGACTCGAACCTCCATGCCCTTGCGAGCGTTACCACCTCAAGGTAGTGCGTCTACCAATTTCGCCACCTGAGCTTAATTTTTTCTTCATTTTTTACCACCACCATTGTACCGCTTACACGAAAAAAAGTCAACCCCGCCTCTCGCGAGAGGCGGGGCGGGACCCCACTCTACTCACGTCTTATCACTCACAATGAAGTACCCCCAAATCTCTCTAGAACTGCCGATCCTTTCCGACTACCATCTCCACCTTCTTTTTGGCCAACTTTATCTTAATTTTTGTCTCTTTTGATTTCTTACCATCCGCTTCGACCGTGAACGCTCTATTGCCAGACACGACCATCTCTTCGAACGGGAAAACGCTAGCCTCTTCATACACCGTCTTGAACAAACTTTTCCTCGCCACCGGACGCAAAAAAGCTTCCAATTTTCCATCTTGTGGATGAATAATTATTTTCTCTCTTTTTTCGTTTTCGACATATGGCATGAGATTACATACTACCAATTCCAATTTTTTTCCCGGTTCAGAAAACACCTTGAACTTCTCATCATACACCACCGAGATTTCCGCTGGCTCCACCGTGAGACGTGAAACGAAATACCGATTGTTCACCCAACCAACATCCAATTTTATTTTACGCCGTCGCGATAACACCTCACAGGCTTCTTCTCCACTTGGTATTCCCAGTATTTCTGCAATCGCATTATCCGGCCCAACTGGTAAGAAACCAAACACCGTCTCCGCACTCGCCGCTCGCGACAACACATGCCCAAAAGTCGTATCGTCACCCACAATCACCACTGTCTCCGCTCCTTTTCGCACTTCATCTTCCACGATCTCTTGCGCATTGGTTAAATTTTGTAGACGAATAATTTTCCCCGCAATACCAAAATCAGTCAAACGGTTTTCCATTGACTTCACGAGAGCTTCATACTTTCCTTTACGCAAAAAATTGTCGTACAGATACACGTACATAGCTGAAAAACCAAATTCTGATTTTTATTCAACAACCGCTCCCCCCAAATCTGTTTCTTCGAGCGACAGCCTGCCTTTACCCCCAAAACCGAGCCCACGCTTGATATCTCTCTGTTTCTCGCTCTTCTCCACCGCCTCTATCCCCTTCATCGTGATTTTGCCATGAATCAACGCACCCGCCTCCACCACCAAAACCTTGCAATCAATATCCCCAGCAATACGTGCTGAATCAGTCAATTCTAACTTCTCTCCCACTTTCACATCACCTTTGACCTCACCCGATATGATCGCATCATTGGCGCGCACATTGGCGAAAATCTTCGCCCCCTCTTCGACCGTCAACACTCGACTCGTCTTCACGTTGCCCGACACAGTCCCTTTCACAATTATATTCCCCTCAGATGAGAAATCACCCTCGACATGAACGGATGGACCAACTACGGTCTCCACTTCGTCTGCGTGTGTGATGATGTTATTTTCGTTTGCTCCGAGTGCAATATTTGGGGATGGTCTTTGAAACATATGATATAAATTAGATAATTTTTAGTGAAGTAATTATACAACCAAAAAGTGAATAAATCAAACTGCCTTTTTTCCGCGCGTCCCATCATATGGAATCCACAGGCCGAATTCACTGCCTTTTCCCTCACCTGCACTCTTGGCCCAGACCTTGCCACCATGCGCTTCTACGAATTTACGACAAACATACAGACCGAGCCCTGTGCCATTTACATTGGTATGACGGACATTCACACCACGATAGAATTTTTGAAAGAAACTCGCCTGATCGGTCTTACCAAAACCGAGCCCATTGTCTTTCACACGCACATTTACACCCTGATTTTCTTCGTCGATACTGATTTTTATCATACCACTTTCCGTGTATTTGATCGCATTATCCACAAAATTAAAAATGACATTGCGAATTTTTTCTTCGTCCAAATATACTTTCTTCACAGTATGCTTCGGCACGAAACTGATATGTAATTTCGCCGCCTCCGCCCGATCATGCAATTCCTTTTCGACACTAGAAATAATTTCGTTTATATCATAATTATCAAAAGTATATTTCGTCCTCCCCTGCTCCACGCGTGTAATATTCAAAAATTCATCCACCAACTTCACGAGACGTTCATTACTTTCATCCATATCATTCAAAGTGCCGATCATTTTTTTCGAAGTCTTGCCATACGCGCCATCACGAATCAATTCAATATATCCTTTGAGGATAGAAAGAGGCGTGCGCAATTGATGTGAAGCGATAGAAAGAAACTCTGTTTTTTGTTGGTCGAGTTCACGCAGGCGGATGTTGGCTTGTTCGAGGGATTCGGCGAGATGGGTAACTTCCTCACGCCGGCGCACCTCTTGACGAACAGATCGAACGAGCAAAACACCCACGAAAGCCACAATCACTGCAAATATAGCACGCACAAATATCTCCAAAGCACTTCGCGAGAAAAACAACTGCATGACTACCAAGAACTCCGTCAGACCCACCAACACTTCCGTCGCCACAGTCTTCGCTCCGAGCAAATGATGTCGGCTAACAGCATAAAAAAGCATGACGGGAAATATCAAACCGGTCACATACGCAAAAGGAAATTTAGTATCAATATTGTAAGCAAACAAGTATGCCGAACCACCAATAAATATTACCGTTGCAAAAGCCAAAAAAACATAAATTGATTGCATGCGCACGATCCTGTCTTTTGTTTTTTTGAAAAAAGTCCAGACATTATAAAAAAATAATCCTGTACCCAAGAAAAAATATCCCAAAAAAACTGTGTGTAAAATTCGTGCCTGAGAATGAACACCCCATGAATAGTAGAACAAATCATCTGTAAACAAGGCGGTTCGACTTGCGGCCAACGAAAATATTGCCAAAATATAATTCGCAATCAGCAGTTTTTTTTGTTTTCCCACTCTACCAGTGAAAACCAAACTGAAATGATGCATAAGTGGTGGCATAAAAACCACACCGAGATACACAAACCTGTCCCAAAAAATCGCCGAATAATACTCACCCCTTGTCGCGAACATCATGAATGTCCCAAACATCCAAAAAAACATACTTACACAAAACCCAAACAAAAGCTGGTTGACAATTGATTTGTAATTTGAAAATAATACAAAAAAACCAAAAAATGTGACAAACAGTGCACAAGTAAGTGGAAGAATGGAATAGATGTCAAAATTCATATTTTTTTAAACACATTTATTATACCACAATTTTTTGACAAAAAAAATTGGCCTCGAGAAACAGCCTCGAGGCCACACAACCCATTCTTCACCGAACAGCGGGAGATTTCTGTTCCATTCCTCTATTTGATGCAGCATACTTCACAAACTGACGGACATAATGCCAAACCAACTCTCTCCCAAACGTAACCGGCGGCTCCGAATAGAATCCGAGACGAGCGAAATGCAGCGTACACCAATCCACGGCAGCCATGGGAATATCTTGGCCAACAACGTGGCCTTTCCACTCATAGACTGCACGCACGATGGTCTCACCAGTACACCCCCACAGAACGTGTTCACCGCCAGCACCGACATCAGACAAGACATCGACGCCAGAGAATCCGAAAAGGTTCGGGATGATACTGTGATGCATCTGACCACAACCAGTCGTCAGCACCAATCTCTCATCCGACCAATCTGGGTGATACTGACAAGCCGACGGTGTAGTCATGTCCATCACGAGCGTACCTTTCGGAATCTCGTTCGGGGCCAGATCCATCCCGGTCGTCGCTACGATCACGAGATCACTCTGGTGCTCATAGACTGCCTTTGACTTGTCCTGATGGATCAGAACTTCTACCGGACCGTCGACAGGCGAAAGCAGACGAACACTACCAGCCAGCCGATCCAGACGATCCCGATTTTTCGTCTCACCCTCCTTATCGGGCTTTCCAACCAACAGGATACTCGATGGATTCAGAGCGACCAGCGCTCGAGACACAGCTTCACCAATGGCACCATTCGCACCAATGACAGAAACCCTGAATCCAGATCTGAGTCCTGCAGATTTAATTGCCGACATCACAAGTGACGTAGTACCAGCATCACCATGTGTGGTGCTGATTTCATTGGCCAGTTCTGGGTGTCTGTCAAAAAACACCTTTCCATGGCCAGTCGCCACCTTGGTCATCGCCCCCCATCCGATCGTGAGAGCGACACCATCGGCTTGTGCTTCTTCGACCGCATGCAAGGCCACTGCCTCGGCCCATGAATACGCCAGATCACTCTTGCATGCAGCCAGATATGCCGGCGCCAGCACAGGAATGATATAGAAATCAACCCACACCGGCCTCGCCAATTTATCACTTTCCGGAGGAACTACCGGAAAGCTGAACCACCGGATGAAACCTGGATCTTCGCCGGACTTAGACCACGTCCTGCCGAGCTCAACCAACCTCGCAGTAATGAGGTCGGTGGAACGATATCCAGGAAGCAGCGCGTGTGAAATGAATGCTACCCGCGCCCATTTCCTCTGTCCTTCCTCGATAAATCTTTTTCCACAATCCAACATGACACACCTCCAATATAGTGCTCACCGCGAGCAATGTTGTCAAAAAAAGAACCACTAATCTGTATAATCAATTCACAAATTTGATTACAAAGATCGGCAGTACTTAATCCCTGAACCTCCCACAATTCACATCCATCGCTTTGTAGACATCATTCAGTTTTTCTTTTGTCAATTCACCTTTCTTCGCGATCATGAGGCCACGTGTGAAAGTGTGAACTTTGTGCAGAGCACAAATTCCATCTTTACCGAGACCGGTTTCATGTGCATGCAACAATACTTCATTTTTGAAAATTTTATCACCTGCTTTGTGTGGCAAAATATCTGCCGCCACAATCGTCTCAAGTCTTTCGTTCAAAATCGCATCTTGCAAAACCACAACTGGTTTCTCATGGCCACCGAATTCAGCGAGGAAAATATCCCCCCTCATAATCGCCCCACAATACATTTTATCCAAATCGAAATCCATATTATTTGCGATGCTTGCTAATTTCACGAAATTCATCCTCGATGCCTTTCACCTCAGAATCACGTTTGTGCTTCAAAATACAATTCGCCAAGAAGTCACTTCTTTTCCCATGAGGAAAGGCGGAACGAAAATAACCAGCAACCGAGGCTGGCAACTTCAACACCACTCTCTCAATTTTTTCGCTATTTTTAGACATATTTTTCAAAAAAGTCTGTTTGAGTACTCCTATTAACAATATACCTAAACAGGTGCACTGTCAAGGTACACTGTGTATAAGTCAAAACAAAAAACACCCTTACGCGGTGTTTTTTGGCTTATTTAAGCTAATTACATCTCATCCACAACATTGATCGAAAGCACCCCAAGAGCAGTTTCGAGCACCATTCCAGCCGCCTCGACCAATTTCAGACGTGCCGCCCCCACCCCTCTCGATTCCGCTTTCAAAATCGGACATTCGTTGTAAAATTCGGTCACTATCTGAGCCAAATCAAACACATACCGCGTAATTGCCGACGGATTGTACTCAGCAAAAGCGCTCTTTTCGACTTCTTCCCACCCTGCGATCATAGTGGCTAATTTCTTTTCTACACCATTCGTGAGAGCCCCGTAATTGGGGAATATTCTTTTTGTGAATCCCGCTTTACGACTAATTTTTCGCAGTCTCGCCACTGCGTAGAGAATATATGGCGCCGAAAAACCTTCGAAGCTAGTCGCCTCTTTCATATCGAACACCACATTTTTCGCCGCCTCATGTTTCAACATTGTGAATTTCAGGACCGCATCAGTGAGCACTCCTACATTATTTTTTATTTTCTCATCCGACCATTCTGCATGTCGCGCTCGCGCTTCCGTCTCTAATCGTGCAAAAACATCACTACGTAAATCTTCATACAAAATTACATTACCGAGACGCGAAGACATTTTTCCTTCTGGTCGTGTGACGAGCCCATATCCGATATGCGTCATTTTACCTTTGAACCCGCACAATTCCAAAATCTTAAAAAGTTGTTTGAAGTAATGAATTTGTTCGATTGCGGTAATATTAATACTTTCATCCGGAGAATATTTTTTGAATTTCATCTCGGCCAACGCCAAATCACTTGTCACATATACACCCGCTCCCGTACTTTTACGCACGAGTGCGATATCGAGTCCATACTCTGACAAATCCACAATGATCGCCCCACCTTCACCGATGCGTGCGATCCCCCGCGCGAGCAAATCATCCACCACTTTTTGTCCGGCATCTTTCACTTCACTTTCATAAATTATATCATCATGATGAATGCCAAGTTCTTTCGAAATTTTTGCAAATCCAGCGACACTCCACTCTTTCGTCTCTTCGAAAACTTTCATCACTTCGGGATCGCGCGCTTCTAATTTTTTTTGCAAAGCGTCCAATTCTGGTTTCACTTCCACCTCATGATCTTTGATATAATTTGAAGCCTCCGCATAAATTTCACCAAGCCACTTCTGCGCATTCACTGGTGGTGTTTCGCCGTCGTGAAATTTTTTCATTCCCCATAGACATTTCACCACGTGCGCCCCGAAATCATTTACATAATTCATCGCTGTCACACGATAGCCAGACCGTCGATACAAATTCACCAAAGTATTCCCAATACAAGCATTGCGTAAATGCCCAATATGAAATTCTTTGTGTGTGTTTTGCGATGGAAATTCAATCACCAAACTCTTCCCCACACCCCCACTGCTCGCACCATAATTATTTTCCGCGCGCAAAACCTGACTCACAACACCTTTGATATATACCGACGCATCAAAATCAAAATTAACATAAGGTCCAGTGGCACGAATTGTTTTTATTACTCCTGGCAGTTTGCTAGATAATTTTTCTACCAGATCCGTAGCGTATTCTGCCGGATTCACACCCGCAATTTTCGCCAAACCAAAGCAAGCAAAAGCCAAATCCCCCATCTCGGCCCGAGGCGGCACCACGATATCAGAAGACTTCACTTCGATACCGATTTCATTCATTATTTTTGCAATCTCTTGTTTGATTGACAGCAACATATTTTTATTTAATGCGCACGAAAAATCGCGCTCCTTTTTGAATTACGTCCCCAGATTTTAATTGTTTCGTGTATTCACCTTCGCCCACTTTTTCCCCATTTAATTTCACACCACCCTGGTCAATCACTTGGCGTGCCAACGACTTACTCTTCACCAATCCCCCTTCGAGCAACGCAACGGCCAACTCGTATACAGTCGGCATAATTTCCAGCATATCAGTCGGCATTTCTTTCTTTTTGAAAGTATTTATGAAATACTCCTCCGCCTCATCAGCCGCTTTTTCATTATGATAAATTTTTACGATCTCCTTCGCCAGCTGTATTTTCAGATCACGTGGATTGGCGCCATTTTTCAATGACTCGCGAATCTCTGCTATTTCTTCTGTCGTTTTGTAAGTACAATCGATAAATACCTGGACAATCGCTTCATCCGGCAGAGCCATCGTTTTGCCAAACATATCATTCGGGGCTTCGTCGAGACCGATGCCAGTACCGAGACTCTTGCTCATCAGTTTTTCGCCCGTCACCGGATTTTCGAGGAGTGTCGTCGTCATCACGAGCTTTTCGCGATTTTGATAGGCGCGCACGAGCGTTCGGCCAGCCAACATGTTAAAAGTTTGATCTGTACCACCAATCTCAATATCCGCCTCGAGTGCGACCGAATCATAACCCTGCATGAGTGGGTAAAAAAATTCATGCACATAGAGAGGTTTATTTTCTTGAATTCTCTTATGGAAATTATCGCGTTCGAGCATGCGCTGAACTGTGAAATGCGATGCTAATTCTACCGAATCAGTGAAAGTCAGTTTACTCAACCACTCAGAATTATACCGAAATTCAATTGGGTTTTCCGCATTGTTGAAATCCAAAATTTTTCCGATTTGTTCACGAAAAGTTTTCATGTTATTTTCCACATCCTCACGAGTGAGACGTTTGCGTGCTGCATTTTTGTCGGAAGGATCGCCGATCATCGCCGTGAAATCCCCGATGAGAACGATAATTTTGTGTCCCAATTCATGCAGCCTCTTCAAAATTATGTAATTTGTGGCATGACCCAGGTGCGCGTAAGTCGCTGTCGGATCAATCCCCATGTATATGCGCAATTGCCGACCAGAATTTAGAGCTTCTTCAAAAGCTTTTCGATCCGGATAAAGCGTATCCACAGACCTTTCCAATACTTCTTTGTTTTTTTTCGGATCGTTGTTGATTTTCATAAGACAATTATTGTTGAGTGTTAGTTTTTTCGATAATCGGCACACGAAGGCTGAAAGTTGTTCCATCTCCTTCGGCCGGTTCATCATCTGCATTTCGATTCGGTCTGTAATACGCTGATTCCACACTGACCGATGCCCCGAGACTGGCGAATCTCTGATCAGCATGCGCAATGCCGAGACCGCGACCACTTTGTTTTTTACCGGTTGTGCCCTCACCAAACAGTTTTATCATTTCACCGGTATAGTAGTCATCGAAATCACCGTCTGCTTTTTCTCTTTTCAAACCTACTCCATCATCTTTGACTTTGAAAACCAAATCCGCACCCTCTATTTCGACAGACAAGCTGATATTTTTCGCCATGAACTCATAAAAGGCCGCGTTTGAAGCACAGTTCTGAATAAAATTAAAAATCGTCCCGTGCGGTACAGACAAATATAGCGCCGCCACCACCTCGCGTGATGGAAAATAACTAATTTTTGCTCCCAAATATTTTTTGGCTGTCAGCATTGCATCTAGAGTATTTACCAATTCGAGTGCTGGCCTATCGGCATCGATATCTCGCCTCGAGAGATCATAACCTGACTCCGCACTCCTCAACAATAAATCTTCAGCCACCATGATAAATTGCATCACTTGTTTACCCCACACCAAAAACACATTTTCGACTTCCGGCCATTTTTCCATATCCGCATTTGTAAATTCTTCTCTGACAAATTCCATCGCGAGTAGTCCGCCCAGAGAATCACTGAGACGAGCAAAACCTGAGGCATCATGATCGTGATATTTTTGCATATGCGCAGGCAGACTCTTCATGATTTCGCCTGCCATACAAACTTTTGCAATCGCCACGACCATTTCTGATCGATGGTCGATAATAGTCTGTTTCAATTCCTTCTTCGCTGTCAGATTATTTTTGTAATCTTCAACATCTTTGGCAAGTAAACCAAAAACACGCACCGCCTCAGCGTACGACTCACGACTCCTATTCCATAATTCCCACGCGCTATCAAAATTCTTGTAGTCACGTACTTCCGAAGGAATCCCATCAATACCATTATTTCTTGTCATCATACATTTTGAGCTGCTCTTCTAATTTTGCCAATTTTTCTTCTGACTCCATTAATTTATTTTTTTCTTTTGCCACCACTGCCTCAGGCGCGTTACCAACAAAACTTTCGTTGGATAATTTCGCTCGAAGACCTGTCACATAAGGTTTAATAGAAGCTATTTCTTTCGCGATTCTATCTGTTTCTTTGGCCACATCGACGACGCCTGACAAATCAAGTAAAACTTCCACTCCACCCGCCACAACCACTACTTTTCCCTCTTTGGAGACATCCTGATCACTGATATTTAGATTTCCAATACGCGCGAGAGCGGCAATTATCGCCTGACTACCAGTAAATATTTTCGAATCTTTTTTTACAACGATTATCGCATCAATTTTTTTCGCCGGTTCAATTTTATTCTCCGAACGCATCATTCTGATGGCCGTCACCACCTCTCGGATCTTATCAAAATCTCCTGTTGTTACATTTTTCGCACCTCCCGCAACTTCTGGCCAACGCGCGACCATGAGTGGTGACGCGTCTGGATATATCTCACTCCAAATCGCTTCGGTGACGAATGGCATGAACGGATGCCAAAGCTTCAACAAAGTATTCAAGATATAATTTAGAATTTCTGATTTTCCACCCTCAATTTTGGCAATTTCGAGATACCAGTCCGCAATCTCACCCCAAGTGAAATCACGCAACTTTTCGCCTGCATAAGAATAATTATACTTTTCAATATTTTCGGTCGTTTCTCGCACCATCTCATCGAGTGCGCCTAATATCCAACGGTCCGCATCAGTTTTTGCTTCTGGAGTTTTCACGTCGGCTTTCGCATCTTCGATATTTAACAACATGAAACGCGCCATGTTCCAAATCTTGTTGGTGAAGTTTCTGAAACCTCCAACTTTTTCCTCCGACAATCGCAAATCATTGCCCGGTGAATTACCAATAATCAGAGACAAACGCGTCGCATCCGCACCATATTCAGCGATCGTAGTGAGCGGGTCGATCACATTCCCGAGCGACTTACTCATCTTCCTCCCCTGCTCATCACGCACGAGACCGTGCAAATATACTGTCTCAAATGGAATTTCGCCAAGCGCATATGTCGTCATTAGAATCATGCGCGCCACCCAAAAAAACAAAATATCATAACCCGTCTCCATGACGGTAGTCGGATGAAACCTCTCAAAATCACTCAAGCCCACAGCACTATTCCCCGCATCCTCCATAGGAGGAGCAGGCTTCGCCCGCCGTAGCTCCTCCGGAGCGAAGGCGGACCAACCCAATGTCGAGAATGTCCACAAACCGGAACTGAACCAAGTGTCCAAAGTATCGGAATCTTGTTGCCAACCATCACCTCGTGGAGCCTCAACACCGACATATACTTCCTCACCCTTGTACCACACCGGAATCTGATGTCCATACCAAATCTGGCGACTAATGCACCAATCGCGTAAATTATTTATCCAATGGAAATATGTCTTCTCGAAACGATCTGGGATAATTTCAATCTGTTTATTCTCCACTACTTGAAGCATTAATTTTTTCAAAGTCACTACTGCACCCGACTCGATTCCTTTGAGATTTGATTTTGGTAATTTAAATTCTTTGTTCACATCGATGAACCACTGGCGAGAAGGAATCGGCTCAATCGCAGCACCACAACGATAGCAAATCGACAAACTATTTTCATAATTTTCATCAATATGATCGATCAAACCCATCGTTTCCATGTCGGCCACAATTGCCTTGCGTGCTTCGATTGTGGTCATACCGGCGTACTTACCACAATTCGCCATCATGCGACCATCCTCGTCGATAATCTGTTTACCCGGAATGTTATTTTTCTTCGCAATTTCATAATCTACAAAACTATGATACGGGGTCACTTTTATCGCACCGCTACCGAAATTCATATCCACCCCTTCATCAGCCACGACCGTAATTTCAAAATCTCCCAAAACACCTGGGATTTGATACTTCTTACCAATCATTTCTTTGTAACGTGCATCATCTGGATGCACCGCCACAGCGGTATCACCGAGCTTGGTCTCAGGACGAGTCGTCGCCAACACAAAAGGACCGTACTTAATCCAGTACAATTTTGTCTTTGTTGGTTTGTATTCCACCTCATCATCTGCGAGTGTCGAATGACAACGCGGACACCAGTTCACAATTCGGTAGCCGCGATAAATCAAACCGTCATCATACATCTTTTTGAAAACCATCCGCACTGCGAGAGACCGCGGCTCATCAAGTGTGAACGCTTCTCTACTCCAATCGAGTGAAGATCCCATTTTTTTACATTGACCGATAATCGTGTCATGTGATTTTTGTGCAAAATCGTGCACCTCCGCCAAAAATTTATCACGCCCCAGATCTTTCTTCGGGTCTTTAATACCTTTTTCAATGAGGAGCTTTTCGACTTTTGTCTGCGTCGCAATCGCCGCGTGATCCGTGCCAGGGACCCAAAGTGTTTGGTCACCTTTCATGCGATGATAACGCACCATGAGATCTTCAATGGCAAGCATCGAAGCGTGACCAATATGCAAAACACCGGTCACATTTGGTGGGGGCAAAACAATTGAAAAATACCGTTTTTCGTCAGCAAAACCATCCGCCAAACATTTGTCAGGATTAAAATAGCCGGATTTGCTCCACTTTTCGTATATTCCCCCCTCGTATTTGGCCGGTTCATACGCTTTTGACAACTCTTTCATAGTGAAATTACATTATAGACAATACATAAATTTTACTTGATTTTCGGAAATAAATCAAGAAAATGGCGGAATTAAGCCAATTTTGGTCACTTTTTATCCACAATTAGCCAATTTCCACCGATTGACGTCTACTCAATGGCTTGGTATAATGCTCTATCCCATGCAGAAATACAGAAATATGGCACTTGGAGAAATCGAACAAATCAAAAAACTTCTAGAGGATAAAAAACACATTCTAATTACCTTCGGTCACGACCACAGAGAAGACATCGCTTGCGCCGCTATCGCCCTCACCCTGATGTTCGGTCGTCGGGGTCAAGGGATCGATATGGTGTCCGAAGAATACCAACCGAGTGAACGTTTACGTTTCCTCTCCGGGATTGAAAAAATTCAGTCTGCTTTTTCTTATTTACAAAAATTCGTTATCACTCTCAACATTCAAAACACCGACATTGCTGAATTGAGTTACGATGTGAGAGAAAACAACTTGCGAATTTTTGTCACACCGAAAAAAAACTTTTTCGTCAAAGATGATTTGCGCACCGCCCAATCTGATTTCAAATACGATGCCATCATCAGCCTCGGCACTCCGGAACTCACCGCTCTCGGAAAAATTTACGATCAAAACACAGAAATGTATTTCAAAAAACCTATCTTGAACATTGATTGTAATCCAGCGAACGAGTACTACGGTCACATCAATGTGGTCGACCCGACAGCCGGGTCTATTTCCGAACTAATTTTCCGTCTGTTCGAGAAAATGTACCCTGACAAAATTGACGCGGAAATCGCCACAGTCCTACTCACTGGTATGATTGCTCGAACAGAAAGTTTCAAATCAACTAGCACCAATCCGGAAACTCTCAATACCGCAAGCCGCCTCATGCGTCTCGGCGCTAATCGTGAAAAAATTATTGAAAAACTATATCGAACAAAATCCGTATCCACTCTGAAACTGTGGGGAACAACACTATCTCATATCGAATCAATTCGTGAACTAGGTCTCGTCACGACTTGTATCACCCGTGATGATTTCATTCGTTCTGGCACAAACGAAAGTCATCTTGACGGTATCTGCGAAGAATTAATTGCCACTGCCCCAGAGGCGCGCACAATCGCTCTGATCTATGAGCCGACCAACGAAAAACAAATCTCTTCAATTATTGTTGTAGAAAACCAGACCAAAGCTCAAGCGCTCGCCCGAGAACTCAATGCTCTAAACATCGGTCCAAAGATAAACCTGAAATTCGAAACGGGAACAATCAAAGACGTTCAAGAAAAAATAATCGACGCTTTGAAAAAAATTAGCCAAACCGGCTAATTTTTTAATTCCTGTAATCCCCCACTCTCACCTAGATCATACTCCGGCCTGTCATTTCCGGTGGTAATTCGAGCCCTACCAATTTCAAAACTGTCGGTGCCACATCCGCGAGTACTCCGACCGGTGTCATGAGTGACAAATCTCCCTCAGGTGGATCACCCGCCGACCCCGCCTGCCCCTTTAATTCGTTTGCCATTATTACTAGCGGTACCGGGTTATTACTATGTTCTTTGTCTTTTTCGCCCGTTTGTAAATTATATACCTCCTCAGCATTGCCATGGTCAGATGTAATCACCACCGCCCCACCCTTTGCCAAAACATACTCGGTGATTTTACCGACCGCGCTGTCGACCGCTTCACAGGCTTTCACTGTCGCCGCCATATCACCTGTATGCCCGACCATGTCGGCATTGGCCAAATTGATCATGAAGACGTCATATTTATCGGAATCAATTGCTTTGATAGTTTCTTTGACCAATCCGGCGGACGACATTTCTGGCACAGTCGCGTAACTCGGCACACGCGGAGATGGGATTATCACCCGATCTTCGCCAGGGAAAGGATCCTCCACTGTACCATTCAGAAAAAAGGTGATGTGAGCATATTTTTCTGTTTCTGCAATATGGAATTGTTTCAATCCAGCTGTCGCCACCACTTCAGCCAGAGAATTGTGAACAGTGGCGGGTGGATATGCGACCACGGTCGGCATGGCTTTTTCATATTCAGTCATGGTGACAAAAAACAAATTATGGTGTTCTGTACGTGTAAATTTATTGAAAGCCGGCAAAACAAAAGCCTTTGCCATTTCTCGCGCTCGATCTGGTCGATAATTGAAAAATATCACCGCATCCCCATCTTGCACTACCGCTGTCGGTTTGCCCGGCCGACCTATGACAGTCGGTTCAAATTCTTCGTCGAAAACATTCGCCGCATATGACGCCTGAATCGCTTCGATCGGATCCGACGCGTAATGATCGGAAACACCCTCGGCAATCGCCCGATAGGCTTTCTCAATTCTATCCCAACGACTATCACGATCCATCGCGAAATACCGACCCGAAAGAGAAGCAATTGTTCCCACCTTCAATTTCTTCATCTGTTCAATCAATTTGGAAATAAAATACTCACCACTATTGTAGGCCGTATCGCGCCCATCCAGAAACAAATGCAAATAAACTTCTTTTATTTTTTGCTCTTTCGCAAATTTCAACAAGGCGAAACAGTGCTCGTCGCTCGCATGTACATTACCCACCGAAAGCAAACCCATCAAATGTAGTGCTGATTTATTTTTTTTAACATGTTCCGCCGCCTGCAAAAAGGCCTTATTTTCAAAAAAACTGCCATCGACAATATGTTTATTGATCCGCGGCAAAGTCTGATAATACACCCGCCCCGCCCCGATATTCAAATGCCCAACTTCGGAATTTCCCATTTCACCATAAGACAAACCAACCTCATTTCCAGAGGCATGCAAAGTCATGACCGGATATTCCCTTATAATTCTATCCCAATTTGGAGTATTAGCCCGAGTGACTGCATTACCCTCACCATCCGGAGCCACACCCCAGCCATCCATGATTATCAAAGCTGTTGGTCTATATTTATTCATATTCAAAATAAGGTTTTACCTGTCATTTCTCGCGGTTTCTGAATATGCATCAATTCCAATAGGGTTGGAGCTACATCTGATAATATGCCAGAGTGCAAATGAATCTTTTTCGAATCTCTTCTGGCTAAAACACAGGGAACTTTGTTGATTGAGTGTTCCGTTAGCAGGGCACCGGTTTTTTCGTTTTGCATTTCGTCAGCATTGCCATGATCCGCGATGACCAATACCTGCCCATCCCGCTTCAAAGCCGCCTCAACGATTTTCGCGACTGCTTTGTCCACTACTGACACCGCTTTGCGTGCCGCCACAATATCGCCAGTATGCCCGACCATATCAGCATTCGGAAAATTCACACAAATAAAATCGAATTCATTCTTTTCAATCACCCGCAACACCCGTTTCGTCAAAGCCGCTGAATTCATTTCTGGCTTCTCTGCATAGGATTTAATTGGAAAAGACTTTACCACTTCCCTTTTTTCTCCATTCAGAGGATCAGCAAAACCGCCATTTATGAAATACGTCACATGGGCGTATTTTTCTGTCTCCGAAATATACAGCTGACGATAATTGTCACTAATCACTTTCGGTAGACAGTTCGGAATATCTGGACTGGGAAAAGCAGTGAAAAGACCAGGCAGATCAGGACCAAAATCAGTCATCGCTACGAAACGAATGTTTTTTGGAACTCTCTTACGATGAAAAGTTTTGGAGTTATGATGCTCAAAATCAGCCTGAACAAAGGTTTTGGTAATCTGCCTCGCTCTATCACTCCTCGCGTTCACAAAAAATATCGCATCATTATTACCCACCGTCGCCACTGGCTTATCATCCTCGAAAATCACCGTCGGCAAAATAAATTCGTCAGTATTGTCAGAATCATAGGCACGCGCCAGAGCCTCTTCTGCGCTATTCGCCACATCACCTCTGCCAAGCACCATCGCGTCATAAGCCATCCGTGTTCGTTCCCAAATTTTATTTCTATCCATATAGTACAACCGACCACCAATCGTCGCAATTTTCTCATGAGCCAACATATGACCCCGTAACTCGTGGAGAAAACCGCGCGCGCCATATGGAGATGAGTCGCGTCCATCCGTAATCAAATGTAAGAAAACTTTTTGTTGTTTTTGGCGACGAAAATACTCGAGCATGGCATAAAGGTGTTCCGGATAAGCATGGGCGCTATTACCGTCCGTCAGCATGGTGAGAATATGCACTGCTGTTTTATATTTTTTCACATGAAAAAGCGCCTGCTTGAAAGCCTCATTTTTGAAAAATGTTCCATCATGAATTGATTCTGAAATTCGAACCAAGTCCTGCTTCACCACCCGCCCCGCCCCGATATTCATATGACCAGCCTCAGAATTTCCTGGCTGTCCCGGAAACAAGCCAACATTCACCCCGCCGGTAGAGAGAGTTGTGAAAGAGTATTTTTTCATGTACGAAAAAATATTTGGAGCCGTTTCGCTCGTAATTGCGTTCCCCCGATCACCTTTTCTACCCAAACCAAAACCATCCAAAATAACGAGAATCGTAGGTCTGTTATGACAATGATCCGGTTCGGAACATAGTCTTGTACTCTTTTTTGGCATAGTGGTGATATTATAGCGGATTTTATAATTTGATTCAACCCAATATCAAAACTGCCAAACCAGCGGCCGGCAGTTTTGATTATGAATGGAACCGCAAAGAGATTACCCGATTTCACTTTCTATTTTCATCAACCGATTATACTTTTCAATTCTCTCTGAGCGAGACAACGAACCTGTTTTGATATATTCCGCATTGACCGCCACCGCGAGATCAGCGATGAATGTGTCCGCCGTCTCACCTGAACGATGCGAAATCACAACATTATAACCGTTTTTCTTGGCGAGATAAATCGCTTCAATTGTTTCCGTCACTGAACCAATTTGATTCAACTTAATCAAAATCGCATTAGCAATCCCTTCGTCAATACCACGTTGTAAACGTTTCGGATTTGTGACAAACAAATCATCCCCCACCAATTGCAACCTGTTGCCAATTTTTTCTGTGAGCAGTTTCCAGCCATCCCAATCATCTTCTGCCAAACCATCTTCAATCGAAACAAAAGGGTATTTAGCCGCCCATTTAGTATAAGTTCGCACCATTCCGACAGAATTAATTGACTGTTTTGCATTCCCTGTCAAATTATATTTCCCATCGGCATGAAACTCAGAAGCGGCCGCATCCATCGCGAGAAATACCTGTTTACCAGGAGTATAACCCGCAGACTGAATCGCTTCCATGATGAATTTGATTGCTTTCTCGTTGTCACCGAGAGTCGGAGCGAAACCGCCCTCATCCCCCACACCAATACTATGTCCTTTTTTCTTCAATAGTTTCGCCAATGCGTGAAAAACCTCAGCCCCAATTCGTACCCGCTCGGACATTTTGTTCGCCTTCGGCACAATCATAAACTCTTGAATTGCTAACCCATTTTCTGCGTGCTTACCACCATTCAAAATATTCATCATCGGAATCGGTAGACGATAACCCTTCTCCTCAATAGAAAAAGCTCGACGAATATAATCATACAAAGGGATTTTCTGCGCATTCGCCGCCGCTCGCATTACCGCCATCGAAACGCCGAGAATAGCGTTTGCGCCCAATTTTGTTTTATTTTCAGTACCATCGAGAGCTAACATTTTTGCATCAATCGCTTTTTGATCCAAAGCATTCATCCCAACCAAAATCGAAGCGATTTTTTTATTGATGTTATTCACAGCTTTCTGCACTCCTTTACCGCCATATCTTTTTACATTACCATCACGCAGTTCGAGTGCCTCATGCGTACCCGTAGATGCGCCCGACGGTACTCCAGCGACACCGATTGAACCATCTACCAACTCCACCTCACATTCTACAGTTGGATTACCGCGTGAATCCAATATTTCTCTCCCCCAAATCTTCTTGATTTCTGTTTGCATAGCAAAATAATTAAATACGCGCGCATTATACCAAAAACCCACTGTTCTGGCAATGGGCTTTGGCTTTTTTATAATTCAACTAGGCCGCCATATCATTTACATCTTCTTCTCCATTCGATTCATCGATCATCTTCTTCGAATTACTTTTTTGGGTAATGATATCACGGTAGTCTGCCTCCAAACCTCGCAAATCTCTCTCTTCCAGTCTCTCGATAAATTTGCGATTTTCTTTTTCGTTTAGATGCTTCCCAATCTCTGTCCGCATTTCACCTGCTAATTCCCGCTCATTAAGCAACTGGTGGCCGACACCAACTCTCAACGGTTTATCATCCCTATCTTGAGCTGTCATTCGCTTTCTCCCAACATACTGATCGTGTATTTTCTGATTTCCTCTCCACGCCAGTTTTTGGTCTGTCAAACCGCGTTTCGGAGACTCTTGTGGATGCTGATCGAGCGGAACTTCAAAACCATCGGGTCCAATTTTCAATTTACCTTCCGGACCGCGCGCATATTTTTTCGGTCTCTCCACACCCGCCCCCTCACCAAATCCTCGAGGCATCTTTTCGAACTTCCCGTACACTTTCTCCCGGCGCATTGATTGTCTTTGTGAGCCCCAAACACCACGACCTTCCTCTATACTACTGCCACTTCCTCCGCCCCCACCACCACCGCCGCCGCCCGTTCTACCCCTTCTCCCAGTGTTTCTTCCTGTAGAAATACCAGATACGACCGGGCCAAAAGGTTCATTTTTTGAACCGGAAGGTATTTCTTCTTGAATTTTCGGTGGTTTTTCAACCAGATCTTTTGGCACATCGACAGACGGTGCCGATTCAACAAGTGTTGGCGACTCATCATCCAACAGAGGCGGTAATATAATTGGATCACCGCTATTTCTTTTCTTACCCGATCCCACACTGTCGATATTCTCACCCTCTTCATCTTCCTTTTTGTATCTAATAAAATATTCTTGTGCCACTGCCCCCGCCACACTCTTATTTTTTTCCAAGGCTTGATTTCCCGCCACAGGAGCCTCTTTATACACAGGCTTGAATGACAGCTCCGGCCCAGTAATCTTAAATACTTTTTTAATTCCACCTGACAATCTGCTAAGCAAACCAGGGCGAACATTCTTTTCCGTATGATTTCTCGTATCAATACTCATACCAAAATTAACATCGGGGCGATATTCTTTCCCCTCGTCTCCCCCAGAAAAATGAGATGCGTTATCTTGTTGTCCAATATCCGCATCTTGCCGAGATTGATGATTGGGAACCACCTGCAATTCATAGCTCAATCTTACACCGCGATTATTATTCAACAATTCTTCTAAAAACATTTCTTTCTCTTTGGATAATTTCTTCAATTTTCCATCATTGTAATCACGAATCAATTTATCCACCTGTGAATAACGATCCAATCCAAAAGTTTTACCGATGAGTTCATACGCTTGTTTTTCACTCAAATCCTCACCCCTGAACATAATTGACTCTCCGGCGCCAACCGCTTTTGCTTCAACCCTAACCTGCCCCACATTAATATTGTCTATCACCGCAGATAATTTTTCTTCATATAATTCCGCCCGTCTCTTCGACAGTTCAATATTTTCTCGGCTAAAACCAGTCTGTGGCCCAATCGCCCGATCCTCAAAACTAGCGATACCCGAAATACTCTTTACACTCAACACGACATCATTTGGAGAGACATCGTTTTTTTCGGCAAAATCTTCCACCGCCTGATTCAAGTGCTGAACTGTTTCAGTGACAGCTTCGTCCGCATCATTAACTTCCGGTACAAAATCCGGCGCATACGGCAGACGATCCGGATGATGAGAAATTTCACCAGCTTCAGATACGGTTGTACTCCCAAACGGATTCTCAAAGGAACTCTTTACATTTTTTTCAATCCGCATATTTTTGACTGCGTCACCCGCCTGACCACTTCGATCCGACCAAAAATTCAAACTCTCATCGGTTTTTTCTTCTTCGCTATCAATAGGTGAAATACTGGTCATATCCGAATCCAAATCAGGAGCATCCACCAATTCAATCTTAGGCGCTTTGAAACCAACATCAAAACCAGTTAGACGTTTTTCAGGCTTATGCACATGGGAATTTTTACTTTTTTCACGTTCACTTGCCTGCGCCGAATATTTACCCGCATCCATCGCCCCCAGAGTTAACAAACCAACCAGAGCCCCCGCTATCAACCTCTTCGGAACAACAGCTTTGCGTAGAAACTTGCTCACCTCACCCGCTCCGCCGAGTGATTCCACCTCTCTCGCCAAACGAATACTTTCCCCTGCTTGATGCGCCAATTCTTCTCCCCGTTCTGTTTTATTTATTTTTCCCTCCAATCCGCTCAAAGCGGTGTTTTCTCGATCATCTACCCCGGGATTGAATTTGTACATCGAATGTTCAATATTACGAGGCATATTATTTATTTTTAATTAAACTCCTTATTTTAATAATCGCTTTTTTTGTGTCCTCCTTTTCAGATCTTGCTTTGAGATTTTTCAGATGATCTCTTAGCTGTCTATTGAAATTAACTAAAAAATCGATTGTCGCTTTTTGACTACCCAATTCTTTAACCAAAAAATCAACCAATTTTTTGGATGTTTTTTCGTCATTCATTTTATTTGGCATATTATATATTGTTCCCACATATTATACACCAAAAATATCCCACTTGCACTAAACCTGCCCAGATCTCATTTGTTTAGTGAAAGATAATCGAAAATATCGAAAAATTCTTCCCAGATTCAAAATAGACCAACTCCCCAGTTCCACCATGAGCCGATTCTAATTCTCGACCGGCTTGATCATAAATTTTATCTAACATTGTCCGGGCATCTTTACCAGCTGATTGGATAATCCATACTTTAGCACCCGAACGCAAGGTATTATGCACTTTCACCCAAACCCTGTACTTCCTATGGATTTTTTCACACTGCACGACTTCACCCACAAATTCCACTTGACTTTTGGCATGACTCATCTTCGTTTCTTGTTCTGCCGAATTCCGCCCGAACAAAAACCCCGTCGTGTATCCACGATTCATTATTTTATCCAAATAATTCTTTTTGATTTTTTTAAACTCACTCATTTTTACCCCCCTTTTCTTCACGAGCATGAGTGCACTAGAATACGCCTTCACCACCATCGCGAGATATGCCACACTTTTGGCTCGGCCTTCAATTTTCAAACTCGTCACCCCCGCGTCAATCAATTCACGCAAATATTCAATTAAACAAAGATCCTTCGAATTGAAAATGTATGACCCATGTTCATCCTCTTCAATCGGGATTTTCATTCCTGGTCGATTTTCTTCTTCCACTTCGGCAGAGATATTATTCACCTTATATTTCCAACGGCAGGGTTGAGCGCAATCCCCGAGATTGGCTGATCTCCCTGTGAGCCACGCGCTCAACATACAACGCCCCGAATAACTCATACACATTGCCCCATGCACGAAATATTCCAATTCCATCTTCGGAACTTTTTCATGAATTTCTTTTATTTCCATGAGAGATACTTCCCGACCCAAAATTACCCTTTGCACCCCTTGTTTTTGCCAAAATTTCACCGCTTGCCAATTCGTCGCATTGGCTTGGGTGGACAAATGAATCGGAACTTTCGGAGCATACTTCTGTGCCATGAGTAATACTCCTGGATCAGAAATTATAAGCGCATCTGGTCGCCATTTATTTAAATTTTTCAGATAAGACGGCAGTTTCTTCAGATGTCCGCTGTGGGCATAAATATTCACCGTCACATAAATTTTTTTTCCTTCCGCGTGTGCCGCAGAGATCGCTTCTTTTATGTTATCCATCCCAAACTTATTGATACGTACGCGCAAACTAAAATCCGGTACACCCATGTACACCGCATCCGCTCCATACGCAAAAGCATATTTCAATTTTTCCGGACTACCAGCTGGCGCAAGCAATTCAATTTTTTTATCTTTCGCCATATTTATTTTTGTTTTTTCACCCGTGATACTCGTATCAAACCGCCACAAGGTATAATTTCTATTCCACGTTTCTCCAATTCATCTAGAAATAAATTCATACCCAGAGAATCCGAAGATATGTGCCCCGCAATAACAATATTGAGGCGAGAATCATCCGCTTTTCGAACCGCTTCATCTTTCATGTGCATACTGAGCACGGTAGAAATTCCAGCCCGAACCAACTCCTGATACATGAAGTTCGAAGGATTTGTCCCCCCTGTCATTTCACAAATCATTTTGCCAATTCGATTTTTCGATTGACCAGAAACTATCTTTGGACCAGCCACACGACGTCTCGCCTCACGATATTCTTCAATTTTCAGAAGTTCATCCACAAGATCACCTAATGTTTCTGGTTTTGTACGCTTGATCATGTTTAATAAAAACTTTTCCACCAAATTATCAGTCACAGTATGAACATTCATCAAATTAACCCCAAGCGCTTTCGCTAAATCGATAATTTGAAAATTATTCACCGGATGAATACTGTGGCCGACTTCACGCATCCGATCCTCCAAAAACTTTTCCGCCAAATGAACCGGCACGCCCACCTGCGTGAAAATTTCCACCTGCATTTCCATTGCTGTATGAAGCGCCGCCATGCTTCTACCCATCGGATGGTGGGCAATGATGAGATCAACTTCTTTCCCCCGCTCATTTAGTTGTGATGCGAGCAATACCTCCCCTGCCCCAATATCAATTCCCGCCAGCACCCTCTTCACTTCTCGTTTCTCTTCTGCCAAATGAATCAGGCTATCCGGATAAGGATTCGAAAGATGCTCTTTATCAAAAAATTCCTTATCCTCTTTGGACATTTTTTCATACCCCTTATTTACATGAATCAGGTGTTTTTTGACACCAGCTACCCCCCGCGGATCCGCCGCCACACCGCATTTCACTGCCAGGGCGAAAACTTCTTTTATGTTCATAACAAAAAATTATCTAAATACAGAGTAATATTAGCCTTTTTTTCGAAAAAAGTCAACCCTCCAAATTGACAGGTGAAAATGCCTCGGCTATCATGTACCCATATGAAACCAAACATTTCTATAGTCAAAACATGGCCTGAAGCGAAAAGAATCTTCTGCAAACTCACTGACAATGCCACAATTTTTGACACATGGAATTTTCGCTATACGTTCGCCAAATACGAGCCGATTGAACCATATTTCATAATCCATGGTAATCCAGACGCACCGCGAGCCCTCCTCCCCCTCGAATTCAATCGAACAAAAAAAGTATACGAATCTTTCGGCACCTACTACATGGAAGAAAATCACATTTACGGTGAAACCACTCCTGAAATTGAACGTGAAATTTTTTCGGCCATTCCGACCCCAGCACATCTCGAATGTCTAAACCCAATACAAAACACTGCTCTACCCTTTATTTCTCCCGCCGACCCCAAATACATTTTACCCACTGACCAATACATCAATTTCGAAGACTATCTCCACCACAAAATACTAAACGGTGAAACACGCGGAAAAATGCGTCGCAAGTTCGCAAATACCGAAGAAAAAAATAATCTAAAAATTATTGAAGGTGCCCAACCAGACCTCGAGATCATGTTTGAATATAATAAACAAATGTTCGGCGCAGATTCATCGTTCAACGATCCGAATCGAGAGCAAATTTTCCGCGATCTGACTCATTTATTTACACCCGACATTCTAACTGTGAAATCCGGCGAAGAACTAGTCGGAGTATCTTTTGCCCTAATTTACAATAATCGCTATATCCGGATGAACACTGGTAATGTTCCCAGTATCAACAACCTCGGAAATTACCTACATTTCGCAAGCATAAAACGCGCTATCGAACTACACAAGACACTCGACGCCATGGCAGGATCATACCACTGGAAGGAAGATTTTCACCTCGACCAAATATCCCAATTTACTTTCAAAAATTTCTAGCCCCTAAACACATACAAAAACACCGCCCGAAAGCGGTGTTTTTTACACGAATACGCTGTTATTTCTTTTCGATTTTTATCTTCGCTATTTCATCTCCAACCTTCATGTCTTCACCTTCACTCTGCCCGAATTCGATACTATCGGCTACCACCGCCCTCTGGAAATTTGCCAAGTTTGCGTCGAGTACACTCTTCAAGCCTTCTCCAATTCCCAAAGTCAACACAATATGATCGCCCGGATTCAAATTCATATTTTTACGTGATTGATTCACCGCCCTCACCAATTCACGCAACAGTCCTTCCGCCCGTAATGAATCATCAATGCTTGAATCCAGAGAAACTGTGATCATTCCGCCCTCTTTGCGAAGTGGCAATAGATTTTCTACTGTTTCAGTACACACCACATTTTTCACATTCAATTCTTCCGCTATGATTTGTTCAATGCCTGTATCCAGCTTACTCCCCATATATACAATTTTCCCGAGAGGTTGCTTCACCTTCACTCCCGCCTCCACTCGCAGAGCCAAGCCAATTTCGACAACTTGTCGAGCAATTTCCATATTTTTCAGCACTGCTTCATCGGTTTCATATAAATCGTTCTGCGGCCAAGCAGAGAGATGTATGCTATCCGCACCACCTAATTCCAAATTCAATTTTTCCGCCAAAAAAGGCGCAAATGGGGCGATTACTTTCGCCAATTCTACAAACACCAAATGCAAGGTGTTGCTCGCGTCTGTCTGTTCTCCGACATCTCCACTCTTGAAACGATCGCGGGAACGACGCAAATACCACGTAGACAAATCATCAATAAACGCCATAATCGGACGAGCGGCATCAGCAATTTCATACGAATCCAATGCTTGCGTCACCTCGCGAATCAACTGACTGAGCCGTGACATGATCCAACGATCCAAAACATGTGTTGATTTTTTACCGGTTTTCGCGCCACTTACACCATACATTTTGTAGAATTCCACCACGTTCCACAACATGTTGATCGCCTTATTATAAACCTCCCGAACACCCATCTCCGAAAAATTCAAATTTTCCGCACGCATCACTGGTGAGGTCGCGAGATACATCCGCATCGCATCTGCTCCATATTTTTCGATCAATCCCGTCGGATCTGGATAGTTCTTTAATCTCTTCGACATTTTTTTACCATCCTCCGCGAGGACGATTCCATTCACGATGACATTTTGGAAAGCTGGGCACACCTTCTCCTTCGAGATAGCCGGACTATCCCCGAGTGTCAACGCAGTCGCCAGTACATGCAATGTATAGAACCAGCCGCGTGTCTGATCCTGACCCTCAGCAATAAATTCCGCCGGAAAACGTGCCTCGAATTTCTCCTTATTTTCGAAAGGATAATGCATTTCCGCATAAGGCATCGAACCAGATTCGAACCAACAGTCCAACACTTCCGGAATACGCTTATAAATTTTGCCATTTTTCTCTATTGTGAGATTATCGATGCGGTGTTTATGCAAATCGAATTCTTTACCGTTTTCATCCAAATTAAATACTCGCGTACTGTTGAAGTCTATCGCATCTTCGTCTGCGATGAATTTCTCATCCGAAGTGCCCCTAATCACATGATTTATGCAAGCGAAGATACCACCATGACTAACTACCATTATGGTTTTACCGGAATATTCACGCAAAATTTCATCAACAAATTCTCGCACGCGCGCGATGATTTCCTCCCGTGTCTCACCCGTCTCTCCGAGCCTAAATGTGAACTTATTACGAATGGATTCATTACTGGTTTTCTTGTATTCAAGATACGCAGAATCGTTTTGCAGATCTTGAATGGTTTTCTCTTCCCATTTACCATTATTATACTCTTTTATTAAATCATCAAAAATAATTTCATTGCCCAATTTTTTCTGCAATATTTCCGCTGTTTGCCTCGCCCGCAACACCGGAGACGCGAAAACCGCATCGACTTTATCGGTGAAATTTTCCGCCATTTTCTCGACCGACTTTCTGCCTTTTTCCGTCAGCGGATTTTTGTCGAGGGCGCTACTACGTGAAGAATTTACATTCATCTCACTTTCTCCATGGCGCACGAAAATGATTTTCGTAAGTTTTTTATTAGTCAATTTAGCCATCTCTTCCACGCTTCCGACACAAATCGCATCACCATCTTCACTTTCCCAAACCGGCAAAGGCGTACCCCAAAAACGATTTCTTGATATTGCCCAATCATGCGCTCCTTCGAGCCATTTGCCGAAACGACCGTCTCTGATATGTTCCGGCACCCACCTCGTCTCAGCGTTCGTTTTGAGTAACAGATCTTTGAAATGTGTCACTTTCACAAACCACGAAGATGTCGCATAATTCAAAAGTGGGGTGTCACAACGCCAACAATGCGGGTAGCTATGAGTAAACTTTTCTTTGGCAAATAATTTACCCTGTGCGGCGAGCCACTTGATCACGAGCACATCGGTACTTGTCGGATCGTCAATCGGTTTCACTTCTACACCAGCGAAATCGAGCACTTCTTTTATGAACCTTCCGTCCATCCCAACATGCTGTACGAAGCCAACGTTTTCTTTTTTCCCGAGATTATAGTCATCCTCACCAAAAGCCGGCGCAATATGTACCACACCTGTACCATCGATCGTCGTGACGAAATCAGCCGGAACAACCCGAAAAGCATTTTTTGTTTCGGCAAAATATGGAAACAGTGGCTCGTACTCGAGACCCACGAGATCGTCTCCCGTTTTTTCCCCTACCACTGTATAGTTTTTATCCTTGAAAACACCCTCCAAGCGCTCTTTAGCGACAATTAATTTCTCCCCACCCAAATCTACCACGACATATTCCACTTCGCCCCTCACTGCGAGCAATACATTCCCCGGCAATGTCCAAGGCGTCGTCGTCCAAGCCAAAACACAAGTACCACCTGGCAAACCAGCCTTTTCTGGGTTCAATAATTTGAATTTGGCAGTCACAGAAATATCCGTCACGTCTTTGTACCCCTGTGTCACCTCGAAATTTGATAACGGGGTCGCACAGCGCGGACAAATATGCATGGCTTTATGTCCTTTGTAAATCAAATCTCGATCCCAGAGAGACCGAAATACCCACCACACAGACTCCATGAAATTCGCGTCCATTGTTTTGTAATCATTGTCCATATCTACCCAACGTCCGATCCTCTTCACCGTCTTACACCAATCATCAGCATACTTCAATACTGATGAGCGACAAGCTTCGTTGAAATTTGCGACACCAAAATTTTCGATATCTTTTTTACTGCGTAAATTCAAATCGCTTTCGATAATATTTTCGACTGGTAGACCGTGACAATCCCAACCCCAACGACGCTCTACACGATAACCACGCATGGTGAAATAGCGGGGTATGACATCTTTCATGAGAGATGCGACAATGTGCCCATAGTGTGGCAGACCCGTCGCAAACGGTGGGCCGTCATAAAAGGCATATGGTTTATTATCATCACGACCAAAAACAGATCTTTCAAAACTCTTATTTTCCGCCCAGTACCTTAATATTTCTTCTTCGTTTTGATTTGCGTTATACATAGTAAAAAATTACTTGTCCACCACAGCTCCCGAAGAGCGACGGCGGATATTTGAAAACAAAAAAAGCCCAAGCGTCATGGGGTCCCGAGCAAAATGCTAAGGAGGTACCACCCCAATTCCACACTAGTGGCTCTCATTAAAAATTTGCGGTTTATTCCGGGAGATTCTACTCACTTTTCAGTTTTCTTTCTCCAGCGCCCGTCCGATACGATCCCTGTCGATTTCAGGTATAGCGCTTTTTAGATTGTATATACATCTTATCACAGCCATAAAAAAAATCAAGGGGGTGGCGCGATCCGTCTCCGAATCACACCAACCCCCTTCTTCAAACTAATACCACCGCAATGACGGCAAATGACAGACAAAGGAACAGTAGAACGAACACAATGAGCGCAATCCTGAGTGTGACTTTGACCGCGAAAACCAAAGTTTTCCACGCCACATAAAACAGCATTAACGCCAACATCGCCAAAATCAAAGATCCAACCATCTCTCACCCCCCGTCATCTCACCCAAATTAGCACAAATAAGAAAAATGTTACTAATAATACCAGACCCGGCCAAAAGGCCCGGACACAATGATCCACCTGCCACTCGAACATTGGCGAAATTTTTCGTCCACGCGAGCGGCAAATTGCAATGATCAGCTTCCTTATCATTTCTCCCTCCTCCGCAGACTAAACTTTCCAACACCAAATGATACCACAAAACAATAAAAAAATCAACCCCCAGCAAGCATGAGGGAGTTGATAACTTTTTGCCTTATTTTAGCGAATTTCGAAGGTCACATTGGCATTGACCACTACATCCGTACTTCCCGACTCGATTGTCGGAGCCGCCATTCCACCACCCATACCGACTGCCATATCAGACTTTGCGTACATTGGATAGCTCGTACCACCATCATATTCATCATAGGAAACCACTCCGACTACACTCACACCCAATTCTTTTGTCAAAGCATCAGCCTTGCTCCAAACTTTTTCCAAAGCCAAGCCTCTTGCCTCTTCTTTGAATTTGTCTGCGTCATCAATAATAAACTGTAATCCACTCACATTATTCGCTCCGACTTCACCAGCCAACCCGAGCACATCGTTAGCTTTGTCCAAATCACGAACTTTCACCGTCACACTCTGACTGACTTCATAACCCCTCAAAGTCTGCCCTCTCTCAGGTGTATAGTCGTACTGCGGATAAATATTGTAATTTGTGGTCTGGATATCTTTCGAATCTACGCCCAACTCCTTCAAACGTAAAATCAATTTATTCATCGTTTCGGTATTTTTTGCCTGAGCCTCAGCCACTGTTTTGGCACTCGCCACCATCCCCATAGTAGTGACAGCCACATCAGGCTTCGCGGTCACCTTGCCCATACCCTGCACTGTGATGGTACGTTCCGCCCGATCCGCTCGTCCAATGAAATAAAATTTTTGTAAGTTATTTCTGATCAGCGAACCAACAAAAATGATCAGATACACCATCAAGATCCCCAACAACACCAGCAAAATTGTCCTCCCATAAGGACGCGTTTCAGATTGTCCGCAACCCGCACTACAACCGCAACCGCCACCAGAACCACAGTCACAACCATCGCCACAGCCACAGACTCCACCATCTCCACAATCACAACCTCCCACACAGTCGCATGATGAGCCACAACCACAATCATCTGTTTGGTATGTAGATTTTTTTCCTACTTTCGTAGTCGGCGAGTCTACCCACTCCTCGCTCACTTTCTTTTTGACAGGCATAAAATTAAATTAAAAAAATAAATTAGTAAATTTGTAATTTGAAATTAGAACTTTGACATTTCTAAACAGATTATACCATTTTTCACACTTGTCCACAATATCTGTGGATATTTTTTCACTTATCCACCGACTGCCAACACGCCCGGCAACTTATCCCCTGCCAAAAATTCGAGCATCGCACCACCACCAGTCGAAACCAAATCCACAAATTCCATCATTTTTATTTTTTCCATCGCGAGCAATGTCTCTCCACCGCCAATAATTCCAAAACATTTTCCTCGAGAACGAGACGCCACGAGACGCGCGATCGACATCGTCCCGACATCGTACGGCTTCACCTCGAAATATCCCACTGCCCCATTCCATACCAAAGTTTTCGCCTTTTTTATTTCAACCGCATATCTTTTTATAGTCTCCGGACCAATATCGAAAATTCCCTCACCTTTTCCGCAAATCTTTACCGGTTTTTTACCAATAAATACATGGCGGTATTTTTTCCCCTCACGATCTCCCACAATCAAATCCGTCGGTTTGATTACTTTTTTCGACTTCGCATATTTCAAAACTTCCTTCGTCAAATCACGATCCACGAGAGAATCCCCCACCTCATAACCAAGTGCATACAAATATGTATTCACGAGTCCGCCACCGATGAGCATCGCATCACACTTCGGCAATAAATTTTTCATCACCGGAATTTTCGTTTCTGATTTCGCACCGCCCAATACCACTACATACGGCTTTTTTGGATTTTTCACCGCTTTTGATAATCCGATAATTTCTTTTTCGAGAAGTATGCCGGCACAGGCTGGCAAGTATTTAGCAACACCCGAAACCGAAGCGTCTCCGCGATGCGCCACTGCAAATCCATCGAGCACAAACGCATCCGCCAATTCCGACAACTTCTTACTCAAATCACCTTTGTCTTTTGACTCACCTTTAAAAAATCTAACATTCTCAAGCATTACCACATCCCCCGCAACACTTTTTTGTAATTGCTTTTTCGCAAATTCGAAATATCCTTCTTCATTTTTGCCAACTTTCACGAAATTAATTTTTTTGCCAAAAACTTTTTCAGCCGCACGCGCCACTGGTGCGAGAGAATACTCTGGGTCAACACCCTCTGGACGACCGAAATGAGACATGATAATCACCACCGCCCCTTTGTCCAAGAGAAAATCGATTGTGTTTTTCGCCGCTCGAATCCTGGTATCGTCAATTATTTTTCCACCCTTCATTGGTACATTGAAATCTACCCGCACCAACACTTTTTTATCAGACAGTCTATTTATTTTTTTGAGAGTTTTTAGAGACATATTTTTGTATTTATATCAACCGTATTCTATCAGAAAAAAAAGAACGGCGCAACCGAGCACCGCTCTTCTCCAAATGATATTTAAGCGAATAATTCTGCCATTTCCACCAATCTGTTAGAATAACCAACCTCATTATCATACCAAGACACCACCTTCACCAAATTTCCACCCACCACATTTGTCAAAGATAGGTCGACAATCGAAGAAAAAGCATTACCAATATAGTCGGAAGACACTAACGGCTCATTTGTGCAATCGAGAATTCCGCTAAACCTCTCCGTCTTCGAAGCCGTGACGAGAGCCTGATTTATTTCTTCTTTTGTCACATTTTTCTTCAATACGACGATGATGTCGGATAAAGAGCATGTCGGCACCGGTACGCGAAAAGCCACACCGTCAAATATACCCTTCAAATTACCAATCACCTCACCCACCGCCTTCGCCGCACCAGTCGTAGTCGGTACGATATTCTCCGCGGCGGCACGAGCACGACGCAAATCTTTGTGCGGAGCATCTTGCAAATTTTGATCCGCCGTATAACCATGCACCGTACTCATCATCGCTTTTTCAATTCCAAATGTCTCATCGAGCACCGCCATAACTGGGGCGATGCAATTCGTCGTACAGGAAGCATTATTGATCACCAAGGATTCTTCACTTTTTACCTTGCCACAGTTCACACCACGCACATAAGTTGGTACATCTTTTTCCTTGGCGGGAGCAGAAATAATCACTTTTCTCGCACCGGCTTTTACATGGAGCATCGCATCGTCTTTTTTGGTGAATCGGCCGGTACATTCGAGCACGACATCAACTTTCAAATCACCCCACGGCAACTGACTTGGGTCTTTGATAGCAAACACTGGAATTGTCACACCACCGACAACTAGATTTTTCTCATCACTGCCGACTTCTGTCGCGATTTGTTTGTATGCAGTATCATATTTCAATAAATGCGCGAGAGTTTTTGTGTCTGTCAAATCGTTGATCGCGACGATTTCAATATTTTCTTTTTTGAGAGCCGCTCTCATTACCTGGCGGCCGATACGGCCAAACCCATTGATCGCAATTCTAACTTTTGGCATATTTTGTTTTCACCCTTTCGGGTTTTAATTAATAAAATTTATCCTCCTTTGCCAACTTATTATAGCAGAACTAGTGAAATTCGCAAGATACTAAAACCCGCCTGTTTAAAGCGGGTTTTTATGATATCTTTTCGATTTTAGAGATTATTCAACGCATCTCTCGTCGCTGGACCGACCCAACCTGGGGCGTTACTGATTTTTCGATCCTGCTGAAATTTGATCACCGCTGCTTTTGTCACTTGGCCGAAATATTCGGTGAGATTGACACTGAAATACCCCAACGCCTTCAAGACTTCCTGCAAATTTCTCACTTCCACCCCCGTCGAACCAACACTCAAAAACTTGGTAAACTTATATTTCTTTGGGGCTTCGACCGGAGTTGTAGTGGCCACCGCGTCAAATTTTTTACCATTCAATTTCAATCTGGTCGCATCATCCAAAATTCCGGTCGCCCTTATTTTATTAGCTCGTTGATATGTGAGTAGGGCTTTTTTTGTCAACGCATTAAATATCGCGTTAGTCTTGGCGTTTTTAATATATCCAAGCTCCTTCAAAACAACCTGCAATTGACGCACTTCCTCTCCTTTATCACCAAATTTTAGTTTGACTTTGAACACATAACCCGAGCGTAAAGTCGGAGAAATTAGATTTGCTGTAGTGGTCGGAGCGACGACTGTCGATGTACCAGTGAGTTGAATTGAGTCAGAAATGGCAGTAGAGATATTACCCGCACTATCTTTGAACTTCACATATACCGTTTTAAGCCCGTTTCCACTAACCAAATTCCATACATACGATGTTGCATAATTGACCCACGACGCATTAGTGAAAGCAGAATCATTAGCAATCATCATATAGACCGCATCAGTCGCACCGAGAGTCAAAGTGATCGCCAGAGAATTTGTCGTCGTCGCATTTGAATTAATGACGACTGAAGTATTTGTTGGTGGTGTCGTATCTGACGACCCGCCTCCACCGCCACCGCCCGATGACGCCGAATTAGTAGTCGCACTAACAGCACCAGACTTTTCACCTTCACCCGTCGCGTTGACCGCAGAAACTTTATATGAATAAGAGGTTGCCGCACTCAATCCTGTATTTGAATAACTCACAGCGGAAGTGGTAGCGATAGCAGTCATATAACTATCTGTACTACGATATATATTGTAAGATGTCGCCCCAGAAACAGCGCTCCATGACAAATTGATTTGGGAAACAGACGCCGCCGTCGCAGTCAAACCACTTGGAGCGGATGGTAATTCTGCCGCTGACGTCGTAGAGCTGGCAGTCGCAGAGTTTGGACCTTCACCATTTTCATTGTATCCCGCAACTTCGAAATAATACTTAGTCGATGACACCAAGCCTGTCGCCGAATAGGTCAAAGCCGTGGTCGTAGCCAAGAGGTCGCTAGAATAAAACACCCCATCGAAACTTGCTGTTGTCGTCGAGTAAATCATGTAATAATCGGCAACCGGATCGACATCCCAAGATAAATCAATTTGAGAAGAAGTGGACGCGGTTGAAACTAAATTCTGAATTGTTGCCGGCACGCCTGGTAAAATCGGACCGAAATCGGTAAAGTGGTCCACCTGTGCAGTGATTAAATTGTTCACTGTGTCTACTGTTGCCGCAACAGGTTCCCATTGTCCAGAATTCGAATCCCAATAACCAAATTGCAAATTTGACTCGCTGAAACCAATTGGTAAATCAGCCTCATTATATGACACAGACAGTGTCACTTTATTATTGAGTGAAGTAATCGAAGATCCGCTACTATTCGTCGCTTCGACACTCACTACTGAATTTGCCAAAGGAGTCGCGTTGACAGAATCATAGACCAAATCAGCCGTCGAAACGGAAACACTAACATTATCCTGACTCGTACCCAAAGCGTTCGCTGGAATATCCAATGTCATCTTGTCTGTCATAATCTGTCCACCAGATACATCAGAAATCGAATTAATATCCGGAGTAGCTAGCGTGCACCTATCATTTGCCGTGAGACTTATGTTGCTAGTACGACTTGTTGTCGTCACCGCCACACTTGTCCCTGCACTGCGGAAATAGCAAGGTCCCTCCGCATAAACCGTCCACGTCGTATTTGCATCCACACCCAAGCTATACGCACCAGACTGATCCGTCGGCACTCCAATCCAGACATCATTACCTTCAATCGTCTTTTTGGCAGATACCCAAGCGTTCTGCAACCCTGTTCCACCAGAAGACACTATGCCAGATATTGTCAAACTTGTTTGTGTGAGAGTGAAGTTCCTCACCAGACTACTTGTCACACTCACCTGTACATCGCCTTGATCAGACAGATAGCCTGTCCCCTTCACACCAATCGTATAACTTCGATCTTTTGGTACGCGTAGAACATATCCACCACTGCTACTCGCTGTCGTGGAATAGAAACCCGGACCACTCACTCGACTCGCCCAGACGACCGCACCATTCGCTCCGCTTTCACCCACCATCACATTACCACTGACATCCACCAATTCAACCGAAGCTTGGGCATTAGCAGACAGACTAGCCGTTTCACCTGCCGTAATCGTCACACTTTGGTTCTCAACTATTGGCCCAACCGCAGGTGAACCAACATGTGCTTTGTAAGTGCCGGCCGGCAAGGTCAAAATCGCAATTTTACTCGTTCCGCTTGTTGTCCAACTATCCGTACCATTGCCACGCCCATTATCTGGGTTGAATACCCCAGCAAAGAGTGGACTCAAATTCGATGAATTTTGAATTGTGATTTGCAAATACCCAACCGCTTTCAACGCCCAATTTTGTCCAGTGGCATTCGCCGAAGACACACTCACATCAATCGGAGACATTCCACCGCCATTTTCGACCCAAGCACCGATCTGATATGTCCCAGCCGGTACATAAATCGTATAAGTTCCGTCCGTACCTGTTTCTGCACCACCTCCGCCGCTGGTATTCCCCGTGCCACGTGCGCCCACCTTCGCTCCAGAAATTGGCGTATCAACTCCATCATTATATGCATTATTTGAATTGACATCGGTAAATATGCGTCCGCTGATAGTCCGCAAATTACCAATCGAAACAGTCGCTGTCGCAGACACAGACCCACTCCCCGGCACAACCACCGTACCATCATTTGCCGTACCGGAAGTTTCCGTCCACGTATTCAGCTGACCAAAACCCGGAGCATGACCGTTTAATTGATATGTTCCCGCCGGTAAATACAGGCTCACATTTCCAGACGCGCTGGTCATTCCTTGAGCAAAACCATTTGAACCCTGAGCGAAGACCGGGGCTCCTTTGATCGCTGTACCACTACCATCTACCACACTAACTGAAATAAATGTGGTCGGTGCCGCAAGTTTGATCGTCTTCGTCGTTGTTCCACTCGAATTTATAGATACAGGAAATTCCAAACCTTTCCCTTGTCCCGGTCGATTAACTTCGATTGTCACCGCTCCCGCCGGCGCTTTGAATGCGTACGTGGATCCTAAGTTTGGTTGACACACCATACTTTGAGCTTGCATAAACAAACCACCGCCGCTTTGTTTCACACCAACACAAGCATCAGTGAGAGACACACTATTTGTGTCTTGTAATGTCACAACCAAATCTTTATCAGCCGTCACATAAGCAAAATCTCCGATATTCGTACTCGTAGAAATGTACACGGAAGACAATGTCGGCGGCCAATACTTTGTCCCGTTATTCTGAATTGCTTGACTCATGACATTGAATTTCCAATTCATACCCGATTTCACCGGCAGACGAGCATAACCAATACCACTTGCATTGAACCCAACGGAATTATAATTAGTATCTGTAAATACCGGCGACCATGATTCAAAAGTTGAATTGAACGCTTGTACCTCAACTGTACCGCTATAATTACTTGGCGCGCCAGTCAAACGCAAAGTGACAAATGAATCCGGCTTTCCATAGACCATTGATGTCGATACACTCGCTCCATTGACCACATTTACCTGTTTGAATGCAGGCGGAAGGGCCGCTTCAAAGAAACCCATAGATTTTACACCGTCGGCTGGCTCAACACCCACCATGTAATTACAATCCAATAAATTCGTAAAAGTGACAGTAGATGAGGCATTCAAATACCTCGTTCCTACAAAAAACTGCTTATCCGGACAACCCATTACAACTTTCACCATTCCGAGAGCTTCTCCAGAAAGAAGTTGTGGAACACCGTTCTCATCATTCAAATAAACCGATACCGTCACATTGTTTGTCCCACCAATGTGGACTGTATCGACAGGAGGCGGTCCATTAAATTCCGATGACTCATTACCAAAAACAGAACCATCGATCAAGCCACCATTAGCATTCGTGGTATAGATAAAAAACGGTCTATACACCCCAACCGTCGCCGGATTTGTCATACCTCCGACTATTACAGTTAAATTTGAACCGGCCGCAGTCGCCCCATTACTCGTCGTCAAGATAATTTTTTTGGTACTGTAATCAGTCGATGTCGTAATCGCCCCAGCGGCAATTTTAGGTACAGACTCATCGGAGCTAATTATCTGTTCTCCAACACTCGCGCCAGTTATATCGTATTCCGAAGGCACTTGAATCACAATCTTGCTACCAATCGGCAAACTACTGGTCGGTGTAAATTTGAAAGTGTAATTTACACCGGTTGTTGAAGTTGCATAACTACTCGCTGTGATAGCGGAATGCGAACTCGAAATCAATGCCCCCCCGCTCCTGACCAGGGATGCGGTCGCCGTCTGATTGAATTTAGTACTTGAAAGAGACCCCCAAGGAGTATTCGAATCTGCTGGCGTACCAGCCTTAATTGAGAACTGTAAATTACTGAGCAGGGCTAATTGTTTCGAAGCATTTGTAACACCACCAATCGTGACAGAAAAAGTCCCCGCCCCCAAAGTACTCGTCACGAGACCATAGACCATCGCCCCGTTACTCTGATCCTGTTGCCTACCCAAAACACCAATCTGAGGCGGTATCACTCCCACATTGTATGTAGATGAAGCCGCACCTTGTTCTAACTGAAGTGCATCCACCACAAAATCTTCGTTATTCATAGAAAAAACCGAAACGTTCAGCGCATCCAAAGAAGCGTGTGAGTTGAAAGTCACCGAATAGCGTGCAAAATCCGTTGTCAAAGCCGGGACATAAAAATTCGTATTTAAATCAGGTTGATTGGAGGTCACACAACTCCAACTCTGGCTGACAAAATTATATTTATATTCTTGACCCTCTTCACAATCTCCCCGAGCAGCACTAAGACCTATATAAATATGGTTGCCGGCTGTGATCCCTTTGGCATACAAACTAAACGTATACTGAGTATTCGTTAGAACAGTATTCGATTGATCAAACATAGCGAAGGCACCCTCCGCTGGATTTCCGCCCAACAAATAAAGAGCAGCAGCGCCATCAAAAACCGCAGTGGTTGTTGGTGAAATTGTCCCTGACCCATTTGTAGACCAACCTGTCGGACCATCCTCAAAGGAAGAATTCGTCAATAGATTGGTACCGACCGTGCTCGATGCGGAGGAATACAAAGAAATCCCCGTCGCAGAAACAATCGTCGGTGATGTCACCAGAAAAGGAAATCCCTGATCAATCAAAGGGAGCTTGAACTGCACCACATCCCCCGCGACCAAATCTTCTGATGTAGTCGCCGTAAATGTCCACCGCGCATTTGATGCCCCCGCCAAATTGTCATAACTCGATGTCACCGGACTGACAGCAAACAGACTTCCGACCGCATGAACCTGAGACGGCACAGCAAAAGTGCTGAAAATACCGACTATAAAAAACCCCGCCCAAACCAAACAATGCCGAACATAAAATTGTCGGCGAAGTCTATTGAACATAAGACTTAATCATTTATTTTTATTAACTAAATTTAATTTGATGATATTATACCACAAAATACACCTCAAAAAAAATTTACAAGTTTTGCCTGTGCATATTTTTTATTCAAACAAAAAACCGCCCATCGAGACTGTGTTTTCATGTCTACCAAATTTACCTCCTACTGCAATACACTCCCGTGAGCGCCCCAGCGAGCGCATCCGCCGCATCATCAGGTGTAATCCTCTTCTTTTCCCCAATTAACATTCGAACCATTTTTTCGATCTGCACTTTATCAGCACGACCATCTCCTGTGACAGCCTGCTTAATTTCTAGTGGCGTATATTCCAAAATTTTTACCCCGCACAAAAGCAGAGTGAGATAGATCACCCCGCGCGCCTCCCCCACTTTAATCGCCGTCTTCGCATTGTTGGTAAAAAACAGTTCTTCAATCACTGCCACATCAGGTTTGTATTTATCACAAATTTTTTTCACCGCCAAATGAATCAAGTGCAACCTCCGACCAAAATCCGTGCCTGTAGGCGTGTCCAAACACCCAAAATCAAGCGCCTGTACTTCGCGCCCGATTGATTTAATTACCCCAAAGCCCATCCGACCATAGCCCGGATCAATCCCAAGCACAATTTGTGGTTCGCGAGCCATTTATGCTTCGTTAGTATATACGTTGTTTACATCATCATTTTCATCCAACGCATCATAAAGAGACATCACTTTATTCGATGTACTTTCATCAGTGTCAATTTTCTCTTTTGCCAACCATTCGAGATCATTAGTATCTGGTTCAATACCGACTGCCTTCACGGCGCCGACCACAGCAGCAAATTTATCTACCGGAGAAATTATTTCGAAAAAGTCTTCATTCTCACGGACGTCTTCAGCTCCAATATCCAAAAGACCGAGCGAAAAATTATCAAAATCCGCTACTGCTGATTTCTTTTCCTTCGAGAAACGTACTACGCCTTTACGCTCAAACTGCCAGCGCACACTATTCGGACCACCGAGCGAGCCACCGTGTTTTGAAAAGATATTTTTAATTTCAGAAACCGTTCGATTTTTGTTATCCGTCATTGTCTCTACGATAAATGCTACGCCACCCGGGCCAAAACCCTCGTACAACACCTCTTCAATTTGTGAACCATCATCAAGTTCTCCGGTACCGCGTTTTATCGCCCGGTCGATATTATCTTTTGGCATATTCACCTCTTTGGCCTTATCAATCGCCAAACGAAGTGTAAAATTCGATTCTGGATCTCCACCACCCTGACGCGCCGCGAGAGTAATCGCATGACTGACTTTCGTAAAAGCATTACTGCGTGCTTTGTCAGCCTTACCTTTTTTTTGTTGTATATTGTGCCATTTACTGTGTCCAGACATATATAAATATCATTACAATTATATGCTCTACTTTACCGGTTTTTCACAAAAAAGTCAACTATCCAACGGACTTTTCAAGCGTGACAAGTCATTCGATGCCACATGGGTATAAATTTGCGTCGTCTGCAATTTTGCATGCCCAAGTAACTCCTGAATATATCGAATATCCGTACCATTTTCGAGCAAATGAGTGGCAAAACTATGGCGCAATGTATGCGGCGACACATTTTTTCGAATCCCCGCCTTTTCAGCCGCCTGTCCCACAATTTTTTGAATTGTCGCCTCTGTCAATCGCGAACCCCGTCCATTTGTAAATAAATAATCCCCCGCCGATTTCAATTTCATCTGTATTGAAAATATCGGCATCAATTTCTCGGGCAACATCACAAACCGATCTTTCTTTCCCTTACCCTGAAATACCCTCAACATTTTACGATCCATATCAATATCCCGCATTTTTATATGTGTCAATTCACTCACCCGCACACCCGTACCATAAAGCAGACTAATAATACAATTATGCTTTGGGTTTTTGGTAATTTCAATCATTTTACGCGCCTCTTCTTTCGATAATACGACCGGCAAATATTTCGCCTTACGAGGTTGACGAATATTGGTAAAAATTGATCGATGCTAGATTTCTTGGTAATAGAAATGCAGTGCATTATATGCCACCGAAACTGTCGAAGCGGAATGTTTGCCTGCTAAATATTCCAAATAATCCTTCACATCATCCATTCCTACCTCACGCGGATCCTTTTCACAAAACCTCAATAATTCTTCATTATAGTATAAATATGACCCTACCGTCCTCGGGCTATAATTCCTAAATTTCAGCTCCCTCACCAAACTCGCAAATGTATTGCTATTTTCCATAAGATATAATAAAATAAAGACACCTTATAGGATACCTCCTATAACCCAAAATCACCAAAAATTATACCATTTTTAAGCCAAAAAAGAGA
>ENA-UOWO01000742-UOWO01000742.1-activated-sludge-metagenome-genome-assembly--contig:-NODE-742-length-45453-cov-27.406339_pt1 | contig 45453 bp, 46 predicted proteins | sample MGYA00238148_ERZ761564 | MGnify/ENA primary metagenome ERZ761564 (study PRJEB28885, sample SAMN05720194) | activated sludge metagenome | isolation source: Anaerobic digester | place: USA... | reverse complement strand
GCCGTTCTTCAGGCCGAGCAGGCCGGCCAGCGCGGCGAGCTTGGGGTCGGCCGTCTGCGCATCGGCCTGCGCCTTGAGCAGCGACATCACCAGGTCGAGCAGCGCGTCGTCGAGATCGTCGGCGCCGTCGGCCGACACGCGCACGTCGCGCGGCGAGGGCGCGCCGGGCAGTTGCAGCCCGGTCAGCGCGAGGGCGAACACCGGACCCTTGGTGTCGCTGGGCGAGGTGGGCAGGTCGACGTCGATGCCGATGCCGCCCAGCCGTGCCTGGCCCGGCACCGCCGGCGAGGCGTCGACGGTGATCGCCGTGCCGATGCGGATGCGCCCGCCCACCGAGCCGAGCAGCAGCGGCTGGCTCACGCTCGGCCCGCCGTTCTTGTGCGCGCGGAACAGCGGCACCGCCAGCGTGGTGGCGGAGGCCGGGTCGGTGGTGCGCAAGCGCAGGCCCAGGCCGATGTGCAGGCCGTCGGGCTGGCTCTCGTCGACGGTGACGGCCACGCTCATCGGCGGGTCGGCCAGATCGACGATGGGCAGCCACACCACGCCGGCTTCGGTGCTGCGGTCGGCGCCGCCCATGGCCTCGTCGACGAAGGCGATCAGCGCATCGCGCTGCGCCGGGTCGGCGAGCATGTTCTTCAGGAAATCCTCGGGCCGCGCGAACCAGCCCTGGTTGGGGCTGCCGTCGGCCTTGAAGATGCCCAGCGCCTTGGCCAGGTTGCCGAGGACGCCGAGGTCTCCTGCGCCGAAGCTCATGGCAGCTTCCCGATCTTCGTCGACGACTTCAAGGTGCTCGACCCGGCGAAACGGTGCCGCGCCATCGGCACGATCTCGATGCCGCGGCCGGTGACCGCGATCTCCACCGGCACGAGCAGGTTGCCGCGCTGGTCCTTGCCGGTGGCCGCGGCGATGCCGGTGACGAGATCGAGCACGCATTGCCAGGCGAAGGCCACCAGCGCGTCACCCCAGGTGGACACGATGATGTCGGGCCCGTTCGGTCGGCGCGCCGCCGCGGCATAGAGGCCCGCGGGCTGCGTGGGCGAGCCCACGGCGAACAGCAGTTCGATCGACGCCGGGCCTGTTTGGTCGCAGCGCACCGGGATGCCGATGCGGATCAGGCCGGTCGACAGCTTCACGTCCACCTCGGCGAACATCACCGCCAGCTCGTTCTCGCCCTCGACCCAGACCACCTCATTGCGCTTGCTGGGCCGGAAGAAGCCCGCCGCGCGGCGCGCCGCCACGCGCAGCAGTTCGGCGCTGCGGCCGGCCTCGATGAACACCGGCTTGAAGACCTCGCCCTCGGCCATCGGCCGGGTGGCGGCGGGCAAGCGTTGAGCGCGGCGCTCGGCCTCGACGAAGCGGGCGAACTCGGGGGCGACGGTGTCTGCCATGGACGGCATTCCTGCGGGCTGTGCGTTGGACGCGCGGCGGCTGAAGCGGTGCCGGGGAAGGTCAGCGGTCGGCGGCCGGGGCGATCGCTTCGCGGTCGTTGCCGAAAAGGTGCCTGGCGAACTGCAGCAGCGCGTCGAACATGAACCAGGTGGCCAGGAAGGCCGCGCATTCGAGAGAGAAGCTGTGGAACTTGTAGAAGAGCTCGGCGATGAGCCACGCCGCCGCGATGGAAGGGAGCTGCTCGATCAGGAGTCGCCGGACGGACAGCATGCGCAGCAAGGTGAACATCGGTCACTCCTTGTCTCGAAGCAGGCGCTGGGGGTGCACGGACTCTAGTTCTGCAAGTGCCGATGCACACCCCTAGCTTCGAGCATCGCGCGATGCGAAACAGGGGGGAAGAGAGGCCGCGTCAGTTTCATAACGAAATGAAACGTGGACATCCACCGCACGGAGGGTGACGTACCGACATGGGTTGAGTTCACTCAATCCCGTTCGCATCACTGGCCTCAGGATGGATCACATGATGACCACCGAATCATTCGATCGCAGTTGCGGCGAGAGGGCGTGTCTCGCGGTGCCACAGCCCGTGGTCTTCACACGGGCCGGGCTCGCAGGCGAGCTGGCCCTGACTGAAGGGGCCAGCACGCTGGCCGTGTTCGCACATGCCACGGCGGCCGGCCGCGACCACCCCGGCCACCGGTTCGTGGGTGACGTGCTGCGCGCCAATGGCGTGGCCACGTTGTCGATCGGGCTGCGCACCGCCGAGGAAGAGGCTTGCGGCGCGCCGCTCGCGGGTGTGCTGGAGCTGACGTTGCGCATGATGGCCGTGCTGGACAGCCTCGCGGCCAGCGGCGTCACGCGCCCGCTGCACGTGGCCTTGATCGGCATCGGCGCGGCGGCCGCGTCCTGCGCGATCGTGGCCCGTCAGCCCGGCCTCGAGGCGATCCGCTCGGTGGTGCTGCTCGATGGCCGGGTCGATCTGCACGACGCCGAGGTCGCCGCCTGGCGCCAGCCCACGCTGTGCATCGCCGGTCGCCACGGCGCGTCGTCTTCGGGCCAGCCGTTGGCCGGCGCGCGCTCGCTGCCGCCGCCGCACCGCCTCGTCAAGCTGCGTGTGCAGACGCAGCCGCTGGCCAGTGCGGGCGTCTTCCAGAGGATGGCCTGCGAGATCGTGGCATGGCTGCAGCCTCGCGGCACGTCCCACCGCAAATCGATGTCTGCGGACGCGATGGAGCTTGAGTCCACTCAATGACGGGCTTCGACTGCGGAACATCATCTCCATCGAGCATGGGGGTGGCAGCGGTGAAAGACGTCGGTGCGCAGGCCGTCCACATCGGGCGGCCGGACTGGTCAGGCGAGTACGAGTGCGTGGCGCACCCGCTCGGCGCGGTCGCGCTGCCGCAGTTCGACGCCACTCCCGGCGCCGGGCCGAGCATGCGCCAGCTGTCCGACGTGCTGCACGGTTGCGGCTTCGCCACGCTGGTCGTCGACCTGCAGCCCCCCGAGGACGAAGGCGATCTGACGCGCCTGTCGCAGCACCTGGTCGACATGCTCGGCTGGCTGCACGATCGGCACGCCGGCGTGGACGTCGGCCTGTTCGGCGCGCGGCTGCTGGCCAGCGCGGCGCTGCAGGCGGTGGCGCAGCGGCCGGGCATCGCCGCGGCGGTCGTCACGCGCAGCGCCTCGCCGGCGCTGGTCAGCGCGCAGCTGTCGCGCGTGCAGGCCGCCACGCTGCTCATCGTCGGCGACGACGACGCCGCACTGCTGCAGTCCCATCGCGCGGCTCTGCGTGTGCTCACCTGCTCGAAGCGGCTCGAGGTGGTGCCCGGCGCCGGCCTGTGGTTCGATGAGCTCGGTGCGCGCGAGACGGTGGCGCACCTGGCCGGCGCCTGGTTCATGCGCCACCTGGCCGCCGGCCGGCTGCAATGAGCGGCGCCTCGAACCGGCGCCGCGCGCGCCCTCACAACACCGGGTTGTCTTCCGCCAGGCCGTGCTCGATGCCGTAGCGCACCAGGTCGGCCAGCGTGGGCAGAGCCAGCTTCTCCTGGATGCGGCTCTTGTGGGTGCTGATGGTCTTGACCGACAGGTGCAGCGCGTTGGCGATGTCGGTCGGCCGCTGACCCGCAACGAGCCTGCGCAGCACCTCGAGCTCGCGGTCGGAGAGTTGCGCATGACGCGCCAGGCCCACGCCGCCGTGGAGCTGCAGTACGACGCGCTCGGCCAGTTCCGGCGTGACATAGGCGCCGCCGCCCATCACCTTGAGCACGGCACGGATCAGCTCGGTGGAGGCACTGTCCTTGGTGATGTAGCCGTTCGCACCGGCCTTGAAGGCGCGCATCGCGTACTGCTCCTCGGCATGCATGCTCAGTACCAGCATCGCCACGCGGCCGAACTCGTCGCGGATGCGGCGGATCAGCTCCAGCCCGCTCATCCCCGGCATCGACAGGTCGACGATCACCAGGTCGGCCTGTTCGCGGCGCAGCCACTCGATGGCCTGGAAGCCGCTGCTGGCCTCGCCCACCGCCCAGCCCTCGCCGGCCGAAGCGAGGATGCGCACGAGGCCCTCGCGAACCACCGCGTGGTCGTCGACGATCAGGATGCGTTTGGTCGAGCGCGTCAGCGTGTTCATGTGCCGGCGCCCGCGGTGACGAGTCCGCCCTGGCGCGGCCGCGGGCCCAGCGGCAGACGCACCGCCAGTCGCGCGCCGCGGCCGGGCGCATTGGTGTACTCCAGATGCCCGCCCAGCATGCTGGCGCGCTCGCGCATGCCGAGCAGGCCGAACGAGCCTTCGCGCTGCATCGCACCGGGCGGGTAGCCGATCCCGTTGTCCTCCACCAGCAGCTCGAGTTCGCCATCGTGTTGCCGCAGCAGCACCGTCACGTCGGTGGCGCGGGCATGGCGGGCCACGTTGGTCAGGGCTTCCTGCACCATGCGGAACACGGCGGTGGCGATGCGGTCGTCGACTGGCGCGTCGTTCTCGTTCAGGTGCACGGTGATCTCGATGCCCATTCGGCGAGCGGTGTCGCGCGCCAGCCATTCGATCGCCGCATTCAGGCCCAGGTCGTCGAGCATCATCGGGCGCAGGTCCGACGAGATGCGCCGCACCGAGGCCAGCGTGTCGTCGAGCATGGTCATCAGGCCCTCGACACGCTCCTGCCGCGCCGCCGGTTCGGCCAAGCCGGGCAGGGTCGACAACTCCATCTTGAGCGCCGTCAGGCGCTGGCCCAGTTCGTCGTGCAACTCGCGTGCGATGCGGCGGCGTTCTTCCTCGCGCGCCTCGACCACGCTGGTGGACAGCTGGCGCAGCGACTCGCGCGAGCGCGCCAGCTCGGCCAGCTCGACACGGCGCTGCGTCACGTCGGCCACCACCATCTGCACGGTGGTGAGGCCGTGGTCCGGCAGCGCGGCCAGCGCGATCTCGACCTCGCGCTTCGAGCCGTCCGCGCGGGCGATGTCGCCGTGCACCAGCTCGACCTCGCGCGCGCCGGCCAGCGCGCGAGCCACCTGCAGCCGCACCGCGTCGTGCGAGCCAGGCGCCAGCAACTCGTACAGTGGCTGGCCGACGATCGTCCCGTGGTGGTCGAACAGCCGCTCGGCCGCCTGGTTGGCGAACACGATTCGATCGTTCTCGGTGATCCAGATCGCCACCGGCGCCAGCTCGAACACCGAGCGCAGGCGCCGCTTGAAACGATCGAGCTCGTCGCGCAGCTGGCGCTCCTCGCTCAGGTCGAGCACGAGGGCGGCGAAGTAGTGGCGCACGCTGTCCCCTTCGGCCATGTCGACGCGCGACAGGGTGATATCGACCGGGAACTCGCTGCCGTCCAGGCGTGCCGCGGTGGTGTGGCGGTGCCGCACCAGGCGCTGCTGCAGACTCGCGGAGGTGGCGAACTCGTCCACCTGCACGGCATGCGCGGCGCGTTGTCGGGGCGGGATGAAGCGCTCCAGCGGCTGCCCGAGCACCTGCGGCGCCTTGCAGCGGAACATGCGTTCGGCGGCCGGGTTGATCGCGACGATGCGTTGGCGCTCGTCGACCATGACGATGGCTTCCTGCGCGGCATGCAGGATGCTGCCCGTCGGGCGGTCGAACAGATCGAACGATGTGCCAGCCTGCGGGTTGGCGCTCATCGCATGTCCTGCCGGTGTGGTGTCATCAGGTCATTCAAGACGGCGCAGCGCATGGGTCATCCCATGCCGTGGACTGCAACCTTGCCGGATCGTAGGTGGAGCCTGCCCGCGCCGGAAGTGGATCAATTCGTGGTGCTTGATGTAGCGCAAGTCGGCTGCGATGTGCCCCGCCGGGAAAGCCCGATCATTCGCGCTCGATGGCGTCGTCCATCGGCGAATCGCCCTCCAGGACCTCCCGGCCCAGTTCGGCCTCGGCAGTCAGCCAGTCGTCGAGCGCGTGGCCGTCGACGCAGCCATTGCGCTGGTACAGATCGAAGGCGCGGCGGCGGATCAGGTCTTCCCGGCTGGGGCCCTCGATCAGCTCGTGTTCCTCCGGGGCAGGCAGCTCCAGCGCTGTGTCGGTCTCGGTGGTGCGGGTCGGCGCGAAGCCGGCGCGCGGCGCGGGGCGGGGCAGCCAGGGTTGCGGGTGGGTCGGGTGCATGGAGGTCTCCTTCGGCGAGGGTCGATCCGGAATCTGCGTTCCGGCCCCGCCGAAGCTAACCAGACACCACCTCGCGCGATTGCGCTCGCTCAATCGCGCCGGCGTCCGGCAGCGCAGCATGCACCCAGACCTGTCTCAAGGCACCCAACGTCGAGCATGCCGATGCGCCCTGGCCTGATCCACAAGTCGGCCCGCGACCTGCCGGTGCCTGCGCATCTGGCGGACTGGGCTCTCACATGCGCGGCGTTCTCCTGGCAGCAGGTGCGCGACGAACTGGGCGGCGCCGATGCCGGCGGGGTCAATATCGCGCAGCTTGCCGTCGACCGCCATGCGCTGGGCCCGCATGCGCACCGTACCGCGCTGCGCTTCGTCGGCGTCGATGGCCATGTCCGCGACGTCGACTTCGCCGAACTGAAGTCGCTGACCGACCGCTTCGCCAACCTGCTCGCCGCACTCGGCGTCGGCGCCGGCGAACGGGTGTTCGTGCTGGCCGGGCGCCTGCCGGCGCTGTATGTCGCGGTGCTCGGCGCGCTCAAGCACGGCAGCGTGGTCACGCCGCTGTTCTCGGCCTTCGGGCCGGAGCCGATCGCCACCCGCGTGAACATCGGCGGTGCACGCGTGCTCGTCACCACCGAGGCGCTGTACCGGCGCAAGATCGAGAAGATGCGCGCGAGCATGCCCTCGCTTCAGCACGTGATCCTGATCGGCGAAGCGGGCGCGGCGAGCAGCGTGCCGGGAACTCTCGACTACGCCAGCCTGATGCGCGATGCCTCGGCACAGCCACCGGCCATCCGCACCGGCCCCGCCGACATGGCGCTGCTGCACTTCACCAGCGGCACCACCGGCACGCCCAAGGGCGCGATCCATGTGCACGAGGCGGTGCTCACGCACTTCGCCACCGGCCGCTACGCGCTCGACCTGCACGACGACGACGTCTACTGGTGCACCGCCGACCCCGGCTGGGTGACGGGCACCTCGTACGGCATCGTCGCGCCGCTGCTGCATGGCGTGACCAGCATCGTCGACGAGGCCGAGTTCGACGCCGAACGCTGGTACCGCATCCTGCAGGAGCAGCGGGTGAGCGTCTGGTACACGGCGCCCACCGCGATCCGCATGCTGATGAAGGCGGGGCCGGAACTGGCGGGCAAGTACACGTTCCCGCGGCTGCGCTTCGTGGCCAGCGTCGGCGAGCCGCTCAATCCCGAGGCGGTGTGGTGGGGCCAAGAGGTGCTGCGCCGGCCCATCCACGACAACTGGTGGCAGACGGAGACCGGCGGCATCATGATCGCCAACACCCCGGCGATGGACATCAAGCCCGGTTCGATGGGCAAGCCGCTGCCCGGCGTGCAGGCGGTGATCGTGCGGCGGCTCGAAGGCGGTGGCGTGCAGGTGATCGACACGCCCGGCACCGAAGGCGAGCTGGCACTGCGCGCGGGCTGGCCGTCGATGTTCCGCGGCTACCTCGGCCAGGAAGAGCGCTACCGGAAGTGTTTCGCCGGCGATCTGTACCTCACCGGCGACCTCGCGAGACGCGATGCCGACGGCTACTACTGGTTCGTCGGCCGCGCCGATGACGTCATCAAGTCGGCCGGCCACCTGATCGGGCCCTTCGAGGTGGAGAGCGCGCTGATGGAACACCCGGCGGTGGCCGAAGCCGGCGTGATCGGCAAGCCCGATCCGGTGGTGGGCGAAGTCGTCAAGGCCTTCGTCTCGCTCAGGCAGGGCTTCGAGCCCAGCGAGGCGCTGAACCTGGAGCTGCTGGGTCATGCGCGCAAGCGACTCGGCGCGGCGGTGGCGCCGAAGGAGATCGCCTTCCTGCCCACGCTGCCGCGCACGCGCAGCGGCAAGATCATGCGCCGGCTGCTGAAGGCGCGCGAACTCGGCCTGCCCGAGGGCGACACCTCCACCCTCGAGGAAAACACATGACCGCACCGGCCTCGCTCGCGTTCAGCACCGACGTGCGCACGCACGAGCGCGACTTCTGCCTGGCCCGCGTGCGCGACATGCTGCGCATCCGCCGCCTCGAGGAGCGCTGCGCGCAGTTGTACGGCGAGCAGAAGATCCGCGGCTTCCTGCACCTGTACATCGGCGAGGAGGCGGTGGCGGCCGGCGTGATGCCCAGCTTGCGGCCACAGGACAACGTGGTCGCCACCTACCGCGAACACGGCCATGCGCTGCTGCGCGGCGTGAGCATGAAATCGATCATGGCCGAGATGTACGGCAAGCAGGAGGGCTGCTCGCGCGGCCATGGCGGCTCGATGCACCTGTTCGATCGCGCCACGCACTTCTACGGCGGCAATGCCATCGTCGGCGGTGGCCTCACGCTGGCGGTGGGCTTGGCGCTGGCGGACGTGCAGCTGCAGCGCGAAGGCTGCGTCACCGCCTGCTTCTTCGGCGAGGGCGCGGTGGCCGAAGGCGCCTTCCACGAGTCGCTCAACCTGGCGGCGCTGTGGCGGCTGCCGGTGCTGTTCATCTGCGAGAACAACCTGTACGCGATGGGCACGGCGCTGTCGCGCTCGCAGGCCAGCCTGTCGCTGACAGCCAAGGCCGCGGCGTACGGCATGGCCACCGCGCACGTGAACGGCATGAACGTGCTCGCCGTGCACGAGGCGGCACGCGCCGCGGTGGCGCAGGTGCGCGAGCAGCGCGCGCCGCTGTTCCTGGAGCTGCATACCTACCGCTTCCGCGCCCATTCGATGTTCGACGCCGAGCTGTACCGCGAAAAGCGCGAGGTCGAAGGATGGAAGCAGCACGGCCCCATCCACACCTTCACCGACAGGCTCAAGGAGGCCGGCATGATGGACGAGGCCGACTTCGCGCTGATCGATCGCGAGGCGATGCAGGAGGTCGACGAGGCCGTGCAGTTCGCCGAGGCCGGCACCTGGGAGCGCGCCGAGTGCCTGCTCGACGACGTGGTGGCGCGATGAGCCGGATCGGCTATCGCGAGGCCCTGCGCGAGGCGCACCGCGAGGCGCTGCAGCGCGACCCGCGGGTGTTCCTGATGGGCGAGGACGTGGGCCGCTACGGTGGCAGCTACGCGGTGAGCAAGGGCTTGCTGGCCGAGTTCGGCGAGCAGCGCATCCGCGACACGCCGCTGTCGGAGCTGGGCTTCGTCGGCGCGGGCATCGGCGCGGCGCTGGGCGGCGCGCGGCCCATTGTCGAGATCATGACCGTCAACTTCAGCCTGCTGGCGCTCGACCCCATCGTCAACGCTGCGGCGCTGTACCGCCACATGTCGGGCGGGCAGTTCGGCGTGCCGGTGGTGATCCGCATGGCCACCGGCGCCGGCCGGCAGCTCGCCGCCCAGCATTCGCACAGCCTGGAGAACTGGTACGCCCACGTGCCCGGGCTGCGCGTGCTCGCCCCGGCCACGGTGGAAGATGCGCGCGGCATGCTGTGGCCCGCGCTGCAGGACCCCGACCCGGTGCTGATCTTCGAGCACGCTCAGCTCTACAACCTGGAGGGCGAACTGCCCGAGCCGTTCACGAGCGACATCAGCCACGCCGCAGTGCGCCGCGAAGGCCGCGACGTCTCGATCGTCACCTACGGCGGCTGCCTGCCGAAGGTGCTGGACGCCGCGCAGGCGCTGGCCGCCGACGGCATCTCGGCCGAGGTGATCGACCTGCGCGTGCTGCGGCCACTGGACGACGCGGCGATCTGCGCCTCGGTGCGCAAGACGCGCCGCCTGCTGGTGGTCGACGAAGGCTGGCGCAGCGGCAGCCTGGCAGCCGAGGTGATGGCGCGCGTGGTCGAGCAGGTGTTCTACGAGCTCGACGCCCCGCCCGCGCGCGTGTGCAGCCAGGAAGTGCCGATCCCCTACGCCAAGCACATGGAGGAGGCCGCGCTGCCGCAGGTCGGCCAGATCGTCGCGGCAGCGAAAGGGATGCTCGGACGATGACCGACTTCAGGCTGCCGTCGCTGGGGGCCGACATGGACGAGGGCACGCTGCTCGAATGGCGCGTGGCGCCCGGCCAGGCGGTCAAGAAGGGCGACATCGTGGCGGTGGTGGACACCAGCAAGGCGGCCATCGACGTCGAGGTGTGGGTCGACGGGACGGTGCGGGAACTGCTCACGAAGGTGGGCGAGAAGATTCCGGTGGGCACGGTGATGGCACGCCTTCTCGTGCCGGGCGAACAGGTCGTGGAGATTCCGCCGGCGCCGGTGGCCCCTGCTGTGCGGGTCGTGCGTGCCGCGGCGCCGGCGACGCTCCCGCTGGCTGCGCCTGCCGAGAGCGGGCCCGCGGCGCGGCGACCCGTCTCGCCAGCCGCGCGCCGGCGGGCCGTCGAGCTGGGCGTGCCGCTGACGGGCCTGGCCGGCACGGGAGCGGGTGGCGCGGTGACACTGGCCGACGTCGAGCATGCTGACGTCGAGCGTGCCGCGCTCCGGTCGGTCGCGGCGTCGGTCCCCCCCGCCGTCGATCGTGCCGTCGACCGCGCCGCCGAGATGCGAAAGGTCATCGCCGCCGCGATGGCGCGCTCCAAGCGCGAGATTCCCCACTACTACCTCGCCGAGCCGGTCCCGATGCGTGCGGCCCTGGGCTGGCTGCGCGCCCACAATGAGTCGCAGCCGGTCACGCAGCGTCTGCTGCCGGCCGTGCTGCTGATCAAGGCGGTTGCGCTGGCGCTGCACGAGGTGCCGGAGATGAACGGTACTTTCATCGATGGGGGCTTTCGCCCGTCGGCCGCCGCCCATGTCGGCGTGGCGATCTCGCTGCGCCGCGGCGGCCTGATCGCGCCGGCGCTGCACGACGTGGGCGACAAGCCGCTGCCGCAGCTGATGGCCGAACTCGGTGACCTGGTGCAGCGCGCGCGTGCCGGCAGCCTGCGCAGTTCGGAGCTGGCCGACCCCACCGTCACCGTCACCAACCTGGGCGACCAGGGCGTCGAGGCGGTGCACGGCGTGATCTACCCGCCGCAGGTGGCGCTGGTGGGATTCGGCCGCATCGGCGAGCGCGCCTGGGTCGAGGCCGGCCGGATCGTCGCGCTGCCGATGGTGACGGCCAGCCTCGCCGCCGACCACCGCGTCAGCGACGGCCACCGCGGAGCGCTGTTCCTGGCGCGCGTGCGCGAGCTGCTGCAACGGCCGCAGGACCTGTGAGGAGCTTTCGATGAACGACGACGACATCCGCACCGGCGTGCTGGCCACGCTGCGCCGCATCGCGCCCGAGGTGGAGGCCGATGAACTGCTCGGTGACCGTGCGTTGCGCGACCAGGTCGACCTGGACTCGATGGACTGGCTCAATGTGATCGTCGGGCTGCACCAGCGCTTCGGCGTCGACATCCCGGAGGCCGACTACGCCGGGCTCGTGTCGCTGGATGCGATCGTGGCCTACCTGGCGCGCCGGCTGGCGGCCTGATGGCGGACTTCGGCTGGGCCGAAGCCCTGGATGCCCAGGTCGCGCTGGCGGTCCAGACGCTGGCCACACCGGGCCTGCACGCATTCATGGAGGGCCTCTCCGTGGCGCATGGGCCGCGCGGCATCGCCGTGCTCACGGCCGCCGTGGCGGCGATGCTGTTTGTCGGCCGCCGGCGCGCCGATGCGCTGTGGCTGCTGCTGACGGTGTTCGGCGGCGCCGCGCTGAACCACCTGCTCAAGCACAGCATTCAGAGGCCGCGGCCGGGCATGGAACATCTGGACGCGGTGGCGACCGACTTCAGCTTTCCCAGCGGACATGCGGCCAACACGACGCTGCTCTATGGCGCATTGGCGCTGCTGCTGATCCGCCATGTGCGCACCGCCGGCCTGCGTGCCCTGGCGGCGGCATTCGCGGCATCCGCCGTGCTGCTGGTCAGCAGCAGCCGGCTGGTGCTGGGCGCGCATCGCTTCAGCGACGTGGCCGCAGGCGTGCTGCTGGGCCTGCTGGTGCTGGCTGCCAGCATGCTCGTGCGGACCGCGCTGCGCCGCTGAGCTGGGCTCAGGCGCGCGTGCCGACCAGCAACAGCGGCACGCGCAGCGCCGCCACGGCCGGCGCCGCCAGGCGCGAGGCCGGCGCCACCACCAGCCGGGCCGCGGCCAGCGGCGGCAGTTCGGGCTGCCCGTCGATCTTGAACACGCGCAGCGACGCAGCCAGCGCCTGCGCCAGCCGGCCGGCGAGGTTCACCGCCTGCTGCCCGCCGGCACTGCCGTCGTCCAGCGCCGCGATGAACGTGCGCGCGCTGCGGGTCTTGGCCAGCGCAAAGTGCGACGGTGCCGCCGCCACCAGCAGCAGGTCGGTCTCGTCGCGCAGGTCGAGCGCGGTCTGGCGCAACGCGCCGCGCGTGATGCGCATCGACCAGCTCACCGTGTGCCGCGTCGATGCCTGCTCGGCCAGGGCGCGCAGGCGCGCGGCCTGTGCACGCCAGCCGCGCTCCACGTCCGCCGGTGCCAGGGGTGTCCAGGCATGGGCGGCCTGCCCCAGCACGCGGGTCTGCGGCAGTGCTGCCGCCGCCAGCGCCGCCGCGCTCTCCACGTAGACGAGCTGCAGCTCGCGCCGCAAGAGCTGCGCCAGCGCGCACGAGGCCTCGATCAGCGCACCGGCCGCGCTGGCGTCGTCGAGCACGGCGAGCACGCGCTCGGGGGCACTCACGGCGAGTTCTCCTCGCCGCCCGGGCGCACCGCGCGTCGCACCGCCTGCCGGCGCAGCGCGCGCGGCTCGCCGCGGCGAATCATCGCGTAGCTGCGCAGCCGCCGGGCAACGCGGCCGTTCACCGTGTCCTCGTCGATGCGCGAGGGGTCGCCGGCGGGCAGGCCGGTCAACACCTCGAGCACCTCGTCGATGCTGGCCACTGCGCGCAGCATGAAACGCCCGGCAGCCACCGCGGCCACCACGTCGTCGCGCAGCATCAGGTGCGCCACGTTGGCCTGCGGCAGGATCACCCCCTGCGTGCCGTCCAGGCCGCGCGCGGCGCACAGCTCGAAGAAGCCTTCGATCTTCTCGTTCACGCCACCCACCGCCTGCGCGTCGCCGAACTGGTTGACCGAGCCGGTCACGGCCCAGCCCTGGCGCACCGGCACGTCGCCGATCGAGGAGAGCAGCGCGCTCAGCTCGGCCAGCGAGGCGCTGTCGCCCTCGACCATGCCGTAGGTCTGTTCGAACACCAGGCTGCCCAGCAGCGCATGCGGCGCCTGGCGCGAGAAGCGCGCCGCCAGGTAGGCCGACAGGATCATCACGCCCTTGGCGTGCACCGGGCCGCCCAGGTGCGTCTCGCGCTGCACGTCGATGACCTCGCCGTGGCCGAAGCGGGTGGTCGCGCTGATGCGGATCACCGCCCCGAATCGCTCGCTGCCGATCTCGTAGACGCTCAGCCCGTTGACCTGGCCGATGCGCTGGCCGGCGGTGTCGATCATCAGGATGCCGCGCGCCACCGCATCGTGCAGCCGCTCGGCGACGCGGCCGGCGCGCTGGCGGCGCGCGGCGATGGCCTCGTTCACCTCGTCGGCGCCGATGCGATCCTGCCGCTTCGCCCGCGCGATGTGGTCGGCCTCGTGCAGCACGTCGAGCAGCCGGCGCACCTGCGCGGTCAGCCGCGTGCTGTCCTCGGCCATCCGTGCGCCGTGGTCGATGGTGCGGGCCAGCGCTTCAGCAGAGGGTGCCAGCAGGCCGCCCGCGTGTGCCTGAACGCGCAGCGTGGCCACCAGTTCGCGCACGGTGTCGGCGGCGCGCGGCATGTCGTCGCCGAGATCGGCGACCACGCGGAACAGCTGGTCGAACTCCTCGTCGTAGGCCTGCAGCAAGGCGCAGACCTCGCGCGAGCCGACCAGCGCCACCTTGACCTTCAGCGGGATCGGCTCCGGCTCGAGCTGCATGGTGGAGCTGGCGCCGAACTGTTCGGCCAGCGACTCGATGCGGATCTCGCCGCGCAGCAACGCGCGCTTCAGCGCGGCCCAGGCGAAGGGCTGGGTGAGCAGCTTGACGGCGTCGATCAGCAGGTAGCCGCCGTTGGCGCGGTGCAGCAGGCCGCCCTTGATGAGCCGGAAGTCGGTCAGCAGCATGCCGAAACGCGCCACGTGGTCGACGCGGCCGACCAGGTTCGGATGCGACGGCAGGTCGGCCTCGACGATCGGCCCGCCGTCGCCGGCCGTGGCGTCGAGCAGCAGGTTGACCTCGTAGCGCGACAGATCGGCATGGTCTTCGCCCGAGGCGCCACCAGCGTCGTCCTCGGTGGCGCGGAAGTCCTCGGCGTGGTCGACCACGTCGGCACACACGGTGTCGAACCAGGCGATGACGCGCGGCAGGTCGGCGTAGTGCTCGCGGATGTCCTCCATCGCATGTTCAGCGGCCACGCGCGTCATCGAGCGGCTCAGTTCACGCACGCGGTCGGCGTGGTCCTTGCGCAAGCGCATCGAGGCGCGCAGCGCGCGCACCAGCTGGTCCTGCACCTCGGCCATCGCCTGCTGCAGCGCCGTGCGTTCGGCCTCGGGCAGGCTCTCGAACACCTGCGGCGGCATCACCTCGCCGTCTTTCTGCGGCGCCACGGTGAAGCCCACCGGCGTGCGCACCATCGCCAGGCCGCGGCGGTGCGCCTCCTTGCCGACCTCGATGAAGGCCTGCTCGGCACGCTCCTTGAACTCCGCGTCGATGCGCTCGACCTCGGTGGCGTACTCCTCCGACTCGAACAGCGTGCGGATCATCGTGCGCAGGTCGCGTACCAGCGACTGCATGTCCTGGCGCAGCGCCGCGCCGCGCCCGGCCGGCAGCTCCAGCGCGATCGGCTTGTGCGCCAGCGCGAACTGGTGCACGTAGACCCAGTCGGAGCGCTGCACGCCCTGCATGCGAACCTGCGCCTGCACGGCATGACGCACCAGCGCGCGCCGCCCGCTGCCCGGCGGCCCGGCAACGAACAGATGGTGGCCGGGGCGTGCCGTCGAGATCGCGAACTCGACCGCGGCGGCGGCGCGCGGCTGACCGACGATCGCCTGCGCAGCCGCGGGCAGCGGGAGATCGATCTGCAGCGAAGCCGCGTCGCAGCGGCGGGCCAGTTCGGCCGGGGTCAGTTCACGGGCAGGCATCGGTCCATGCTAGGCACGCGGCCGCGATGCGACTTGATCGACGTCAGGGGCGCGGCTTCAGCTCCCGCCGCTGCTCGGCCTCGATGGCCAGCGCCATCTCGCGCAATTGCCCGGCCATCAATGACAGCAGGTCGTCCAGCGTCACCAGGCCGAGCAGCGCACCGGCGAGCGTGACCACGTCGTGGCTCATCACGTCCTCGACCACCAGCGTGGCGGGGTCGACCTCCATGGCCACCACCGAGGTGACGACGTCGCGGTCGGTCAGCAGGCCCACCACGAGCCGGCCCGCTGCCGTCTCGTCGACGACGACCAGGCTGCCGACGTGGTGGTCGCGCATCAGCCGCGCCGCGCGCAGCACCGGCAGGGTGCGGTCGGCGATGGTGATGACACGGTTGCAGGCGAGGCCGCGGCACGCGAGGCGCTGCTGCGCGGCCTGCTCGAGCCGCGGCAGGATGCGACGGACATGCCGGCCTGGCAGGCCCAGCCCGCGGTGGCGCAGGGCATCCGCTCGCTCTACCTCTACCTGAGCGCGCTGCGCTGAACGGCACGCGCCAGGCACACCACCACGCTGCGTTTCAGGGTCGTCGCCGGCGCCGCCTCAGAACGCAGGAGCACCGGCGTCGGGCAGCGCCGGCGAGGTCGCTGCCGGAGCGGTGGCGATCATGCAGTCGGTGGTGAGGATCAGCGCTGCGATCGAGGCGGCGTTCTGCAGCGCCAGCCGAGTCACCTTGGCCGGGTCGATCACGCCCATCTGCAGCAGGTCGCCGTACTCGCGCGTGGCGGCGTTGTAGCCCTGCGCGCGGTCGCTGGACGCGTCGACGCGGTGCAGCACCACCGAGGGTTCGTCGCCGGCGTTCTGCACGATGCGGCGCAGCGGCTCCTCCAGTGCGCGTGAGACGATGCGCAGGCCCGAATCGTGGTCGAGGTTCGGCCCCTTCAGCGCGGCGAGCACGCGGCGCGCGCGCAGCAGCGCCACGCCGCCGCCGGGCACGATGCCTTCGTCCACCGCGGCCCGCGTGGCGTGCAGCGCGTCCTCGACGCGGATCTTGCGTTCCTTCAGCTCCGACTCGGTGGCCGCGCCGACCTTGATCAGCGCCACGCCGCCCGACAGCTTGGCGATGCGTTCGTCGAGCTTCTCGCGGTCGTAGTCGCTGGTGGCGGCGTCGCGCTCCTTGCGGATGCTGCCGATGCGGTCGCGGATCGCCGCCGGGTCGCCGGCGCCGCCGATGATCGTGCTGTCGTCCTTGCCCACCTCGACGCGGCGTGCGCGGCCCAGGTCCGCCAGCCGTGCCTTGGCCAGCGTGAGGCCGAGTTCGTCGCTGACCACCGTGCCGCCCGTGAGCACCGCGATGTCCTGCAGCATGGCCTTGCGGCGATCACCGAAGCCCGGCGCCTTCACCGCGCAGGTCCTGATCGTGCCGCGCATGGTGTTGATGACCAGCGTGGCCAGGGCGTCGCTCTCCACCTCCTCGGCGATCACCAGCAGGGGCCGGCCGGCCTTCACCACCTCCTCCAGCAGCGGCAGCAGGTCCTGCAGCGAGGACAGGCGCTTGTCGTAGAGCAGGATCGCCGCATCCTCGAGCACCGCGGACTGCCGCTCGGGGTTGTTCATGAAGTAGGGCGACAGGAAGCCGCGGTCGAACTGCAGGCCTTCGACCACCTCGAGCTCGCTGGCCAGGCCGGAGCCGTCCTCGATCGAGATGGCGCCTTCGCGGCCGACCTTGTCGATGGCGCGGGCGAGCAACTCGCCGATCGAGCGGTCGTTGTTGGCCGAGATGGCCGCCACGTGGGCGATCTCCTGTGAGCTGGCGCAGGGCCGCGCGAGCTGCCTGAGCTCGTCGACGACCGCCTCGACGGCCTGCTCCATGCCGCGCTTGAGGTCCATCGGGTTCATGCCCCCGGCGAGGTAGCGCATGCCCTCGTCGATCATCGCGTGAGCGAGCACGGTGGCGGTGGTGGTGCCGTCGCCGGCCTTCTCGCTGGTGCGCGAGGCCACTTCGCGCAGCATCTGCGCGCCCATGTTCTCGAAACGGTCCTCCAGCTCGACCGACTTGGCCACCAGCACGCCGGAGTTGACGATCTGCGGCGGGCCGTAGTCGCGGTCGAGGATGACGGTGCGCCCGCGCGGGCCCAGCGTCACCTTGACGGCCTCGGCCAGCGTGTCGATGCCGCGGCGCATGCGCGCGCGCGCATCGTCGCCGAACAGAAGTCGTTTCGCAGTCATGGTGTTGCGTTCTCCGTCTTGCTGCGGCCGGGCGGCAGCCGGGCCCAACGCCCGCCTGGCGGTTCAGGCCACCGCCTCGACCTGCCGGGCCGCCGGGGCTGCGCGCTGCGGAATGCGCTGGCGTGCGGGCGCGGCGCCGGATCGTGCTCCGTCATCGGCCAGCCCACGCGTGTTGCGCGTGCAGTTGCGCAGCCCGATCGGGTCGAGGATCTCGACCTCCCGGTTGACCACCCGCAGGTAGCCCCACTCCGCCAGCGCGGTGAACGAGCGGCTGACGGTCTCGTGCGCCACGCCGAGCAGGCTGGCGATGTCGCGCCGGCTCATCCGCAGGTACAGGCGCCGCGGCGACTGGCCGCGTTCGGCCATGCAGGCTGACATCCACATCAGGAAGCGCGCCAGCCTCGTCTCGGCGGCCACGGCGGCCATCATCTCGGCGATTTCGCCGGCGCGCGCGAGCTGGCGGCTCAGTGCGAACTGCAGCGCGTGGTCGAGCTCGGGGGCACGCTGGCGCCAGCTGTCGAGCTCGCGCAGCGGCACGGCAAACACCGTCGAATCCTCCAGCGCCACCACGCTGCAAGTGTGGCGGCCGCGGCTGAGCGCCTCGAAGCCCAGCACCTCGCCCGGCCCGCTGAAGGCGAGCACCTGCTCGTAGCCGTCCTCGGAGGTCTTCAGGCACTTGAAGCTGCCCGAACGCACCACGTGCACCGATTCCGGCGCGGCACCTTCGTGCAGCAATGCAGCGCCGGCACGCACCCGCCATACCGGCACCCGGAACTCGGGCAGCGCGCGAGCTGTGACCGCAGGCGCTTCGGCCCCCATGGCGGCCAGCAACTCCGGAAGCGGCGCCGGCGCCGAAGCCGTCACGGCACTGCGTTGGACGAACCAGGAATCCCGGCAGGTCAGGCGGTCATCGGTCGAGGCTGCGTCACTCATGATCTGTTCCAGCGTTGTTTTTGGGACATCTGTCACAGCTTCGCGCCGGCCAGTCTGCGCGGCAATCGGCGGCGGGTGCCTGTCGCTGTCGGAATGACTCAGTCGTCGTCGTGCACGATTCCGACAATGCGTTCGGAATATTCCGAATGGAGCCCGCGCAGTCGCCTGTGGCGCCTGCCGAAGCGGGCGAACCGCTCGAGCAACGAGCCGAGCGCACGCTGCGCCCGAGCCGAGCCTGCGCGTCGACTACTTCACCAGCATCACCGGCACCGAGGCAAGGTGCACCACCCGCTGGGCCACCGATCCCAGCAACAGGCCGCCCAGTGCATTCATGCCGCGCGTGCCCATCACGATGCAGTCGACGCCACGCTCCGCGGCCAGGCGCACGATCTCCTGCGCGGCCTGGCCTTCGGCCGCCTGCGTGGTCACGGGTTGCAGGCCGCTGTTGCGGGCCTGCGCGAGCGCGGCTTCGAGCAGCTCGGCTTGCCGCTGGCGCAGCCCGCTTTCGATCGACTGGAAGTCGAACGGTGGCAGCTCGCCGTAGTAGGCCGGGCTCTCGCGCACATGAACGAGCACCGCATCGACCGCGGCTCCGTGCTTCGCCAGCTGGCCCGCGGCCTCGATGGCACGGCGCGCATGGTCCGAACCGTCGATGGCGATCAGCAACTTCATCATGGCGGTCTCCTGGCTGTGGAAGGCATCGACGTCAGGTGGCGGCCAGCCGCTGCGCCAGCTCGCGTTCGTCCAGCGAGGTGTAGTCGCTCGGCACGGTGCGCAGCACGCGCTGGCGTGACTGCGTGTCCAGATGCTCCTTCAGCTCACCGAGGAAGGGGTTCGAGGCCACCAGCACCAGCCCGGCGCAGCGCCCCGTGGCCAGGCCGGCGTTGAGCACGTGGGCCAGTTCGCGGGCGAAGTGCTCATGCTCGCGCTCGTGAATGTCGGTGCGCGGCCGGTACTCGGCGCTGCCGGTGCCATGCTTCCCGCTGGTGATGTGGCCGGCTTTCTCGCCGCCGAGTTCGGCGGCCTTCTGCCGGCTCTGCGGGTGCACCAGATCGGCCACGTGCACATAGCCCTCGCCCTTGTCGGACATCTCCAGCACGCGCGCCCGCGCGGCGTTCGCCACCACCAGCCAGTTCTTCATGGCATCTCGCCTCAACGTGCCGCGATGGCGGCACCCCAGGACAAATCTAGGAGGCTGGCGAGGGGCTGCGTTGACCCGGCTCAACGCTGCGGTTCAAGGCTGCCGACACCAACCATCCCTGCACCGGCAGGCCGGCCTCCTGGCGCAGTACGGCGCGCTCGCAGGCCGGCTCGTCGAAGCCGGCCGCATGCAGTGCCGACCCGACATGGGTGCGCGCATGGGCGTAGCGGCCGCTGGTCTGCAGCCGCCAGGGGTCGCTCCCGTCGTCGAGTGCCTCGACCGTGAAGACGAAGCAGCCACCGGGGCGCAGCGCGCCGGCGGCCGCCGCGCAGACACCATCGAGCGGCCCGAAGTAGCACAGCGTGTCGGCCGACACCAGCACGTCGAACGAAGCCGGCTCGTGGCTCAGGAAGTACCCCAACTCGACCTTGAAGAGCGCGTCGTAGCAGTCGCGCTGGCGCGCCTTCACCAGCATCGCGGTCGACAGGTCGCAGCCGACGAGCTGGCGCGCGAAGGGCCGCAACAGCGGCCCGCACAGGCCGGTGCCGCAGCCCAGGTCGGCAATGTGCAGCGCGGCATCGGCCGCGCGGCGTGCGGCCAGCGCCTGCGCCACCAGCCGCGGCGCCTGGTAGCCCAGTGCGGCGAGCTGGCCGTCGAAGTGCGCCGCGAAGCTGTCGAACACGCTCTCGACGTAGGCATCGCTGGCGCGCGGCGGCGCGTCGTGCTGGCGGATGGCGGCCAGCTGGTGGCTCGCCACGGCGTTGCCGGGGTCCTCTTCCAGCCACTCGCGGTACAGGCGTTCGGCCTCGTCACGGCGATCCAGCAGCACGAGCGCCCGGATCACCTGCTCGCGCCCCTGCAACTGCTGCGGCCACAGCGCGATGGCGCGGCTGTTGGCGACCAGCCCGTCGCGCACCTCGCCCAGCTCGATGAGCGTGCGCGACAAGCCGTACCAGGCATCGGCGTTGCCGTCGTCGAGCTGCACCGTGCGTTGCCAGGCATGGCGCGCCTGCGCCAGGTCGCCCAGGCCGTGTAGCGCGGTGCCCAGGTTGGCCCAGGCCTGCGCCGAACCGGGCTCGTGTTCGATGGCCGCCTGGTAGGCCGCCACCGCCTCCGGCGCGCGGCCGTTCTCGTAGAGCACGTTGCCGCGGTTGATCTGGATGCCGGCATGTGAAGGCGCCTGCCGCTGTGCGCGCTCCAGCAGCGCGAGCGACGCCTCGGCGTCGCCCTGGCGGTGGCGCAGGATGCCCAGGAAGTGCAGCGCGTCGGGCTGCCCGGCGTCCAGCGACAGCACCTGCAGCAGCAGCGCTTCGGCGGCATCGAGGCGCTCGCCCTGCAGCGCGGCCACGGCGGCCTCGAGCTGCGCGCGGATCTCGCCGGCGTGGGCCGCGGCGGTATTGGCGGGCGGCACGGCGCGCCTGCGGCTCAGCTCACCTTGCCGGTCTTCAGGTTCCAGTTGAAACCGACCGGCGTGCCCAGGCCGCCCTTGGTCGTCTGCGGTGCGTACGAGAAGTCGATGCTGCCGTAGCGCATCGCGAGTTCTTCGCTGGCGCCGCTGCCGTCGTCGTGCGCGGCCACGGAGGTGATGAAGACCTCCTTCATGGTGATCTTCAGGAAGTCCTTCTGGCCTTCGCCGGCCTTGCGTGCCGACAGCATGGCGGTGCTCACATGGCGGCCCGAGGCGGCCATCTTGGCCAGCAGCGGCGAGGCCTTGTCGTAGCGGTGCACCACGCGCAGCTCCTGCGGCGTGGCCTTGCCCACGCCCGAGCCGCCGCCGGTGGCGCCGCTGTTCGTCAGGCCCCAGCTCCACGAGAGCACTTCGATCTCGCCCTTGTGGTCCTTGTGGGTGGATTCGCCGTCGATGCCGTCGAACTTGATGAACGTCGTCGTTGCCATGACATTGCCTCGCCGGTTGCCGTGCAGCTGCGCAGCGTAGCCCGCTTCTCGGGCCGCCGGGTCCGACGAATTGGGGATGGCGCGCTGGTTTAGCATCCGTCAAACAAGGCGCCGAGCGTGGCGACCTCAGGGGGAATGCATGTTTCGATCCATCGCGCACCGGGGCCGCCTGGCGCTGGCGGTCTTCGCTTGCGGTGCCGTCTCGGCCTTCGCGGCAGCGCCGCCGCCGGCGCCGAGCGAGCCGGTCACCGACACCTTCCACGGCGTGCGCGTGGCCGACCCGTACCGCAACCTCGAGAACGTCAAGAGCCCGCAGACGCAGGCCTGGTTCAAGGCGCAGGCGGAGTACGGCGAGGCCATCCTCTCGCACATCGACATCCGGGACGAGATGGCCCGGCGCGTGGCCGAACTGGGGCGCTCGTCGGGCGACCTGGTGCGCGAGGTCGTGCGACTGCCCGGCGAGCGCATCTACTACCTGAAGCGGCCGGCCGGCGGGAGCCAGTTCAAGCTGGTGATGCGCGTCGGCCTGAAGGGTGCCGAGCGCGTGCTGGTCGATCCGGAGCAGCTCGCCAAGGCCACCGGCGTGCCGCACGCGATCAACTACTTCATGCCGTCGTGGGACGGCCGCACGCTGGCCTACGGCATCTCGGCCGGCGGTTCGGAAGACGCGTCGCTGCACCTGATGGACATCGCCAGCGGCAAGCCGATCGGCACGCCGATCCCGCGCGTGCGCGAGTCCTACGTGAGCTGGTCGCCCGACAGCCGCCACCTCGCCTACAACCAGGTGCGCGATCTGCCCGCCGGCGCGCCCGACACCGAGACCTTCCTCGACACCACCGTGTTCCTGCTGAAGGTCGGCCAGCCGGCCAGCCGCGCGCGGCCGCTGTTCGGCCCGCTGGTCGATACCTCGCTCAAGCTCGATCGCATCGACGTGGGCTCGATCTACTTCGCGCCCGGCGGGCGCTACATGGTGGCGCGCACCACCGACACCACGGTGCCCGAAGGCAAGCTGTTCGTGGCGCCGGTGGCATCGCTGGCCAGCCGCCGCATCCCGTGGCGGCAGATCTCGTCGGCCGCCGACAAGATCACCGATGTGCAGATGCGCGGCGACAGGCTCTACCTGCGCACCTACACCGGCGCGCCGCGCGGCCGTGTCATCGCGCTGTCGCTGAAGGACCCCGTGCTGGCGCGTGCGCGCGAGGTCGCAGCCGAGCCGACGCAAGGCGTTCTGCGCGAGTTCGGCCTCGACCGCGACGCGCTGTACACCGAGGTGCAGCTGGGCTTCAACACGCGCGTGATGCGCCACGCGAAGGGCACGCCGCGTGACGGGCAGGACATCGCGCCCGGCCAGGCCGGATCGACCTTCCTGATCGGCGACCCGGCGCATGCGCAGCGCCAGCCCTGGGTCGGCACGAGCAGCTGGACCGACCTGCCGCGCGTGCTGGCCGTCGAGGCCGGCGGCACGACCCGCGACACCGGGCTGCGCAACAGCCAGCGGCCGGCCGGCGCGCCGGAGCTGGAGGTCGCCGAGGTGATGGTGCCCAGCCACGACGGCGTGCGCGTGCCGCTGGCGGTGATCCACCGCAAGGGCCTGGCGCGGGACGGCAGCAACCCGACCCTGCTGATCGGCTACGGCGCCTACGGATTCACCTTCGAGGCCTACTACGACCCGCGCGCCCTGGCCTGGCTGGAGCGCGGCGGCGTGATCGCCTTCGCCAACGTGCGCGGCAGCGGCGCCTTCGGCGACGAATGGCACCGCGCCGGCTTCAAGACCACCAAACCCAACACCTGGAAAGACGGCATCGCCTGCGCACGCTGGCTGATCGAGCAGCGTTATGCATCGCCGGCGACGATGGGCATCTGGGGCACCAGCGCCGGCGGCATCTTCGTCGGCCGCGCGGTCACCGCGGCGCCGGAGCTGTTCGCCGCCGCGGTGTTCGACGTCGGCATGCTCGACGCCGTGCGCTCGGAGGAGTCGGCCAACGGCATCACCAACATCTCGGAGTTCGGCACCGTCAAGGACCCGGCCGAATTCGCCGCGCTGCTGGAGATGAGCACCTACCACCAGATCAAGGACGGCAGCGCCTATCCCGCAGTGATGCTGGTGCACGGCATGAACGACCCGCGCGTGGACGTGTGGAACAGCGGCAAGGCGGCGGCGCGGCTGCAGGTCGCCAGCAGCAGCGGTAAGCCTGTGTTCATGCGCCTGGACGGCCAGGCCGGCCACGGCGTGGGCAGCACGGCGCAGCAGGCGGCCAGCCAGCGCGCAGACATCTACAGCTTCCTGCTGTGGCAGTTCGGCAAGGCGGGCCTCAAGCCCTGAGCGCCGTGGCGAGCCCGGTCGCATGGCCACGCCGCTGACGCTGCTCGATGCGCTGCTGCGCGGCACGCTGCTGGCGCTGCTGCTGCTGATGGCTGCCGTGCTGCGGCGCGACCGGCCGCGTTCACCCGCGGCGCTGGCCAGCGTGGCGATTTCGCTCGGCCTGTCCGTGCAGGTGATGGGCGCCATGCCGTGGATCGAGGATCAGCTGGTCGGGGGCCCCTGGTTCGCGCCGGTGATCGGCATCTCGGTGGCCAATGCCGTGCTGTTCTGGGTTTTCGTGCAGGCACTGTTCGACGACGAGTTCGTGCTGCGCCCGCACCACCTGCTGGCCTGGGGCGCGGCCGTCGCGCTGGGCATGCTGAACTGCCTGACCGCCGGCGTTCATGCGACGCCGCTGCGCGACGTGACGATGGCCTTGCAGCGCGCCGTGCCGGTGCTCTTCGCGGTGCTCGCCGTGCTCGCCGCGGCGCGGCACTGGCGCGCCGACCTGGTGGAAGGGCGGCGCCGCCTGCGTGCCTTCCTGCTCGTCAGCGGCGTCGCCTACACGCTGGCGATGCTGTTCGTGCGGCTCGCCTCGGGGCAGGGGAAGCTGTCCGCCCTGGCCGCGCTGCTGGATGTGCTGGCGCTGCTGGTGATGGTGGCGGCGGCAGCCTGGGGGCTGTTGCGGCTGGGCGCCGGCGAACTGTTCCCGCAGGCCGCTCCGGTGCCCGTGTCCGTGCCCGACATGCCACCGGCAAGTGCCGCGGCGGCGACCGTCGCGGCCGAGGTGGGCGAGGCGTGCGAGGCGATCGACCCGGCCGACGAGCGCCTCGCGCTGGCGCTGCAGCGCGTCATGGACGAAGAGCGCGCGTACCGCGACGAGGGCCTGAGCGTGGCCAGCCTGGCCGCCCGGCTCGGCGCGCCGGAATACCGCTTGCGTCGGCTGATCAACCAGCGCCTGGGGCACCGCAACTTCAACGCCTTCGTCAACGGGTATCGGCTCGCCGAAGCCCGCGCTGCCCTGGTCGACCCCCGGCGCAGCGAACTGCCGGTGCTGTCGATCGCGCTGGATGCCGGTTTCCAGTCCATCGGCCCCTTCAATCGCGCCTTCAAGGCCGCCACCGGCCTCACGCCGACCGAGTTCCGCCGGGAAAAGCTGGCCGATTCCTGAAATCGGCCAGGCGTCGCGGGTTTCGGCAAGACGCGACGGCGCCGCGTCGCCATCGTCCGCATCACCGGGGGCAGGGGCCTTCGACGAGGAGACGGACGATGACGACGAATCGGGTGACAAGGGGCCGTGGCCTGCGGGCCGGGGTGGTGATGTGGGCCGCGATGCTGGCTGCGCTGGTGGCCGGCCCGGCGCAGGCGGCGATGGGCATGACGGAGATCGCCGCCGCGGGGCTGGACGGCCCGATGACGGTGTACTACCCGAGCGACAGTCCGAGCCGCCGGGGCGCCGGGCCCTTCGCGCTGGACGTGGCCGCCGACGGCAGGCCGGTCCGCGGCAACGGCCGCCTGGTGGTGGTGACGCACGGCACCGGCGCCTCGCCCTGGGTCTATGCCGACCAGGCCCGCGCGATGGTGGAAGCCGGCTTCGTCGTCGCGCTGCCGCTGCACCGTGCCGACAACTACCTCGACCACAGCGATGCCCAGGGTGCGCTGGAGCGTCGCCCGCGGGAGGTCTCGCGCGCGATCGACCGCATCGGCGAGGACACGCGCTTCGCACCGCTGCTCTCGCTCGACCGCGTCGGCGTGTACGGCATGTCGGCCGGCGGGCACACCGCGCTGACGCTGGCCGGCGGCCGCTGGTCGTACGCCAATTTTCGCCGCCACTGCGACACCCATCTGGCGGCGGACTTCCAGTTCTGCGTGGGCGTGATCACCCAGCTGAATGGCGGCCTGCTGGACGGCTTCAAACAATGGATGGCGCGCACCGTCATCGGCTGGCGCTTCGCCGACGAGACGGTGCGTGGCCACGAGGACGCGCGCATCGCCGCCATCGTGGCGGCGGTGCCGGCGGCGGCAACGCACGACATGGCCTCGCTGGCCACGCCGCGCGTGCCGCTGGCCCTGGTCACCGCGCGGCAGGACCGCTGGCTGGTGCCGCGGTTCCACTCCGACCGCGTGCTGCAGGCCTGCGGCGGCTGCGAGCATCTGGTCGACCTGGAGCGCGGCGGCCACGGCGCCTATCTGTCGCCGCTGCCGCCCGACCTGAGCGGCGTGCTCGCGCAGATGCTGGCCGACCCGCCGGGCTTCGATCGCGCCGCGCTGCCCGCCGTGCATGCAAAGGTGGCCGAGTTCTTCCGCCGCCATCTGCTGCCCTGACGGGCGGGTCGCGGCGGCGGGTGCGATCATGGCGGCCCGTTCACTCCGGCGACCCAACCATGGCCCTCGTGTTCCTCACTGGCGGCAGCGGCTTCGTCGGCGGCCACCTGTTGCGCGAACTGCGCGAAGCCGGCCACGAGGTACGCGCGATGTCGCGACGCGCCGAGTCCGATGCGCCGCTGGCCGCGCTCGGCGCCACGCCGGTGCGGGCCGACCTGTCCGACGAGGCGGCGCTGACGCGAGCGATGGCGGGCTGCGAGGCCGTCTTCCACGCCGCGGCGGACACCAGCCTGTGGACGCCGAAGGCCGCCGCGCAGACCGCCACCAACGTGCTGGGCACGCAGAACCTGCTGCGCGCGGCCGAGGCGGCGCGTGTGGGCGCCTTCGTGCACACCTCGTCGGTGTCGGCCTTCTCGCACCTCGTCACGCAGGTGCTCGACGAGACCGTGCCGCAGCGCGGCGGCGAGAGCTGGATCAACTACGAGCGCAGCAAGTACCTCGGCGAGCAGGCGGTGCGCGGCAGCGGCCTGCCGTGGATCGTCTTCAACCCGGCGCACGTGCTCGGCCCCGGCGATCGGCACAGCTGGGCGCGCCTGATCCGCCTGATCGACCAGGAGAAGCTGCCGGGCATCCCGCCGGGCAGCGGCGACTTCGCCGATGTGCGCGAGATCGCCCGCGCGCAGGTGCGCGCCTGGCAGCGCCGGCGTTTCGGCCAGGCCTACGTGATGGGCGGCCAGCGCGAGAGTTACGTCGACTTCGTGCACCGCGTGGGCACCGCGCTGGGGCGGCGCACGCCACGCGGCGCCACGCCGGCCTGGGCGCTGATGACGGTGGCGCGGCTGGCCGATGCATGGTCGCGCGTCACGGGCCGCGAGCCGAACGTGACACCCGAAGCCGCCACGCTGACCAGCCAGGTGCGACGCGTCGATTCGGCCAAGGCGCGGCGCGAGCTCGACTACCGCGAGACTCCGCTGGACGGGCTGCTCGCCGACACGCTGGCCTGGATGCGCAGCGACGGGCTGATCGGCCGGCGCTGAACGGTCGGCGGCGCGCGACTCAAGCCGCGTCGTCGATCGCGAAGCGCAGGCCGGCGCGCTCCTGCAGCCGGCGCACCAGCGCCATGCCCATCGCGGCCCCGGGTGTCCAGACGCCGCCGGCGGCCATGCCGCGGTCCACGTCCTGCAGCAGGCACAGCGCCGCCTCGCAGAGCATTCTGGAGGTGGAGCCGTAGCCGGGGTCGCGGTCGCCCTCGACCACGGCGCGCAGCGTGCGGCCGTCGTCGGTCTCGCCGCTGAACACCAGTTCGTAGCGGCCGGTCTCGCGCTCGTGCGGTCCTGGCCCCTCGCCTGGCTTGGGCAGCACGTAGCGGCTGAGCAGCGCGCGTGCCGGCGCAAAGCCGAGCGCGGCGTTCTGCAGTTTCGTGTTCAGCGCGAGCCGTCGCGCGCGGCGCTGGCCGGCCGGGCCGCGGCCCGCCAGCAAACGCTCGTCGTAGACGAAGTCACGGCCGTAGGGGTGGTCGCGCAGCGCGTTGGTGCGGTGCACGTTCTTCGTATTGATGGTCGCCATCACGAAGGGCGCCGTCCACGCCTGGGCCGCCTCGTCGTAGCGGGCGCCAGCGTCGTCGGGCTGGGCCGGCCCGCGAAAGCCCGGCGTCAGCGCGAACGGGTCGGCCAGCACGCGGGCGAGCGAAGGCTCGCGGCGCGTCAGTTCCATCGTGGCGAGCAGGCTGGCCAGCGTGCCGCCGGAGAAGCTGCCCTTCATCACGCGTACCCGGCCGCGCACCCGCTGCAGCGGCTTGCCGAAACGCTGCAGCGCCTCGTGCTGCAGGAACAGCACGCCGAGGTCGAAGGGGATCGAATCGAAGCCGCACGAGAAGACGATGCGCGCACCGCTCTTGCGCGCCGGGCCTTCCAGGCGCGGGATCATCTGCGCCATCCACAACGGCTCGCCGCACAGGTCGACGTAGTCGGTGCCGGCCTTCGCGCAGGCTTCGACCAGCGCCGTGCCGTGCAGCTGGTAGGGCCCGACGGTGGTGATGACCACCCGGGCCTGCCGCACCAGCGCCGTCAGCGAGGCAGGGTGCGAGGCGTCGGCCACCAGCAGCGGCAGCGCCGGATCGGCGCCGATGCGATCGCGCACCTGCACCAGCTTGTCGAGGCTGCGACCGGCCATCGCCCAAGCCAGCTCGCCGCCCACGCCGTGCGTGGCGTTCAGGTATTCGGCCACCAGCTGCCCGGTGAAGCCGGTGGCGCCGAAGACGATCAGGTCGAGCGTGGTCTTCACGGATGCATCGTCGCACAGACGACGCGGGTCAACGCACGAAAATCAGCCCGCCGCCAGCCACTCGCGGATCTGCGCCTGCACGCGAGGCTCCGACAGCCCGGTGCGCGGGTCGCACAGGATCAGCTCGGGCGGCGGCGGGTCGCCGAAGGCCACCGGAGAGTCGTCGAGGATGCGGTAGGACGACACCGTCGGGTGCCGCGTCAGCCAGGCCTGGATGCAGGCGTAACGTTCGCCCAGCGGCGTGCAGCCGAGGTAGCGATGGCCCAGGTCGCCGAGCAGGTCGCCGATCTCCTGCTCGGAGTGCGCGAAGCGCCAGTTGGAGTGCACCACCACGTAGACGTCGTCGTGGCCGGCGAGCAGCCCCGGCAGGATGTCGAACCAGCAGAACACGTCAAGGCGCACGCCGCCCGTGGCGCCGCCGCGGTGCGCCGCGCGCGCCTCGTCGTCCACGCCGCACGGGTGGGTGACACCGCCGAAGTCGAGAAAGATCACGCGCATGGTCGCCAGGCCCTGGAAGTCACGCTACCGTATGCAGCTCGCGCCGCACTGTCATTGTGTTGTCGCAAACCGCCCCCGATCGATGAACGAAGACTCGCAGATCCTCATCCCCGACTCCTTCGTCGCGCTCTACCTGAACCCTGGCCGCAGCAAGCCCAGCGTGCCGCGCGACGAGCTGGCCGCGCGCTACGAGCTGTGCGAGGACCTCGCGCAGGCGATGGCGGAGCATGCCCGCGCGATGCTGTTCGGCCAGGGCATCAGCGAGGACGAGGTGCTGTCGCGCTGCCATCGCGGGCTGGTTGGCGATGGCTCGGTCGTCAGCGCGCCCGAGGCCACCTGGGTGGTGCGCCGGCTGGCCGAGCTGCTCGACTGGGAATGCCCCGAACTCGGCTGAGGCACTGGCGAGTGACAATGCACCTCGCCACGTCGTTGGGCGGCGTGGAACCGTGAACCTAAGAGGAATCGCATGAAGACCTACCAGGCCGTCAGAGCCGAAATCGCCAAGCTCGAAAGACAAGCCGAGGAGCTGCGCCGGCAGGAGCTCAAGACCGTCATTGCGCAGGTGCGCCAGGTCATCTCCGACTACGGCCTGAGCGCCGCCGACCTGGGCCTGAGCGGCGCGCGCACGCGTGCGGCCGCCGCCGGGCGCCAGCGCGCCGCGCCGGCGGGCCGCCGTGTCTCGGCCGGCGTCGCCAAGTACCGCGATCCGAAGACCGGCCAGACCTGGACCGGCCACGGCCGGCCGCCGGCATGGATCGTCTCGGCCAAAGACCGAAATGCCTTCCTGATCGGCGATGCCGTTGCGCCGGCGAAGGCCGCGAAGCAGGCCAAGGCCAAGACGGCAAAGGCGGTGAAAGCGGTGAAGGCGACGAAGGCTGCCAAGCCCGCCGCCAAGGCGAGCGCGAAGACCCGGGCCGCGGCGCGTGCGAAGAAGGCGCGCGCCGCCGCGAAGAGCGGGGCGGTGCAGATCGAGTCGGGCGTCGCCGCGCAGTAGCCGAACCGGCCGCATCGTTCAGAAGGCGCGCCGCACGCGCGCCATCAGGTCGATCGCCGGCAGCGGCGTGACGACGGTTGCATCGATGGCCGGAGCGGCTGGGCCGACCGCATCGAAGTGCTTCGCCACCTCCGGCGGGATGAAGCGCGTGAGCGACCCGTACAGGTGGCGGTCGCCGTACTTCGACTGCTGCGTGACGTGGAACTTCTGCGGCACCAGCAGCGAAAGGTGCTGCTTGGCCCGCGTCATCGCCACATAGAGCAGGCGGCGCTCTTCCTCGATCTCGGCGGCGTGGCCGGTGGCCAGGTCGGCCGGCATGCAGCCGTCGACCACGTTGAGCACGTGCACCGAAGCCCATTCCTGGCCCTTGGCGGAATGCATCGTCGAGAGGATCAGGTAGTCCTCGTCGCGGTGCGGCTCGCCGGATTCGTCGCTGGTCGCCTCGGGTGGGTCGAGCGTGAGCTCGGCGAGGAAACGCTCGCGGCTCGGGTACATCGCGGCGATGCGCTCGAGCTGGGCCAGGTCGCCGCGGCGGATCGCCGCGTCTTCGTGCAGGCGCACCAGATGCGGCTCGTACCAGCGCAGCGCCAGGCTCAGAGCGTCCGGCCAGCCGGCGCCCTCGATCGCTCCGTGCGCGGCGAGCCATTCGCGCCAGTCGTGCGCGGCCGCGGCCGGCGGCTTGAACGAGCGCATCGCCTGCACCGCATCACCCTCGGCGGCCATCGCGTCGAGCAGGCGCCGCGCCGAGGCCGGGCCGAGGCCGGGCACCAGCTGCGCGATGCGGAAGCCGGCCAGCCGCCCGCGCGGGTTCTGCACCCAGCGCAGCACCGACAGCAGGTCCTTCACGTGCGCGGCCTCTAGGAACTTGAGCCCGCCGTACTTGACGAAGGGGATGCCGCGGCGTGTCAGCTCGAGTTCGAGCGCGGCGCTGTGGTGGCCGGTGCGGAACAGCACCGCCTGGCTCTTCAGCGGCAGGCCGCCTTCGCGGTGTTGCAGCACTTCGTCGGCGACCCGGCGCGCCTGCGCCATCTCGTCGGCCACCGTGACGAGCTGCGGCTTCGCGCCGCCACGATCGCCGCGCAGCTCTTTCGTGAAACGCTCGGCGGCCAGCGCAATGACGGCGTTCGAGGCGTCGAGGATGGGCTGCGTCGAGCGGTAGTTGCGCGTCAGCGCGAGCACGCGCGCCGGCGGATCGAACTGCGCCGGGAAATCGAGGATGTTGCGCACCTCGGCGGCGCGGAACGAGTAGATCGACTGCGCGTCGTCGCCCACCACCGTGAGGCCGCGGCCGTCGGGCTTGAGGCCGCGCAGGATGGCGGCCTGCAGGCGGTTGGTGTCCTGGTACTCGTCGACCAGCACGTGCTCGAAGCGCGACCCGATCGCCGCGGCAATGGCCGGCTCCTCCATCATCTGCTGCCAGTACAGCAGCAGGTCGTCGTAGTCGAGCACCTGCTGCTGCTGCTTGGTGTCGACGTAGGCGCGGAACAGCCGCTTCAACTCCGCCTCCCAACCCTGGCACCAGGGGAACAGGTCGCGCACCACCTCGTCGACCGTCATGCGGCTGTTGACCACGCGCGAGTAGATCGCCAGGCAGGTGCCCTTGAGCGGGAAGCGCTTGCCGGTGGCGGCGAGCTCGAGCTCCTGGCGCACCCAGCCCATCTGGTCTTCGGCATCGCCGCGGTCGTGGATGGTGAACTGCGGCGACAGGCCGACCGCGCCGGCGTGCTCGCGCAGCAGCCGCGCGCCGATGGCGTGGAAGGTGCCCGACCAGGGCAGGGCAGGCGCCTGCTGCGTGGCGCGAAAGCCCAGTGCCGCATGCAGCAGGCGGCCGGCGCGCCGCTCCATCTCGTGCGCGGCGCGGCGCGAGAAGGTCAGCAGCAGCAGCCGGTTCGGGTCGGCACCGTCGAGCACGAGGCGGGCGACGCGCGCGGCCAGGGTCATCGTCTTGCCGGTGCCTGCGCCGGCGATCACCAGCAGCGGGCCGGACGGTTCGCCGGCCGGGCCGTGTTCGACCGCGGCGCGCTGCTCTTCGTTGAGCGAGGCGAACGGATCGGCAGGCGAGGCGAGGGCGGTGGCAACCATGGCACGTTGGATGGATGGCTACTGTATACGCATACAGATCGGCTGGGCTCCGCCAGGCCTGCATGGAACAATCCGCGGCCATGGCTCTTGTCTACTCCACCGACGCCGGGCGCATGTGCCCGACTTGCCGCCAGCCGTTGGCGGCATGCCGTTGCGGCAAGCCCGCTGCCAGCACGGGCAGCGCCGACGGCATCGTGCGCGTCAGCCGCGAAAGCAAGGGCCGCGGCGGCAAGACGGTGACGCTGGTGCGCGGGCTGGCGCTCGACGAGGCCGGCCTCGCCGCGCTCGGCAAACGCCTGCGCAGCGCCTGCGGGGCGGGCGGTGCGGTGAAGGACGGCGTGCTGGAGATCCAGGGCGACCACCGCGAGCGCGTCGCGGCGCTGCTGGCCGAGGCGGGCCACCGCGTCAAGATCGCGGGCGGCTGAGCGCCACCGGCGGAATCGCCATGCTCCTGCAACGCCGCCAGCTGTTCGCCGCCTTGGCCAGCGTCTGGCCGGGACTGAGCCTGCGCGCGCAAACGACCGCGGGGCCGCTGCTCACGCGTGCCATCCCGTCCAGCGGCGAGGCGATTCCGCTGGTCGGCCTGGGCAGCTGGATCACCTTCAATGTCGGCCATGACCCGGTGGCGCGCGAAGCCTGCACCGAGGTCATGCGCGCCTTCTTCGAAGGCGGCGGGCGACTGATCGATTCGTCGCCGATGTATGGCTCATCGCAGCCGGTCATCGGCCAGGGCCTGGCCAGGCTGGGCCGTGCTGCACCCGTGTTCGCCGCCGACAAGGTGTGGATCGGCTCCGGCGCCAGGGGCACGGAGCAGATCGAAGCCTCGCGCCGCTTCTGGGGCGTGCCGCGCTTCGACCTGCTGCAGGTGCACAACCTGCTGGCCTGGGAGGAGCACCTGCCGCAGCTGTTCGCGATGAAGTCGGCGGGCCGCGTGCGATACGTGGGCATCACCACCTCCGAAGGCCGGCGCCATGCCGAGATCGAGAAGGTGATGCGCAGCCAGCCGATCGACTTCGTGCAGATCTCCTACAACTTGCTCGACCGCGAGGTGGAGCAGCGCATCCTGCCCCTGGCCCGGGAACGGGGCATCGGCGTCATCGTCAACCGCCCGTTCCGCGAAGGAGCGCTCTTGCGCGAGTTGCAGCGCCACCGCCTGCCGCCCTGGGCCGCCGAGTTCGGCTGCGACGGCTGGGCGCAGTTCGCGCTGAAGTTCATCGTCTCGCACCCGGCCGTGACCTGTGCGATCCCGGCCACGAGCAGCGTTGCCCATGTGCGCCAGAACCTCGGCGCAGCGCGCGGCGTGCTGCCCGATGCGGCGATGCGTGCACGCATGGCTGCGCACGTGGCGGCGCTCTAGCCCGTCGGTCCGGAGAGCCGCCGCATGAGCGAGTGGTGGACCTACCGGCTGTCGGACTTCCTGCTCTTTTCGCCGCGCACCTGGCATCGCCTGTTCGAGCTCTACCACGCCTGGCTGTGGCCCGCGCAGCCGCTGGTTCTGCTGCTGGGCGTCGGCCTGCTCTTCGCGTTGTGGCGCGGGGCGCCCTGGGCCCCACGGGCCTGCTGCTTGGCGCTGGCGATCGCCTGGGCCTGGGTGGCCTGGGCCTTCCATCTGCAGCGCTATGCCGCCATCAACTGGGCCGCGACGTGGTTCGCCTTGGCCTTTGCGTTTCAGGCCGTGCTCATGCTCGCCTTGGCGTGGCTCAGCGCCTCGGGGCCGGCGCGTCGCTCGCCGACCGGATTCGCCCTGCTGATCGGTGCCGTCACGCTGATGCCGGTGCTCGGTGTGGCCTGCGGCCGGCCCTGGCAGGAGGCCGAGGTGTTCGGCCTGACGCCCGACGCCACGGTCCTGGGCACCTTGGGCTTCCTGCTGGTGCAGGTGCACGGCGGCCGCTCGCGCGCTTTGGCAGCCTGGCCGTGGCTGATACCGCTGATGTGGTGCGGAGTCGGCGGGGCAACGCTGTTCGCCCTGGAACTGCCCTGGGCCGGGCTGTTGCCCCTGGCCGGGCTGGCTGCGGTGATTGCAGGGTTGGCACGCAGGTACTAAATGTGCATAATAGCCATTTATACAGGCCCACTTTCCGGAGGTGCCATGCCCGCCGACTTCGAAGCCTCGACCCTGTGGCGCGTCAGCTGTTTCGATCGACTGCACGAGCAGTCGGTGATGGGTGGGCTGCATGGCGGCGACCAGCAGACGTTGCTGTCGAGCACGCTGCAGGACGAGTTGTACGCATTGGAGCGCCGCCACGAGAGCTCGGACGCGCTGGAGGTCATTGCGGCTTGCATGCGCCTGCAGGAGCCGGCGCTGGTCTACGTGCGCTGCCACGATTTCGTCTGGCCGGTCACGGTGTTCCCCGCGCAGATGCTCTATCACGCGCCGCGTGCGTTGGTCGAGGCATCGGAAAAGGGCCTGGCCGGTGCGTCGGTGATCAGCGTCGAACCCGCGGTGCTGCGCCCGCCTGGCGATCCGATGCGCGACCGCGTGGCGGCCGATGCTTCCTACTGGCCGCTCGGCCCGGCGCTGTGGAGCCTGGCGCTGAACGGGCCGCGCAGCCGCCTGCTGGCCGAGATCGGCGGCACGGCCGCCTACCGCGCGATGCGCAACCCGCGCACCGAGAACCTGCCGTTGCCCGGTGCGCTCGCTCCGGCGGTCGACCGGCTGCGGCGCGAAGCGGTCTCGCTCAAGCAGATCGCCGACTGGCCTGGCATGAGCGCGGAACGCGGCGCCCGGCTGCTCAATGCGCTGTACCTGTGCTCGAACCTGATGGTCACGCGCAGCCATTCCTCGGCTCAATCCGAGCCGCGGCGCAGCCTGTTCGGGCTGCTGTCGCGCTGATCGCCCGGGACGGGCGAAGGGGATCTGCGGCGCTCGTCCGGCGCGGCAAGGCAGAATCTTCAGCACGAACTAAGAGCCGGGGTGCAGACTCACTTCGGCCTTCTGCTGCCAGGTTGCTGCCATGAACCCCGAATTCGAACCTTCCACCTTGTGGCGCATCAGCGCCTTCGACCGCCTGCGCGAGCAGGCGGCGCAGGGTGAACTGCGCGGCCTGGAGCGGCAAACGGTGCTGTCGACCACCTTGCAGGCCGAACTCACCGCGCTCGAGCGCAAGCAGGAGGCGGGCGACGCGCTGGAGGTCATTGCCGCCTGTGTGCGCCTGCAGGAGCCGGCCCTGGTGTACCTGGCCTTCCAGGACCTGGTCTGGCCGGTGACGCTGTTTCCCGCGCAGATGCTCTACCACTCGCCGCGCACGCTGCTGGAGGCGAGCGAAGCCGGCCTGGCGACGCTGGCGACCCTCGGCGTCGAGCCGGCCGGGGTGCGCCCGCCCGGCCACCCGATGCGCGAACGCATCGCTTCCGATGCCACCTACCGGCCGCTCGCGCCAGCGCTGTGGCGTCTGGCCTTGCACGGCCCGCGCAGCCGATTGCTGTCCGAGATCGCCGGCACTGCGGCCTACCGGGTGCTGCGCCACCCGCGCGTCGACGACCTGCCGCTGCCCGGTGCACTCGGCCCGGCCGCCGACCGCCTGCGCCGCGAAGCGGCTTCCCTGCGCGGCCTGGCCGATTGGCCGGGCATGAGCGTCGAGCGCGGCGCGCGATTTCTCAACGCGCTGTACCTCAGCTCCAACCTGATGGTCACGCGCAGCCACCCGGCGGCTCGCCCGGAGCCCGCGCAGAGCCTGTTCGGGCGCAAGCCACGCTGAGCAAGCCATGAGCACGCCCATACCCCGCAGCGCCGACTGGAAACACGATGGCGTGCGCGTGGTTCCCGGCGACAGGCTCGACGCCAACACCGCGCAGACGCCGGGCATGGACCGCAAGGCCGCCATCAACTTCGCGCGCGTCGGCGCGCAGAAGCTGTGGGCCGGCACGGTGCACATCCACGCGAACGCAAAGACCGGTGCCCACCACCACGGGCCGCTGGAGAGCGTGATCTACATCGTCAAGGGCCGCGCGCGCATGCGCTGGGGCGAGAAGCTCGAGTTCACCGCCGAGGCCGGCCCGGGCGACTTCATCTACGTGCCGCCTTTCGTGCCGCACCAGGAGATCAACGCCAGCCCGACCGAGACGCTCGAGTGCGTGCTGGTGCGCAGCGACGGCGAAGCGGTGGCGGTGAACCTCGACATCGAGCCGGCCGAACCGCCCGAGAACGTGGCCTGGGTGGACCCGACGCATCCGGCCTGAGACGAGGGGGCCCGGGCGCGCTTGTGCCCGATCAAGCTTCGCTGTGGCGCCGCGGGCCATGCTTGCCGGCATGCACACCTTGTTCTCCCGCGCTGCTGCTCTCGCCATGGCGCTCTTCGCCGGCCTCGCCACGCTGCCGGCCCGGGCCGAATCGCGCGGCGAACTGCTCTATTCGACCCACTGCATCGCCTGCCACACCACGCAGATGCACTGGCGCGACCAGCGCCTGGCCACCGACTGGGCGAGCCTGAAGGCCCTCGTGCGCCGCTGGCAGGGCGTGGCGCAACTGGGCTGGAACGACGACGACATCGTCGAGGTGGCGCGCCACCTGAACGAGCGCATCTACCGCTTTCCGCAGACCTCCGACCCGGTGACCTCGATGCCGTCACCGGGCCGTCACGCGCCGTTCATGGCCGCGTCACGGCCGGCACCGAGCATGCAGGGCAGTCACGGAGAAACCGATGCGGGAACTGCCCCTGCCCACCTTGCCCCTGTCCGACCTGCTGGCGCCCTCGGCGCACCGGAGGTCGCTTCATCCCGGCTCGCAGCCACCCCGTCTCGAGGTGGCTTGGGCTCGCGACGAAGCTGATGTCCGCGCGGCGCAGCGCCTGCGCCACGCCGTCTTCGCCGATGAAATGGGTGCCCGACTGAACCTGCCCGTCGGTGCCCCGCCCGGCCACGACATCGACATGTTCGACCCCTTCTGCGAGCACTTGCTGGTGCGCGCACCGGCCGGTGCGGACGGCGAACCCGGTGCGGTGATCGGCACCTACCGCGTGCTCACGCCCGCGGCGGCGCGCCGCGTCGGCGGCCTGTACAGCGACACCGAGTTCGACCTGACCCGGCTGCGCCCGCTGCGCGCACGAATGGTCGAACTGGGCCGTTCCTGCGTGCACCCGGACTGGCGCGCCGGTGGCGTGATCCTGGCGCTGTGGGGTGCGCTCGGCGAGTTCATGCAGCGCAACGGCCTGGAGACGATGATCGGCTGCGCCAGCGTGGGCATGCGCGACGGCGGCCATGTCGCGGCGAGCCTGTGGCAGCAACTGCGCCAGACGCACCTCGCCCCGATCGAGTGGCAGGTGCGCCCGCGCCTGGCCCTGCCGGTGGAAGATCTGCGCACTGACCTCGCGGTCGAGCCGCCGGCGCTGATCAAGGGCTATCTGCGCTGCGGCGCGCAGCTGCTCGGCCCGCCGGCCTGGGACCCGGACTTCAACACCGCCGACCTGCCGCTGATGATGCGGCTGGCCGAACTGCCGGCGCGCTACAGGCGGCACTTCCTCGCGGCTTGATGCCTAGCGCTTCTCGGTGACGAGCGCGATGCGGCGGCGCAGGCGCTGCGCTTCGTCGTTCGCGCCGGCGCGCTCGGCCAATCGGGCCTGCACTTCCAGCCAGGCGAGCAACGGCCGCCGCCAGCCCTGAGCAGACGCCGTGTCGGCGGCCAGTGCGATCGTCGCCGGTTCGGCCTGCCCGGCGCGGAAGAGCAGCGCGGCGGCGATCAGGCGCGACAAGGGGTCGTCGATGGTCTGCAGCGATGCCGGGGCAGCCTTGCTGGCGATCGCCGACGCCGTGGCGCGCTGAGCCGGTGGCAGCAGTTCGATCGCGCCGGGTGCCAGCGCACGGCCGGCCAGGTGGTCTGCATAGGCCTGCTCCGAGGCAGGCGCATCTGCGCGCAAGCGCTCGAAACCGTCGCAGCTCGCAAAATCCAGACTTGCCACCTGCGCTGCGCAGCGCATCAGCTCACCGCGCGCCACCAGCCCCGGCTGGCCGGTGCGGGCGAGCAGGGCGCGCGCCCGCTCGAACTCGCGCTGCGCGATGCCGCTGTCGCCGAGCAACTGGGCCGAGACCGCGCTCTCGAGTGCCGGCCTGGCCTGCAGCTGCCAATCGGGCGGCAGCGGGGCGCTCGAGCACGCGGAGAGCAGCGCCGCGACCGCCATCGAAACCCGACGCGCGTTCATTTGAGCTTGATCTCCGTGTCGCGCGCGAACGGCCACTTGCGGTTCACCTCGTCGACCAGCGATTCGACCTTGCGCACGGTGGTGTCGACCTCGCGGCGCAGCGCGTCCAGGTCGGTGGTGGCGCCGCGCACGTTGCCGGCCACCGCCTGCGCCTCGGCCAGCACGCCGTCGACCTTCTTCAGCGTCTCGCGCGCGTCGCCGAGCAGCGCGTTGAGCTGCGCCACCGTCGCGCGGCCCTCGTTGACCAGGCCCTTGGGCCCGAGCACCTGCGCGTCGGCCTTGGCGGCCATGCCGTCGATGCGCGCGAGCAGGCTGTTGACGCGGTCCAGCGAGGTGCTGATCTTCTTCGCGTCGGGCTCGCTGAGCAGCAGGCCGGAGGCACCGCGCGGGCCGGTGGCGCGTTCGGTGATCGTGCGCACGTTGCCCAGGCTGGCGGCCAGCGCGGAGTCGGAGGCCGTGAGCTGCGTGAGGTTCTGGATCAGGGCCCGCGCATCCGACACCAGCCGCGGCAGCTCGGCGGTGGCGTCGCCGACGAGCACCTTGCGCTCGGCGCCATCGGCCAGCGGCGGGTCGCTCAGCACGCCGGTGTAGGCCTTCAGGCTGGCGCTGCCGACCAGGCTGCGCGCCAGCGTGAACACGCTGCTATCGCGCAGCCAGTGGGCGTCCGTGCGCGGCACGTCGATGAGGATGCGTGCGCTGCCGTCGGGGGCCAGCTCGATGCGGCGCACGCGGCCGATGGGGAAGCCGGAGAAGGTCATGTCCATGCCCACACGCACGCCCTCGGAATCGTCGGCCACCAGCACCAGGCGCTGCGTGGCCTCGAAGCTGCCCCGGGCGTAAAGCAGGTACAGCGCCGTGCCGGCCACGAGCGCAACGAACAGCGCGAGCAGCAATGCCGCCTTGAGCTCCAGGTTGTTGACCGGAGCCGGGCGCGGGGGGCGGTTGTCGTCGTTCATGCGGTCAGTAGTAGTTGCCCACCAGCGAGGCGGCCTCGATGATCACGATGACGAGGAACATGCGCACCAGCCCCTGCAGTTCGGCGCTGGTGTTGGCGCGGCGGCGCGCCACGGTGTCGAGCACCGAGGCGATCGGCATCAGCGACACCGCCAGGCCGAGGAACAGGATCTTCAGCAGGAAGATCAGCGACACGGCCGGGCTGAACACATGGCCCACGGTGTGGGTGTAGGCGTCGAAGCCGGCCAGCGTGAAGCCGTAGACCGACAGGTAGGCCACCACCAGCGTCACGACGCTGTTCACCGCCGCCAGCATCAGCGCGCAGAAGGAGCCGGCCACGACGCGCGGCAGCACTTCGTGGCGCAGCGGGTCGATGCCCTGCGCGGCCAGCGCATCCCAGCCGCCGCCGCTGCGCAGCGTGGCGATCTCGGCCGCGAGCGGGATCGTGCAGCGCAGCGCCGCGAACAGCGCCGCCGCCAGCGGGATCAGCTCGAGCACCAGCACGCGCACCACCATCTCCAGCGCGTACTGCGACAGCCCGTAGCTCACCGCGGTGACCAGCACGATGCGGATGACGACGATGCTGATCAGCAGGCTCAGCAACGTGAACCAGGCCAGCGACTGCGTGGTGCCCAGGTAGAGGTGGCGCGCCATGGCGCGGCGGTTCTCCGGCGCATAGCTGGCCGGAGACAGCGCCAGCACCGTCAGCAGCGCCGCGAGGTGGATGGTGCGCCACCAGCCCAACAGCCATTGGCCGGCGTTGCGGGCCAGTTCGGCGGCGGCACCCTGCGGCGAGCTCAATGGCGACATGCGGCGATGATAGGCGGGCGTAGGCGGGCGATTCCGGCGCACTGCTGGTATGTTCGCGCTCCGTCATTCACAACGATCACCGGAAGTTTCCGCATGACCCAATCCTTCCTCGGCCGCCGCGGCATCGCGGTCGCGCCGCACAGCCTGGCTTCCGAAGCCGCCCTGCGCGTGCTGCGCGACGGCGGCAACGCGCTGGAGGCGATGATCGCCGCGGCTGCCTCCATCGCGGTCGTCTACCCGCACATGAACTCCATCGGCGGCGACGGCTTCTGGGTCATCGGCGGGCCGTCGGGCCCGCTGCAGGGCATCGACGCCAGCGGTGCCAGCGCCGCGGCGGCGACGCTGGACAACTACGCGAAGCGCGGCGTGAGCGGCAGCATTCCGTTCCGCGGCGGCGTGGCTGCGCTGACGGTGGCCGGCACGGTGTCGGGCTGGGGTGCAGCGCATGCGCTGGCGCGCGAGTGGGGCGGCACGCTGCCGCTGTCGCGCCTGCTCGAAGACGCACTCTGGTACGCCCGCGAAGGCATCCCCGTCACGCACAGCCAGTGGGCCTGCACCGAGGCCAAGCGCGCGGAGCTGGCGAGCATCGCCGGCTTCGCCGAGACCTTCCTGCAGGACGGCGTCTCGCCGGCGGCCTTCAGCCTGTTCCGTCAGCCTCGCCTGGCAGCCACGCTGCAGCGCATCGCCACGCACGGCACCGACGACTTCTACCGTGGCGAGCTCGCGCGGCAGCTCGCTGCCGAACTCGCCGCGGTGGGCAGCCCGCTGACCGCCGCCGACCTCGCTGCTCATCAGGCGAAGCGTGTCGACCCGCTGACGCTGGCCATCCCCGGCGCGCGCCTGGCCAACATGACGCCGCCCTCGCAGGGCGTGGTCTCGCTGATGATCCTGGGCATCATGCAGCGCCTGCAGGGCTGGGACGCCGACCCGCTCGGCGCCGCCTTCGTGCATGCGCAGGTCGAGGCCACCAAGCAGGCCTTCAAGCTGCGCGACCAGCACGTCACCGACCCGGCTTTCATGCGCATCGCGCCGGCCTCGCTGCTGCGCGACGAACTGCTCGACGAGCTCGCCGCCGCCATCGACCCGCAGCGCGCCGCGCCCTGGGGCCGGCGCACCGACCCGGGCGACACCATCTGGATGGGCGTGATCGACGGCGAGGGCCGCGCGGTGTCGTTCATCCAGAGCATCTACCACGAGTTCGGCTCCGGCGTGGTGCTGCCGGGCTCGGGCGTGAACTGGCAGAACCGTGGCTGCAGCTTCAGCCTCGATCCGGCGCACATCAATGCGCTGGCACCGGGAAAGCGGCCCTTCCACACGCTCAACCCGGCGCTCGCGCAGCTGGCCGACGGCCGGCTGATGGTCTACGGCACCATGGGCGGCGACGGGCAGCCGCAGACGCAGGCCACGGTGTTCAACCGCATCCAGCGCTTCGGCATGGCGCCGCAGGCGGCCATCGAGATGCCACGCTGGCTGCTCGGCCGCACCTGGGGCATGGCCAGCGACAGCCTGAAGCTCGAGGCGCGCTTCCCGGCATCCACCTTCGACACCTTGCGCGCGATGGGCCACGAGGTCGAGTCGCTGGGCGACTGGGACGAGTCGGTCGGCCACGCCGGCGCGCTGATTCGCCAGCCCAACGGGCTGCTGATGGGCGGCTTCGACCCGCGCAGCAACGGCTCGGTGGCGGCGTTCTGAACATGCGCCATATCGAAGAGCCCGGTACCACCGTCACCACGCTGGCCAACGGCGTGCGCGTGGTCGTGCTCGCCATGCCGGGCATCGGCAGCGCCAGCGTCAGCGTGTTCGTGCGCACCGGCAGCGCGCACGAGTCGGCGCGCCTGAACGGCATCAGCCATGTCGTCGAGCACATGGCCTTCAAGGGCACACGCACACGCGACTGCCAGCGCATCAACCTCGATGCCGAACGGCTCGGCGCCGAGGTCAACGCGCACACCGACAAGGACCACACCGCGTACCACATGCGCGGCCTGGCGGCGCACGCGCCGCGCTTCATTCGCATGCTCGGCGACATCGTGCGCGAGAGCACCTTCCCCGAGGAGGAGCTCGAGCGCGAGCGCCGCGTCATCCTGCATGAGGTGGCCGACGACGAGGACGACCCGCTGACGATCGCCTTCCAGCTGTTCGATCGTGCTTCTTTCGGCACGCACCCGGCGGGGCAGCCGGTGATCGGCCGGCGCGCCAACATCGAGCGCTTCACCCGCGACGACCTGCTCGGCTACGTGCAGCGGCAGTACAGCGGCGCCAACATGGTGGTGGGCGTGGCCGGCGATGTCGATGCGGCCGCGGTGCTCGCTGCGACCGAGGCTGCGTTCGGTGGTCTGCCTGCCGGTGCGGAGAATGCCTTGACCGAACCGGCCTGGGTGGGCGGCGTCGCGTCCAGGCGGCTCGTCGGCAGCAGCCAGACGCACGTGGTGATCGGCTACCCGATCGGCGCGCTGGCCGATGAGGATCCGGTCGGCCCGATGGCGGCGGCGGTGCTCGGCGAAGGCATGAGCTCGCCGCTGCTCGACCGCATCCGCGAGCGCAAGGGCCTGTCGTACCACACGCACTGCTCGGCCGACGTGCTGGGGCGCTGGGGGCAGTTCGTCATCGAGGCCTCGGTGGCGCCGGAACACCTCGACGAGTTCTGCGCCGAGGTGCGGGCACTGATGCGCGAGCTGGCCCGTGGTGTCGAGCCCATCCACCTCGAGCGTGCGCGCAACCAGCTGACCGTGCGCTCGCTGCGCTCGATGGAGCAGCCGTTCCGGCGTGTCGAGGAGGCCTGTCTGGACCTGCTCTTCTGCGGCCGCGTGCGGCCGCGCAAGGAGTCGCTGGCGCGTCTGCGACGTGTCTCGGCGGCGCGCGTGGCCGAAGGGTTCGCGGCGATGCTGAGGGCGCCCGTGGCCGCCGCCGTGACCGGCCGCCTGCCGCGCCGCGCACGCGAGCGCATCGGCGAGATCCTGCATGGCTGAGCCGGATCCGCGCCTGCTGTCGCTGCTGCTGACGATCGTCGAGGCGATGGCGACGATCGCCTTCGCGCTCTCGGGTCTGCTCGAGGCGGCGCGCAAGCGGCTCGACGCGGTGGGCGTGTGCGTGGTGGCCGGCCTGGCGGCCTTCGGCGGCGGCACGCTGCGCGACGTGCTGCTCGACCGTCGGCCCTTCTTCTGGGTCGAGCATGCGGCCTGGCTGTGGGCGCTGCTGGCGCTGTGCATCGCCGCGATGGCGCTGCTGCGCGTGCGGCACTTCGAGCCGACGCAGCGGGCGATGCAGTGGCCCGATGCGCTGGGGCTGGGCCTGTTCAGCGCCGGCGGCACGCAGCTCGCGCTGGGGCAGGGGATGCCGGCGATCGTCGCGGTGCTGATGGGCGTGGTCACCGCGGTGTTCGGCGGCGTGCTGCGCGACATCGTCTGCAACGAGATCCCGAGCGCGTTCAGCGACCACCGCCCGTACGCGGTCTGTGCCTTCGCGGGCGGCTGGGTGCTGGTGGCCGCGCTGGCGCTGGGCGTGCCGGACAGCGCGGCGGTGCTGCTCGCCGCGGGCACGGCCAGCGGCCTGCGCGCGCTGGCGCTGCTCACCGACTTCAGGCTGCCGCAGTGGTCGTCCGGGAGCGAGCCGCGCGATTGAAGGCGCGCCGTTCAGCGCAGCCCGAGCAGTGTTGCCGCCAGGCCGAACACGGCACACACCGCCAGCAGCGGCATCACGCCGACCTTGAAGCGGAACAGGGCCACCGAAGCCGCCACGATCACCAGCGCCGAGAGCGCATCGAAGCTGCCACCGAAGCCTTGCGGCCACAGCACGTGGTAGGCGAAGAACAGCGCCAGGTTGAGGATCACGCCGACCACCGCGGCGGTGATCGCCGACAGCGGCGCGGTGAAGCCCAGCTTGCCGTGCGTGGCCTCCACCACCGGCCCGCCGGCGAGGATGAACACGAACGAGGGCAGGAAGGTGAAGAAGGTCACCACGCCGGCCGCCAGCGCGCCGCCGAGGAACAGCGCATCGGGCCCGAGCACCTGCTTGGCCCACCCGCCGACGAATCCGACGAAGGCCACCACCATGATCAGCGGGCCAGGCGTGGTTTCGCCCAGCGCGAGGCCGTCGATCATCTGTGCGCCGCTGAGCCACTGGTGCGTCTCCACCGCACCCTGATAGACATAGGGCAGCACCGCGTAGGCACCGCCGAAGGTGAGCAGCGCGGCCTTGGTGAAGAACCAGCCCATCTGCGCCAGCGTGCCGTGCAGGCCGTTCAGGGCAACCAGAGCCGCCATCGAGAGCGCCCACAGCGCCATGCCGAGGGCCAGCACGCGCGCCAGCCGTGCCTTCGAGAACAGAGCATGCGCGGGCGTGGGCGTGTCGTCGTCGATCAGCGCGCGGCCGTAGCCCGCCTTCGCATCGCCATGCCCGCCGCCGAGGCTGAAGACCTGCGGCGCGCGCTTCGCGCCGAAATGGCCGATCAGCGCCGCGGCCAGCACGATCGCCGGGAAGGGCGTGTCGAAGGCGAAGATGGCCACGAAGGCCAGCGCCGCGATGCCCCACATCCAGCGGTTCTTCAGCGCGCGCGAGCCGATGCGGTGGGCCGCGTGCAGCACCAGCGCCGTCACCGCCGGCTTGATGCCGAAGAAGATGCCGGCCACCAGCGGCACGTCGCCGAAGCGCAGGTAGATCCAGCTCAGCGCGATCAGGATGAACAGCGAAGGCAGCACGAACAGCGCGCCTGCGACGATGCCGCCCCAGCTGCGGTGCATCAGCCAGCCGATGTAGGTGGCGAGTTGCTGGGCCTCGGGGCCGGGCAGCACCATGCAGTAGTTCAGCGCATGCAGGAAGCGCTTCTCGCTGAGCCAGCGGCGCCGCTCGACCAGCTCGGTGTGCATGATGGCGATCTGCCCGGCCGGCCCGCCGAAGCTGATGAAGCCCAGCTTCAGCCAGAAGCGCAGCGCCTCGCCGAAGCTCACGGCGGCAGGTGCTGCGTCGGATGAGTTCATTCGTCAAGGGTATCCGAGCCGGCCACATCGTGTTTCATGGCCCGCCCCGAAGCGCGCTACCCTGCGCGGTTGTTGCGAACTCGAGAAGACTCCGATGTTTGGATCGTCCAAACCCGTCGTCCTGTCCTACGGCCGCCCGCGCTCACGCTGGGCGCTGCCGCCCTGGCTGGTCCTGCTGGTGCTCGGTGCCGTGGCCGGCGCGGCCGGGGTGATCTACGTCCAGGAGAAGCACTTGCCGCCGCGGCTGAGCGCTTCCGCGTCGACCGAATTGCGCAACGCGTACGAGCAGGCCGACGCACAGCGGCAACGGCTGACGGCCGATCTGGCCGAGGCCACCAAGCGCCTCGACGCATCGCTGACCGAGTCGAAGCGGCTGGCCGATGAACTGGCCGCCACGCGCGCCGGCACCGAGAAGCTGCGCCAGGACCTCGAATTCACCGCCGACGCCCTGCCGCCCGACCCGCGCGGCGGCACGATCGAAGTGCGCGCTGCGCGTTTCGTGCGCAAGGGCGCGGGCCTCTTCTACGAGGTGGCGCTGACACGCGGCGCCGGTGCCAAGCCGATGAACGCCGTGCTGCAGCTGACCATCACCGGCGATGGCGCCGGGCCGGCCGAGTCGCGCGTGGTCTCCAAGCCGCTGAGCATCAGCGTGGGTAGCCACGAGGTGGCGCGCGGCACGCAGCCGCTGCCCGAGGGCTTCCGGCCGCGGCAGGCCGCCATCACCGTGCTCGACCGCGCCGAAGGCCGCCAGCTCGGCATGCGGGTGATGTTCGTGAAGTGAAGTAGGCTTGCGCGCCATGCGCATCGCCGACATCCGCCATCGCCTGCGCGCCCTGGGCGCCAAGCCCGTTCACGAGGAGCGCGTGCTGCGCCTGTGGTCGCAGGCCAAGCCGCAGACGAGCGGCCGGCGCCGCCTCG
>ENA-UOWO01000738-UOWO01000738.1-activated-sludge-metagenome-genome-assembly--contig:-NODE-738-length-45606-cov-5.587122_pt1 | contig 45606 bp, 41 predicted proteins | sample MGYA00238148_ERZ761564 | MGnify/ENA primary metagenome ERZ761564 (study PRJEB28885, sample SAMN05720194) | activated sludge metagenome | isolation source: Anaerobic digester | place: USA... | reverse complement strand
AAAACGCAGCAGAGAACATTGTTCAAGGTTGCTTTAATGAGATCTCTACGATTTGTGAAATACCTTCACCAACAGAAAAAACAAAATTCTTCCTTACGCATGATATTGATTCAGTTTATGGTGCTATTCTGGAAGATGGATTTAATGTTATTAAAAAGGGGCGTATAGATCTCTTTTTAAGAATGCTTTTCAACATCGCCATTCAAAAACCTGACTGGTTAAATATGGACAAAATTATGTCCATTGAAAGTGAGTATGATTGCAAATCTGTTTTCTATTGGATTGTTAACCAGGGCAGAATAAATAAGCGGGAAGTAAATGCTGATTATTCTTTTCATTCTTCAACGATTCAGAAAAATCTGAAAGCGGTTAAAGAGAGTGGTTTTGAAAATGGAATACACAAAAGTATTTCAGTGGATTCTCTTTCGGATGAAATTAAAAAATTCGGGACACTTCCAATAGGAAATAGATATCACTACCTGAAGTTTCACCTGCCCGAGATGTATCATCAGGTCGAATCATCCGGAATAAAAGTAGATGCCAGTGTAGGCTTCGCTGAAGAAATGGGGTTTCGCAATAGTTATGGATTACCTTTTAATCCTTTCGATTTCAACTCAATGAAACCCTTTTCATTTGTTGAAGCGCCTTTACATATAATGGACAGAACATTCTTTCAGTATAAAAAATCAAACCCACGAGACGCGGAGAAAGACATTTTAAACTTCTTTGAAAGGAATAAAGAGAACTGTGTGCTCTCTATATTGTGGCATAATAACTTTTTTACAGATTATAAATTCAAAGGATATCTTGATCTTTACAAGAAGTTATTGTCTTACATAAAAGACAATAACTATAAAGCCATAAGCCAGGACGAAATCATTCAGAAATATTCAATAGTATAACATGGCCATTACAATACGCTTACTTCAAAATCAGGAAGTTGAACTGGCCAACACATTCTTTAATAAAGTGTATCAGGTAAACAGGCCCATCGAAAATTTTAAATGGGAATTTTTAGACGGACCTTTCGGTAAGGCCATTTATGTAATAGCCGTTGATGAAACGAGTATAACCACGACAAAAATTGTTGGTATTCAATGTGCCATTCCAATTGAGTTAATAAGCAGTAAAGGAAAGATTGTACTCACTGCCAAATCTGAAGATACATTAGTTGATCCTGCCTATCGAGGTCAAAAGATCTTTGAACGGATGTATGAACTTCTCTTTGATGAATGCCGGAAGTCAGGCATTCAATACCTTTGGGGATTTACTCCTGCACAAAAAGCATTTGAGCGAATTGGTTTTGAAATTCCTTTCAAAGCAGAACAAGCACTACTCGTTTTCAATCCGTTAAAAGCATATTATTATTTGAAAAGTTTAAATGCGAAGAATACATCAGTTGATAAATTAAAAATCCTTGGCCTATCCATTTTATCATGGATAAAAGGTTTCAACCGATATTTCATCAGCTTAAAGGATAGCGATTTGCGAGAAGTTTTAATTCGAAAGAAAAATGACGTCTTTCAAACTAGCTATAGCGATAAGGATTACTTTACCTTGAATGAAACGGACGGATATATGAAATGGAGGATCGATCAGAACCCATTTCAAAATGGATACAGCTGTTTTCAACTTCATAAAAATGAAAAGGTATCAATCGATGTTATTTTGAATGTTAGAGCGAATGTCGCTTATCTGGAACAAATGTTTTCTTGCCAGAATGAGACGGCTCCTGTCCTAGCATCATTGGCAGCAAATGCAAGTAAAAAAAATGTGCCTCTTATACGGGCACTTTGCTTTAGCACAAATGAAGAACTTGTATTACAGGGTAATCAACTTACAAAAGCTGGGTTCACGTATCTTAAAAGAGGGAGTTACTTTGTTTGGAAACCACTTGATCCATCTACGCCCATCTCTCCGAATCACTTACTTCTGAATAGACTATTTACACAGGGGAATAATTAGTTATACCGTTGAGTAATCAGATCAATTAGAGGCAAGTTGCCTTCTTGACCATATCTTACAATTATCTATTGCTTGCGTGTTTAGAATTACTCTGCACCTTGAACTACTTTCAACTGCATCAATGCACTTTGCGCATATTCATCAAAACCCTGGCGCGCTGCTTCCGTGATGTAAGCCTTTAATAAGCGAACAGAGTTGTTGTTAACTTGTATGGCCTCTGCCAATATGTTATATGCGTTGAGGCTCTTCTCATTCTGGCTGCGCTCAAAATTAGCAGCAGCTATGATACCTTCCACAAAGTATGGATTGTATTTACCCAGTATAGAATAATTTTTACGAGCAAGAACGAAGTCTCCATTTGTCTCAGCTAACAATGCGGCATATAGCATTTTCTCTAATGTATTTGAATTATCAAACTCAATTTCGTTGTTGATTTGCGTAGCTAACGTTCGAACATCCTTGCGGTAGGCCAGCATTCGTAGTTCGGTAAAGCGAACATCAGTATATAATTTTTTGTTTGTTAATTGCAGTCCAGCAAGTCTGTTAAAATAATGTATGGCTGTTGGAAGTTGATCGGCCTCAAAGCACTTTTTACTAAAATCAAGTATGGCTTGCGCTTTGTAATTAACATTTGTGAAGGTGTTGACAATTCGGTTAAAGAGTAAAGAATCACGAATACTAATTCGGTAGCGTAGAAACTGATATTTATCCGGGTCGTTTAATTCAAGAGCATTTGATGTCGGAATAGTGAGCAGGTATTTCATTTTATCGGCAATGTATTTTTCACCTTCATCCTTACTCTGAGCAACGGTATCCCACGCCATAAAAGCTTCATTTGTTTTTCCTGCTTCCGAAAGTGCAATGGCTTGATAGAATTTTGCCTGCTTGTAATTATAGGTATCGGCATTTGTGAAATAAGTTGTTGCCAGTTCTGGATTGCCTTGCTCTAATGCCCAAAGCCCCATGGTGTAAGCATATTTTCCCTGATAGGACTGACTGATGTAGGCAAGTTCAGCAAGAATAGATAATGCTTTAGCAACATTACCTTGGTGATAGTACGCGAACGAAAGTGAATACTTTATAGCCTCATTGAAATCGCTGTTCAATGAATCAGAGGCAAGTGTATAAGCTGCATTAGTAAAGGTAGTGTCCAGGGACTTGACATGTTTAATAACATAGTTATTGAGTAATGTAGCGGTGAATAAATTTAGCTTCTTCTCTTTTAAAGGATCAATATTCGAAGTGAGATCCCGATGATTCACAGTAGACAGTGCAAGAGCATTACTTAACAGGGCTGGCGATTGGTTATTAAATAAACCAAGAATAGAATCTGTTTTTACAGGAAGTAATTCCAATGCAGACATCGCCATAAAATTAATTTCGGCAGATGTTTTTGAAAGACTGTGTTCTCGCGCTTTGCTTAAATAATAAACTGATGAATCAAGATTGTGAACTTTTATAAAGCTGAATGCCAGATTGTTTTCAAGCGGACCTGAGTCTGGTAGTTTTTTGTTTGCTGCTTGAAACGATTTAATGGCATCGAATACCTTGTCTTCCCAGATATATAAATTACCGGCATTGGTTAATGAATATTCTGTTGGGCGTTTGGCATTGGCATCGTCATAATGTTCATGTGCATCTTCAAAATTAAATCGGTTTGCTTTCAAATGTGCAAGAGCATAGTTTGATCTGTTGTTTTGAAAGCCCTGACTTTTTCCCTGATTATAAAATGATTCGGCATATTCATCATTGCCCAACAACATGTACAGATCTCCGGTAGTATTATAAAAACCGGCTAGTCCATTGTACACATAACTTTGCCAGTTTGAATAAAATACAAAGGCCAGCATGGCAATCAATCCCGCAAACCGATAGGAAAAGTATGGCATGCGCGTAGGATTGTAAAGTACTTTATAGACATTAAGATTTCGGGCCAACATCAAAACAAAATTGGAGAAGATGTAGGTCATAAAAATTAATCCATAAGCCGTATGACTAAAGATAATGGCATCGCGAATAATTTTTAAGGCCGCATCATTTGCATTACCTATCAATTGTGCTGTTGTTACAAAACAAATCGCGCCAATTGCCAGAAAAAAATATCCTCCAAAAGGATTGAAGGGGAGTATGTTTCCATAGATCGCTTCACGGTTTCGGAATCCCCAAATACCCAATACAGCCGAAATGGAAAGGAGCAGGTATAGATTGATGTAAATGAAATTAAATTGAAAGACACCTAACTCATGGAGACAGGTGATGACCAGATTAACAAAATAGATAACACTAATGATGGAAAGATGACGCAAACTTTTTGTTGATCCCTGACTAACCACATAGATGAATGAGCCAAAGACTTCATGCGCTATGGTAATGATAAAAATCACACTAAGAACAAGAGCAGATGTGTAACCCGTTAAGGTAAGGTGATAAAGAGGATAGCCTACACTTGAAAAGAAATAAATGGCTAAACCAACAATGAATGTAATCGAAGCGAACGTTATGAATCGCGTCACGAATGGAGTTTCACTTCTGAACCGATTGAAATAAAAACTTGATCCAACATAAAGAATTAAAATTCCGACCACAGGTATTTTATTGGTCATCCCGAAAATTCCCAATACTTCAAATCGCAGACTAACGACAAACAGAATGAAGAGCCCCATGGCGACATAATACCACAAACCTTCGAGCACAGTGATGAGGGTTATGAGGACAACTGTGCTGATGACAAAGACGGTTAGGAAGATGTACGAAGCATTTGTATTAGGCGTGAGTTCACTTCCATTAAAATATTCCAGGATCACGAAGCTTTCACCCGGAACACTCAGTTGAAAAGGGCCAAGGTTAAATTCATGAATAGTGGTTTCAATTATTTTTTGCTCTTGCAATTTCTCCCAATGGATTACACCCGATGCACCTTCAAAATAGGAGAACCAAAGAAAAATTAATGAAAGAAAAAATACAGAGACAACAACATACCAGATAGTGCGATATTCTTTGTGCCAGTTCTTCCAGAAAAAAAAGGATTGCATGTTTTGAAAAGTTCAAGTTTTAAGGTTCGAAGTTCGAGGTTACTCCAAAACTTTGGGCACTCTAAAATAGTCAGCGTCTTTTTTAGGCGCGTTAAGCAATGCACGTTCATGACTTAAATGTTCGCCTACTACATCTTCGCGTAATGCGTTTACTTCGTGGCTCATCGTAGTTAAAGGTTCAACGCCATCGGTGTTTACCTCTTTAAGTTTCTCTACCCAATCCACAATGGCGGTCATGTCGCTCATCATTTTGGCCGAGTCTTTTTCGTCAAACTCTAAACGAGCGAGGTGGGCAATTTTATCTAATAAGGGACGATCAATTTTCATTCTTCAAATGTCTGTTCAACTCTTCGTTAATCGTATCAAATACCTTTTGCTTGTATTGGTCAACATCCTGTAAAGTATAGGCTGAAGGATCGATGGGTTCGTGAAAGACTGCTTTCATCTTGTGCCACCGAAAGAGATTTCCAAGCGAGGGTAAAATTATCCAATTATATGGAATGGTGACTGGCACAATGGGGATTTGTTTCTCAATAGAAATCCGGAAAGGCCCATCCTTAAACCGTGACATTATCGGATCGTGCATCGTAATGATTCCACCTTCGGGGAAAATGACCAGACTTTTACCTTCGTCAATGGCCTTAAGCGATCGGAGTAAGGTAGAGTAACGACTTTTTAATTTTGAACGATCGACCGTAATGTGAAGCTTGCGATACATGAATCCAAATAGAGGAACGCGCTCCATATCATTCTTGCCTACAAAGATTGTATTGTGGTGATTCAACGCCATGGTTGCGATGTCCACATAGGAGAAATGATTGGGACAGAAGATGTATTGTTTCTTCGGATCAAGCTTTTCGCGATAATCTAGTTTGAATGGAAGTGCTACACAGGTTAAAAGACAACGCGCCCACCAACGATTAATGATGCCGGTAAGGCGAAATTGTTTTGGGAAGAAAATAGGTATGAGAAATAATATGAATGCAAAGAAAAAAAAGATGATGAAGCCAATAATGACGTAGGCTGTGTAAAGCCCTCTCAGAATTTTCATGGATCAAAAAGCAATTAACCGCAGAGAGCGCTGAGGACGCAGAGAAGAAATACCTTTCATAAGTAACGAAGATATAAAAAAATAAGGGGGCTTTCGCCCCCGTTAAAGTTATCCGTTAATCGTTAGTCCGTGTATCACGATTAACCATTAACGGATCACAGATCACTACATATTCTTCACAATCTCCTGCCCAAATTCAGAGCACTTCAGAAGAGTTGCTCCTTCCATCATGCGGTGGAAATCGTATGTTACCTTTTTAGTAGCAATGGCTTTCTCCAACCCGCTTACGATCAGATCAGCCGCTTCTTGCCAGCCCATATATTCCAACATCATCACACCCGAAAGAATAACCGAGCCTGGATTTACTTTGTCCTGACCGGCATACTTTGGTGCAGTTCCGTGTGTTGCTTCGAAGATGGCATGACCCGTGATGTAGTTGATATTCGCCCCCGGAGCAATACCTATTCCACCCACCTGTGCTGCAAGTGCATCACTTAAATAATCACCGTTCAGGTTCAATGTAGCAATCACATCAAAATCTTCCGGGCGAGTAAGTACTTGTTGCAATGCGATATCAGCAATGGAATCTTTGATTAGAATTTTTCCCGAAGCAAGTGCTGCTTTTTGTTCATCGTTCGCTGCAGCTTCGCCTTTCTCTTTTTTCGTTTTCTCCCATTGGTTCCAGGTATATACCTGATCGCCAAAGTATTCTTGTGCGACACTGTATCCCCAATCACGGAAAGCACCTTCTGTGTATTTCATAATATTACCCTTATGAACAAGTGTAACTGATTTTTGCTTGTGCTTGATCGCGTAAGCGATAGCACTATGAATCAACCGAACGCTTCCGCTCCAGCTTACAGGCTTAATACCCACACCAACTTGCACATCATTCTTCGCCTTCGGATCACCAACCAACTTCCAGAAGGAAGCGGCTTTTTCTTCTGTTCCAAAGCGGATCTTATTAAACTCTTTCGGGAATTCTTTAGCGAGGAAGTCAAGTACTTTTTGGGCTTCAGGTGTGCCAGAGGCAAACTCGATACCGGCATAAATATCCTCCGTGTTTTCACGGAAGATCACCATGTTTACGGCACCTGGATTTTTAACAGGGGAAGGCACTCCTGTAAACCACTGAACTGGACGCAAGCAAACGTATAGGTCAAGAATCTGGCGCAAGGCCACATTCAACGAGCGGATACCGCCACCAACCGGTGTAGTAAGTGGACCTTTAATTCCGACTAAATATTCCTTAAAGGCATCGAGTGTTTCATCCGGAAGCCAGTTACCTACCTGGTTAAAAGATTTCTCTCCAGCCAAAACTTCCTTCCAGGTAATTTTTCTTTCTCCGTTATAGGCCTTCTTTATCGCCTCATCAAAAACATGCACCGAAGCATTCCATATATCTGGCCCGGTTCCATCACCAATAATAAAAGGTATGGTTGGGTTGTTGGGTACTGTTAGTTTTCCGTTGCTAATCGTGATTTTCTGATCGCTCATTCTGTAGTGTGTTTAAGTACTTTAGTGTTTCCGTGTGCTTGTTTATGCCGGTTAAACCGAGGTCATTTTTTTGCGGCCGAAAATTAGAAAATTCAAGTCAGAAATCGAGATATTTTTATACCTGAATCCGTTATCTGAGAGATATTTATCGTGATTTTCAACCCTTTTACCTATGAAGTCATTTGTCTTTTTGATCCCAATCCTGCTTTTGATCGGTTCAACATCCATTCATTCTTCTGAACCCAAAGGTATTTGCCTGAATGCTGAAGAGAAGAAACTCTATGACATGATCATGGAATATCGCGAAAGCAAAGGATTGGAGACGATTCCGCTCTCCATAAAACTGACAGAGGTAGCTCAAACACATGCTCAGGATCTGGCCACCAACTATGTGTTTGATCAGGATAACAAATGCAATCCGCATAGCTGGTCGAAGAAAGGTAAGTGGACTTCCTGCTGTTACACCAGCGATCATAAGCAAGCTTCGTGTATGTGGAAAAAGCCGAAAGAGATTACAGGATATACTAGCAATGGATATGAGATTGCCTATTACAGTTCGTCAGGTGCCAATGCCCAGCAAGGACTAGACGGTTGGAAAGTGAGTCCGGGTCACAATCCATTGCTCATTAATCTCGGCTCCTGGAGCAATGTAAAATGGAACGCGATTGGCGTTGGAATCTACAAAGAGTATGGAATCGTTTGGTTCGGTGAGGTAGCAGATACTGACGCAACTCAAGTGAAGGTCTGTGAATGAGTGTTCATGCTCATTACATCTCGCCAGAAGTTTCTACTTAAACGAACTGGCAAGCAAATAATCTTTGATTTGTTTGACGGCTTCTTCCACTGTGCTGGAAACCAAAATCCGATGCGCTCCCATTTTTTTGAAGAACCGAATAGTGTCTTCATCCTGATTCAGCAAGATTACTTTCTTATTCGATTTCAAAGCCAAAGCTACCTCTGATGCTGTGCCGGATGCCATACCCAAAATAACCAATATGTGGCTCGACAAAACACTGATGTAATTTCGGCCGCTGCCCATGCTGGTGATGATTTTTATTTGAGCATGTTCGGAAGCATTTTTATCCGAGTCATCTGGTAGAATACCGATCGTTAGTCCATTGGCTTCCGTTGCACCTTTTAAAGCAGCATCCATTACGCCAAAACTCCGGCCACCAGTTAATGTGATCCAACCATTTTTAGCGATGGAATAACCTAAGTCAAAGGCCATTTCGTTCACATCGGGGTTCGCGCTTTCGCCTGGACCCATAACACCAATAATAAATTTTCCCGCCATAGTAGTCTGTTGTTGAATCAGGGTTCAAGATTCAAATAAATTGTAGTTTGATCAAGTTTTTTTGAATTCAAATTCACAATCCTGACACCGATAGATTTTTTTCTCAGGAAAAAACACACCAAAGAACAGAACACTTAACGACCAGGAAAACTTCTGATCAAACTCCCGGGGAAAATCCCGCTCTATTCTGTGTGAATGGCATCGAATACATTTTACCGTTGCGTCAGTATCTAAGGTAAGGTAGGTTTGGTCTGCTAAAATCAGACGAGCTTGTTCTTCATCTTTCGCAAACAGATGAAGCTTCACACCGATTGACAAAATCGGATTGCCGGGATAGAGGTTTGCCATATTCTCCTCACTCAGAAAACAAGGAACATCATAAGCATCTAGTTTCGCCTTTATGATGTTGGCCTCAATCGGAGTATTGTATTGAGCAAACACGATGATTTGATCATTGTCCTCTGTCATTGCCCAGGTTATGTTTGGAAACAAAAGCATGTCCATTTAGGAAAGATTGATTTCGATTCCATTAAGTAACATCTTTGTTATTGTTAAAGATAAACAAAAGCAGGAATGAAAAGATTAATTATTGATATGGATGATGTGATGGCCAACACCACCGATCAGCTTATCAACCTCTATGAAAAAGATTTCGGACTTCGTGTTACCCGCGAGTCATTAAATGGTCAGTCGGAAGGACATGGTTTCCCGGCCAATCATGATGTGATACGGCAATACCCCTTTAGGCCGAATTTCTTTCGTACAATCGATGTAAATGAAAATTGCAGGGAGGTTATGCTTGAGCTGAATAAAAAATATGACGTCTTTATCGTTTCTGCTGCAATGGAATTTCCATTGTCGCTAAATGAAAAGTTGGAGTGGTTAACCGAGCACTTTCCATTCCTTACCTATAAGCAATTTGTATTTTGCGGAAGCAAAGCAGTAGTACATGGCGATTTCATGATCGATGATATGCTCCATAACCTGGAAACATTTTCTGGTCACAAGTTTATTTACACAGCACCACACAATACACATTTAAATCATTTCGATCGGTTAAATGACTGGAAGGAGATAGGGGATAAATTCTTGTGAATGGTTATTCGTTAATCGTTAATCGTAATGCACATACCTGCCACACGATTAATCATTAATGCTTAACCATTAACGATCTTAACCGATGTCATCGATATAGAACCCATCACGGTTTTGTCATTAAAAAATGAAATGGATTCATTCTTCTCTTTCATTCCTAAAATATAAAGAAGCGGTAAGTAATGCTCGGGTGTAGGAATGGAGAGCTTTCCTGCTTCGCCTAAAGTTTGATATTGAATTAATGGCTGATGATTTTCTGTTTCAATCAGTTTCTTAAAGGTGTTGTTCATTTCATCTGCCCATTCAAATCCAGAATCAGGTTGATGCCAATTCATAATGCGCAGATTATGTACCATGTTGCCGCTGCCAATAATTAATACACCTTTTTTTCTGAGTGCCTGAAGTTCCTTTGCTAGTGCATAATGAAATTCAGGTGGCTTGGTGTAATCAATACTTAATTGAAGAACAGGTATATCCGCGTTAGGATACATGTTTTTTACAACCGACCAGGTGCCATGATCCAATCCCCAATCGTGATCTAAACCTACAGGTATAGAATGAATTAATTTTGCAGTCTCTTTCGCCAATTCCGGATTGCCCGGTGCAGGATACTGAACTTCGAAAAGTGCTTTCGGAAAACCACCGAAGTCATGAATCGTTTTCGGATTGTTCATCGCTGTGATGAATGTGCCGGATGTATACCAATGTGCTGATATACAAAGCACAGCTGTTGGTTTAGGAATTTCTTTTCCCATAGCAGCCCATCGCTGACTGAATTCATTGTCCTCAATGCCATTCATAGGCGAACCATGCCCAACAAAAAGAAGGGGAGATTTTTTTTCCTGCTCTTTTAAAGTGTCGCTAAAGGAGTGTAAATCTTTTAATGAGTTCATAGCCAATAGACCTGTTAAGGTATTCTGAATAAATTCTTCCCGATTCATCTGATGAAAATTAGTGATGAAGAATTCCGTTTATCAAAAGTAAGTCTTCGATTGTCTGCTTTGCGCAAACAACCGAAGATTAAATATTGAAATTAAGCTTTCTTGAATTCTGCAAGGATTTCAAACTTCACGTCATCACTCACCACTACACCTCCAGTTTCGGTCAATGCATTCCATTTCAATTCAAAATCCTGACGGTTGATTTTTCCATTGATTTCAAAAGCTGCTACATCGAAGCTGCCACCAAAACCTTTTACTGTTCCGTTGTACACAACATCTAATGTTACCGGTTTAGTAACACCACGAAGTGTAAGATCACCAGTAAGAGCATATTGATCGCCTGATTTCTTTGTGAAGGAAGTAGAAGCGAAGCTAAGCTTTGGATGATTTGCCGCGTCAAAGAAATCGGGTGATTTCAAATGACCATCACGATGTTCATTCTTCGTGTCGATGCTGTTGATGTCTGCTTCGAAGGTAATTTTAGCATCGCTAAAATCGTCCTTGCTGGTTTCTGCAGTTGCATCGAATTGATTAAAGTGCCCTGAAACCGTAGAGATTACAAGGTGTTTTACTTTGAACTTTACTTCAGAGTGTGCGGAGTCAATTTTCCAGGTTGCCATTGTGTTAGAGTTTAATTGTTTTAATAATACTTGTTATAACAACAATATTAGGCTTTCAAAGTTCATGTTACAACAAGTATTTTCATTTGCTGCCTTAAATTATTCTAAATGGCCTGTTTTTGAGGTAGTTATGTTTTGAAGGTAAATCTCCTTTCAGGTTAGGATTATCTTCATCTGATGATTTTCCCTAAGTTTAATCCATGCGATACCTTTCTCTGATTATTTTTCTGATACCTGCTTTGGGCATTTCCCAAACTATTACTTCTGCCCAACAAAAGGCGCTTAATAGTTATGTAGCCTATGCCAATCAATCTGTTTTGGAAGTGAATTCTATAGCTCAAAGTATTATTGAATACTACCCGAGGCTCCACAATAGGAGGTATAACAATCCCCGGTATGTTTGCCCGGTGCAGATGGAGGAATACTATTACAATGCAGCAATAAAGGAAGGTAAATTGTTAGCCGTTACTTCCTCGTCACCAATAAATGAAAAACTAAATACACTGCGTGACGCAGCTTCGAAAATTGAAGAGAAGAGCAGAGCCCTCGATACCTATCATAAGCTGGAAGATTATAAGGAAGATAATTTCGCGAAAGCAGAGTTGATAATAAGTGAGTTCCCACTTTTGATTTCGGACTATCGGCAAAAACAAATTGCACTATCGATACAACTCGAAAGCTCGTATCGAAAGTTGAATCCTTATGTTGAAAGCAATCCGTATCACAAGGTGGATGGGGTAATGCGAAAAGCGATTTCAGATGACCGGGATTTTCTGAATTCGTGGACATTCAATTTAAAGGAAGATGTTCATACGGGTTGGCCCGTTGATAAACTGGAGAAAAGTATCTCCACTTCAGATGCGCTATTAAAAAACCTGAGTACGTATAGTCCTTCTTTGAAGTATCCGGCTTCGAGTATGTATCCTAATTTTAAAGAGGGGCTGGCCACCATTCTGGAAATTAAAAGAAATGGATTGGATGGATATAATGTTGAAGCTAAAAAATCAGACAAGCATAGTAACGATGTTTACTTATCGTTGATCAATTATTTTAACGGAGTATTAGTAGCTGACTACAATACCTTTATTGATTATGCTCAAGGCGATAATTACTATGGACTAAAGTCCATTCAATATGTTTCACTTTTTGAAATTCGTGCGCAGCCCAAAGCACTAGAGATAGATGTAAAACCGTTTACAGATATTCCTCACACACCAATTAAAATTGTGAATCAAAAGACAGGCATCAACAGGAATGCTTTTCACTCGCTCAACCAATACATTGAGTTCATCAACGAAAGCTGGCGACAAACCCGAAATCTCGCAGCAACCATAAGCAGTTTTAATTCAAGTGCTTCTTATTACAAAGACCTGACTTCATTCGCTGGAAGAGGAGGACTTAAGTATGATTTCAAAGATTATCAGGTTCCACTTTCCGTATTTCAACAGACCATCTCAGCGAGCACTGCATTGCCACAACCAGTTGCAAAATCATTGAACGAACAAGCGGATGTGATCTTGAATATTCTGAAAGAACTTGATCAATTGAGCGCATCACTCGAACAAGAAACGGCAACAAAAAATTATGAGAAGGATAATCTGAAACGCGTTTATGAAATAATGGAACGTCAAAAACTTTTATTTGAAATTTGGGACGAACGAAAGGAACAACTCTATAATGATGTTAGAAAACTTTTTGATGCATATCCACCCATCAATCCAACGGGTTCGTGGTATATATCAAGTAAGGCATTGCAAAAACTTGTTGATGCTGATCATGACGCGCTTTTCGAAGCAAAGGCGCTTTATAAAAAAGGTAATGTGTCAGGAAGTATTTCAACAACCACAATTGACCAACTCTTGCGCGAAGTGATTGGCAACGAATATTCGAATATGAAAGGCATTGAAAAAATTGGCCGTAACAATGGACTTTGCCCGTATACACCGTATGAAGATTTGCCAGAGACTTCTAAACACTTTAGTGAAAAGTTGAACAAACTGAAGCCAGTATCATCCAGTCAATCGGTGTATAGTCATCCGTATCATGAATTGGTTTATCATTATAATGATATTGTAGACGATCTCAATAAATTCAGCGAGCTGTCAAAAGATGTATTTGTATTAATGACAGTTAAGCAACCCGAATTTTTTGATGTTCAATATCCAAAGAAGAAGGAGAGTGAGACAAAGCCGAAGGATGCTATTACTCCAGTGCCGATCACACCCAAACCAGTAGTTCAGGAAAATCATCCGATACCTGCTGTAGCAAGTACAGCTGCTTCTACGAGCAGTGTAGTCCACGACACGGTATATATTGAAAAGCGCGACACTGTATATATAGGCGAGCCTGGTGAAAACATTCAAAGCATGGACGGATATGCCATTAACAATATGGTATTGTTGCTCGATGTTTCTGGTTCGATGAATATGCCGGAAAAACTTCCACTTCTAAAACAATCGGTATTGAGTATGCTTTCGATGATGCGACAAGAGGATAAAGTTTCGATTGTGGTGTATTCGGGTAAAGCGAAAGTATTATTGCAACCCACCTCCTTTAAGGAGGAAGAGAAAATACGAAAGGTAATTAATGAGTTAACCTCTTCTGGTAAAACCGATGGCAATGCAGGATTGAAGCTGGCCTATAAGGTAGCCGATGCCAATTACCTTCGGGGAGGTAACAATAGAATTATATTGGCTACCGATGGCGAGTTTCCGGTAAGTGAAGAGATGCGCCAATTGATAGGTAAGTTTTCGACAGAAGATGTTTTTCTAACCATCTTTAATTTCGGAAAACTAAACAATGCTTCGCAAAACCTGCAGAAGCTTTCTGAATTAGGGAAAGGTAATTACGCTCGTATAAATAAAGAGAATGCCGAGCTTACATTGATACGCGAAGCAAAATCAAAAAAGAGCAAGTAAGATTAGTTGCGATATGTTTTGGATCAGCTAATTGATTTATTCCTGTCCATAATTTCTTCTCTGCAGTATTATAAAAATCATTTCGATAGCGCCCCATAATACCAGTAGACCGATCAGGTAATGGATTCCTTTTCTGATATGTGATGAGTGGTCGATAAACTTTGTTGTGTCATTTAGCACCGTCTCCAATCTCTGCTTTGAGTCCAGAGTATCGTTGCTGATTTTTTGAAGAGTTTTAAGTTTGAACTCTACGATGGACATGGTGTTGTCATCCGTCTTTTTGTTCACATACACCAGCAGAAAAAGGGCGAGAAGAAAGAAGATGATTCTGAAAATTAGTCTCGGTTTGTTCATTATTCGATTTTAAATTTCACCGAATATACAATTTCGGTCTGTAGAGACATTGGATGGGTTGAAGGAGTTCTATTGCATTCGTACAGCGCGGAATTTTGTTTCTTTGAATTTGCGATTAATACAGGAGGTAAAGAGTTCCCATGTTTTATTTTCCAGGCACTCCTCAATCTCTGTTCGTTTAAGGTAATCGAGCGGCAAAAGAATTCCAGACACATCATCATGTGGAAATTTATTTTCAATCTTCACTGTCAGTTCATTTTTAACGGCTATTGAAATTTGTTTTTTCATAGATAAAAGATCGGATATTTTTTGAGGATCTCAAAGAAGGAAGCATTTTAATAGAAGCAAATTTGATTTTGATTTTTTTTGAATGAGTTTTTACTTGCGGATGGAGGAGCATTGCTCTGGCTTACTCACAACATCTGCTCAGGATGTGTTTAGCATTTTCTTTTCTTACACCATTCTTCTTTCTGTATCCTGGAGTAAAAAGTTTTAATCTGCTTCCCCACTTCCACTTAGCCTGAAAAACCACTTACAGGCAGCTAATCCTAACGAGTTACCGTCAAACAAATTTCTGAACCCAATCGGCTAAAGCTTGTTTATATTTGATGAAGTCTGGAATAGTCTTTATATAAAATGCACTCTATCTTATTTTGAAATCAACGTCATACAGATATTCCTTCGTTAAAAACTAACAAAGAAAACTATTGAAATACTCATTGCTATTCACACTCTGTTTTTTAGTAATATTCTCTTCACTGGTTATGGGTCAGTCGAACTTTTCGATTCGCGGTAAAGTGGTAGATGAGGATGGCGCAATTGTACCTTTCGCAAGTGCAGCTTTGTATACCAAACAGGATACTACTCTGGTTACCGGAGGTGTATCAAATGATGAAGGCAAGTTTGAAATTAATGCCAGCCCGGGTAACTACTTTTTAAAGGTTACTTTTTTGTCGTATCAAGACAAAATCATTTCGCCTCTTACGGTTACAAACAAAGACATTGATTTAGGCAGCATTACCTTACAAACAGGTTCTCAGGTTTTAGAATCGGTTACGGTTGAAGGCGAGCGCAATCAGATGACATTACAATTAGATAAACGGATTTTTCAGGTAGGGAAAGGTCTAAGTAATATTAGTGGCAGTGCCGCTGATATTCTGGATAATGTTCCCTCTGTAACAGTAGACTCAGATGGTAATATTAGTCTGCGTGGTAGCCAGAATGTAAGGATACTCATTGATGGTCGACCATCTGGTCTTACCGGTATTAGTGTTGCAGACGCTTTGCGACAGTTACAGGGAAATTTAATTGAAAGTGTTGAAGTCATTACCAATCCTTCTGCCCGATATGATGCTGAAGGAGAAGTTGGAATCATCAATATTATTTTAAAGAAAGAACAGAAAAAGGGAATCAACGGATCCATTTCAGCGAACGGAGGATATCCGGATAATTATGGAGCATCCTTTAACTTGAATTTCAGAAAAAAGAATTACAATTTTTTTACCAGCTATGGTTTCAATTACCAAGCAAGTCCAGGCTCGGGTAGTTCCACTCAATCGTTTACACAAGCCGATACTACTTTTTCATACCAGCAACAAAATGAACGCATACGCTCCGGTACTTCACACAACATTCGGGCAGGAGTGGACTATTATTTTAATGATAAGAACATTCTTACTGGTTCGTTTCTTTTTCGACTATCGAATGGATTGAATACAACAAGTAATACGTACCTGGATTTTGATGAAAACGAAGTGCTAACCCGAACCGTTGTTCGCAATGAACGCGAAGAGGAGCCTGAAATAAACTCAGAGATAGCACTAAGCTACAGAAGGGAATATAACAGGAAAGGAAAATTACTAACGGCAGATTTTAAGTGGATCGAAAATGTTGAAACGGAAAATGCCACGTTCGATCAAACCGACTTTAGCATTGACTCTACCGGATATCAGCGTTCCACAAATACAGAGAACGAACGAAATGCACTTTTACAGCTCGACTATATTCATCCCTTTGGAGAAAAAGGTAAGATGGAAATGGGATTAAAAAGCAGTTTGCGTGTAATCGATAATGACTTTCGATTGGAGCAACAAGATGCAGAGGATGATAACTGGTTTTTGTTGCCTGAATTAACCAATGACCTCATCTATACTGAAAATATATATGCAGGTTATTTTATGGTTGGAAATGAAGCAAAACGATTTGGATGGCAAGCCGGATTACGTGGAGAGCTATCTGATATTTCCGTATCGCTTGCGCAAAGTAATGATGTTACCTATCAGAATTACTTTAATTTATTTCCCGGTGCTCACCTCTCGTATCAGATAAAACCAGAAAAAACAATTCAGTTGAGTTATAGTTATCGTCTCAGCCGTCCGCAGTTTCGTGATCTAATGCCTTTTTCGAATTATAGTGATAACCGTTCTGTGCGGGTTGGCAATCCTCAGTTAAGACCTGAGTATACCCATTCCTTAGAGGCAAGTTACCTTGTTAACTGGAACTCCGGCTCTATTTTATCGAGTGCGTATTATCGTCACCGCACTGGTGTTATCGAACGGATCGCCATTGTTGATTCAGCCGGTTTTACACGAACCCAACCGGTTAACCTGGCCACACAGGATGCGTATGGTTTAGAGTTAAATGTTTCATGGAATCCTGTTAAATGGTGGAAATTTAACAGCAACACAAATTTTTACAGAGCCATTACCGAAGGGGTATTTGAAAATCAACTTTTTTATAGTGACACGTATACGTGGACTAACCGGTCGACCTCACGCTTTACATTTTTTAAAACATGGGATTTTCAAACGGGTTTAAACTACCAGGCTCCGCGGATTACTACGCAGGGAAAAGATCTTTCTTTGTTTTTTGTTGACATTGGTTTATCGCGCGATCTTTTGAAAGGCAATGGTTCACTTACCTTATCCGTGCGGGATTTATTTAATACCCGCAAGTTCAGATCAATCATTGATCGTGAAGATGAAGGATATTATTCTGAAAGTGAATACCAAGGACGTGTACGTCAGTTTTTAGTAACCTTTACCTATCGAATCAATTCCAAGAAAGAAAGCACTAAGAGCAATGATGTAAATAGTGAGGATGATTAGCGTGTGAGATAAGCTCAACAAAGAATCATATTGAAAGGTGCTTGTACAGCAACATATGATTTATTTTGATGTTGTTATTTTGAAAAACAAGTAGGGTGCTACGGTTGTCCAGATGAGAATGAATATCCAAAGGCGTCCTTTAAAAATATTATAGTCGCTCCATAAACTTGTCCACGAGTTTCCTCGAATGCGCCCGAAACCAAACTCAAAGATTAGGGTTAACAAGAGCCACAACAAACCTACCGCCATAGCTTGTTGTGCTGACTTGGGTGGCAATTTTTTTATAACTAACGCTATGTAGAATTTAAAAAGAATAAGCAACGAAATGGTTGAGATCTGATGACCCAGCAACTCCCCGGTATATTCTTTATACCATAAATCCCTTGCTGTTCCATTCAGTACAGCAATGATGAGCATCGGAAACCAACAAAGAAGGTATTTTAACATGCCTGCGAAAATAGATATTGGTGTGTGTTAGAAAGCTGAAGATTGTCATGCTGTTGAATGATTTAAACAATTGGCGTGGGAAAGGAGGACTTGGGAACACGAGTGTGTGATAGGAATAATCCCCAGAGAATAGGAAGGCATTTCATTCATGTTTTTCAGTCTAAACGTTTCTCGTAAACGCATGGATGAGCAGCGCTGGCTTTCACACAACACCCGCCCGAGAAGGGGGAGTCTTATCAATTCGAACCAATTACTCTACTTAAAATGTCCGATCAATCTTTTCTCTTTGAATATAATAAGAAGGGCGAAAGCGCTTTGGTGAAAGTAGATATACACTAGGATATAAATTTCTGGTTGTATTTAAATGGTCAAAATCCATGAACTTTATTGAACCTGGAGTGTCTTCACGTAATAAGTCTCAGGGTTTGCTTTAAATACAAGGCGTCTTAAACATTGCCGGGGTAGATTTGGAGGTAGAATTTATGAACTAAACATGGGCAATGAAAGGAACTTTCGCTTAAGATTTTTCAATCTAACAAGTTTCTTGTTAGCAAAAGGATGAACAACGCTTGGGCTTACGCACATCATCCGAGCGAGAAAAGGGTTACTGTGACTTGAAACTTTTTAATGTGACTCTGGTAAAATCTTAATTGGTGATTTCTTATTAAAGTCAAACTTGTCGCCTGGTTTTAGCCAATAGTAACGACCTTCTTTATGTTTTTTGTTATCGTAAATGGCAATTCTTCCGCTTCCGAATACATCTCCTATTCCATCTTGTATGATAAATCCGGTATTGTAGTCTATGCCTATCCCCAAAAGGTATGTGTATTTATCAATGATGGAAATCAATTTATTTTGTCTCTTCTGAGCTGAAGGGTGTGCATTATTCGCAACACTTTGAATAAGTCCAATTCCCTTTTCACTTCCTTCAACCATTAAAACAAGTTTATTCGAATTACCTCTAATGGTATATGAACCCTGAACAATTGAATTCGCTGATTCACCTATCGATTCACGCACTATTATACCCCCACGTTGTAAAATAGCATTCAATTCTTTTTCAAGAAGTGTCCCCTGATAAGTCGAAATAAATCTGCCGGGGTTGCCACCTGAAATCCATACTGCTTGTGCATTGCGAAGCGGAGCAACAAAATTTTCGGTGTTTGCTTCTTCACGGCTTCGTGTGTGAAGAACGGAAATGGTATCAAGGTTAAACCTTTGCAATAAATCGTATAGGTATGCTTCTTTATATTGGTACTCATCCGGATTCCAAATGGTGCCAGCATTAGATCGCAAGTTTGAAGCAGCTGTTGGTATGAGTATGACTATCGCATCGCGCCCACACAGCAGACTGTTAAAAAGACTATCGGCAGCTTTGCCACCACTGGTGATAATTTGTATTCCTTTCGCATTACTTGAATTGAGCTGAGCTGCTAACGGGTAAGAGAAGGTGAGTAGGACACAAATTGCTGTTATTCTCATTTGGAATTAATTCTTTTCTGTCTGATCCTGTCTCCCGTCTCGGGGACGCTGCACCTTTCTTCTTACATGCTAGATCGATAGTGCGTAAATTACTAAAATACAACATTGAAAATTACGAAGGACATGGATTCGTTGACTGCGATACGCAACCTTCCTGCGGGGGGACACTGCTACGACTTAATGGCCAAGACTAAAATCAAGAAGGCGAATGAATAACTATGATGAAGTGTAGTTTAAGAAGGTAGCACTAAAGCTAATTAACGGGTATTGGTTTGGGTAAATGTAGAATGTATTCTACAACCTACATTGTGTATATCGGAATGAGGTAAACAGGTCTACTATATAACGTGGCATGTTATTCACAATACCTCTATAGCAAAACCGCTTATATAGATTAGTGCATATCGTTATTGTAACGACATGTCATCACTCGCTTAACGGATGCACACAATATAAATTTACTCCATGAAATTACCGGATAACACCAGAAATTTGTTTCTTATTCTTACGCTTATTGCCATTTCGTTCATCTTTAGCAGTTGTTCAAAGAAGATATCATTTCTAAATTCTTCAGTAGTGCCCGCTGCAGAGGGGACTGTAAAAGTGTCAAAGGACAAAAATAAAAATTCCGTTATTAAAGTCAGTATTAAAAACCTTGCTGAACCAGACCGACTTCAGCCTGCCCGAAAAGTATATATCGTCTGGATGCTTACCGATAATGATATGACAAAGAATATTGGCCAAATCAAAACATCACGAACTTTCTTTAATAAGAGACTGGAAGGAAGTTTTGAAACGATCTCTTCTTTTAAGCCCGTTAAAATATTTATAACAGCAGAAGATGATGCCGATATTCAATATCCACAAGAAGAGGTAGTGTTATCGACAAGCAATTTTTAAATACTATCCTATATTCGTTTACTTACATACCAACGTCTGCTGTTCCAGAGACGTTGGTTTATCATCAAGATGTATGCAACACAATTTTTTAATCAACACATATCTAGTGCAATAAGTATTTTCTCACCTTAATGGATTTTCAAAAGGAGTCTGATTCGATGTCTAAGCTCAGGGTTTGAAGACTTGCGAGTAGTTGGTGTAGAGTTTATAAACTAAGCTTGTGCAATGAAAGTAACTTTCATTTAAGATTTTTTAAACTAATAAGTCTCTTTTAAGCGCACGGATGAGCAACGCGCTGGCTTACACACAACATCCGAGCGAGAAGGGGCACTTTGTTGAATAGTTGTTATCGCTATTCGTTTTGCACACTCTATATAGATAGGTACTTCGCGTGAAGGATGGTAGCGGAAAACACGAAGTGCGATGGGTTTGTGCAGAGCCGGATTTGTAGCGGACAGCCTGACCCTTGGGGCACGCCCTCTGTTTGGTTAAAAGTTAATTGTTAATGGTGGGCGTGATGGTAAGAGTTAATGGTTAATCGTTAATCGGGTGTGTGGGAGTTGGGCATGTCAGTAAAACTTGAAGGTTGTGACCATTAACTTTTAACCATTAACAAATAACCCTTAAAACAGCGTTAATTCGACCTTCGGTGCTGGTTCTAAAATAATATACCTTCGCCTGTAACATCGTCTACCTCTCTCCGTCTTGTTATTGAATTGAACGAAATGAACCTCGAAGCTTTTGAAAACCGTGTATTGCCAGCAAAAAACAAGCTTTATCGGTTTGCGCTCCGCTTTCTCGGAAACGAAGAAGAAGCGAAAGATGTAGTGCAGGAAGTGTTCATCCGGGTTTGGAACGGAAGGGAGCAGATGAATGAAGTTCAGAATTGGGAGGCCTGGTGTATGCGCATCACCCGTAACCTCTCGCTGGATCGCATCCGCTCGATGAACCGGAAACAGACACAACCCATGGAGGAGGCGTATCAGGTTCGTCATCATGATTTAACACCGCATGAAAAAACTGAACAACATGAAAGTATGCAGCGCATAAACGTACTGATTGCTTCGCTTCCTGAAAAGCAGCGGCAAGTGATCCACCTTCGCGATGTGGAGGGTTATAGTTACAATGAAATATGTGAGACTCTGGAACTGGATATGAACCAGGTAAAGGTGAGTTTGTTTAGGGCACGCAATGCCGTGCGCGAGAAACTTGTAAAGATCAATGCTTATGGACTCTAATAATTTAAACGAACTGCTCAACAAGTATTGGGCGTGCGAAACTTCTCTGGAAGAGGAGCAGCAGTTGCACGAATACTTTCGCACGAATGCAGTGCCTGAGCACCTGAAAGAAACGGCTGCACTGTTCCATTACTTTGATGAGAACAAAAAAAAATCGGTGGGGGATGCTGCTTTTGATGAAGTGGTATTGTCGAAAGTGAAAGCTGAAGCGCCAGCGAAAGCACCGAAAGGTAAAATGGTTCGCCTGGTTTATAACTCCATGCGGATTGCAGCAGGTCTGGCGGTTGTAGTGGCTGCTGTTTATTTCATTCGAACGGAAATACGAAAGACAACACCGCAAGCGATGGTCGATACTTATGATGATCCAAAGCTGGCGTTTGAAGAAACCAAAAAAGCGTTGCTGATGATTTCAAAAAGTTTTGGACGAGCAGAGACAGAAGCAAAAAAAATAGACCTCTTTAATAAAGCGACAGAAGAAGTGAAGCAGAAAGAAACAAATGAATTATAAATAGACATTAGATTTTAGACAATAGACTTAAGAACATTAAAGAAAACGGATATGAAAAAGATAATAATAGTAGCCTTGATGATGATTGCTGTGAACGGTGTATTTGCACAAGACGCAATCTCTAAATTTTTCTCGAAGTATCAGGATGATGAGAGCTTCACACAGGTAACGGTGAGCAGCAAGATGTTCAGCTTGTTTACGAATATGGAAGTGGATTCGCCAGAGGACAAAGAGGTATTGGATGCGATAAGCAAATTGAAAGGCTTGCGCATTTTAGGAAAAGAAAATACTTCTGATGCCCGCAAACTGTACAAGGAAGCGTATGCGTTGATACCGATGAAAGAGTTTGAAGAATTGATGACCGTGCGCGATAAGGATCAGGACTTTAAATTTTTGATCAAAGAAAGTGGCGGAAAGATCTCTGAGCTGTTGATGATCATGGGTGGGGCAGATGATTTTATGGTGATGAGCTTATACGGTGAAATCGATTTGAAGCAAGTATCGCACCTGGGCAAGAAAATGAACGTAGGCGGCCTTGAACAATTGGAGAAACTTAACGATAAGAAAAAGAACTAGTCAATGAGATCAACTAAATTCCTCTTCAATCGTTGAGGGATTTAGTTGCATCCAAAATCGACCACCCTATCAACCACACTAAAATGAAAAAAATAATCCTCTCAACATGCGTTGCTTTGCTGATAGCATCAGCATCGGTTTTTGCTCAGAGTGAAAGCTACCTTACTTTAAAAGATAAATTCGTTGGTGAAGAAGATGTTCATTATTTTTCTGTAAGTGGATTTCTGGCACGCACTGTTTTACTGATGGCCGATGAGCACGAGTTTTATCAAGCCGTTAAGGATGTTAAAACCATTCGGTTAATTGTTATTCCAAGAGAAGCATTCAAAGCTCAGGACGTTTCGGTTAAAGGATTTAAGAAGGTATTGCTGAGTGATGGCTTTGAAGAACTGGCGCGTGTAAAAGATAACGGTGACGATGTTACGATATACCTTCAGTCATCATCAAAGAAAAAAGATCGTTACTTTGTACTGGTAGAGGATAACGATGAGATTGTAGGTATTGAGATAAAAGGTAATATCGATCCTGAATTTTTATTGGAGAATCAACCTGTTGCATTTAATCAGTAAGAGAACCAACCATGATGAACTTCAAACGATTTTCCATTTTGCTTGCAGGTTTAGTGATTTCGTTTGCCGGTGTAGCGCAAACTAAAACTACCGAAGAACTTCATAAAAAATACAGTGAAGGGCTTGCGCTCTTCTTTTACAACAACACGCTGCGGATGTTGAATCAGAGTGGTGATAAAGAGTTTGATGAGCTGATTAAGGATATTCAGAAGATGAAGTTCTTGATGATTGAAAAAACCAAGGACTTCAATTACAAGAAACTTACTACCAGCTATAAGGCAGAGTCATTTGAAGAGATTATGACCAGTCGCATGGAAGGTAAGCGCTTTGATATTTTTTTGAATGAAACAAAAGGTAAGACCAATGGTGTGGTTGTGTTGGTGAATGACTCCACGAATTTATATGTGTTGGATATTGTGGGCAGTATCTCGTTAGCCAATGCCACAAAACTTTTCAGCACCATGGATGAAAGTACCGACATCGGTAAAAGGATAAAGGATTTTACCAAGGATAACGAGAAAGACAAGAAGAAGGAAGAAGAAGATAAGAAGGAAGAAAAGGAGTAAACTTCTAAACCGCAGAGAGCGCAGAGGAACGCAGAGTTAATTCATTTAAATCTGAAGTTTTCTTTTTGACCCTCTGCGGTTTTTTTTTGTTTTAAAGTTGCAATTGGTATTTTGTATTTCTCTGCGTTTCTCCGCGTCCTCTGCGGTTAATTTTTCTACACTAATTGCAGTTAATTTATTTCAATTATTCCTCTTACCTTGTAATGCTTTTTATTTTGCAACGACCTATCACAACAAATACTACTACGTTGGAAACTGTTCTCTCTATTCAATCCCTCACCAAAAAATTCGGCAGGCTTACGGCTGTCAACAATCTTAACCTCGAAGTGAAACGCGGACAGGTATTTGGTATGCTCGGTCCTAACGGCAGTGGCAAGACCACTACGTTAGGAATGCTCATGGGTGTAACAAATCCTACACAAGGAACATTCTCCTGGTTTGGCGAGCAACCTTCAAATGAGGTACGCAAAAAAATTGGTGCCGTGTTAGAGCATCCTATTTTTTATCCCTACCTCAGTGGACAAAAAAATCTGGAGCTTAATGCGATGATCAAACAATGTCCACCCGAAAATATTCCGAATGTATTGGAGCTGGTAGAGTTGACTGATCGAAGAGACGATAAGTATAAAACCTATTCATTGGGTATGAAGCAGCGATTGGCAATTGCGTCTGCGTTATTGAATGATCCCACAGTTTTGATTCTGGATGAACCCACCAACGGACTTGATCCGATGGGTATTGCAGAGATCCGCGGATTGATAAAAAAGATTGCTGCCAATGGCAAGACCATTATACTGGCTAGTCACTTGTTGGATGAAGTTCAAAAGGTTTGTTCGCATTTCGCGGTGTTGAAGAAAGGAAATCTTGTTCACATCGGACCGGTGGATGATGTTGGTAAAGGAGCGGAAATAGTGGAGGTAAGTGCAGATGTCGAAGACCTCAACGAAGTGTTGTTGAATTTTGAGGGTACGTCTTCTATTATAAAAGATAACGGATTGTACGAAGTTACTTTAAGCGATGGATTTCACAGCAAAGAGTTGAATCGCTTTTTGTTTGATCAGGGAGTAACCGCCTCGCACATTCACACAAAGAAGAGAAGTCTTGAAAAGATGTTCATTGAAATATTAAAGGGTGCCTAAAAAATGAAAAGCTTAAAGCATGACGCTGAAGCTTAAAGTTTATTTACTACTATCTAATGTCTTAAGTCTAATATCTAAAGTCTCACATCGAATATGCTTCATCTCCTCAAAATCGATTTAAAGAAAATGACAAGCTACCGCACCTTCTGGGTGATCTGTGGTTTGTATTTTATTACGCTTGCCTTTACAACAGCCAGTGGAATGGAATTTTTAAAGTGGCTTGCCAGTACCTTTGAAGATTTTGGTTCGAGTTTAAATATTGATCGCATTCCGCTGTATCACTTTCCGGATGTGTGGCTCAACCTCATTTGGTTTAGCGGCTGCCTGAAAATTGTATTGGCCATTATGGTTGTGATTTCGGTGACGAATGAATTTACCTATCGCACCATTCGTCAGAATATTATTGATGGTATGAGTCGCGCGCAGTTTTTATTTTCGAAAGTGTTAACCAATGTGTTACTCAGCTTAATGAGTGTGGTAATGATTTTTGTCATTGGACTGGTGACCGGTATGATCTACAGTCCGTATATCGATTTCCAAAATATTATAATCGACCTTGAATTTTTCCCCGCTTACTTCCTAGAGATCTTTTTCTTCTTGTCCTATGCGTTGATGATGAGTATACTCATTCAGCGATCGGGTCTTACCATTATTATATTGTTACTATCACAGATGATTGAAGCCATTATTACGGCAAACATTGATGATGTTGTTCCTGAAATCATTCCTTTTTTTCCAATGCGTTCCATCTGGAATTTGATTCAGATACCTTATCAACGCTATGCCTTCCAGGAAATTCAGGATTATTTGTTATTCTCTTCTGTGGCGATTGTTGTGGGATGGATTATGATCTTCAATTACCTCAGCTATTTGAAGTTGAAGAAATCGGATATTTAGATTGGGAAAGTCTTGAAAGAGATAAAGAGTTACGGCAACAAAAATGTTGTAAGATATCTTAAGTAAACTTTATCCATGAAAAAGTTCTTCGGGTATTCATTACTAACAATTTTAGCTATCTACTTTTTTGCATGTGGATTCTTATACTTTGTTCAAGATAAATTACTTTTCTTTCCACAGAAATTAGACAAAGATTACTCTTTTCAATTTGATGGAAAATTTAATGAAAAGAATATCAAAGCTAAGGACGGGACAATTTTAAACGGACTTTTATTTAAAGCTGATAGTTCAAAGGGACTAATTTTTTATTTACATGGAAATGGTGGTTCATTAAGCTCGTGGGGAGATGTTGCAAAGACCTACACAGAACTAAGCTATGACGTATTCATATTAGACTACCGTGGATATGGAAAAAGTGCTGGAGCGATAACCGGCCAAAAACAACTCTATGGAGATATTCAAACTGTTTATGACGAACTGAAAAAGGAATATTCTGAAGATAACATCATTGTTTTAGGATACTCCATTGGTACAGGACTTGCCTCCAAGGTTGCTTGCGAAAACGAACCCAAACTTCTTATTTTACAAGCACCATATTATAGCTTGACTGATATGATGAGACATACCTATTCAATTATCCCTACGTTCATTTTGAAATACAAACTTGAGACAAACAAAAACCTAGTGAATTGTAAAATGCCAGTCGTCATATTTCACGGTGACCAAGACGAAGTTATTTATTATGGTTCCTCATTAAAACTAAAAAGAGAAGCGTTTAAGAGTGACGACAAATTAATAACTCTAAGAGGTCAAGGACATAACGGAATGACTGAAAATGAAGATTACCGAAGCGCGCTAAAACAAATATTGGCAAACGAATGATAAAACGGACTAGCGACAGTATGTATGTTACATTGTTGTACGCAGTCTAAATTTGTAGTTTAGTTTTTAAATAATGTTTTGTTGTATTGGATAATTTCTTTTTCAAAAACAAGCATCACACATCCGTAAACGTTTTAGTCAATTAAATGAAGAGACGAAATTTTATAAAAAGAATCCTATTGGGAACATTGGGGATTGGTGCTCTAACCGGACTCTACACTTGGCAAGTCGAGCCCTTCTGGCTTGAGTTTGTAAAAAAGAGAATGCCTATTAAAAATCTTCCTGACAACCTGGTGGGAAAAACACTTATGCAAGTCAGCGACTTGCATATTGGAAACCGATTCGACTATCAATATATTATTGAGTCATTAGAAAAGGCCAAGAAATTTCAACCTGACTATGTTGTTTATACTGGTGATTATATTAGTTACGAAAACGAAAAACAATTTGAGCAGCTTGATGTGGTGCTAAAACATTTTGTTAAAGGAAGGAATGCGACTGTTGCTATATTAGGTAATCATGATTATGGCATAAACTGGTCTCAACAATCAGTGGCAGATCAGGTTTCGAAGCGATTGGAAAGTTCAGGCGTACACGTTTTGAAAAATCATCAGAAAGAATTTGATGGATTAAATATTATAGGACTTGATGATTACTGGGGGCTGAACTTTGCGCCTGAAAATGTAATGCGCCAGCATGATCAATCAAAAGCAAATATTGTACTTTGCCACAACCCTGATGTTTGCGACTTAGAAGTTTGGAATGGTTATAAGGGTTGGATTCTATCGGGTCATACACATGGTGGACAATGCAAACCACCTTTTCTAAAAGCTCCATTATTACCAGTTAGAAACAAAAAGTATTCACAAGGAAAAATTGATTTAGCTGACGGAAGAACTCTTTATATCAATAGAGCTCTGGGACACTTATGGCAAGTAAGGTTTAATGTAAGACCCGAGATTACTATTTTCGAACTGAACAGTGCTTAGCAGAAAAAATGACAAACAACGTTTCGGTAAGATCTACAACTGCCTAAGCGCATAAATTTTCTCCGATACTTCTGTTTCCGACATCGTAGACATCAGCACCCAGTTCATATCTTTAATTTGTAGTGGTGTGTAAGCACAAAGAACAGCGCCCTGACTATTTTGATCAACTTGTGTTCCGGTTAATCCACGCAAAGCCTTTTCAGACGATTCATTTTTCACTTCTTCCAGCAAGATACAGGTATTCGTTTTTTGAATCTGGTTGACTACTGCTGATGAGTATCCATTTGCTCGTAAATCAGAAAGGTAACGTTCACTGTCTTGAGTAAGTCCGCGGGAAATGGAGCGAAGCTTATGATCTTCTCCAACCATAAACGTTTCCCCCGTTGCACCTAGCCCATCTTCTTCCCATTTATTATTTCCCGTCAGGATCTGATTGATTTTATTAATCGGCATTTGGAAAACCAGTATTCCAATCTTCTTTCCGTGATCGTAAATGGGTGACGCAATGAACGATGCGGGTGCAAGGTATGATGGATCATACGGCTCAAAGTCCACTAATTTCACAAAGTCAAGATCGGTACTATCAACGGCTTGCTTCACTACACGACCAAAGTTTGTTGTTTTGTAGATTCCGGTAAGAAGACTGGTAGCAAAATCTACTTCTTTAAAAACCGAGTACAACATGTCGCCCGTCTCATGATCAATCAGGAAAATATCGTAGTACCCGAATTTCTCCAGAAAGTTTTTCATAAGCGGATGAAACTCAGCATGAGCAGCACTGTATGCACTACCATCTTTTGCATCGTTTAGTAAATGCTTTTCTCCTGTTGGGTTTTGGTTTGATGAAATGTATAAGTACTGAAGTGTTAATGCTCTCAATTCTTGAGGTAAATAATCTTCAGGTGTTTTAATGTCCGTAGCGTTGTCGTTTAGCTTTGGCAGAAAATCGTTCTCATAATAGCTAAGCAAGCTGGTTTTCATCTTCGCCATTTTATCGGCAGACGATTCTTCTATTTGATAAAATGCAGTTCGGAATGCCTTTATTGCTTCAACAACCGTTTTGTTCTCCGAGAAGGTAATGATCTGATTTCGGATGATGTCGAAATAATATTCAACACTTCTTTTCTTGGTAAAGTTGATGGACTTGAGCTGATCGAATTTTGAATCGTAAGTAAGTTCCGTTAATTGTTTGAATAGCGCATTGTATTTTCTGTTGATCTCTTCTTGTGTTGCCTGAAGTTCTTCCTGATTCTGACGCAGCTCTTCTTCTTGTGATTTCATTTGTTCAGCCTGGTGCTGACTCTCTGCCAGAAGTTTTGCTGTGTTGTCACTGATTCGAAAAGAGGTTACGGCATGGGCAATGTTCTCTCCGAGATTTTCCATAAAAGCAATCTGGTACTTTTCGAACTCTTTGAATGAAGCGAGTTCGATCAGGCCCACCATTGTATCATTTACTTTTAGTGGCACAATGATCACACATCTTGGTGCAGCATCACCAAGTCCAGAAGTAATGTGCACATAATCTTTCGGCACCTTCTTCAGATAGAGGGTTCGTTTCTCCAGAAATACCTGTCCAAGGATACCATTTCCGATTTCAACGCGCTTGGCGAGAAACTTTGCTCTGTTGTAAGCATAGCACGATTTCATTTCTAGAAAGGGATCTTGTGGCTGATCATCATTTAGAATGAAGACTGCTCCCTGATTTACATTCAATACAGTTACCAGATTCTTGATAATCTTATCCGACAGTGTTTTTAAATTTCGGTTTGACTGTAAGACCGCAGCAAAACGTGCCAGACTTTCTGTGGCCCAAATTCGTTTTTCATCTTCAGCCTTCAGGGCAACGAGATCATCCTTCATTTTTAAAAGAGAATGACCAAGTAAATCAGAGTCGCTTGCCGGTTGAAAGTTGGCAGTGAGATTACCTTCTCCAATCTGACGTGTAAACTCTGCGGTTTCCTTTAAACTGCTGGTTAACTGATTGAGCGAAATGGCGATTGCAGCTACTTCATCATCACCTTCTATGGGAACGGCATTTTGTTTTCCTTCTGCCAACTCCGCTACGCTATTCTTAATATGTAAAATCCGAAGAGATAGTCTGTTGACATAGAGTGCAGAGACTAAAATGGTGACAAGCAGCACAACACCAAGAATTACAGAGAGCCATACGGGTGAGATGTCTTGTTGCTCCCGGTTGAAATAAAAAATCAAAGCAATGATGAGGAGGGTTGGAATTGAAATAATAACAGCAAACAACTGACGTGAGAACTTCAGTTCTTGTAACATAGTAAACACATTCATCTGTTTTAGTAAAGGCTCCTGTTAACAATAATACCTTTTGGGAAGAACAAAAAATAGTAATGGGAAAGAAGAAATTTCGAAAACGTGTGCGGAAGTTGATAGAAACCGCAGAGGATGCAGAGGTTCGCATAGGAATTCTCTGGAATGGATTGACTCCGCGGTTCACTGCGCCCTTTGCGGTTAACCTGTATTTACTGGGATAAACAAGATGAAATTGCTACTTTCATTTCTTTAAACCATCCTTATGAACCGTAGAGATTTTATTTCCAAAGTAGGTATTGGCTCAACACTCCTTACCTTACCAACACTGACAACCCAAAATGCCTTTGGTGCAACTCAGCAAAAGAAACTTGGCGTAGCCTTGGTTGGTCTTGGCTATTATGCTGAATTCAAATTGGCGACTGCCTTGCAAGAAACCACAAACTGTTACCTCGCAGGTATTGTAACCGGAACACCTGCAAAGAAAGAAAAATGGAAACAACAGTTTAATATTCCTGAAGAGAACTGTTATACCTACGAAACCTTTGATAGCATTATCAATAATAAATCCATTGACATTGTTTATGTAGTGCTACCTAACTCCATGCACCATGAATATGTAATTCGCGCAGCAAAAGCAGGTAAGCATGTGATTACCGAAAAACCGATGGGCATGTCGGCAAAAGAATGCCAGGAGATGATTGCGGCCTGCAAGAAAGCCAACGTAAAACTTTCGGTAGGATATCGCCTCCATTTTGAACCTTATAATTTAGAGGCAGCTCGTGTTGGACAGAAGCAAGAATTTGGTAAGGTAAAAGTGGTTGAGACTTCAATGGGTTTTAAAATTGGAGATCCCACGCAATGGCGATTAAAGAAAGCATTGGCAGGAGGTGGAGCGATGATGGATGTTGGAATTTATGCTATACAAGGCGCGCGTTATTCAACAGGTGAAGAACCGGTTTCAGTAACGGCACAGGAGTTCAAAACCGATCCAGTAAAGTTTAAAGAAGTTGATGAAACGATTCTGTGGCAGATGGAATTTCCAAGTGGCATTGTTTCCAACTGCATGACATCTTATGCCACCCACATGGAACGACTTTTTATTTCTGCTGAAAGCGGATGGCTTGAACTTCGCCCGGCATTTGGTTATGGGCCGTTGGCAGGTAAGACGAGTAAAGGTGTGTTGGATTTTCCACAAGTAAATCATCAGGCGAAGCAGATGGAAGACTTCGCGAAGTGTGTTGCGGAAAACAGAGAATCAAGTGTGAGCGGTGAAGAAGGATTGAAAGATGCAAAAGTGATTGAAGCCATTTACAAAGCTATTAAGACGAAGGGGAAAGTGATGGTTTAGATATATAAACCGTAGACATTAAGAGTTCTTAGCGAATGATTCCAATAGTTACTACCAGTGACTATTACAAAAAATAATTACTGTATTATGAAAAATATTCTTTCTCTTATTTTTACCTTTTGTGCCTTAGCAATTTTTGCACAAACAAAATCTATTAAAACTTCACCAGTTCTTGCAGAAGGTTCCGCTGCCAGTGTTGGAATGTCAGAAGAACGGTTAGCAAGGATAGACGCCATGTGTAAGGAAGCGTTGGATCAATCTCAGGTTCCGGGCATGGTAGCATTGGTAGCGCGAAATGGAAAGATTGTTTACTACAAAGCATTTGGCAAAGCCGATAACGAATCAGGAAGAGTTTTAAAACGAGATGATATTTTCAGAATTGCATCACAATCAAAAGCCATTACCTCAACGGCCGTAATGATGCTTTGGGAGGAAGGCAAGTTTAAGTTAGACGATCCAATCTCAAAGTACATTCCAGAGTTCAAAGATGAACAAGTACTTGACACGCTTTATGCCGATGGGACCTATCGTACCAAACCTGCGAATAAACCCATTACCATTCGACATTTGATAACACACACTTCCGGAATTGGATATGGTGTTATTGACGGAGACGAGCGATTTAAAAAGATATACAAGAAGGCAGGCATTACTGATTTATTCACTACCGAAAATATCAGCATTGGAGAAAGTGTAAAGAAGCTTGCTAAACTCCCATTGCATCATAATCCTGGAGAAAAATTTACCTATAGCGAAGGACTCGATGTACTCGGTTATTTTATTGAAGTAGTATCCGGCATGCCGCTTGATGAATTTTTCAAGACGCGAATTTTCAATCCATTAGGAATGAACGACACAGGGTTTTATTTACCGGAAGCAAAGTATAAACGATTGGTGTCCGTTCAGAAAAAAGAGAATGGAGCATGGGTGAAATATCCAACAACTTTTTATGATCCTGATTATCCGATCAGTGGAGCAAAGAAATTTTTTTCAGGAGGAGCTGGTCTTTCCAGTACAGCTAAAGACTATGCTACCTTTCTGCAAATGTATTTGAACAACGGAGAGTTAAACGGTGTTCGCATACTCAGCAGGACAACCATACAATTCATGATGGCCAATCAGGTTGGTGATCTTTGGAGTGGCGGATCATATTACGGATTAGCATTTGGTGTTCTCGATGAAAAAGGACAGGCCATGGGAGGGAAAGGCAGTACAGGAACATTCGATTGGGGCGGATACTTTAACACCCAATATTTTGCAGATCCAAAAGAAAAAATTATTGGTATTATATTAAAGCAAACCCAAAACACCGATGTTGATCATACCGGTTGGAAATTTCGCCAGCTCGTAGGTCAGGCTGTTGATGATTGATGGAATGCAATCTGTAAGTGCAGTTCCTGTTTTTTTATCCGATCAAAATCACCAACGATCTTAACACCTATGATTCATTGAGCACAATGGATCAGGTTGCGAAAGATTAATTATGCTGACGGTAGAAAAAAGTAGAAATAATAAACATTGAAGCCTTATTATTGCGGATAAACATTATTCTATGAAATCAAGATGTATTCAATTGTTTGTGATTTGTATCCTAATGATTACAAACGCCTATTCTCAAAACTTTGAAGGTACAATTGTGTATCAGAATGTTTATAAAAGTAAAGTGCCGGGTGTGCCCGATGCGCAATTCTCTACCATGATGGGGACTACTCAAGAGTACAGCATAAAGGGTGGAAATTACAGATCATCGATGAATGGTACTTTGGTAAAATGGCAGATCTATATTAATCAGGATAACAAGCTTTACACAAAGATGTCGAATATACAACCTATTTTATGGAATGATGGAGCCGTGAATACGGATGAAGTATTGAGTTCTGAAATCAATAAGAATGTAGTTGAAATTTTAGGACAGATGTGTGATGAACTCATTATGACGTGTAAAAGCGGAGTTCAGAAGTTTTACTTCAGTAGTAATCAAAAAGTTGATGCTGGCTTATACATGAAGCATAAGTTTGCTAACTGGAATGAAGTCCTTGGAAAGGCCAATGCAATTCCTTTAAAAATAATCATGACTACTCCTCAGTTCTTTGTTGAAAGTATCGCAATAGAAATTATTCCGAAGAAACTGGATGATACACTATTTAAATTGCCGCCTGATAGCAAGCTTGAAAAAAGCCCGTATTAAAGTTTACGCTTTTTTGTCTGGAGGTAAACTCCCAAGCAAAATCTTTATTTCATTTTTTCAAACGCTAATCAGTAAATCAGCCTTCCTTTCGTATCACATCAAAAAGGAACAGCATAATGCCGAATGAATAAATGAATTTTGTTTGTTCTAATTCTGAGGAGCGCCATCATCTACCCAGCAGGCAATCAATTTAATTTGGTCTTCAGACAATGCTCCGCCAGGCGCAGAAGATCCTCCTTTCGGCATTTGTCCACTACCTGTTTTGGATTTTATTAAACTCGCTTTCGACTTTGCTACGGAGTAGGTAAACCAATCGCCATTGTCAGGATGACAACCGGTAAAATTACATTTGGCAGTAAAAATTTCCTTCACACCACCTACTCCTTCATAAACAATACCAGTCGAGCCTTTTCCAACAACAGCATTCAATGTAATGCTACAATTTTCTGCATCCTTTACTGTAACCGAATAGGTTCCGTTATTCAAATTTGAAAAAGTAAAGAAAGAATTGAATGAGCCAGAACCTAACTTATATTGATACGGCTCTGTTCCTCCACTTGCTGTTACTGTAATTTCCCCATTGCCATTTAAGCATTGAGTGTCCTCTATCACTTCAGCATCGGCATCAAGCGTTGATGCTAAATTGGCAAGGACAATATTAGAAGAAGTAGCTTCGCATCCTTTGCTATCTTTTGTAGAAATAATATAAGTGCCGGCTCCAAGGTTTGAAAACACTGCGGATGATTGATATGTACCAGAGCCCAATTTATACTGATAGGGTTCAACACCTCCTGATGCAACAGCTGTTAGCTGCCCGTCATTGCTACCACATCCGCTGGGAATGGTGATGTTAGCAGGAGGAACCGCGACAGCAATTGTTGTACAATCAGGGCCCGATGGTTCTTCACTACCTGAACAACCTGAATAAAGGATAAGTGTGCTTAACGCGATTGAGGAAAGTAAAATAGAGAGGGTTTTCATTTATGTAGGGATAAAAAGTTATACCGTAAAGAGAAAAAACTACCAAGGCTGGCTAATGAAATATTGCCATCGCCAACACCTGCTAAGGGTACTTTTATAAAAGGCTCAACTTGAATGACTAATTGATCATTCAGTTGCTTTTGAAATCCAACGCTAAGGTTCAGCATTTTAAACCATTCATTATTTTCTTTGGTTACCGTACTGTAGTACGTTCGGGTGCCATAGGGCGTATCAACTTCATACTCATAATTTTCTTCATTCATTAAATATGAAGAGAACCCGGCACTGGCAAAGAATGAATATCTTTTTTCAGGAGTGAAGTAGTAATTTGCATTGATGGGAATATCCCACATGCGACAATCCCCATACGCTCTGTCTGCATGATACCCGTTGTAGTCTACATCTTCTGCCGAGTAATATTTTCTTGACCAAATTGCTCCTGCGCTAAGCGAAAGATTTTTGTTCATGAAGTACTCAAGAACTAAACCGTAATTGACACCCATCTTTTCAACAGTCTTAAACTGATCGGAAGAGAAATCAGGAGCTATTGTGGCTTTAATGGCCAAACGGGTAAAGGATTTTTTTTCAGCAGATGAGTCTAGCTTACCGGATTCAGCTTTGCTGTTGTTTGTTGCTTCTTCTAAGGCAATAATAATTTCTACTGAGTCGATTACGCCATCACTTTGTCCAATTGGAAGTGATGTTTGTTCCTTTACTTCGCTTGTGCATGAATTGTTCCTTTCTGAATTCAAATCGGAAGGACTCGTAGTTTGGTCTTCTGAAGCAATTACCTTAATGCTTTCTGCGCTTAAAATTTTAGAGGTGTTGGATTGCTCAATGTTTGAAGATGAATTTTTATTTATGTTACGATTATCCAGAGTATTATTTTCGTCATTAAGGTTTGAATGGTTAGCAATTTTTGTTTGACTGGAATTTAATGTTGGGGATGAAGGCAATTTGGTTGGTGTCTGATCAAGTATAGAAGAAGGATTCTTTGCTGTTGATTTTAACGAGCTAACCTCTTTCGCAGTATGATTACTACTCTTCTCTTTTTCTTTCGATTGAACAATGGAATTACCTTTAGGTAAAGTGGATTGAGCAACACTTGCAGTTTTTGTTTCTACACCTGTGCTACCTCCTGTTTCTGTTTGAGCGATACGATTAGTAAGATCATCTGTAGTCTGACCGGTACTCGGAGCTTTCTCATTTTGAACAGTGGATGGAATGGATTGCGTTGCCATTTCCATTGTTGGTTCATTATTAAATAAACCGAGCCAAATTACTACACCCAATATTAAACCAACCTCTGTCCATGTATAGTAATTTGACCACGGTCGTTTTGAAGCTTCAAGCCGATTGGCCATGTCATCCCAATCTTCAGGATTAAACTGCGGCTGCTGTTGTTCAGCGGCCTGCTTGAAGAGTTTATCAATATCTTCGTCAGATAGATTTTGCATAAACAACGTTTTGATTTTTCTGAATTTTATTTCGGAGGACTTCCCGCGCTTTAGATAAATTAGACTTAGAGGTTCCTTCAGAGATATTTAAAATATCACCAATCTCTTTGTGATTATAACCATCAATGGCATATAAGTTAAACACGGCTCGATAGGCAGGTGTGAGTTGCTGCACTAATGTGATCAATTCCTGATACCCCAGTTCTTCCATAGCCGAAGCGGAGGTAACAAAAGGTTGCTCTGCATCGATCGATACCTGATTATAATGTTTTACTTCTTTTCGATAATGATCAATGGCGGTGTTGATCATAATTCTTCTGAGCCATCCTAAAAAGGAAGTCTGAGGATTGTATTGATCTATTTTCAAAAACACTTTCATAAATCCGTCATTCATAATTTCCTTTGCCTCTTCCTTTGTTTTGGAGTATCGCAAACAAATGCTCATGGCATAGGCATAATGGTGCTTGTACAGCATCCGCTGACTTTCACGATTCTGCTGTTTGCATCCTTCCAGGAATAGGAGCATTTCAGTTTGGGTTTCTATTTCTTTAATAGGTATTTCAGGCACAGGACGGGACGGCTGGAAAAAGGGTTGCCAGTCTGATAACAAATTTCACTAAAAAAATGGCTGTATTAGCTTGAGTATTATAAAAAAGTGTCTGGTAGGATTATCCTTTCCTTTTCTTCACAAGACCGGCTATCAGTATTGAGATGCCTGCAAGGAATGGACCATAAGCAATTATAAATGAGTTACCTGTTCCGATTGCGTTAAGGTAAGTGGCTATTGTTAGAAAGGCACCGAGCACAGTAAGAAATGCACCAAAGAGGATAATGTTATTTGAATACTTATTTGATGATTTAGTGACAGCGCGATTTTGAAGTTCTTTATCTATCAATTTGACAATTATTCGAACATCGTCTTCATCGATATGATTTGCTTCAAGCTCTTGTCGTACCTGATGAAATTCAAAGCCTGGTTTTGAAAGTTTATCGAGATAGTATTCTATTAGTTTCGCTCTATTCATTTTTATACAACATCGGTACAAACAAAAAAAATAGTTGTTGGTATCAGGTTGCTACCTTCCCCAATGTTTTTTTCAAACTAGCTCGCGCCATTATTGTTGCAGTAATAGTCAACACAGCTCCAAGAAGCATAGGTGCGCCAGGTAAATAATAAGGCGCAGCACTATCGGTAAAATAGGCAAATGTATTTGTCATCACTGGAGGCCCAATAATTGAAGTTACGCTCATGAGTCCGGTGAGTGCGCCTTGTAGTTCACCTTGTTCGTTTGATGGTACTTGCGTTGAGATGATTCCTTGTAAGGCGGGGCCCGCAATTCCTCCAAAACAATAGACAACGGTGAAGGCAAACATCATCCATGATTGAGTCGCCAGTGCAAAAAGAACGAACCCAAGTGCGTTCATTCCCAAGCCAACATAAACGCTGCGCTGCTGTCCAAGTTTTGGAATAATGATTCGAATCAATCCACCCTGAACAATGGCAAAGACTAATCCAACAACGGCCAGAGAGTAGCCAACAATTGTTGCACTCCAGTGGAATTTCTCCATGGTATAAAAGGACCAGTTACTTTGAACAGCATGCGATGATATGTAAACCAATACCAGCGATGCAACCAAGCCGAGAATAACGGGGTAGCGTTTTAAATTAAGTAAGGAGCTGATTGGATTCGCCCGCGACCATTCAAACTTTCTTCTGTTTTCCGGCTTAAGCGATTCCGGAAGAATAATTAATCCGTAAAGAAAATTGACAAGCGATAAACCGGCTGCTACCATGAACGGCACACGCGAACCGAATGGTTCAAGTAGCCCACCCATCATCGGACCAATAATAAAACCTAATCCGAACGCAGCACCAATGATTCCAAAATTCTGTGCTCGTTTCTCAGGTGTGCTGATGTCGGCAATGTAAGCTGCACCTGTTGTGAAGCTTGCACCCATCATACCGGCAATAATTCTTCCGACAAAAAGCCAGGCTAGTGTTGGCGCGAGGGCAAGAAAAATATAATCAAGTCCAAAGCCGAAAAGTGATGCTAGTAAGACTGGCCTTCTACCATAGCGATCACTTAACCCACCAACAATTGGTGCACAGATAAATTGCATTGAAGAGTAGGCAAGTAGCATCCATCCGGCATAAGGTGCAGCCTCGCTAAGTGTTCCTCCTGTAAGTTCTTGAATGAGTTTCGGCATAACAGGAATGATGATCCCCAAACCGATGATATCAATAAGTAGTGTTACAAAAATAAAACCAAGGGCAGGACGCTTAGAAGACATAGGAATGGTATTCAGACATTTGGGCAAGGTAAGCGTAATTTTGAAAACGCACCAATCCTTTACATTAGGGTTAGATTAGTTCCCGTTACTTGCAACAGGGTAATTTTCTCCAGGAGATCTTCTTTATTTTTCAAGGCAACTTCAAATGTTATGGAGCAAGCTTCATTAAATGATTGATCCAGAATAGAAAGATCAAAATCTTTTACGAGGCGCATGACTTCCGGTGTCGATACATAATCATAGGTAATTGAAATTTTCTCTTTTACTTCTTCTTCTATAATAAGTGCATTCTTCAAAGCATCTTCAGCGGCAGATTTGTATGCGCTGATCAATCCGCCAACGCCAAGCTTTACACCACCAAAGTAACGAACCACAACAATTAATACATTGGTTAAATCATTCGACCGTATTTGCCCAAGGATGGGATCACCAGCAGAATGATTAGGCTCACCATCATCCGAAACGCGAAAGTGTTTTTTCTCAGGACCCAGCATCCATGAAAAGCAGTGATGTCGGGCATCAAAATATTCTTTTCGAAGAGCTTCAAGATTCTCTTTTATTTCAACCTCAGATGCAACCGGAAAAGCAAAAGCCAGAAATTTACTTCCCTTTTCTTTGTATGAGCCTTTTACGGGTTTTTGAATTGTTCGGTACGAAAAGGCGGGCATGTGTAACCGTTTGCTGGTTTTAGTTGTCTAAAGTGATGTAAATATAGTACATGACAAAAGGTAAGGAGTGCTCAAATCCGAACAGTGAAAAAATATGCTGATTAATGCAACCCTATTCTTTCGTTCACAGTCTATATATGTACTTAAAAAATCGAATCCAAAAACTCCATTAAAATATGAAAAAGCAATTATCCCTTTTCGCACTTGTTTGCCTACTGTGCGTATCATTTAGTTTTGCCCAAACACGCGAAATCCGGAATGTAAGCACGTTTACAAAAATTGCGTTTCGTGTACCTGGCAAATTATACCTACGGCAAGGTGCTGTTCAGAAAGTAGAAATTGAAGGTAAGAAAGATGTGTTGAAAGAAATTGAAACAGAGGTAAGCGGAGGTAAATTAGTGGTGGGTAAAGAAGGAAGCTGGAGCAATTGGAGTTGGGGAGATAATGACGATGATGCAGTGAATGTTTACATCACTGTGAAGGATATTGAAGCGTTGAGCGTGAGTGGGTCAGGAGATTTAATTGGTGAAACAAAATTTACTACTGGTGATCTTGATTTGAATGTGAGTGGTTCAGGCTCATTAAAAATTGAAGTGGATGCTTCAGGCGATTTGGAAGCAGATGTTTCAGGTTCTGGCGATATTGATTTGAAAGGTAAATGCAAAAGTTTCAACAGCGATGTAAGTGGTTCTGGAAAAGTAATGATGTCGGTAAGTGTTTCAGAGAAAGCAGATTTTGGTGTCTCCGGATCTGGTAGAATAATGGCCAGCGGTTCTGCTGAGAAAGTAAAAGCTTCCATTAGCGGATCAGGAAAAGTATTGGCTTCTGATTTAGTAACCAATAGCTGCGAAGTGCGCATATCAGGTTCTGGTGATGTAGAGATTAATGTGAAGACCGAGTTGGATGCAAATATTTCCGGAAGTGGAACAGTAAGTTACAAAGGTAATCCAAGCAAAGTAAACAGCCATTCATCGGGAAGTGGTAAGGTAAGTAAGATGTAATTCTTTAGGAATATAGAATACAGGATTTAGAATATAGCCCCGATACCTATCGGGATTAGAATGAAGGAGCGAGAGAGAAATCTTTCGCTCTTTTATTTATGCGCAATCAACCCTTTTACAATAAGGTATTGTGCTGATATGTAGGTGACCATAATCCAAACATGACCATTCGGAAGCGGAGTTAAAAACTTGTTGATGGCAAGCAACGAATCGGAAGCCATAAAGAGAAGAGCTCCAACAAAAACCATCCAGAAACTAGGTGAGGTAGTTTTGCCTAATCGTAGCAATGCATTTAATGTCATCACCACCAGCACAAGTGCATACACCATTACCGGAATTTTTAAATTACCTAATACCGGATACAGCACATACACCAATCCGGTTCCCGTTAAAATAATCGGAAAAGCTAATCTTACTTTTTGAACACCTTGTAATCCGTTTTCAGATTCATCATGTTGATGTTGACGATAGGTAAAAATGTAAAACACATGCGATACTAAAAATGCAATCAGACCCATCATAAAGAACGAACCATCTGTATCATGAAGCATCAGGAGAATATCACCAGCACCAGAAAAGAATAAAGCAACAAGTAACGTGCGCGAGCGATCTTCTTTTGAAACTGCCGTCAGGTAATAGAAAATTAGCGAAGCGATAATAAGTGGTTTACAAATGGTGTGCAGTAATTCGATTCCAGTTATCAGCGAAAGAATTTCTCCAGTACTAACGATTAAAAAAACGGAAGTTGCTATTCTTTTCATACTAATGATTTAACCGGTTTTCGGGAGAATATCAAATAAAGAAATGCTGATCCACTTAAAAGGCTACATATAAGAAAGGTAATGAAAAAATTTTCTGAATTATTACTGTAAACAAAACCAGAAAGCAGTGCGCCAAGTCCAATGCCCATTTCCATAAAAATATAAAGGGAAGCTACGCCTCGTCCTTTATGATGTGGATCACTTAGATCCGTTGCCCACGCCAATAGAGTAGGGGAGGTAGCACCTTGAGCAAAGCCGTATAATGCTACACCAATAATTAATTGTGCCTGGGTTGTGGATGATCCGATAATTAACAGGGCAACGGTAATTAATGTTGAAGAGACTATCAACACGGATCTTCTTCCCCAGCGGTCTGAGGCTTTGCCGCCAATCAAACGGACAACAAGTGTTGCAAGAGTAAGGTATGTAAAAAGTAGCCCCTTATTTTTGATGCCCACAAATTGTCCGAAGTCAGGGATGATTGTGAACACTGCTCCATATGCAAAAGCACATAGCACCATTACAAGACAAGGTTTCCAAACGCGCGGTTCGAATAGATCAACTTTTTTTACCTTTAACAACCGTAAATGAAATGTATGCTTGTCGGATACGGTTTCTTTTATTCCAATTAAAATTAGAACAGATAAGATTGCGAATGCTGAAGAACAATAGAACATAAAGTTCAATCCAAATTGGTTTGATAATGTTCCACCAATGGCTGGGCCACTGGCCATTCCAATTGTTCCGGCAGTTCCGAGTAAACCCATTGCTTCACCTCTTCGGTGAGCAGGAATGATATCCGATAGGTAGGCGGTTTGTCCAGTAGGTGTGAAGCCTGTGGAGAAACCATGTACAAAACGCAGAATTAGAAATCCAGAAACCGAAGTCAGAACAGGATAAATCAAACTGCAAATAAAGCAAACTGTTGATCCTACCATCATCACCGGTACACGCCCAATCTTATCCGCTAACTTGCCACTGAAGGGGCGCGAGATCATTGCCGTAAGGGTGAACAATGAAATGATCAGTCCCTTGTATTCTCCACCGCCAAGATTGGTTAGGTATTCAGGAAGCTCAGGAATTAACATATTAAAGCTCGCGAAGAATAACAGCGAGCTTAAACAAACTAACCAGAATTGAGTAGTGTATATTTTGGTTTGAATCAAGTCTTGCGTTGGGTCTTTAATACTGAACTGCTATTGTTGCTGAGGTATTTCTTGAGCTCCTAATAAAAAGGCTTTAATAAAATCATCGAGATCTCCATCCAACACACTTTGGGCATCATGACTTTCTTCACCTGTTCGCGCATCCTTCACAAGTTTATATGGATGCAAAACATAATTTCGGATTTGCGAACCAAAATCAATTCGCATTTTTCCAGCTTCCACTTTATCGCGCGCGGCATTGCGTTTGTCCATTTCAAGCTGATACAACTTCGACTTCAACATTTGCATGGCGCGCTCGCGGTTTGCATGCTGTGAACGTTCTACCTGACACACAATTACAATACCGGTTGGTTTGTGTGTGAGCTGAACTTTTGTTTCAACTTTGTTTACGTTCTGACCACCGGCACCACCTGAGCGAGATGTATGCAATTCAATATCTGCCGGGTTGATTTCGATTTGAATGGAGTCGTCAACTTTTGGATAAACAAAAATGGATGCAAATGATGTGTGTCTTCTTTGATTGGAATCGAAAGGAGAGATGCGCACCAATCTATGTACACCAATTTCCGACTTTAGTTTTCCATACGCAAAGGGCCCATCAATTTCAACAGTTGCCGATTTTATACCCGCCACATCGCCAGATTGATAATCGATCTGTGATACCTTATAACCACTCTTCTCACCCCACATGATATACATACGGTTGAGCATATCTGCCCAGTCCTGACTTTCCGTTCCACCTGCTCCCGGATTAATCTCGATAACGGCACTAAGCTGATCTTCTTCACCGCTTAGCATTTTTTTGAATTCAAGTTCTTCTACAGCCTTAGCCGTTTTTTGAAAATCGCGATCCAATTCATCTTCACCTACATCACCTGCTTCATGAAATTCGTTGAGTACATCGAGGTCATCCACAAGTTTACTTACTTTGTCGAATGCATCCGTCCACACTTTTTTGGTGCGAATGTTTTTTAAAATGACTTCTGCTTGTTTAGGATTGTTCCAAAAATCTGCTTGATGTGAGATGTTTTCTTCGTCCGTTATTTCGAGGCACTTACGATCGTAGTCAAAGATACCTCCTTAAGGCGGAGGTGCGAGCCTTCAAGTCTTTCAACTGTTCTGTTGTCATCTTCTTGAGTTAGGTAAAATAAAGTGCAAATATATTTAATCAATTAGATTTTCATTGGAAGAGAACAGAAAGTTCTAATCCTATACAAGACGACTATTTTCTTTTTGAAGATTCTCGTACAATCAGTTCGTGGCGCAGAACTATAGAGTTTAAGTTAGCACCCTCCAAACGATCCAATCTTCGAATTAAAGTAGATGCCGCCATCTCGCCCATTTCTTCACCCGGGTACTCCACTGTAGTGAGATTGGGTTTAATCACTTTTGATAGCGGATCATTATTGAATCCTGCAACAGCAATTTGTTCAGGTATTTTAATTCCAGCTTCTTTCAATTCCCGAATACAGCTCACGGCACAGGCATCATTGGCAGAAAAGATTCCATCGGGTAATGTTTTCATTTCAAGAATTGAGCGTGTAACTTCTATACCTGCCTGATCACTGAGGTTATTAATGAAAACAAGTTTCTTATCGAATGGAATACCCTTATTTGCTAAAGCATCTTTATATCCTCTCAGCCGGTCAGCATAAACATTTCGTTTTTGACTTGCCGTAATATGAGCAATGCGCTTGCACCCCTGCTCAATTAAATGATTCGTTACTTCATATCCTGCTTTGTAATTATCAATGGTAATGCTTGTGCAATTTGGATGTTCAAAAATACGGTCAAAGAAAATAAGAGGTATTCCTTTGCGCAGCAGCATCTCAAAGTGATCGACATCTTCTGTATCATAAGCAAGGGAAACCATTAACCCATCAACCCTGGTATTAAACATGGTTTTTACATTGGCCATTTCTTTAGTAATAGATTCCATCGACTGGCTGATAAGAAGATTGTAGCCAGACTTGTTGGCGACTCTTTCTATACCCGCAATTACGGTAGACATAAAATAGCTATTCAGTCGCGGCACAATCACACCAATGGTATTGGTTCTATTTCTCCTCAGGTTGCTGGCAAAGGAATTTGCCTGGTATCCCATCTCGTTTGCCTTATCTAAAATCCGCTTGCGTGTCTCTTTACGAATGGCCGGATGTTCTTTTAGACCCCGACTTACGGTGGCAGGTGATAAACTTAGCGCTTCAGCAATATCATAGATGGTTGTCGCCTTTTGAATACTCATGTTTAAAGATGTCTGGGTCTAAAGGGGTGCAAAATACAATGCTAAACTCCATAATTCATATTGGAATCAGCCGTTTTTGAAATTTTTAATAATATCGGTTGCATAAATTTTAATCGATTTAAATGATTAATTAAGCAAAATTTTGGCATTGATGAATAATATTTTTGCAATCGGTTGCATTTTTTATTTCAATACCTGACCTTAGTGATGGCTTAGCGAATGGATCCTTAAAAAACAGGGGCTCCTTTTGCCGAGAAATTGCAAACGATTTCGAATAAACCATCAAAACCAAATTACCTATGCAAAAAACAACTTTACTTATTAAGGATTTAAACCTCGGTCGGTGTCGCTGGCTTTTAGGGTTTATGCTTTTTCTTTCGCTGGCCCTGTGTGGGCCTTTGGCAAATGCGCAGTCTATTATTAAAGGAAAAATAGTGGATGAAAATGGGGTAGGAATGCCCGGTGTAAACATTCTTATTAAAGGAACTGCATCCGGAACTACTTCCGATTCAGATGGTGCTTATTCTCTTTCTGTCGGAGACGGCAGTAATGCTGTACTGGTGGTTTCATTTATTGGGTACATTACACAAGAGATTATTATTGGTAGCCAAACTACGATTGATGTGAGTCTTGCTCCCAGTGTTGAATCACTCTCTGAAGTGGTTGTTGTTGGTTATGGTACTCAGAAGAAAATAGATTTAACGGGTGCGGTGGCGAGTGTTGATTTGACATCGTTTCAACAAGCCCCCAATACTAACCTTGGCCAATTCATGCAAGGAACGGTTCCGGGTTTAAATGTGGGAGTAGCAACTTCTGCTGGTGCCACACCTCAGATTTCGATTCGCGGTAGAGTTACGCTGGGTGGAAATCAGGATGTTTTAATAATCCTGGATGGTATTCAGTACAATGGCTCGCTTTCATCAATCAACCCCGATGACATCGCCTCCATTGATGTCTTGAAAGATGCAAGCTCAACTGCAGTGTATGGAGCACAAGCAGCTAACGGTGTAATACTCATCACTTCCAAGAGAGGCAAGCCTGGTAAGCCCCAGATTTCATTTAAGACTCTGTATACTTCACAGCAACCTACGGTAGGAGATTTTGTGCCGAATAATAGAGAGCAATATTTGGCCGGGCTTACGGAAGCTT
>ENA-UOWO01000735-UOWO01000735.1-activated-sludge-metagenome-genome-assembly--contig:-NODE-735-length-45689-cov-13.641473_pt1 | contig 45689 bp, 39 predicted proteins | sample MGYA00238148_ERZ761564 | MGnify/ENA primary metagenome ERZ761564 (study PRJEB28885, sample SAMN05720194) | activated sludge metagenome | isolation source: Anaerobic digester | place: USA... | reverse complement strand
CCTCATCCATGATTTCAGTCTTGAAAATCTGGATATCGAGGTCTATTTCAACTATTATAAATACATCGATCAACCGGACGATCCCGACACCGGCGAGGCGGCCCTGATCATCAGCCGCCCCTTCGGCCTCGTCAGGACGAAACTCTCCCTCTTCTGCGATGTCGTGGAATATCCCGGAGCCCTCTATGCGGAACCGGCCCTGGAGGTGGAGAAGGAATTCGGCACAGCCTGGTCGGCATTCGGCGCCGTAACCCTCGGCCTGGGATCAAAAAAGTTCAACACCGTCTACTGCGGGATCGCGAGTGCGACCATCAGCATGCTCTCCCTGGACGGCCGGATTTCTCGCACCCTGACGTCGGGGCTCTATCTGCAGCCCTGGTTTCAGTACAACTTTACCCTCAACACTGAGCTCAAAGGCTCTCTGGGAAAAAGGAGCGGCTGCTTCGGATTCACAGCGGGGAAGGAGATATGAGCTGCAGCCGTCAAACGCCCCATAGTCAAGCCCGGAGTAGTTCCCGGCCGGGGCGGTATATGTATCACATCAATCCGTTTGGAGGAAACCTGAATTGAATAAAACAAATCCGCTGGTTCCGAAACGCATGTTCTTCACCAAGGGCGTCGGCTATCACAAGAACAAGCTGCAGAGCTTTGAGCTTGCCCTTCGTGACGCCGACATCGAGGTCTGCAACCTGGTCCTGGTCTCGTCCATCTTCCCGCCCGACTGCAAGATCGTCAGCCGCGCCCAGGGCATCAAGCTGCTCTCGCCCGGGCAGATCACTTTTGTCGTCATGGCCCGCGAAGCCACCTGCGAGCCCAACCGCCTGATTTCGGCCGCCATCGGTCTGGCCACCCCCAAGGACTCCAACCAGTACGGCTACCTCAGCGAGCACCACGGCTTTGGCGAAACCATGAAAAAGTCGGCCGATTTCGCCGAGGACCTCGCCGCCACCATGCTCGCCTCCACCCTCGGTATCGAGCTCGATCCCGAGGTGGCCTGGGACGAACGCAAGAAAGAGTACAAGGTCGATCAGAAAAACAATTTCGTCAGCCGCAGCATCTGCCAGTCGGCCGAGGGACACAAGGGCGGTCTCTGGACCACCGTTCTGGCCGCCGCCGTCCTGATTCTGGAATAGGACGCTCCGCACAGGGTGTTAATGATTGATGGCGCCTCCACCGGACAGCCTCCGGCGCGCGCCATTCTCGTTTCCGGTCACATGTCATCTCCGCCGTCCTGACTTTATCTAACCTGCAAGGGAGCCTATGCATCTTCATCGACCCTCCTACTTTCATGACGCGCCGGACATCGTCCCGGCCCGCGTCAAGCGCAACCAGAATATCTCCGAATTCGTCGAGGCCCTGGGAGCCACCTCTTTCGAGGCCCGCAACGTCTACCGCGGCGCCCACCTCTTCAAGCGCATGGTCCACGACGGCGATACCATCTGGCTCGGCATTGCCGGGGCCGGCATCGCCGGCGGCATGGGCGGTATGGTCATCTCCCTGCTCGAAGCCGGATTCATCGACATCATCTGCTCAACCGGCGCCCAGGTCTATCACGACCTCCACTTCGCCTTCAGCCTGCCGGTCAAGGCGATCAGCCCGCTGGCCAACGACGACGAACTGCGCGCCTCCGGGGATACCCGCATCTACGACATCGGCATCCGCGAAAAGGAGACCCTCGAAGCCCAGGATGAGATCATCCGCCGTTTTGTCGTCGAACGCTATGACCGCCTCAAGGGCAAGACCCTGAGCAGCTGGGAGTTCAACTACGAGATGGGCCTCTGGGTCGCCGAAAACGCTCCCCATCCCGAATTGAGCTTCGTCGCCGTCGCCGCCCGCGCCGGGGTGCCCATCTTCTGGGACTCGCTCTCCAACCACTCCATCGCCATGAACCTGGCCCGCACCGACCGCGAGGGCTATCCTGTGATCATCTCCGGCCAGAGGGATATCTTCGACTCCGCGGCGATCAGCTACGGCGCCAACGGCACCGGCTTTGTCGAGCTGGGCGGTGGCGGACCCAAGAATTTTATCCAGCAGACCGGCCCCACTATCAGCCAGATCCTCGGGGTTGATTTCGAGGGCGCCGACCGTGGGCTGCAGATCGGCACCGCCGTCGAGCGTGAGGGCAGCCTCTCCTCCTGCACCTTCAGCGAAGCGGTCACCTGGGGCAAATACCGCTCCACCGGCGACGACAAGCTGGTGCAGATCTGGGGCGAATACTCGGTCATCTTTCCGATCCTGACCGCTTTCGTCCTCGATCAATGCCAGGACCGTCCACACAAACAGATCGTCGGCCGCATGCCGGCCCTCATCGAAAAACTGGCGGGCGCATGATGAAACTGAACAACACCCCCTTTCTCGCCCCGGAACAAGAGTTCTGCGAATACGCCACCGCCGCGGCCGCCATCCTCCCCTTCCCCTACGAGGGCGGCGTCTCCTACGGCCATGGCACCGGCGCCGCCCCCAAGGCAATCCTCCAGGCCTCTGCCTATGTTGAATTCTACGATGAGGTCCTCAAAGCCGAACCCTTTCGTATGGGCATCGCCACCCTCGCCGCGCCGGCCATCCCGAAAAATCCCGAAGGGATGGTCAATACCCTCTACGAAAAAACCCGGGCCCTGCTCCAGGATGACAAGTTCGTCGTCGTCCTCGGCGGGGACCACTCCATCTCCAGCGGCTTCTTCAGGGCCCTGCTCGAGAAGCATGGCCGCCTCTCCTGCATCCAGCTCGACGCCCATTCCGACCTGCGCGAGGAGTACGAGGGCAGCCGCCTCAGCCACGCCAGCGTCATGGCGCGCATCCGCGAGATGACGCCGCACGCTCTGCAGCTCGGCATCCGCGCCCAATGCATCGAGGAGGCGCAGGCTATCGCCGCCCATAACTGGCCGGTCATCACCATGCACGACTATCGCAAGGGAGGCTTTGATCTCGACGCGGCCCTGACGGCCCTGCCCGATCCGGTCTTCGTCACCGTGGACCTCGACGCCTTCGACCTGAGCGTCATCCATACCACCGGCACGCCCGAGCCGGGGGGCTTTACCTGGGATGAAGCGCTGGAACTGCTGGAAAAGATTTTTATGCGGAAAAATGTGGTGGGATTCGACCTGGTCGAACTGGCCTATGACGAGGCGGACCGCAATTCAGCTTTTTGCAGTGCCCGTCTCGCCTACAAGATGCTCGGCTTCAAGCTCGCCGCCGAAGTGGCGCGGGGCAAATTGAGCTGGCCGGAGAAGCCGGCCGGGCCGCTCTTCAAATAGATATTCCTGACCTGTAGGGCCGCTGCGAGCGGCCCTCTCCTTTTACACCCCCCTCTCTTCACCTGATGATCCCGTGTCGGGCCAGGATCGCCTTGACCTCGTCGATCGGCAGGGCTTCGACAGTGGCATGGGCGCCGGACTGCGTGGTGGCGCGCAGCAGAGAGTTATAGATCGCCTCAACGGTGGCATCGACGGCCGCCTCAAAGAGCGGGTTCATCTCGCTGTTGCCGACTTCATGGTCAGCGGTCGCCTCCGCCGCGCTGCGACGCGCGTCGCGGCGGACGCCGGGGTGGGTCGAGAAGGCGATGACATAATCGCCTGAGCCGTTGGAAGCAAAGCCGCCGGTCCGGGCGATGCCGAGCAGGGCGCGGGCGGCCAGCCGCTGCAGATTGCGATCGGAGAGCGGGGCGTCGGTAGCGATCACGACGACGATCGAGCCGTCCGCCTCCTTGCCGACATGGGGATGAACCCCGCCGCGCCCTAGCTCCCGGCCCACCGGCACGCCCGCGATGGTCAGATCCTGCCAGCGGCCGAAATTGGACTGCACCAGCACCCCGAGACGCCAGGGCTGGTTGGGAATGAGGCGCGAACTGGTGCCGATGCCGCCCTTCCACTCAAAGGCCACGGTGCCGGTGCCGGCGCCGACCGAGCCCTCGGCCACTGCGCCGTCCGAGGCGTTCTCCAGAGCCGCCACCAAATCTTCAGAGGCCACCGGAAAGGAGCGAATCGCGTTGAGCGCCCAGCCGTCGTTGGTCTCGGCGACCACCGGATTGATCGAGCGCACCTTTTCCATGCCGGGCTGGCTGAGCATCCACCGGGCGAGGGCTTCCGCCACCCGCCAGACGCTGAGGGTGTTGGTCAGGGCGATCGGGCTCTCGAGTTCGCCGAGTTCGGCAACCTGGGTGGATCCGGCCAGCTTGCCGTAGCCGTTGCCCACTGCCACCGCCGCCGGCACGCGGTTTTCATAAAGATTGCCGGCATGCGGCAGGATCACCGTCACCCCGGTGCGCACCGAATCCCCGCGGATGAGCGTGGTCTGGCCGACCTGCACCCCGGGAACATCAGTGATCGCGTTGAGCGGGCCGGGTTCGAGCGCGCCGACGACGATGCCCAGATCGCGCGCCCGCGGCCGCTCCGCTGCGCTCGCGGAGGCGGTGAAAATCAGGCCGGCAGCCCAGAAAAAGAGCAATGGCAGAAGCATACAATTTTGCATCCCTGATCTCCCGGTTGTTCAGGTTACACTGGATTCTAGTATACAAAATCGCTGCATCGCAAGCAAGGGGAATCATGCGCCGGCACGTCCGTCGGACCAGCTTTCTTTCCCCCTTTTTATTCGGCCGAGCTGCACACTTTTTCAGAAGCACTGCGCCATCCGCGCCGGCCTAGATGCCAAAGTTTTTACTGAAATTGTACGAATAAACTCTTATATTGGAGCAGGAGAGTACATCCCTATTAGACAAAGGAAAACCGGAGATGAAAAAGGCAATTCTATTGTGGGCGATGCTGGTATGGTTTGGGATTGTTCAGGCGCAGCCGGCCGATACAGCCGTCATCGAGCCCCCCCAGCTGATGATCCGCTGCGACGACATCGGCATGTGCCACACCGTCAACATGGCGGCGCAGCAGCTCCTCGAGAAAAAGATCCCCTTCTCCGCCTCGGTGATGTTCGTCTGCCCCTGGTATCAGGAGGGCGTCGCAATCCTGAAAGAGCATCCCGAAATCGCGGTGGGGGTCCACCTCACCCTGAACGCGGAGTGGAAAAACTATCGCTGGGGACCGGTGGCTGGAGCCGGCTCCGTCCCCAGCCTGGTCGACAGCTGCGGCCACTTTTTTCCCTCCAGGGATCGGTTTTTCGCCAACCGCCCCAAAACTGAAGAGGTCGAAATCGAGCTGCGCGCCCAGATCGAGCGCGGCCTGCGCTCCGGCCTGCGCATCGACTATATCGATTATCATATGGGGACGGCGGTTTCAACACCGGAACTGCGCGACCTGGTGGAAAAACTGGCGAAAGAGTATCACCTCGGAATTTCACGCTATCTGGGGGAGATCGATGCTAAAAGCATCTATGCGGTGCGGCCGGAGGCCAAAACCGACAGCCTGGCGGCGATCGTCAGCCGCCTCGAAGCGGAGAGCATTTCGCTGGCGGTCTTTCACATCGGCCTGGAGACCCCGGAGATGGGCGCCCTCACTGACCTGAATTCCTTCGGACTGGTGGAGATGAGCCGTCATCGCCACGCCGAGCTGAATGCGCTCTGCTCGGATGAGCTGAGGAGTGCCGTGCAGGCCGGAGGGATCCGCCTGATCACATACCGCGATCTCGTCAAGGAGGTGGGTCTGGAAAATATGAAAGCCCCGGTGGAAAGCGATTACTGATCGCGCCGGGGCTCATAGTCAATGGAATGCGCTCTGCTGCTGGATGCGCCAGGGGCCTAATGCGCCGCCTCACCCCGGTAGCGCTTCTCTCCGGCCCTGACCGCGATGGGCAGCCGGTTCTGGTCCGGCGGCAGGGGACAGGTCGCGTAGGGGGTGAAGGAACAGGGGGGATTGTAGGCCTTGTTGAAATCGATGATGGTCTCGCCCGCGGAATCGGGCCGCTCGACATAAAGAAAGCGGCCGCCGCCATAGGTCTCCCCGCCGCTGGTCTCGTCGGCGATGATGACGAAGAAGGGCTCACCGGGCCCCTCGTCAAGGGGATCCAGGCGGTACTCTTTGCCCTGGATAGTGAAAAGCAGCGCACCGGGGCAGGGCTGCTCCTCCACCTGCCCGACCACATTGACGATCCTGAGTTTCTTCACCGGCTCATAGGGGACAAATTTCGCCCTGAGACGCCAGGCGGGATCGACGGGGTAGCGTTCGATGCCCTGAAAGTTTGTCAGATTTTCGTGCGCGCTGTCGCGCAGACGGATGGCGTAGCGGTCGCCGCGCCGGATGACATGCCACGAGAGGGTCCCGTAGCAGAGCATTGTGGGCGCGCCGGCGGCATCATCCTGCATAATCATCTCCTGCACCCGGCTGCTGTCGGCTGCGGTGACGATGACCTCCGGCAGGATACGGACGCGCACGACACCCTTTTCGAGAAAAAAGGAGCCCATCCGGGCGGGTGCACTCCCCTCCGGAAAGCGCACCGGATTATCCGACCCGCTGCCGAAGCGGTTCTCCCCCTCCTCCAGCCAGAAGCGTCCCGCCAGACTCAGCCAGCCGTCGGATTTGGTGAGATTGGCCACGCGCCGGGCGTGCCAGCCGTCGATCTCCCGCCGGTAAGCTTCCTCATCCGCCTTGTCTCCCGGGGACGAGCAGGAGAGAACCCATCCCGTCATCAAAAAAACTACCAGGCCAAATCCTCTTTTCATTTCATCCTCTCCAGTAATAATTGTCCATTGTGAGGATAAAATAGGGCGCCGCTGCGTCAAATACAACCGCTTTTTCGTCCACGCAGGGGTGTCAGGACGGATAGCGGTGTTTTTTTTCTGTGCCGTTAAGTAAAAGTTTCGTATCTTGGTCCGGTACGGCAGTCAGGAGGCTGCCCCTGGCATTTTCAAGAGTCCGGCAATAATCCGTGACTGACGGAGCAATCGCCGCTTCACAGCCGCCGGCAGAGAGCGGCATCCCCCTCCAGAACTGGACGCAAAGGAATAGAAATGATGATGAGAATGGGCGGAGGCGGCGGTTTACGCCGCATCATTGAAGCAACTGATGAAAAACCGAAAATAACCTGGTCCCTGCTCAAGCGGGTGCTCCATTTTGCCAGACCCTACCGCTGGCGGATCGTCACTATCCTGATCCTCATCCTGGCGCAGACGGGTCTGATGCTGTTGACCCCGCTGATCATGCGGGACCTGGTCGACAAGACCATTCCCGCCAAGGATCTCCATCGTCTGCTGATCCTGGCCCTGAGCCTGCTGTTGATACCGGTCGTTTCGGGTGTCATCGGCGTTTCGCAGCGGCGCCTCAACGCCCGGGTGGGTGAAGGGGTGATCTGCGACCTGCGCACGGTGCTCTACGCCAACCTGCAGCGCATGTCCCTGCGCTTCTTCACCAACACCCAGGTCGGCGAGCTGATGAGCCGGTTGAACAACGACGTGATGGGGGCTCAGACGGCCATCAGCAGCACGATCGTCGGCATCGTCACTCATCTGATCCAGGCGGTGGCCGTTCTGGTGGTGATGCTCTCTCTGGAATGGCGGCTGACGCTGATCAGCGTCATCATCATGCCGCTCTTTATACTTGCCGCCCGGCTGCTCGGCAACAAACTGCGCGACATCGCTCGCAGCCAGATGGAGGCCAACGCCCAGATGAATGCGATGATGAACGAAACCCTCAACATCGGCGGCGCGCTTTTGGTCAAACTCTTCGGCCGCCGTCATCTGGAGGTCGACCGCTTCGGGCAGCGCGCGGCGCAGGTGCGCGATCTGGGGGTCAAACGGGCCTTCACCGGCTCCATCTTCATGGCGATCATCGGCCTGATCAGCGCCGTGGGCACCGCCCTGGTCTACGGCCTGGGCGGCTATTACGTTATCCTCGGGGCCTTCACCATCGGCACAATCGTGGCTTTCGGCTCCTATCTGCACCAGCTCTACGGCGCCCTGCAGTCGCTCTCCAATGCCCCGGTAGAATTTGCCACCTCGATGGTCAGTTTCGAGCGCGTCTTTGAGGTGATCGATCTGCCGGTCGATATTCCGGAGATCGAGGGCGCCCGGACCTTGAAAAATGTCCAGGGCGAGATCCTCTTCGAGGATGTCTATTTCCGTTACAACAACAGTGATGAAAATATGCTCAGCGATGTACGCCGCTACGGCAGCATGGACAATGTGACGGGAGTGCTCTCCGGCCGGATGGCGAGCCGGGAAGACGACGACGCTCCGCGCAGCCAGGCGCGCGCCAACGCCCTGGAGGCGATCTCCTTCCGCGCGGAGCCGGGGCAGATTGTGGCCATCGTCGGTCCGAGCGGAGCCGGCAAGACCACCCTTACCTACCTCATCCCCCGGCTTTACGATCCCACCTCCGGAGTCGTCCGCATCGACGGTCATGACCTGCGCGAAGTGACGCTCGAATCCCTCTCCAGCCAGGTCGGCATGGTCACTCAGGAGACCCACCTCTTCCATGACACCATCCGCACCAACCTGCAATACGCCAAGCTGGATGCCACGCAGGCGGAGCTGGAGGAGGCGTGCCGGATCGCCAATATTCACGATTTTATCCGCGAGATGCCCGACGGCTACGACACCATCGTCGGGGAACGGGGCTTCCGGCTCAGCGGCGGGGAAAAACAACGTCTTGCCCTGGCGCGGGTGATTCTTAAAGATCCCCGCATCCTGTTGCTCGATGAGGCCACCAGCAGTCTTGACAGCAAATCCGAAGCCCTGATCCAGGACGCGCTTGAAAAAGTGATGGCCGACCGCACCAGCGTTGTCATCGCCCACCGGTTGAGCACCATTCTGGCGGCCGATATGATCCTGGTTATGGACCGCGGCCGCATCGTCGAAATCGGCAGCCACGACATCCTGCTGGCCAAAGGCGGGCTCTACGCCACCCTCTACGAAACCCAGTTTCGCAAGGATGATCCGGGCGACAAGTCAACTTGAAATACATCAATGTGAGGAAGAGCGAACCGGCGTCGGTAGTTGACAGTCAGAGTTGTTTGCATACGGCCTGTCCGAGAGCCGGTTCATCAGGTAAGGACTTGAGCATGGAAGGTCGGTATGAAGCAGCTATCAAGAAATCAGAGAGGATGATCCATGGAATTTGATGCGCTACTGCATGCCCGGTACAGCGTGCGCGCCTACAAGCCGGATGCGGTGGAACCCGACAAGCTTGAGAGTGTGCTGCAAGCGGCCAATTGGGCCCCGACAGCCTGCAACCGCCAGCCCTTCCGGCTCATCGTTCTGGAAACCCGCGGCCGTGAGGCCGAACTGGGCCGCATCTATCACCGCCCGTGGTTCGTCCAGGCGCCGGTCATCATCGCCATTGTGACCCTGCCTGACGAAGCCTGGTCGCGCCGGGACGGCGCCAACTATGGCCTCGTCGACGCGGCCATCGCCTTCGACCATCTCATCCTGGCCGCGACCGATCTCGGACTGGGCACCTGCTGGATCGCCGCTTTCGATCCCCAGGCCGCACGCGAGGTGCTGCAGCTGCCGGAGAGTGCTGTACCGGTCGCCTTTACTCCGTTGGGCTATCCCGCGGATCAGCCCGGGATCAAAAAACGCAAAGCTCTGAGTGAAATCGTCAAAAACGGGAGCTGGTAATAGACGATCGGATGCGGCCCAGCTGACCCGAAGGCAGCGAACCGATATGAGCCGCTGCGAAGCGGTCAATCCTGACCTGCCGGCTCCAGCAGAATCACCTTCTTTTTGCTCTCGTTGCCGCTGCGGTCAACAGCGGTCACGGCGACTGCGCTCACCTTTCCTCCGTCCGCCGGCAGCCCGGCGCTGAGACGCCCGGCCGGATAGATCTCCGGCCGCCAGCCGCCCGCGCGCCGGGTGTAGAGCACGTAGACGAAGGGCGCCTCCTTGCCTTTGGGCTGCCAGGAGATGCGCCAGCCGCTGCTGTCGGAAACGGCCTGCACTGCCGGAGGTTCAGGGGCCTTGTCATCGATCCAGGAGCAGGCGGGCATCAGCGCCGGTTTGGCGAAAGGCCCGCCGGCCAGGGCCTTGAAGATGACGCTGTCCGGGTTCATCAGGGAACGCATGCTGAACTGGATCGTCCCCGGAGCAGCCTGAATCATGCCGCGGGTCACCATCACCTGACCGACAATCTCGCGGGCCATCTCCTCATGCGGTACCCCGGGCCGCAGATAGAGGCCGGGCCACAAATGGCGCTTCTTTTTGTTCTCCCCTTCCCACCACCCCAGAATCACCGGGTAACTCGTCTGCATACTCGCGATGTTCCAGTAGATCTGCGGGGTATAATAATCGACCCACCCCTTGTTGAGCCACAACCGGGCGTCCGCATAGAGGACAGCATACTGGTCGAATCCTCCGCCGTAACCCTCAGGATAGCCCGGGCGATAGACACCGAACGGGCTGATGCCGAATTTGACCCGCGGTTTGGCTTTCCTGATCTCCTTGTACAGCCGCTCGATGAAACGGTTCACCGCCTCGCGCCGCCAGTCGTCGCGCGCCATCTTCCCCCCGCCACCCTGATAGGCCTGCCAGGCTGCATCATCGGGGAAATCCCGCCCCAGATTGTACTCCCGGTAAGGATAGAAATAGTCATCAAAATGAATGCCGTCGACGTCGTAGCGCCGGATGATATCCAGCACCACGGCCAGGGAGTGTTCCTGCACACCCTTGACGGCCGGATCCATCCAGTAGTAGCCGGTATCGGCCAGCGCGTGCACCCACTCCGGGTGGCTGCGCACGACAGAATTAGCGGCGAAACCGGAACGCATCGCCGGATGGCCGGCGCGGTAGGGATTGAGCCAGGCGTGCAGTTCGATGCCGCGGGCATGCGCCTGTTCGACCCAGAATTGGAGGGGATCATAGAAAGGCTCCGGAGCGCGGCCCTGCTCACCGGTCAGATACCAGGACCAGGGCTCCAGTTCCGAGGCGTAGAGAGCGTCCGCCTGCGGGCGCACCTGCAGGACGACGGCGTTCATGCGCAGGGCCTGCACGCGGTCGAGGATGACTACGGCTTCGGCCTGCTGCTCCTCAACCGGCAGTCCGGGACGCGAGGGCCAGTCGATGTTGGCCACAGTGGCCACCCAGACGCCGCGCATCTCGCGCAAAACCGCCGGCGGCTCTCCGGCCGCTCCGGCCGCAGGTGAAAAAGCGGCCAGCAGCGCCGACAGCAGCAGCGCGACGACCGAGCGCTTGCGATGCAGCTGCTTGATGGTTTTCATGATCAGTCTGCGCGGCAGATGCCGGCCGCTCCAGGCGCCGATGCGGTTGAAAGCGCCGGTGATGACCACCCGCCGGCCGGCCAGCACGCCCCGATAGCCCATCTCGGCTACCTCGCCCGCGCTCATCATCTTGAGCGGCCCGCGCTTCGTCCGGCCGACGCCGGTCCCTTCAGTGCCGGCGCGCACCTGGAACTCCGTCGCTGTCGGCCCCGGGCACAGTGCCGTGACCGTCACGCCCGTGCCCCGGCACTCTTCCGCAAGAGCCTCACTGAAGGAGAGCACAAAGGCCTTGCTGGCGTAATAAATCGCCATGTAGGGCCCGGGCTGAAAGGCCGCTGTGGAGGCGACGTTGAGGATGCGGCCGCGACCGCGTTCAGTCATCCCCGGCAAAAAGAGCCGGGTCAGATGGAGCAGACTGGTGATATTGACCTGGACCATATCCGCGTTTTTTTTCCATTCCGTGTTGAGGAAAGCGCCATGGTCGCCAAAACCGGCATTGTTGACCAGCAGGTCGATCTCGAGGCCCTTGCCAGCCACAGCCTGGAATATCTCTTCCGGCGCGGCGGGGTTGGCCAGATCCTTGACCAGGGAGATTGCCGTGGCGGCACCGCTGGCGGAGAGTTCGGCCGAGACCTCAGCCAGACGGGCTTCACTGCGAGCGACCAGCACCAGCTGATCACCATCGCGGGCAAACCGTTTGGCCAGTTCATAACCGATGCCGAAGGTGGCGCCGGTGATGAGGATGGTTTTCTTCTTGAGCATTTTTTTCCCGTCAATAGAGTGATTGAAATTGGCCCGCTACCAGCCGGCTGAATGCTTTTAGATACTCCTCCGCAGCGTCCTGACCGCTTCGACCATCAGGACCAGGGCCAGCGCGAAGAGGACCATGGCGATGATGCCGACCGTACTGAAACCGTACTGGCCGATGAGCTGGGTCAGGGCCCAGACGGTCATGACATTCATAAAGAGCATCGGGACGGCTACGTAAAAACTCATCTTGCCGGTTTTGCGGAGCCAGACCAGAATCACCAGTAAAGTAAGACCCGCCAGGAGCTGGTTGGTGGCGCCGAAGACCGGCCAGATCGCCTTCCAGACCGGCATGGGGTTGCCCTGGGGGTCCTTGAGGGTAACCAGGACAAAAATCAGCGGCAGCAGGAGGGTCGCCGCGGTCGAAAGAAAGCGGCTGCCGGAGCCCCGCATGCCAAAAAATTCTTCAAAAATATAGCGCCCCAGCCGCGTAGCGGTGTCGAGGGTGGTCAGTATAAAAGTGGAGAGAGCGAGCAGTCCGAAGGAGCTCCCCAGCTTGTGGGGGATGCCGAAAACTGCGAAGAAATTGCCGATCCCCTGCCCGTAGACCGCCATGGGCGCCTGGCCGGCCAGAGATGCGCCGTGCGGAAGCATGGCGACGGTGGCGACGGCGATCACCGCCACCACCCCTTCGATCAGCATGGCCCCGTAGCCGATGGTGCGCGCATCCCCCTCCTTGTCGATCTGCTTGGAGGAGGTGCCGGAGGCGACGATCGCATGAAAGCCGGAGCAGGCGCCGCAGGCCACGGTGATGAAAAGGATGGGGAACAGCGCCCCCAGTCCCGGCGCATGCCAGGCGGTGACGGCGGGATAGAGGATGGTATAGCCGCCGAAAAGGATCCCGAAAAAGCCACCCAGGACCGAAAAGTAAAGCAGGTACGAAGAGAGGTAATCACGCGGCTGCAGCAGGATCCAGACCGGGGTGACAGAGGCGATGAAGGCGTAGAGGATCAGCGCCACGCTCCAGAAGCGTCCAGCGCCAAGGCCCGAGAAGGAGGCGACGCCGGCCGCATGCAGGGGCGCGATATGGCCGATCCAGGTGGCCAGCAGCACCAGCGGCACGAAAATGAGCGAGCTGGTCAAGAGGGAAAGCTTGAGCCGGTAGAGGGTGAAACCAAAGCCCACCGCCAGGAGCATGAAGATGAGCGAGGAGGTGGCCACGCCGCCATCCTCGACGAAGGTGGTGGCGGTGAGGTCGGTGAAGACCGTGAGGACGTAAACCAGAGTCAGCCAGATAAAGGCGAGAAAAAGCTTGTAGGCGAGAGGGCTCATCTGCTCGCGGGCGATTTCGGCGATCGAGCGCGCCTTGTGGCGGATCGAGGCGACCAGGGAGGCATAATCGTGAACCCCGCCGATAAAGATCGAGCCGAGGATGATCCAGAGCAGCGTCGGCAGCCAGCCGAAAGCGACGGTGGCGATGATCGGGCCGACGATCGGTCCCGCTCCCGCGATGGAGGAGAAATGGTGACCCAGCAGCACCGGCTTGGGAGCTGGCACGCGGTCAATGCCGTCAAAATCGGCGTGGCTCGGAGTCGGGGTCGCGTTGTCAATCGAGAACTGCCGGTCCAGAAAGGCGCCGTAGTAGCGCCAGGCCAGCAGAAACAGCAGCACAGCGGCGAGGAGGATGGTGAACAGCATAGGCTCTTCCCTCTTTGGACAGCTGACTGAACTCTGAAGGGGTGGTACGCAAAGAGCCCGGATGACCCGGGCTCTTTGCGCTTGCGAATGCTTAGGCCAGCGGTTTGAAGGTGTCGACGAACCTGATGTTCATCTTTTCAAGTTCCGCCAGAACCGGTTCATAGATCTCCGGCACGGTGGGAATATGGACGCCGGTGAGCTTGATCTTGCCCTGATTCATCAGCTTGACCGCGACGGCCGCCGGCAGACTCACGGTGCGCGCCATGGAGCTGTCGCCGTAGGGGATGCCATAGTCGACCAGCAGGCTGGTGATCGCCTCTTTTCTGCCGCCCGGATACTCGGCCATGAACTCGTGCTGCAAAACAACCAGATCGCGTTCGCCCGGCTTGTAGGCCATTTTTCTCTCCATCAGCGCCGTCAGGGCGTCGAGGACGGTCGGCGGATCGCACTTGACGGGATCGTCACTGAAGAGGCCCAGCCACTCGAAACGCTTGATCACGTCATGAACAACCGGCAGCTCGAGGTGTTCGGCCATGGCGGCCTTGAGCCCATCGGGTTTGGCATCGATCAGTGAGGCCGTCAGCTGCGCCCAGGTCCAGTTGAGAATCTCCGGCCGTTCTGTGTCATTCAGGAAGCCGAGGCGCACCACTTTCTCCAGAGTCTCGCACCAGCCGGGGTTGCGGAAGGTGCCGCGGAAGATGGTTTTGGCATCCTTGAGCCCGTAGAGCTCCTGATAGAGCATGGAATCGCGGTTGGGATAGAGTTCGAGCCAGCCCAGGCCCCTGACGTCCTTGATCGCGACGGTGCGGAAGAGGTCTTTGTTCTCGATCACCATATCCTTGCCGTCCTTGAGAAAGTGGGCGGAATTGCGTCCGGCGAGGAGGACGCCGCGCGGGCTCCAGGAAAACTTGTAGCCGAAAGGATTGTCATTGGCTTCGGGCGCGGGCAAACCGCCACAGACCGATTCAAAGGAGGTGACGCGTCCCCCCTTGTGTTCCACCTCATGGATCATCTTCATCGCCGACATGTGGTCGATGCCGGGGTCGAGGCCGATTTCATTCAGGAATAAAAGTCCCTGGTCCCTGGCCTGCTGATCGAGGGCGCGCATGGCGGGGCTCACATAACTGGTGGTCACCAGGTTGGTCTTGTGCTTCAGGCACAATTCCGCCACCTGCACGTGATAGATCCACGGCAGGAGGCTGATGGCCACATCGGCGTCCGCCACCAGGGCCTCAAGCTTTTCCTTCTCCTGCACAGTGGCCGCGACCGCCTTGCCCGCAGGATGGTTTTCGATCAGGGCCTCCGCCTTGCTGACTGTACGGCTGGCGATGATCACCTGCGTATCAGGCTGATCGAGCAGATAGCGTACCAGGGGACGTGAAACCAGACCAGCACCAAGAACCAGAACTTTTTTCATACCTCTTCTCCTTTAGGCTTTGTTCAAGTGCTCTTTGAGATAGTTATAAGCCGGCGTCAGTTCACCGTGGTGGCAAATCACGGCGTTTTTGATCTCCGGCGGCAAATTCAGTTTGGCATAGGGCTGGCTGTAATCAGCCAGGCAGATGGCCGGAACAAATGGATGGAGCGACTGGCTAAAGGCCTCCGAGGCGTCGCGGGGGACCTCCGCGGGCAGGTTATCGACCGCCATGATCACCAGACCATCCCCCTCATGACCGTCGCGGATGGAATCGGAGCCGGGGTCATAGACGAAGATCGGATTGTCCGATTCGGTCGCCTTTTCCGTGCATTCGATCGAACCGTTGATGTCGCAGCTGATATCGCCGACTACCTGCAGGTTCATCGGCCGCCCCTCGGACCAGCGCTGTTTCAGATAGTTCTTGGTCAGCAGGCGGGGGTAGCGTTTGTCCCAGTAGATGCCGTTGACCAGAACGCTGAGATGGGGCAGATGATCTTCAAATTGGGAGTGGTACCCTTCGGGGTGCTCAAAATAGTCGTTGAGATCAAAAGCCCGCGCGGGGTCGACCGGCTTGACCATATCGCGCTCGGCAAAGACCACCTTGTGCAGGATGCCGTCACGGCGCGGTGTCAGCCCGGCCAGATCCTGCGGTTCCACCTCCTGGTGCGGCAGCAGATCAAAAACCTCCTGCGCTCCCTTGGAGACATGGCCGTAGCCTGAAAAACCGACGACAAGCGGGCGGACCGGCTCGGGCAGCCCCTTTTCGGCGATCCGGCGTCCGGCCTCCCCGACCGCCGTCTTGGCCTCGGCGATGTCCCGGTATTCATAGGCCATACGGATTCCGGCGAAGGGGGTCTCGAAGCCCTGATACTGCAGACGCCGTCCGAGGGCGTGCAGGGTATCCACCATGCCCGCCATGCCGGCGAAGCGGCCGAAAAATACCAGCCGGCGCCCCCGGGCGTCCTTGATCAGCTCATAATCGATAAGGGTGGAGCGGCTCTCGAGCAGATGCCGCAGCATGGGCATGTTGTATTTCTGTCCCTTGATCGTATGCGAAAAAAAGAGGTAGGTCTTGCCGGGGTGGAGAAGCGGGATCGGAATTTCCTTGATGCCAAAGATAACGGAGCAAGGAGTGAGGTCCTCCTCGATGCTGGCTCCTGCACGCTCATACTCCTGATCCGAAAAGGCGCGCGTCGGGTAGGGCTGGCAGTAGAACTCGAGCGGCAGCTCCTCTTTGAATTTGGTGATCTGTTCGGGGATGATGGCAGCCCTGCGCTCCCAGATATTTTTATCTTCGCGACGAATTCCGACTATTTTTTTCATCCCTTTCCTCCAGGCCGGTTTCCATTTCGGGCGGCAGCCGTGCGCATCCTCCCATGCGGCGGGCCCAATCCAGTGGTCCCTATTCTAGCAAAATTAGGCCAGAATGTCAATCTATTTTTAAGGATTGCAATGACAGCTGCCGGGACAAAGAACAGCCCCGTTCCTCTTACCTGTTCTCCTCCCGGCCTGCCAGTTGTCCGCAGGCGGCGTTGATGTCCGCCCCCTTGCTCCAGCGGATCGAAACCGGGGCGTGCAAGGGGGCCAGCCAGCCGGCGAAACGGGTCACGCTCTCCTCGCCGGGCGGGTCAAAGCCGGGCACGGCCGGATTGTAGGGAATCAGATTGACCTTGCAGGGGAGTTCGGCCGCCAGCCGGCGCAGCGCTGCGGCATCCTCCTCGCCGTCGTTGAAACCCGCGAGGAGGACATATTCGAAGGTCGGCCGGCGCCGGGCTTTTTTGGCGTAATACTTGATCGCGTTGAGGAGTTCGGGCAGGGGGTAACGTTTGGCCACAGGGACGATCTGCCGGCGTTTCGCGTCGATGGCGGAATGGAGCGAGACGGCGAGGCGATAAGGCTGCCCCTCCTCCGCATAGCGCATAATGGCCGGGGTGATGCCGACCGTGGAGATGACGATATGGCGGTGGCCGACGGCGATCCCATCAGCGTTGTTGATGAGGCCGGCCGCGGCCATGACGGCTTCATAATTGAGCAGGGGCTCACCCATGCCCATAAAGACGATGTTGGTCGGCAGTTCACCGGTCTCCCGCGCCGCCTGCAGCACCTGATCGACGATCTCGCCGGTGGTCAGGTTGCGTTTGAAACCCAGGGCGCCGGTGGCGCAAAAGGCGCAGCCGAGAGCGCAGCCGACCTGTGAGGAGATACAGAGGGTCCGGCGTCCCGATTCGGGAATGTAGACCGCTTCGATGCGCGCACCATCCTCGAGGCGGAAGAGATACTTGACCGAGCCGCTCGCGGGTGAGGCCGCCCGCTGCTCGAGCGTCATCAGGCCCAGGACGGCCTCCTGCGCCAGTCTGAGCCGCAGTTCCTTGCCGAGATCGCTCATTACATCAAACGAGGAGGCGTGTCTGGCGTAGATCCAGCTGAAGAGCTGCCGGCCGCGGAAGCGCTTTTCGCCGATCGATTCGGCGAAGAGTTCCAGTTCGGCGCGGTTCAAACCGACAAGATTTCTTTTCATAGACCGTTCACAATAAGGCACAGGCTCTGCGCGGCCTTTTTGGCCGCGTCGTGGAGGTCAGACGGGGCATAATCCACGTCTTTTAAATTAGCAGATGTTTTTCAATTTTCCAATCTTTTCCGCAACACGGAACAACAGCGGGTACTTGCCGGTTATAAGTAGACAGCGGCGCGTCTTGACTTTTACGGCCGAATTGTACAAGTTGGATTTAATTGTAAATTTTATGGATATGGAGGCGGCATGGAAATACGCGGCGCCCGCGATCTGGATGCTGTACAGCAGCTCAAACAGGCCCACCAGGCCATCACCGCCGAAATCGGCAAGGTCATCATCGGGCAGCGCCAGGTGATCGATGAGATGCTCATCTCCCTGCTTTCGCGCGGCCACTCCCTGCTGGTCGGGGTCCCCGGGCTGGCCAAGACGCTGCTGATCAGCACCCTGGCGCGCGTTCTCGACCTGCAGTTCAAGCGCATCCAGTTCACCCCGGACCTGATGCCTTCGGACATCACCGGCACCGAGGTGATCGAGGAGGAAACCGGCGGCGGCCGCAAGGCCTTCAAGTATGTCAAGGGACCGATCTTCGCCAACATTGTCCTCGCCGACGAGATCAACCGCACCCCGCCGAAAACCCAGTCCGCCCTGCTGCAGGCGATGCAGGAGCATGAGGTCTCCGCCGCCGGGGTCACCTACAAACTTGACGAACCCTTTTTCGTCCTGGCCACCCAGAACCCTATCGAGCAGGAGGGCACCTATCCCCTGCCCGAGGCCCAGCTCGACCGCTTCATGTTCAATCTCTGGGTCGATTACCCGAGCGAAGCCGAAGAGGTTGAGATAGTGACCACCACCACCAGCGCCTACCACGCCGACCTCAAGGTGATCCTCAAGGCGGCCGACATCATCGCCCTGCAGGATCTGGTGCGCCGGGTGCCGGTGGCCGAAAATGTGATCTCTTATGCGGTTCAGCTGGCGCGCAGCACCCGCCCGGGTCATGAAAGCGCGCCGAAATTCATCAAGGAGTGGATCACCTGGGGGGCTGGACCGCGCGCTTCGCAGTACCTCATCCTCGGCGCCAAGACCCGCGCCATTCTCGACGGCCGGCCGACACCCGATATCGCCGACGTGCGCGCCCTCGCCAAACCGGTCCTGCGCCACCGCATCGTCGCCAACTTTAACGCCGAGGCCGAAGGAGTCACCACCAGCCAGATCATCGACCGTCTCATCGCGGAGCAGGAAGGGTAGAGCATGGCCTCCCCGGCGCCGGACTACCGGCAGTTCCTCCAGCCCGCGGTGGTCTCCAAACTGACCAACCTGGACCTCATCGCACGCCTGGTGGTGGAAGGCTTTATCACCGGGCTCCACCGCTCGCCCTACCATGGTTTCAGTGTCGAGTTCGCCGAACACCGTCCCTACATGCCCGGCGACGACATCCGCCACATCGACTGGAAGGTCTATGCCAAGACCAACCGCTATTACCTCAAGGAGTTCGAAGAGGAGACCAACCTCAAGGCCTACCTCCTGCTCGACGCCTCAGCCTCGATGGGGTATGGCTCGGGCGCGGTGACCAAGCTGCAGTACGCCACCTGGCTGGCGGCGGCCCTGGCCTACCTGATGATTCACCAGCGCGACGCTGTCGGACTGGTCACCTTTGACGAAAAGATCCGCCGTTATCTGCCGCCGCGCTCTATTGTCAGCTATCTGACCCTGCTGCTGCAAGAGATGCAGAACACCGCCAGCTCGGCAGCGACCGATGTGGCGCAGACCCTCCACCAGATGGCTGAACGCATCCACCGCCGCGGGCTGGTCATGCTCTTCTCCGACCTCCTCGACGAGCCCCAGAAGATCATCTCCGGCCTTAAACATTTCCGCCACAACAACCACGAAGTGATCGTCTTTCATCTCCTCGATCCCCTCGAGCGCTCCTTCAATTTCAGGCAGGACGCCCTCTTCATCGACCTTGAGAGCGGTGAAAAAATGACAACCCAGCCCTGGCACATCCGCGGCGAATACCGCCGGCTGATGGCGGAGCATATCGAGACCCTCAGGCGGCAGTGCCGCGAAAACCGCATCGATTATCTTCTCATCGATACTGCACAGCCGTTCGACACCGCCCTGCTGGAGTATCTGGGTAAACGCAAGCGCATCGGGGGATGACAGCGGAAGACGCGGGCAAAAAAAAAGCCCGGAAGCCGGGCTTTAAAAAAGTGCAGGGGTGTCAGCGGAACATCGCCTTGATACTGCCCCAGGTCTGACGGGCGGACGAGATCTGCGGAGAAAGACGGAGCACCTTGTCAAAATCGGTATAAGTGCCGTCTTCATTGACCAAACGCAGCTTGTAATAAAACTCGTGGTTGGTCTGCTTGAATACACTCTTGTCGATGTAGGAATAGCTCTTCTCCCCTTCTCCTTTGTCCTTCACGCCGATCGTGACCAGAGCCTCATAATCACGGCTGTCCAGACTGCGTAAAACCTGGTAGCCTTTGAGGTTGTTTTCGGCGGCAACGATCCACTTCAGTTCAACCTGATTGTAGCCGGCCTCCCCCTGAAAGGTGGAGATGATCGCGCCGGCATGCAAAAGTGATCCCAGAGCCAGAAGAGCGAATATGATGCCTGAAAATGAACGTTTGGTCATGACCCGGCCTTTATTATCGACATTGCAGAATATTCTAATAGTTAATATAGAAAGATTTCCGTCAATGTCAAATCATTTTTGCATCGGTCGCGAATTTAACCTATTTATGAATATAAAAATGAAGTTGCGCAAATCAGATATTGACAATTAGAACTGCTTTCAGTATATTAGCGCGATCAGGGAAAGCGGGCACTGATGTCAAAACCAGGGGAAATGAGATTGGCAGGGACCGGAATACTATTCCAGACTGCAAATATCGAAGACTCGCTTGACCGGTATTTACGCGAGATCAACGAGATTCCGCTGCTCCAGGCCAGTCAGGAGATTGAGCTTGCCGGGCGCATCCGTGCGGGTGATCAGGAAGCGCTGGAGATCCTCACCAAATCCAACCTCCGTTTTGTCGTCAGTGTCGCCAAGCAGTACCAGAACCAGGGCCTCTCCCTCGGGGATCTCATCAACGAGGGCAACCTCGGCCTGCTCAAAGCGGCCACCCGCTTTGATGAAAGCCGCGGCTTTAAATTTATCTCCTATGCCGTCTGGTGGATCCGCCAGTCCATCCTCCAGGCACTCGCCGAACAGTCCCGTATCGTCCGCATTCCCCTCAACCGCATCGGCGCCCTCAACAAGATCGAAAAACTCTTCTCGACGCTCGAACAGGAGTACGAACGCGAGCCGACCAAGGATGAGTTGGCTGAAGAGATGGATATGAGCCCCGCCGACATCTCGGATCTGATGAGCAACACCAGCAAGCAGCTCTCACTCGACGCCCCCATCGACGAAGAGGAAGAGAACAAGCTGATGGATGTCATTGAGGATTTCGAGATGCCCGCGCCGGATTCACAGCTGCAGGCCGAATCCCTGCGCATCGAGATCGAGCGCGCCCTGGCCTCGCTCGATGCCCGTGAAGCCGAGGTCATCCGCCTCTACTTCGGTCTCGGCATGGAGCATCCCCTCACCCTCGAGGAGATCGGCCAGCGCTTCACTCTGACCCGCGAACGGGTCCGCCAAATCAAGGAAAAAGCCCTGCGGCGGCTGCGCCACAACTCCAGAAGCAACCTGCTCAGAAAATATCTTGGCTGACAACCACCATATTTATCATTGACTTACATTTTTGATAGTAATTTTTCCTTGACAAATTTCCTAAAGGTTACTAAATTAGTACATTCGCCTTCCTCATCCATCCCCAAGTGTCAACGTATCAACTGAAGTGGCGTCCAAGGACGGGAGAAAAAACCTATCATTAAGCTCAAAGGAAATAGAAATGCGCAACAAACAGATGAAGCTGCTCTATTTCTCTTTGGGGGGTACAGAACTTAAGGAAATCAGCCTCGGCTGGAAAAAGATTGTCGGTATTATTGCGTTGGGTATTGCTGCGATCGTGCTGCTGGTCTCGGTCAGCGTCGGATTGATCAATGCGCTTTTCAGAGACTATCAGGTGGCCAATCTAAGCCGGAGTAACAGCCGATTGCAATCCTTACTCGGAGACATGAGCAAACAGGTCCAGGTCATCGAGGCCAAGCTCAACTCCGTCGAGCAGCAGGATGATGATTTACGCGTGTTTGTTGACATGCCCACCATCAACAGCGATATCAAAAAGCTGGGGACAGGGGGCAAAGTCAATGCATCCGCGATCGATCTTGCCTACGGATCAGGCAATGTGAATCAGCAGGCTTACCAGATGAAAGACCTGCTGGAAAACCTCTCGCAGCGTGCGGAGTTGGCCGTTGAGAGCCGCCAGGAGATCATGAAGGAATATTCTGACAACCTGCGCAGGCTGAAACAGATTCCCTCTATCAGGCCATTGGGCGGAGGAAGAGTAACCGACAAATTTGGCTATCGTCTGGATCCATTCATCGATCGTTTCAAGCATCACACCGGTGTCGATTTTTCAGCCCCCCGCGGCACAGAGGTGTATGCGAGCGCAGACGGTAAAGTGGTTGAAGCGGTCGAAAAATACCAGCGTAACTATGATTACGGCAAGTACGTGCTGATCAATCATGGCTATGGCCGTTTGACCCGTTATGCTCATCTCGATGAAATCAACGTCAAGCCGGGTCAAACCGTAAACCGTTATACCGTTATCGGCCGCGTCGGCGATACCGGGCGCTCCACCGGGCCCCATCTCCATTACGAAGTTATCGTGGATGGCAAACCGGTAGATCCTTTCGAGTTCATTCTGGACTAGTCCGTATTATTCATCAAAAGCCTGTCCAAACGACAGGCTTTTTTTTTGCGCGGAGCCCTATGCCCGAACCCGTCATCCGCTCCTGTCGTTCTCTTCTTCTTGCACTGCTCCTGATGGCTGCAAACGCTCCCCTCTGCGGTCAACCCCCAGCCTCGCTGTTGAGACAGGGCGTGGAATGGGGGGTCACTCACGACTATGACCGGGCCCTGGAACTCTTCGGCCGAATCACAGATGATTACCCGGCGCGGCCCGAAGGCCCCTTTTACCGCGCCGCCATCCATCAGTCGATGATGCTCGATTTTGAAAGCGGGGAGTGGCAGGCGTTCTTTTACGGCGATCTCGAGATGGCCATCCACCGCGCCATGCAGCAGCTCCGCCGGCAGCCGGATGATCCCGAGGCGATGTTCTACGCCGGCGCCGCTTACGCCTACAAGAGCGCCCAGCTCAGCCGCGACGGCAAATACTGGCCCGCATATCGCGCCATCCAGAGCAGCCTCGATTATCTCGAGCCCCTCCTGAAACGGGACTCGACCTGGTGCGATGCCCTGCTCGGCGTCGGCAGCTATCAGTACTGGCGCAGCCGCATCACCATCAAGCTCTCCTGGCTGCCTTTTTTTCCCGACCGCCGGCGCGAGGGGATCGCCATGATCACACACGCCGCGGACTGCGCGCAGCTCTCCCCCGCTTCAGCCTGGTCCAATCTCGCCTGGATCTCCATCCGCGAAAAGGAGTACGACCGCGCCATCTCCTGGTCGCGCAAGGGACTGGAGCGCTACCCCGCCAGCCGCTTTTTTCTCTGGCCTCTCGCCGAGGCCCAATTCCTCAAGACTGACTATAGCGCCGCGATCGAGAGTTATTCGAAACTCCTGCAGAGCACGCAGGAGGCGCAGCACAATAACGGCTATAATGAGCTGGTGATTCTCTGGAAGATGGCCCAATGCCATGAACGGATCGGAGAGCATGATCTGGCACGGAGCTATTATCAGGAGGTGGCGGACTGCCGGGTAGCCGAAGAGGTGAAGGGGCGGGCAGCGAACAAGATCAGGGCGGCGCAGGAGTGGCTGGCCGCCAATTAGGCGCGCAGACGCCGGCGGCGCCAGGCCAGCACAACTTCTCCACCTGTGAAAATGGCCAGCCAGAGGGGTATCCACGCCACCGTCGCCTCGGGCCAGAACCATCCCAGTTCAAAACTCCGCCAGGAAAAAGGGAAGAACCAGTAATAGCCGGCGCCAAGATGGCTCTGCATCACATCGAGGCTGAAGTGGAGCACTATACCCGCGCTGATGGCTGCACGCGCAGCACGGCGCAGCTCGGGGGCCATGAATTCCGCCGCCAGCAGGCCGCTGAGCAGGGCGAAGAGGGGGGTGTGCATCGCCACCGTGCAGCTTTGCCAACGCGGAAAGAGGATATAGAGAGGGCGGGAGATGACGTCGGGCAGGAAGGTGCCGAGAAAAAAGAGGAGCCGCACCTTTTGCCAGCGCTGCGGCCTTATCAGCAGCCAGGCTGCAAAGCCATGGGTCACGAGATCCGGCATCGCTGACGCTCCTCCCAGTAAAATCCGCGCACGTCGAAACGGTAAGCAGCCAGCCAGAAAACCGCCAGCAGCAGGAGCGGCAGAATCGACCAGATGATCTTGGCGCGGCGCCCCCTGGCCGGATGGAGGGCTTCCAGTTCCAGGCGTCCGGAAGTGCGGAAGCGGGCGACAAGACTGACATAATCGCCGGGCCGGGCTTTCCCGGGCGGGCCGCTCACCTTCATAGTCAGCCCCGCCTGGTGGATGAGCAGACTGTCCGGCCAGGTCTGCACCACAGTCACCTCGGTGGCGACCGTGATGCGCTGTCCATCGAAACGCGCCGGCTCGGCGAGACAGTCGCGCAGGGTGACGGCCGGATTGGCGCTGTGGCCATACCAGATCAAGACCGCCAGGATGATGGCAAGCAGGCCAATGCGGAGGGGGCGCGGCATCGATCACCCTGCCGTCATCAGGGTCGCGAGGTGGCGGCGCGCCGCCGTCAGCAGCAGCTCGTGCAGATGGCCGTTGGAGGCCAGGACGTGACCGCTCCAGATCGCCTGTCCGCCGCCGCTGAAATCCGTGATCCTGCCGCCGGCCTCCTGCAAAATCAATGAGGCGGCCGCCACATCCCAGGGCGCGAGCCCGAGTTCCCAGAATCCCTCATACCGGCCGCAGGCTACATTGCAGAGATCGAGCGCAGCCGAGCCCATGCGCCGGATTCCGCTGACCTGCTGAAAGAGCTCTTCGAACGAAGCGAGATATTTGCCGAGATTGTGTTTCTGCTTGAAGGGAAATCCGGTGGCGAGCAGCGCGAGGGAGGGATCGATCACGAGGGAGACACGGATGCGCTCGCCATTGCGTAAAGCGCCGCCTCCCTTTTCGGCCATGAAGAGCTCATCGTGGACCTGGTCAAGGACCAGGCCGAAGACGATCTCCCCCTCCACCTCCAGCGCGATGGCGATCGAAAAAACCGCGATGCCGTGAATATAATTGGTCGTGCCGTCGAGGGGATCGATGATCCAGCGCCGGCCGCCCGCAGCAGCACGGCTCGACTCTTCCGCGTAAAAACTGTCCTCCGGAAAGGCGGCAGCGAGCCGGCCGATAATCAGCCTCTCCGAACTCTTGTCGACAAAAGTGACAAAATCGGCTGCCCCTTTGCGGTCGATATGCCTTTGCTCGATGGCGCCCAGGTGTTCCATAAGCAGGCGGCCCGCCGCACGCGCTGCAGCGACTGCTTCATCCCGCTCTTTCGACAGGTTCATTGCTCGCATCTCCAGTTCAGTGCCGCCTGTTCGCGGGCGTGATCAGTCGAGCCGCAGTTCAACCACCGTCACACCGGTATTGCCCTCGTTCCAGTTGCCGAGGCGTGCGCCGGCAACGCGGGGATGGTCGCGCAGGAAGCGGCCGATCGATGCGCGCAGGGCGCCGGTCCCCTTGCCGTGGATGATGCGCACCTCCGAATAGCCGGCCATAATCGCTTCGTCCAGATAGAGTTCGACCCGCTCGATCGCCTCCTCTGCACGCAGACCGCGCAGATCCACCTCGTTCCGCACCGGCGCCTCCTCATCGAGGAGTATCCTGGTGCCCCCCCTGCGGCGGAGCTCTTTCCGGCTGCTCTTGCGCAGCTCGGCAAGTGGAGCCCTGATTTTCACGCCCTCAACCCTGACCAGCACCCGGCCCTGCTGGTCGGGCTCCGAAACGACCTCCCCGACACTGCTCATCTTCTCCCAGCGCACGGCATCGCCGACACGGATCGGCCCCGGCTCCACACTCTCTTCAGGGGGAGGAGGTTCCACGGCCCGCGTCTTTTCGATCACCTGCCCGACCTCCCGGCGGCGCGATTCAAGCGCCTCTTTGGCCGTACGGATCGCCTCGGTCTGCGCCTGCTTTTCCCTGATCTCCCGGATCGCCGACTCAACGGTGCTGTTGGTCCGGCGCAGGATCTCATCGGCCTCTTCTGCGGCCTTGCGTTTCAAGGCCTTTTCCTCGCGGCACAGTTGATCGGTGCGCTCCTGATAGAGTTTGAGCAGGCCGCGGTATTCGATTTCGCGCAGGTCGGCCTGGCGGCCCATCTCGGTATGGTGCTGGATCTTGCCTTCAAGCTCGAGGATAAGACCTTCCAGCCTGTCCTTTTGCGCGCCGACCAGCTCCTGGGCCCGGCTGATCAAGCCGGCCGAAAGACCCATACGGCCGGCGATTTCAAAGGCATAACTGGAGCCGGGGATGCCGGCGCGGAAATGGTAGGTGGGCTGGAGGGTTTCGATATCGAAGGCCATGGAGCCGTTCTCCACCCCTTCTGTGCGATAGGCGAAAGCCTTGAGTGCGCTCTGGTGGGTGGTGACCAGGGAGAGGGCATGGCTGGCGGTGAGCTTTTCCAGGATGGCCATGGCCAGCGCCGAGCCCTCTTCGGGGTCGGTTCCGGCGCCGATCTCGTCAATGAGCACAAGGCTGCCGGATCCGGCGGTTTCGGCGATGGCCTTGAGTCCGGTCAGATGGGAGGAAAAGGTGGAGAGATCGTTGTCGATCGACTGCTGGTCGCCGATGCTGGCGTAGACCGCGCTGATGGCACCGATGCGCGAATGGGGCAGAGCCGGGATATGCAGCCCGCAGCGGGCCATCAGGGTGAGCAGACCCACCGTTTTGAGGGCCACCGTTTTACCGCCGGCATTGGGGCCGCTGATGATGATCGTGTGATAATCTTCCCCGAGCGTGATTTCAAGCGGGATGACCTCTTTTTCTCCCATGCGCAGCACCAGCAGGGGATGACGGCCGCCGGCAATGTGAAGGAGCGGCTCCGAGGCGAGTTCAGGCGGATGGGCATTGAGCCGGCGCGAAAAGATCCCCTGGGCATAGAGGAGGTCGAGTTGGGTGAGAAGTTCAAGATTGGCCTCTAGGAGAGGCAGCGCCTCGCGCAGCAGGTCGGCGAGATGGCGCAGGATCCGTTCCACCTCCCGGGCTTCATCGGCCTCGAGTTCGCGGATGCGGTTGTTGTCCTCCACCGACTCGATCGGTTCGACAAAAATACTCGACCCGCTCGCGGACTGGTCGAGCACCAGTCCCCGCACCTTGCGCTTGTACTCCTCCTTGACCATCAGGACCAGCCGGCCGTTGCGCACGGTGATCAGATTCTCCTGGAGCACGCCCTGCCCTGCCAGAGTGCGCAGCATCGACTCCATGCGCTGGCGGGCGTGGTTTTGCGCCCTTGCCAGCAGCTTGCGTACCGCCGCCAGTTCCGGTGAGGCCTCGTCCTTGACAGCGAGGGTATTCTCATCGATGCAGCGGCGGATCTCTTTCTCGATGGCTTCCCTGGGCTCGAGCCGGCCGGCGATACGTTCAAGGTGGGGTACCTTCTCCCTGCGCGCGGCGAAATAGAGCCGCAGCCGACGGACCGTCCCGAGGGTGTTCAGCACCGGAATGAGTTCTTCAGGGGAGAGGTAGCTGCCGCCGATGCGCAGGCTCCGGATATGGGGCTTTAGATCATGGATGCCGTCGATGGGCAGGCCCTGGTCATAGTCGAGCAGATCGCGCATTTCGGTGGTCTGCGCCATCCGCTCAGCCAGTGCGGTCTCGTCGGCGAAGGGTTTGATGAGGAGGGCGCGCTCCCGGCCAGGTTCCGAGCTGGTGCACTCGGCCAGTTTTTCGCGCACCCGGTCAAATTCAAGTGTTTGAAAAGCGGAAATCATTCTTCAGGATAGTCCTCTGCCGGGCGCGCGGCTTCCCGCCCCCCCGCGGAGGGTGTTGCGCGGATCACTTGATCGACGACCATTTGGGCGAATTTGGACATATGCGGAAAAAGGGAGGAACTGCTTTGATAGCCTTCGAGCCGGCTGCCGAGGTTGAGGCTGTTGAGGGCCAGGGCGATGACACTGATGATGAAGGCGCCCTTGACGAAACCGATAAAAGCGCCGCCCATCCTGTCAAGGGTGCTCTGGCCGTTATTGCCGAGCATGTTATTGAAAAGGTAGCCGAGAAAGCGGAAGAAAATATGGGTGCCGATGAGGGCGATGAGAAATCCGGTCAGCTCCACAGGCACGGCTTTGAGCGAAGGCAGAAAGCTCACCGCCATGGCGCCGGCCCGGCCACCCAGTTTGAGGGCCACCAGTGCCGCAATGAGCCATCCCGTCAAGCCGACCAGTTCCTTGGCCAGGCCGATTTTCGCCCCTTTGTAGACGAACCAGACCAGGGCGGCGATGATGATCAAGTCAAACGGGCTCATTTCCTCATCCTGATTTACTGCGCCATAAAAAAAGTGAACAGAGCGCCCGTGCATGCGACGCTCTATTCACTCAATTCAGTTGCAGAAAACCGATCGTCACAGACTCAGTTTACGGCGTACCATCTCACTGACCATTTTGCCATCCGCTCTTCCTTTGGTCGCACTCATAACCAGAGGCATCACTTTGCCAAGATCCCTGATGGTCTGGGCTCCAGCTTCTATGATGGCCCGGTCGATGATCGCTTCGATTTCAGCGGCATCAAGTGCGGCGGGGAGATAGGATTGAATCACCGCCAGCTCGGCCTCTTCTTTGCCGGCAAGATCCTGGCGGTTGGCATTCTGGTACGCTTCGATGGCTTCACGGCGTTTTTTGGCAGCATTGGCGAGGACGCCGAGCATCTCGTCATCGGTCAGATCGGCCCGCTTGTCGATGGCGGCATCCTTGATCTGACCGCGCAGCAGGCGAATTGTACCGAGTCGTACGGTTTCGCCCGCCTTCATGGCGGATTTCATATCCTCAGTGAGCCGGTCCAGAAGACTCATGGTCACTCCAATTAGCCAAAACGCTGGTGAATGGGGCCTTACCTATCCATCATCTGCAGCTTGCGCATCTTGCGACGCGCCGCATTGAGCTTACGTTTGCGTCTTTCGCTCGGTTTCTCAAAGTGCTGATGTTTTTTAATGTCGGACATCAGACCTGCTTTTTCGCAAGCCTTGGTAAAACGCTTCAAAGCTCTTTCAAAGGGTTCGTTTTCACGAATGCGAACTCCTGGCATTCAGAAATCAACCTCCTCTCTGATCGTATTTTTTTGTACCATTGAGAAATTTAAGCAAAAACAGCCACAGAAGCAAGGAGTTTTTCCACGCCGGTCCCGCCTGTTCGGTAAAGCGTGAAGGAAGCTGCGCTTTTTTATTGCTTTGTTCCTGTTTTTGATGTATCCTATACTAGAGGTTATCACAGCCGCAAGTTGGTTGGTCACCTATTATCCGGAGGAACCGAGATGAAAAAATTCCTGCTTGCCATCCTGATCCTGTTGATCGCCGGCCTGGCCTATCTCTACCTCAACAAGGACAAGATCGCCCGTGTGGCCATTGAAAAGAGCATTCCGCTCATCGAGACCTCTCTGCTTGAAAACCTGCCCGCCGATGTGAACAAAGAGGATGTCAAAGAGGTTTTTAACCGGATCGACGCCAGGGTAAAAGAGGGCAAAATCGACATCATGCAGATGCAGACTCTGCTGGAAAAGTTCAGAGAAGCGCTGAAGGACCAGAAAGTCGACGAGGCGGAATTTCACCAGGTCTTTGCGGAGATAAAAAAGCTCGCCGGCGACTAGGCTGCGGGCCCTGTCAAAAATGCAGCGGCCGACATTTTGCTTGATTTTAGCCGCTGGATTGGTTACCTTGCCCCGACGCAGATCTGTCACTCCAACGGAAAGCGCTCATGAAGCTCGACTTTCGCCGCCTGATTAATAAAATCTCGCCGCCGCCGAACTGGCGGCTCCCTGTGCTGCTCCTGCTGGCCCTTCTCGCCGGGCTTGGCGGCCTTACTCTCCACCTGGCCAGGGCGACCTCCTACCTTTCGGATGATCCGCTCACCTGTCTCAACTGCCATGTCATGCGGTCACAGTTCGCCACCTGGCAGCGCAGCAGTCATGCCCGGGTTGCGACCTGCAATGATTGCCATGTGCCCCACGACTCCTTCATCCGTCACTACGCTTTCAAGGCGCAGGACGGGCTGCGCCACGCCTTTATGTTCACCTTCCGTCTCGAGCCGCAGGTCATCCGCATCAAATCGGCCGGGGCCGGTGTGGTCCGCGAGAATTGTATCCGCTGCCATCGTCAGCTGGTCGAACAACTGCCGATGTACAAGTTCGCTGCCGCCACGCCCCGCAGCGGTGTGCCCGATAAAAGCTGCGTGGCTTGCCATGCCGGCACTCCGCACGGCCGGGTCAACAGCCTGGCCTCGGTCCCCATGGTGCGCGTGCCCAGCCTCACCCCCGCCGCGCCCCCATGGCTGATGCAGCCCCGGCAGCATGCCGCCATCGATCCTGAACCTTAATCTGCCCGGAGAACATCATGTCTGGCGATCAAACCAAATTTACGCAAAAACCCCTTTTTTACTGGCTGCTCTTCATCGCCACCGCAGTCGTGGTCTTTCTGATCGGCCTCTTCGGCGCCTCAGTCCTCGAGCGCCGCAGCGAATCCTATCAACTGCTGCAGCCGGTCAAACCCATCGCCGACTGGGAACCGAGCAATGCCGCCTGGGGCGAAAACTATCCCCGTGAGTATGAGACCTATCGCGCCACGGCGGACACCTCTTTCGCCTCCCCGCACGGGGGCTCGGCCACCATCGATGCCCTCGAGCGCTATCCCCGTCTGGTCGTCCTCTGGGCAGGCTACGCTTTCAGCCGCGACTACAAGCAGGGCCGCGGCCACTATCATGCTGTCGAGGATATCCGCAACACCCTACGCACGGCAGTCCCGCAGCCGGGCACCTGCTGGTCCTGTAAAAGCACTGACGTCCCGCGCCTGATGAACAAGATCGGCGCCGCGGAGTTTTACAAGGCCAAATGGGAGGATCTCGGCCCCGAGGTCGTCAACAACATCGGCTGCCAGGACTGCCACGATCCCAAGACCATGAATCTGCGCATCACCCGGCCCGCCCTCATCGAGGCCTACCAGCGCCAGGGCAAAAAGATCGAAGAGTCGACCCACCAGCAGATGCGCTCCCAGGTCTGCGCCCAGTGCCATGTCGAGTACTATTTCAAGGGCAAGCAAGAAAAATACCTCACCTTTCCCTGGGACGAGGGTTCCACCGCCGAGCAGATCCAGTCCTATTATGACAAGATCGAGCACGTTGACTGGACCCACCAGATCAGCGGCACCCCCATGATCAAGGCGCAGCACCCCGACTGGGAGATTTTCCAGATGGGCATCCATTTCCAGCGCGGCCTCGCCTGCGCCGACTGCCACATGCCCTATCGCAGCGAGGGCGGGGTCAAGTTCACCAACCACAAGATCAGCAGCCCGCTCGAGAATGTGGCCGGTTCCTGCCAGGTCTGTCATCGTGAAAGCGAGAAAGAGCTGATCGGCAACGTTCAGGAGCGTCAGGAGAAGGTGCGTCAGCTGGCGGGGATGGCCGAAGAACTTTTGGTCAAGGCCCATATCGAAACCCGCGTCGCCCTGGATCACGGGGCCACCCCCGAACAGATCAAGGCGGTCCACCAGCTCATCCGCCAGGCCCAGTGGCGCTGGGACTTTGTCGTGGCCAGCCATGGCGGGAGTTTTCACGCCCCCATCGAATGCGCCCGCATCCTGGGCAACGCCATCGAGAAAGCGGCCGAGGCCCGCACCATCCTCGCCGGTCTCCTGGGCCGGCTGGGCGTAGAGCTGCCGGTGCCCATGCCGGACATCTCGACCAAGGCCAAAGCACAGCGCTACATCGGGCTCGACATGGCCAAACTCGAGGCTGAAAAGGGTGACTTTAAAAAACGGGTCATCGCCACCTGGGGCGAGCCGGCTCTCTAAGCCCGGATGAACCGGCGATGGCAGAACAAACCCTTGCATTCGTCGTCGCCCCGGCTCAGGGGAAGGAGCGGCTCGACCTCTACCTGGCTGCCCGTCTGCCCGCGGTCACGCGTGCAAAGCTCAAACGCCTGATCGACGAGGGCGCTGTCTTTGTGGACGGCCAGCCCACCAAGGCCGGCCACCTGGTGCGCCCGGGCGAAACCATCGTTGTTACCTTTCCCGCCACCGCTCCCACTGATGTCGAGCCCGAAGAGATCCCCCTGGAGATCGTCTTTGAGGACGAACACCTGCTGGTAGTCAACAAGGCGGCGGGCATGGTCGTCCACCCCGCCTATGCCAATCTCAGCGGTACTCTGGTCAATGCCCTGCTCGCCCACTGCCGCAGCCTCTCCAGCATCGGCGGCGATGCCCGTCCGGGACTGGTACACCGGCTCGACAAGGATACCTCCGGCCTTCTGGTCGTCGCCAAAAGCGACCTGGCCCACGTCGGACTGGCCCGGCAGCTCTCCGAGCACAAGATGGAACGCGAATACCGGGCGATCGTCTGGGGCCACCTCCGCCAAAAGCAGGGCTGTGTCCGTGCGGCCCTGATGCGCAATCCCAAGGACCGGCTGCGCATGATGATCCATCCGGAGGGCAAGATGGCGGTCACCCACTATCAGGTGCTGGAAGAGCTGCCCCTCACCAGCTGCATGCAGCTCAACCTCGAGACCGGCCGCACCCATCAAATCAGGGTCCATATGAGCAGCCTCGGCCACCCGGTCTTTGCCGACGCCACTTACGGCGGACGCACCAAACAACTGGCCGGGTTGAATCACGACAAGACCCAACTCGGCCTGCACCTGCTCAAGACATACACCCGGCAGATGCTCCACGCGCGCACCCTCGCATTTATCCATCCCATCACCGGCGAGATGAAACGCTTCGAAAGCGCCATCCCCGCCGACATGCAGGCCCTGCTCGACGAACTGCGCAGCCAGACGGAAATGTAATGCAAACTTTTTCGCCTTTTTGGCGTATAAGGATCAGATCATTCCCCAATTCCCGGAGGAAAGCATGAAACCCATCTCCCTGCTCGCACTGCTCTTATGCGCCCTGACCGCCGGCGCACAGGCGGACATCGTCACCATCGACAAGAAGTACCGGATACGCGGCGAGCTGCAAGTCGACCTGCGCGTCGATGGCGGCAAGATCGAGATGTTCCGCAGCGAGGATAACGACTGCCACATCCTGATCGAATATGACCGGGAGAGATGCCGGGCCGATGTCAATCTCGATGAAGACACCGATGTGCTCGAGCTCTTTGTCGATCATGATAATTGGGCGATGACCAAAAAGAGCGCTGATGACAAATCCAAATACGCCCGCATCCGCATCGGCCTGCCGCCCAAGGCCGATCTGGCGCTGAATCTGGAAATCAAGGCCGGCGCACTCAACATGACAGTGGGCGACCTGCGCATCAAAAACCTCGAGATCCGCAGCTATGCCGGCGAAACCCGCATCGATTTCGACAAACCCAACCGCTGCGAGATGAAAACATTCGACGTTGATTTCAAGGTCGGCGAGGTCAAGCTCTACAACCTCGGCAATGCCCGTTTCGTTGAAGCCGACATCAACAGCAGTGTCGGCTCCATGGTGATCGATTTCAACGGTGAGGAGATCGAACAGGCGATGGCCCGGATCGATCTCGAGATCGGCGAAAGCACGATCATCGTCCCCGAGAAGATCGGTGTCAAAATCAAGGTCTCCAAGTTTCTCTTCCTCTCGAGCGTCGACTATCCCAACTGGTTCACCCAGGATGGCTCCTATTACTACTCTCGCAATTACGAAAAACAGAAAAAATCGCTTTATCTGGTCGTCTCGACCGGCATCGGCGAACTCAAGATCCGCGTCGATAAAAAGGCTGATTAACCCTCAGCCTCAGCCCCCGGCTCTTTCCGATTCCGGCACAAGGAGCACAGTTTGGAAACATTGAACCAATCCCCGTCGGCCTGGCAGCAACAGAAGCCGCCTGCCGCGACCGCGCTGGACTGGAGCAGGCGGTGACAGAATGATCCTCATCCTTATCCTTCTGCTCCTCGCCCCCTCTCTCTACAGCCAGGGCGATCTCTATCTGGTTTTCGGCTCCGACACCAGCATCTGGGATGGCATGAGCACAACCCGCTATGTCAGCCATTACCAGCCCGAGACCTATTCCGCCCCGGCCAGCAATGCGGCGGTCGTCATCAACGAAACCTTCCGCGCCCCTCTTCGCGACTCCGGGGGCCGCGCCATGCCCTTCACCTGGTGGATGCACAGCGGCAATCTCTTTCGCCACGCCGACAACTGCGACGTCCCGCTCGCCAACACCATCGCCTTGCATCTGATGAAACGCTATCATGGCGAACGGCTCGCCCGGGTCGGTGACGAGTTGAGCCTCCATTACCATACCTGGGACTGGACCGACGAGAACGGCGATGGCATCTTTTGCTGGAACCAGGCGCGCAGCTTTGAACAGTGCCGCGAAGACTTTGACCTCACCCTCTGCCACTATTTGCTCGAGGAGGAGGTTTTTCCGGTCTCCTTCCGGAGCGGCTGGCACTATATGGATAACAGCTGGCAGGCCTATCTGGACGAGCTGCTCCCCTTTTCACTCCACAACGCCTACCCTTCGAAAAAACTCACTTCGGAGGAACCGACCAATAATATCTATGACTGGTCGCTCGCCACTTCCAGATGGGTGCCCTATCAGCCCTCCCCGGCCAACTATCAGCTCCCGGGCGGCTCCAGAGGCTGGAATGTCCGCTGCATCTATCTGAACAGCCTGAAGAGCACTGTCGTCGAAAAAATGTTCGCCGGGGCTGCAGCCGGAGAAGACCAGCTCGCCTGCCTCTGGTCGCATCTGCCGGAGACGGATTTTCCCGAACAGATCCTCAAGGCCCATGCGCTCATCGTCGAAGCGGCCAAGCGCTATCCCCGGGTCCGTTTTCATTACATGACCGCCGTCGACGGCTATCAGGCGTGGCTTAAAACCAGTGACAAACAGGCCCCGGAACTGACCTTCACCGATATGGGCCCGGCTGACCAGCCGGTCTTTCTGATTCGGACCGACGAACCCATCTTCCAGAAGCAGCCTTTTATCGCCATCAAGGATATCTACAATCGCTACCGGATCCTCCCCTGCACGCGAACCGCCGCCACCACCTGGGAGGCGGTTTCGCCTCTCGGCCGTGACCACCTGGTCAAAGCCGGGGTGGCGCTTTGTGATACCGTCGGCAACCAGACCATACAGCTGATCCGCTACCTGCCGGATGACATTTTTCTGGACAACGAATCGAGCGCCTATCGCGAACAAACCCCCATTTTTTCGACCATCGACAAATTCGCCTGGGGAACGGACGCCCGCGCCGCCACCATCGCCGGCGGGGATTCGGCGGTGGTCCGCTACGAGCTGCCTGTGCGGGAAAAGCGGGCTTATCAGCTCTTCTGCCAGTTTGCACCGACAACCAATCCTGCCGACACCCTCACCGCCATCGTGACCCAGTCCGGCCGCATCGTCTGGAAGAAGACCATCACCGGCGCCCAAGCTGCCAAACGCTGGCACCGCATCGCCGTCTGCGAACTCGATCCGGCCGGCTCTCCCGCCTTTTACATGATCGCCCATAACCGCAGCGCAGCGGCTCGCGAATTCAGCCTCGACGCTCTCCGGATCACCCCCATCATCCCCGACCGCCAGCTGGAGGTGATCCCCGAGCTCTTCCATTTCGGCGAGACCAGCCTTTTCACCCGTGTGGTCAAACCGCTGCAGATCCGCAACGCCGGCTCCGGCCCCCTCGCCATCCACTCCATCTCCACCCGGGACAGCCACTTTCAGCTCAGCACTGCCGGCCCGCTGACCATCCCCCCTTTCGGCAGCATCGACCTCACCGTCGAATTCTACGCTGACCGGGCGATCACGGCGACCGACTCCCTGGTGATCGTCAGCGATGATCCCGCTGCGCCGCACCGCGCGCTCCCGCTCATCGTCGAGGCCAGTGCGTTCTTCGTCACCGTCGATAACGATGATTACGGCAGCTATTACGAATACGGAAAATGGGCAAAATCCTCCGTAGAGGCCTACGGTGAGAGCAGCCGCTATTCAGCACTGGGCAGCCCCAAGGCCTCCTGGGCGCAATTCTCGGCCACTCTGCCGCGCAGCGGCACCTATGCGGTCTCGATCATTGTGCCTGCAACGGTGAATGCCACCGATCACGCCCTCTACAAAATCCTGGGGCAGGGGCGGACCATCGACTCGCTCTACATCGACCAGAACGCCGGCAGCGGCGGATGGGTTGAGCTCGGCCGCTACGATCTATTGGCGGGAAGGCCCGTATTCGTCCAGGTCATCCACGTTGGCGGACAGACCGCCGGCGCTGTGCTCAGAGCGGATGCGGTGCGCTTCCTCCTCCAGAGCGAAAGCACCGGCCTCGCCCGGGCGGAAGAGAGCCTGCCCGCCGGCGCAGCCCGGCTGCTGCCCAACTATCCCAATCCCTTCAACGCCTCCACCACCATCCGCTATCTGCTCCCGGCCGCAGGCGATATCCGCCTCGAAATTTACGATCTGCAGGGCCGCAGAGTACGCAGCCTCCACCAGGGGCCGCAGGCGGCGGGAGAGCATGCCGCGGTATGGGACAGCTGTGACGAAGCGGGCAGGGTGGTCGCCTCGGGCCTCTATTTCTCCAGACTTTCCGGCGAGGGCTTTACCCGCTCGCGCCGCATGTTTCTGGTCCGTTAAGCTCAATATAGCCAAGGAGATTATTGATGAAACGCATTTTCCCTCTTTTGCCGCTCCTCCTGCTGGCCGCTCTGCTCGTACTGGCCGCCTGTGCCCCCGGCACGGGCGAGTACACCGCCGCCGGCCCGGCGGGTTTTCTCGCCGGCGTCTGGCATGGCTGGATCGCCCCGGTCACTCTGATCGCCGGCCTCTTCAACGACCAGGTGCGTATTTACGAGCCCTTCAACCGGGGCTGGTGGTATGATTTCGGCTTTTACATCGCCGTGATCTCGGGGTTCGGCGGTCTCTCGCTGACGCGCCGCAAAAAGTGCTGAGATGGCTGCAGCAATAAAAAAAGGCCGGATGGTGAACCATCCGGCCTTTTTTCATAACTATTTCTGCCCCGTGCCGCTCCTGGTCAGGAGCGGCGGCGGGTGATGTACTCACGGGATCGACTGCGAGCCGCGCGCGCCTCTGTCAACCCTTGGGCGTGGGATGCGCGATGCTCTTCCAGTCCTGCTCGGCCTTGAACGGCTTGTAGGTCGGGCTCTCCTGATTGTGGCATTTGACGCACGACTTCAAGTCGCCGGGGTTGTAGGAAACCGCAGCATGGTCCTGGGTACCCGCAGCCAGGGCTTTCATAACCTTCATGGACTGGTAAAGCGAACCGGGGCCATGGCAGGTTTCGCAGGTCACGCCGTCTTCCATTTTATAGGTCGCGGCTTTGGCGGTTGCAGGTGCGTCGAAGGCCGTGACGTGGCACTTCAAGCACTTGGGCGATTTCTGGGGATCTTCGATGCCGGCTTTTTTGCCGACGGCTTTGGCCTCTTCCGTGGCCAGCGTGGTGTAGGCGGTGGCATGTTTGGATTTGGCCCAGATGGGATGAGCCTCGCCCTTGGCCTTGGCCGTGTGGCACATCTTGCACTTGGCAGCGCCGATGTATTGGGCTTTTTCGGTCTGAGCGAAGAGATTCATGCTGAAAACCAGGGCCAGAACGAAGACAAGTCCGACCATCCACAGGCTTTTTTTCATTTTTTTCCTCCGATGTGTTTGAAACGGCTGCGCTTTGGACGTACAAGTTAACCAAAAAAAGATGAAAATTGCAACAGCAAAATTCATCACCACGGCCGAGCAGAGCGTTTTGCCTACAATATAACGCCAAAAAGGGATAAAAGTTCATTCCTCTTCTGCAATATTTTCCTCTCCGCCCCCCATCGCCCAGTGCTCCATGCGCGAATAGAGCTGCCGGCGGGTGATGCCCAGCAGCCGGGCGGCCATGCTCTTGTTGCCCTCCGCCTTTTCCAGGGCCCTGTCGATCAGGCGGCGCTCCATCTCCTCCAGCGTCGGCATCTCCCGGGCTACCCGCGCCGGCTCAGCAGACCCTGCTTCCCGGCCGCGCAGGTGGGAGGGGAGATCGTTAACGGTGATCTGCTGCCCCCCCGACATGATCAGAGCGCGCTCGATGATGTTTTCCAGTTCGCGCACGTTGCCGGGCCAACTGTACTCCATCAGACACTGCAGAGCCCGGCCATCAATCCCCGCCGGATCCCCGCTCTGTTTGGCGAGAAAATGCTCCGCGAGTTCAGGAATGTCCTCCACCCGGTCACGCAGGGGTGGAAGCAGAATCGGAAAGACATTGACCCGGTAGTAGAGGTCCTCCCGGAAGGTATTGCTGCGCACAGCCTCTTCCAGATCACGATTGGTGGCGGTCAGGATGCGCGCCTTCATGACGATGGTCTCCGTGCCGCCGAGACGGACGAACTCCCGCTGCTGCAGCACTCGCAGCAGCTTGACCTGGGTGGCGGGGGTGAGTTCCCCGATCTCGTCGAGGAAAATGGTCCCGGTCCCGGCCAGCTCGAAACGTCCCGGTTTCTGCCGTTCCGCGCCGGTGAAGGCCCCCTTTTCATGGCCGAAAAGCTCGCTTTCGAGCAGGGTCTCGGGCAGGGCGCTGCAGTTCACGGCAACGAAGGGCTGCTCGGTGCGGCGGCTGCGCTGATGAATCGCCCGGGCGACCAGCTCCTTTCCCGTACCGCTCTCACCGCGGATGATCACCGTCGCATCGGTCGGCGCCACCTTTTCGACCAGCTCATAAACCTTCTGCATGGCCCCGCTCTTGCCGACCATATTTTCCAGTGAATAGCGCTCCTTGAGCTGGACGCGCAGATCGCGATTCTCCACGCTCAGCCGGTGCTTCTCAAGGAGGTTGCGTACCTTGAGGCGCAGCTCATCGATCTCGAAGGGCTTGATGATATAATCAAAGGCTCCGCTCTTCATCGCCTCCACCGCGGTCCTGGCGTCAGCGTAGGCCGTCATGAGCAGCACTTCGGTTTCTGGCCAGGCGGCCTTGACCTTCTTGAGCAGTTCCACCCCGCTCATACCGGTCATCTTGATGTCGCTCACGATCACATCGTAGCGCTCGAGCGACAGGGCCGCCCAGGCCGCTTCGCCGCTCCCGGCAGTAGTCACCGCCAACCCGGGTGCCGCCAGGGCCTCGCGCAGAATGGCGCACATGCGCTTTTCATCATCGACAATCAGCAATTTCGCGCTCATACTCTCCATCACTCACCTTGCCCCCCGTGTTCGGGGAAAATCATGCGCATCAGGGTGCCTCCTTCCCGGGGCTCAAGGGCTTTGATTTCGCCGCCGTGTCCCTCAACGATTCGCTTGCTTACCGCCAGTCCCAGGCCGGTGCCGCTGCTCCGGGTCGTGAAAAAGGGCTCAAAAATATCGCGTCCACGGCCCGGCAGACCCGGCCCGCTGTCCTGCACCTCGATGATCACCTGGCTCCGTCCCCGTGCGCTCTGCTTCCGGAGCCGGAGGATGATAGCGCCCTCTCCGCGCCCCTCCATCGCCTGCTGGGCGTTGAGGAGCAGGTTGAGGAGCACCTGCCCGATCTGACCGGCGTCGCAGCGGAGATGGATTTGCGGCTCCGCGCACTGCAGCTCCACCCGCCGGCCCTGGCGCGAAAAACCGTCCGCCAGCTCCTGCAGAAGCGGCACCAGATCGTGCCGGGCCATCTCCAGCCTGGGCTCGCGCGAATAGGCGAGAAAATCGCCGACAATCCGGTTGAGGCGGACGATCTCTTCATCGATATAATTAAAAAACTCGGCGCTCTTCGCCGGCGGCAGCGGCTTCTCCCGCAGCACATCGGCCGTGCTCTTGATGATGGCCAGCGGATTGCGGATCTCGTGCGCGACCGTGGCGGCCATCTGACCGAGGCTGGCCAGACGCTCCGACTGGTAAAGACGGGTCTCCGTGCGCAGGAACTGCAGCATGGCCAGGACAAGAAAGAGGGCCAGCGCAGCGAGCAGCAGCAGGCTGATGATCACGCCGATATAGAGCGCGCGGCGGAACTGCGCCATGGTGCGCAAAAAACCGGCACTCGCCTCCAGGGCGAGCACTGCGTCGTTGCCGTAGACGTCACTCAGCGGGGCATAAACACTCTTGAAGTGGTTACCGGCCACGGTATGCAGACGCGAGGCCCGCACCTCGCCGGCAAAAGCCGCCCTGATGGCCAGACTGTCCTCCATCAGGTAGGGGCGGCCGATGTTGTTCTCCAGTTCGCGGCGGGCATCGAGGAGGATACGGCCATCCGGACCGACCAGATAGGCGGCCTCAAGCTCATGTTCAAGACGGATGCGATTGAGGGTGCCGCGTAAAATCTCCGCCTCGCCGGCATCGGTGAAGCTGTTCAGACCGAGCTCGACCAGCTCCGCGGTCAGAGAGGCGGTTACGGCAAGCCTCTGGTCGAGCGACTCTTCGAGCTGGCGGCCGATGCGCTGAAGAAAAAGGTAGGACGCGAGATTGTAAAAGAGGAGAAAGAAAAAGGTCACGCCCACAACGGTTGCCACCGTCCATTTGCGGCGGCGCAGGAGCCGCCGCTGGGCGCGCGGCAGATTCTGGCGATCGCTCCCCATCCCTTAATCCGCCAGCGCTGAGTGGATCGCGGTGATGACATCCTCCACAGTGATCGCGCGCATGCAGGCCATCGAGCTGCAGAGATCGCGATGACAGCGGCTGCAATCGAGGGAGTGATGAACTACTCGGTGTCCCGCGGTTTCATCGTAAGGAAACCAGATATCGGGCTCGCCCGGACCGAAGATCCCCACGGTCCTGGTCCCCACCGCCGGAGCGAGATGGAGCGGACCGCAGTCATTGCTCACATAAAGTGCGAGCTGGCTGAGCAGAGCGGCAAGACGCCGCAGGGGTAAAAGTTCCGGCCGCGGCAGTTCGGCCGGCAGCAGACCGAGCAAACTATCAACAATCTCTTCCTCGCCCGGTCCCATGGTGAAAAGGATCTGCCGCTTTTCATTGAGCAGGCGGGCGGCGAGGGCGGCAAAACGGTCGGGGAACCAGCGCTTGGCCGGCCAGGTGGCGCCGGGATGGAGACCGATGATCGGACGGCCAGTATCGTAGCCTTTCGACCCCAGATAGCGGCGCGCCGCCTCTTTTTCCGCCTCTGTCACCACGATGCCGGGCATCGCGGCCGCGGCCGCCTGAAGGCCCAGGGGTTCGAGGTAGCGCAGATGAAAGTCGATGGCGGTCATGCGCCGGCCGGCATCCGGGATGCGGTGGGTATAGAGAAGGCGGCGGCCGCGAAAGTCGCCGCCGATGCGCCAGCGCGCGCCGCTCAGATAAAGCAGCATGGCGGAGCGGGGATTGCCGAAGAGGTCGATCGCCACGTCCCATTTATGGCGGCGCATGCTGCGCACCAGGGCGGCCTGGCCGCGGTCATCACCGCGCTTGAAAGCAAAGAGCTCATCCACATCCGGATGATGCTCGAGCAACTCGTGATAGGGCTTTTCGGCCAGATAGCCGATACGAGCGTCCGGAAAATGCCGCCTCAGAACGGACAGCAGGGGAGTGGTCAGGATCACATCCCCCATAAACCGGAGCCGGGAGACCAGGACCGCCTTGACTCCGGCTGGATCAATCCTGTTCAGCTCTTTTTTTTGTGTTCTTGCCATTTCTGCCCGACTGTTGAATAAAATCCCGTAACATCCCCCTGCTTCTCACCTCTCGCTTCAGCGGATCAGCGTCATTCTGCGGCTCTCGATCCGTCCCTCATAGAAGAGGCGATAGAGATAGGTTCCGCTTGGCAGGTCGGCCCCGTTGAAAGAGATCACATGGCGGCCGGCTGCGCGCCTGCTGTTCACCAGCTCCGCCACCTGCCTGCCGAGGAGATCATGCACGGTCAGCAGCACCTGGCCGTCCCGCGGCAGCTGATAATGGATCATGGTGACGGGATTGAAGGGGTTGGGGAAATTCTGCTGCAGCTCAAAGGCCGCCGGCGCAGCGGTATCGTCCGTCACCCCCGCGATCTGGCTCCTCTTGCAGCGGAACATCCCGGTCGCGGAAAATGCCCCGGTGCCGGCCGGATTACTCGCGCGCACGCGCCAATAATAGGTCAGGCCGGCGCGCAGCTCCGCAGCAGCCAGAAAAGTATCTTTGACCGCCGGCTGGTGCAGCACAAGCGGCCCGGCAAAGGTGGAATCCAGACCGAGCTGCACTTCATACCGGCTGACCAGATTCAGATCATGCCAGCGCAAGACCACACTGTCGGCATGCTCCTCCTGGTAAGGCAGCGGCCAGGCGAGCAGGGGCTGCGGAGGCGGCGCAATGACAACGATGTTACTCAGAGGGCCTTCATTGCCATTGCGATCGAGAGCGGTGACCGCAAAGGCATAGGCGCCATTCAGCGAGGCCGGCGCAACCTCGGCTTCGGTTCTGCCGGTGACCACGAGCAGGTTGCGCACATCGCCAAGTTCGGCAGGTCCAGGCTCGAGCGAACTGAATTGGTAGAGGGCATAGCGCACCGCCGTATCGCCGTCGGCTGCCATGGCCGGCGGGTCCCAGTGGAGTTTAGCCGGCTTGCCGGCCTCCCATTGATCGAAGCACAGATAAAATGGCGCGTTGGGCGGGAACTGTTCTTTCCAGGCCATGACCGGATGCAGGGCGGGATGGGCATAGAGATCGGTGCGCATGCTGTCGGCCAGACCCTTGACGTTCTTCTGAATAAAACGGGCGGAGTAAAAGACGTTGCCTTTAACATTGTCGGTCGCACGGTTGAAACGCACCTGATCGCAGGCCTCAGAGGCGGGCCACTGGCCGGAGGGGTAGGCTGCAGTCGCCTCCATCTTGTAGACGCCCTGGCCGATATAGAGGTGGAGGCCATCCATCACAGAAGCCCACCAGGGCACCAGCGCCCCATAGGCGGCAATGTTCAGGCCGAAAGACCAGTAGATCTGCGGAGTGAGGTAATCGATGCTTTTGTCCTGGATCCAGGCGAGGGGATCACAGTAGATGGCGGAATAGGATTCCATCCCGGCTGTGCCGGCATCGCTGTTCTTGCGGATGCCGAAGGGAGAGATGCCCAGTTTGATGTGCGGTTTGACAGCGACCAGGCTGTCGTGCAGGGTGCGGACGAAGAGGTTGATGTTGTCCCTCCGCCAGTCGCTGCGGTTGGAGAATCCGCGCGCATGGGCGGCAAAGGTGGCGTCGTCCTCGTTGCTGATGCCTTCGTAGGGATAGAAATAGTCATCAAAATGAACGCCGTCGATATCGTAGCGCCGCGCCACATCCATGACGACCGAGATGACATAGTCCCGCACCTGAGGCAGCCCCGGATCGAGATAGCGATAGCTCCCCTTGCTCAGGATCCATTCCGGATGGCGCTTCATCACATGGTTGGCAGCCAGGGTGTAGGCGTTGGCCGACTTTTGGGCGCGGTAGGGATTGAACCAGGCGTGCACCTCCATCCCGCGCAGGTGCGCCTCACGCAGAATAAATGCCAGGGGATCATAAAACGGCGCAGGCGCCCGGCCCTGAAGTCCGGTGAGATGGTAGGACCAGGGTTCGAGCGCCGACTCGTAGAGGGCATCGCATTCCGGACGGATCTGAAAGATGACGGCATTGATGCCCGCCTCTTTCAGATCATCCAGCAGCTCCACCAGTTCCTGCTTTTGCGCTTCTGCGCCCGATTTTTTGGGCCAGTCGATTTTCGAGATCGTGGCGATCCAGGCGGCGCGGAACTCGCGCTTGGGCGCAGGCTCTCCCGCCGGCATCAAGCCCGGCAGCAGGAAAGATAACAGTGCGACGATAGACAGCCTTTTCATCACATCCACTCCAGACCGCCTGCGCACCTATTTGACCAGCAGCATTTTGCGGGTCAGCACTTCTCCGCCCTGGCTGAGACGGTAAAGATAGGTGCCCGAGCTCCAGCTGCGGCCATCCACCATCACCTGATGCCGGCCGGCGCTCCGCATTCCTTCGGCCAGAAGCGCCACCTCACGCCCGAGCAGATCAAAGACCGCCAGACGGATCTCGCCGTCCCGCGGCAGATCAAAGACGATCTGCGTCACCGGATTGAAAGGATTGGGATAGTTCTGCTCCAGTGCAAAACGGGCCGGAATGGATTCCGGCCGTGACGGGACTCCCGTCGGCACCGAGGTCTTGGTTACCACCACCAGATTGTCCAGATAGATGGCCCCGCTGACAGCTGAATCGCCGCTCTTCGTCAGCTGAATGCTGTCGATGCTCAGCTTGCTGCCGTCGAGCTGGTTGTTGGTCGCCAGCCAGGTGCCGACCACAGCGGGATCGCTCAGCTTCCATTCCACCAGCCGCCAGCCGTACCAGTCGACTTTGACCCACTGCGTCACCTCCGGCAGGGTGTTTTTGGCGGCGACCTCGTCCAGGGCGAGGCGCAGCAGGGTGCCGCTGCCGTCGCCGAAGACGTGAATCTGCAGGGTATAGGTGGTGTCAAAAAAGACGGCGCCGGGCGTCGTGGCGGGATCGAGGTAAACCCGGCAGAGATGCTCGGCGGAGCTCATATCCCACTGGTAGCGCAGGGCCGCTGAATATTTCTGCGACCCGTAGGAATTGGGCAGATAGACGGTCCGGTCCATCTCGAAGAGGGTTTTGGCGGCGATGGTGCCGACAGTCGAACCGCTGAAGCTAGGATCTTTCCAGGAAGTCACGCCGAAAAACTTGTCGATGGTCACCTCTTTCAGAGTACGTTCCGCCCGGGTGAGAAGGGGGATTTCGATGGCGGCGGAAAGGGGATTGCCGGTCGTGTCCGTGATAGCCGGTTTGACGCTGAGCTGGTATTCCGCGCTGATCTCCAGGGGCTTGGCCGGATGGATTGAGAGGACCGAGCGGCTGCCGATCGGGACATGGGCCCACAACGCCTGCACCGGCGCGCCCGCTTGGGTCAACAGAAAGGTTGTATCCGTGACCGAGGCCGGGGCGATGCGCTCGTCGAAGAGCAGGTTGATCACGCCGTCAACCGGCAGAAGCTCCTCCGCGGAGGGGTAGAAGGCGAGCAGCCCGGGGGAGGTGATATCCCTGGCGTCGGTGGCGAACTGGATCTGGAAAACCCCGCCCGGGAGGCCATCGGCGTCGCCGTCCAGGGCTTTGCCGTTGACGTCGCATGCGGCTTCGTTGAGGGTCATGGTGTAGGAGGTGCCAAAACTCAAGGGTGCAGCGAGTTCCAGTGAGAGGAGTTTATAGCCGTTGGTCCAGCGCATGCGGTTCACCGCCACGGCGGGTGTGAAGGAGAGCGCGGCCGCCACGCCGGTGGAATCCATCGCCTTGCTGAAAGTGATCTGCAGATCATGGTTCACCGCGACGGTGGCGCCCGCCGGCGGGGTTGTGGCCAGGACTATGGGTGCGAAAGAGGGCACCGGACCGGCTTCGGCGCTCGCCGAGGGGAGCGATTCATTCCAGAAACGGTCAAAGGCGGTGGCGTAATAATAAAATGAGCCGGCGTGGTCCTGCAGGCCGTCGAAACGGTCAGTATAGGTGGCGCTGCCGTCGCTCCAGAATATCTGCAGGATGGGATCGCTGTCCGGCCGGGGTTCAGCGGATTCACTGCGGTAAAGGGCGATGCGACCGGGGGCCGCCTCTCCTGCCGGCGGGGTTACGGTAATCTCATGGGTCAAAGAGTCAATGCGATTGACCGCGAGAGAAGGCGAAGCCGGGACGGCGTCAGCGAGGAATTTGGCCGCGCGTATCTTGGTCTTGTTGGGAAAGAAGGTCGCGCCGGCCTCAGCCCAGAATTTGTTCTCCTCCCAGGAGCCGTAGCTGAAAAACTGGAAACCGTCGACCCAGGGCACATTGCGGACGTAATCGACGATGGAGGCGTGGCGATTCATGATCTTGTCTTCGCTGAGGATGTAGGAGGGCGGGCCGACGCTGTAGAACCTTCCCGCGGCGATGCCCTGCTGAAGATAGGGGCCCCAGCTGGCGGAGGTCCCGGTCAGCATGCTGTAAAAACCGGCCCCGGTGGTCCAATGGTAGTGCATGGGCGTGAGCTGGTCGACGTACCCCTCATTGAACCAGAGGGCGGCATCCTGAAATACCGAGCCGTAGCCCTGCCAGCCGCCCCAGTTGTAATTGCCCAGGGCGGCGGCCG